>Ga0209427_10009155_pt1 | contig 11067 bp, 10 predicted proteins | sample DeeMarSWOR136_30_FD_187465 | JGI IMG/M metagenome (GOLD analysis project Ga0209427, IMG submission 187465) | Marine sediment microbial communities from White Oak River estuary, North Carolina - WOR-1-36_30 (SPAdes) (version 2) | ecosystem: Environmental > Aquatic > Marine > Intertidal zone >... | reverse complement strand
GTGTTGGGTCGCGATAAGTATGCGAGGCGTTATATTGAAGGTTACCGACAATTTCAAAAACGTCAAACATGAAGGAATGAGACCCTATACATTATTTGCTTCTCGAGGCTACAGGAAAATTACGGAGGAGGTTTTTCATTTTTTTTCATTACTATCTTGACAGCAGAGAAATCTTGAACTAGTGTTTCGTATATATTCCTCTAACCTATAATTAACCTAATAATATAACGTAACCATTCTGGAGTAAGTTATGAGAAAAGAGGGCTAGAAGGGATTGGTATGAGTCTTGGAGGCAGTTTCTATATATGCCTTAGGGATTTTTCTGGAAACAGAAGTGCTTAGCAAACTTACTACATTAAAACATGATGAGGGGAGAGGAGGAGAAAAATGAAGTTTATTTTCGTATTCTTAGCAATTTTTACCTTTTCCTGTATTCCCCCCACTTGGCAGGAATGCTGCGATATTCAATGTGATCGAATGACAAAGAGAAGGTGCAAATTAACCTGGGCAATTGATACCATGCGAAAACATAGGGATGCTCATGTTTTTGCCTTTTATGGGGGGAGCGGGTATGGCAGGGGCGAATTAATGGCATGGGAGGAGCATGATCGGGTTGTAGAAACATTGAAGAAATTAAAGAGTGGGTACAAGATTTCAAAGATAGAAGTAGATTATAGTATTAATTGGCTTAAGGCGGCAATCAATACACACAATGGAAAAATTAAATTTAGATATGAGAATGAAATAATACATGATTATGAACGGGTAATTGGGGTATTAAGAGAGAATTATGAAATTTTGTGAACGTAAATAAAAACTAAAGACTCTTTTTTCCCTTGAAATCCATTTTCAAATAGATTACATTGTATCAGCAAAAGTTTGGTGACTTTTAATACTTGTTAGATTGGGAGGGAGGAATATGGAAAGAAAGAAAATCGCTCGGGTTTCTTTAGTTGTCTCTTTGGTATTCATGGGGGTACTCTTTTTGCAATGGCCTTGTACTGGATATGCAAAGGAGAACGAGAAAGAAAAGCCAGAAAGATTGGTCGTAATGGCGGTAGAATATCCAGGGGTTGTGGTTCCATCTGGCGAAGATGTGAGCATGGATATCATCTTCTACAACAAGGGGCGGTCCAATGAAAGTGTAGATGTATGGATTGCAGATAAGCCGAAGGGGTGGGAGACCAAGATTAAGACGTATAAATTCACAGTGAGTGGCGTTTCTGTCCCTTCAGATGAGGATAAGAGACTCACCTTTGAAGCCAAACCTGAAAAAGGTGTTAAGCCAGGCGACTATAAATTTCGTATTGAGGCGCAAACCCCCGATGGGCGCTTCAAAATGGCTAAAACCATTATGGTGAAGGTTAAGAAGGAAGCGGCAACTAAGGAAGCAAAGGGTGTAAAACTGACCACTTCATATCCAGTTCTACGAGGTCCCTCAGATGCCAAGTTCGAGTTCTCTGTTGAGGTCGAGAGTGAACTGGACAAGGAAGCGGTTTTCGATCTCGTTGCCCAAGGTCCGGAGGATTGGACTATCAACTTCAAGCCTTCCTACGAAGACAAATATATTTCCAGCCTACGGTTAAAGGAAAAAGAGAGCAAAACAGTTGCAATGGAAGTCAAGCCATCCCCCTTGGCCAAAGCTGAAGAATATCCCATCATCATGAGAGTGAGTACAAGAGATGCCAAGGCTGAAGCGAAATTAACAGTTGTTGTGACAGGAACCTACAAGCTCGAGGCTGGCACACCCACTGGTCTGCTCTCGTTGGACGCCAGGCAGGGGACCCCCGCTAATATGTCCGTTTATGTTAAAAACACAGGTACTGCCACCAATCACGACATCAAGTTTTTGACGTTTAAACCAGAGAATTGGAAGGTTGAGTTCAAGCCAGAAAAAATTGCTGCCTTGGAACCTGGTGATCTGAAACAGATCGAAGTTAGTATCACCCCTTATGAAGAGGCCCTTGTTGGAGACTATTCAGTTGCTGTTGAAATACAAGGAGAAAAGGCTTCAAAACCCATAGAGTTCCGTGTATCAGTGAGAGCATCAACCGCATGGGGCTGGATTGGTATCGGCATTATTATTTTGGTTGTTATCGGACTTACTGGATTATTCCGATGGGTAGGAAGGCGTTAAAATGAGTAAACAACCGATAGTAGAGACAGAAGATCTGACTAAGATCTATAACGTACAGGTGGCCGTTGATCACCTCTCATTCAGCGTTGTGGAGGGTGAAATCTTTGGATTTCTTGGGCCCAACGGCGCTGGAAAAACCACAACGCTTCTCATGCTCCTTGGTTTAACCGAACCAACGAGTGGGAGAGCCAGAGTACTTGGCATCGATCCGACCCGAGACCCCATTAAGGTAAAAGGACTGATCGGATACCTACCCGAAAATACTGGTTTTTACAATGATCTGGATGCCAGGCAAACCCTTCGTTTTGTGGCGGATTTGAATGGCCTCCCACGAGATGTGGCTGTTGAACGAATTGAGAATGCCCTCAAGACGGTCGGTCTTGAGAACGAGACTGAAAAAAAAGTTGGTGTTTACTCACGGGGAATGCGGCAACGTCTCGGCATTGCCGAACTTCTTATCAAAGAGCCGAAAGTGGCTTTTCTGGATGAGCCAACACTGGGCCTTGACCCCGATGCGACAAACAGAATGATAGAATTAATCGCAACGCTCTCTAAGAAAAAAAAGATGACGGTACTGTTATCCTCTCACCTATTGCATTTGGTGCAGCGAATATGCCATCGTGTCGGTATTATGATCAAGGGGAAAATGGTGGCTCATGGTCCCATGGATCAGTTGGCAAAGGAGAAGTTGGGTCTAGGCAAGGAAAAGTATACCTTAGAAGAAATATACATGAAGTATTTCCAGGAGGTATAGCCGTGCATGGCATCAAAGCAATCTTCAAAAAGGAACTGACGGACCATTTCAGCAGCTACCGCTTTATGATTCTCTTTGCACTCATCGCCATGGTAAGCCTCATTACAGCTTACATGGTTGGGTTAAACATCAAACAGGAACTGGAGGGAATTGCCAAACCCCGATTCGTGTTTCTCATGCTTTTTACCTCGACAGGGGCATTGTTTTCTCTAGTCCAATTTGTGGCCTTTTTTGGACCCCTTATAGGCCTCATCCTGGGATTTGATATGATTAATAGGGAAAAGAATGAGGGGACGCTCAGCAAGTTACTCTCTCAACCTATTTATCGGGATTCTGTCATCAATGGGAAATTCCTGGCTGGTGTTGTTACCATTAGTATAATGATGGTTTCAATTGTTCTGGTGATTACAGGTCTTGGGCTAAAGATGGTAGGTGTGATTCCTGGCGTTGAAGAAATCTGGCGCATTCTCATCTATCTTGTCATCAGTATCATTTATATCTCTTTCTGGCTCGGGGTGGCCATCCTCTTCTCCATCACATTTCGAAGTATCGCCACATCGGCTTTAGCTGCTGTTGCGGTCTGGATCTTCTTCTCTTTCTTTGTTACCCTTGGTGCCAGTATCGTGGCAAATGCGCTGACACCAGATGTAGGGGACTCAAGCCCTGAGTCCGTCGTTCGACAAGCCAAAATCCAGCAAGCCTTCGCCCTCGTGTCTCCCATGGAACTGTATACGAATGCCACGGCGACCATTATCGACCCTACGAGGAAAACGACACGTTCCATCGTTCTAATGGGGCCTATGGAAAAATTGTCGCTCACCCGTTTTTCAGGCCCGCTCCCGTTGAGCCAGAGTATCCTCGTTGTCTTTCCCTATATCATCTTTCTCATAGCTATTACTGTTGTGTGCTTCGCTGTCTCTTACACCGTCTTTATGCGACAAGAGATCAGATCGCTCTAAATGAACCCTCTATCGATAGTAAAAGTCCGGTATGAGTGTGTATCGACACCATACCGGCGAATGGCGTAACTGTTTAACCAGGGCAGTAATTTCAGGTTTTTTAAGCAATAACATTAAAACCTACCACAGGGAAGTAATCTACACCTTTTGTTCATGGATTTTCTTGAGATACGAACGTTCCCCCCGAGACTCAGGTAAGTGAATCTATAGTCATGATATAGATAGTTTATATACTGAACCAACACCGATAAATCACTGCTGTTATAAACAGCTCCACACAACACCACCTGGAGGCAAAACCATCACCCAAACGAGCAATCTCGGGGGCGAGGGGAAAAGGTGTGGTCATACTCTTTTTGTGCTTTTTTAACTGCTCTATGGTACAATAAACACAATTTGTATACGGGTCTATAATTATATACGTTACAATGCTCTCACCCAAAAGCTGGTGCATACCCTCCCGACAGGAAAGTGTGGCCTCATTGTTGCCCTGAGGTCTGATAGAAAGGAGCGTTGATATCACCTTTTTTCATCAAAGAGTCTCAAATAAAGCGGAGATGATGCAGGTAACACACGTGCTTGATCGGATCAGTGAAATCGATCGAGCTGACTGTCGCACGTGGATGAAGGAAAGATCCATGGTCAAAGAAATTATGAAAAAATATCTTTGAGTCTATGAAAAAGATATCACGGAAGCGCCAGCGCCAAGAACATCGACCTTGGGGTTACTACTGTGTGCTGGCCAACGAGTCCAATCACAAGGTAAAAAGGATTGTCATCTACCCTGGCCAGCGTCTGAGCCTTCAACGTCACCGACAAAGGGCCGAACACTGGTACATAATCCAAGGGCAGGCAATCGTGACCCTCGACGAAGAAGAGATACACTTACGAAGCTGTGAAGCTGTACACCTCCCCCAGGGGTCATGGCACCGGATCATGAATTCGGGTGACGAGGACCTTGTTATGATCGAGGTTCAAACCGGTCACTACTTCGGAGAGGACGACATTGAACGGATGGACGATGACTATGGACGGGTCTAGCGAGCTCATCATCGGTCGACTAAAAGGCATTCCAATCACTACAATGAATCTGTGTCTTACGTGTTGAAACGGGATACAGCAAGAGAAGGATCATGCACCGGGGTTGCACTATTCTGGTCTTGCGCTCCCATCTTAGAAACGGTTACTATGTAATAAGATTGACCAGAAACGGTTAAGGCTCGTACTTTAAGATACTGCCAGCCCTGGACACGTAATTAGGTAGGGAGTGCGAAGTATAAAGGAGGTTGAAATGGATCTTGTGGTCATGATCCTTGCTGGAGGAGGAGGCACAAGGTTCTGGCCGTTGAGCACCGAAGAAAAGCCGAAGCAGTTTTTGAAACTTTTTGGCGACCGAAGTCTTCTACAGGAAAGCTTCGACCGCATATGTGATCTTATCCCGCACCAGCAGATACTGGTCTTAACCAATCTGGCCTTCATCGATCTGGTGAGGGAGCAATTACCAGAAATCCCCCCAGAAAATATTATTGGCGAACCAATACTGCGTGATACCGCCGCTGCAGTTTGTCTCGGGACGGTGCTCAGCCATAAAAGGTTTGGCAACTCGATCATTGCCACGCTCACTGCCGATCATATAATCGAACCAATCGATGCCTTTCACAAGACGTTGCTCTCGGCCGCTCGCATGGCCCATGAAAGCGAGACTCTGTATACATTTGGCATTCAGCCGACCTATCCCGCTACAGGGTATGGTTACCTTGAGTTAGGAACAAAAGTTGCCGATGATGAGGGTATTGAACACTTTCAACTTGTAAGCTTCAAAGAGAAACCCGATAGGGAGACGGCCAGCCACTATGTTGATGAGGGACGATTCTACTGGAATTCAGGAATGTTTGTTTGGACCACCAAGACGATCATAAGAGAGATAGAAACTCATATTCCAAACCATCTGCGGGCTATCTCAGAGGCTGTAAGGTTTGAACATACGCCACAGTGGGCTTCGGCTCTAAAAAAGGCATTTGAATCATTGGAGCCCATCTCCATAGACTACGCTGTAATGGAAAAGGCACAAGAGGTTAGATGCATTGTCTCTAAATTCTCCTGGATAGATGTTGGTAGCTGGCAGGCATTAAAGGACCTTCTTCCCCATGATGATGCCGGGAACTGTTGTCGCGGTCAAGCCCTTATCCAGGACGCCAAGGGTAATCTTGTGTTCTGTGAAAACCCCAAAGAGGCGGTCATGCTGATCGGGGTAAAAGACCTCATTGTGGTTCGTGTCGGTCAAAGGACACTTATTGCTCACAAGGATCGATCTGAAGAGATTAAAAAACTCGTCCAGATCATGCGAAACAACTCATACTAGCTACTTTTCCCACTTTATATCAGGACAGTAAAACGCTAGAACCGGAGAGAGCAGTTTCTGAACATTCGTTTCCTAACCCCCTGTAGAGTGGGTCACTATCACTGCTTCAAGACCTCTTTCGTCATTTGATAAGTAGGGCTTAGTTTTTATGATCAGAATTTGATTGACAAAATAAAATAGTATACTATTTTATTTATATATGTGTTTCCGACAGTCATGAATGTCATAGTAAATAGATCAATACTCAGTTCTTAAAACAATTCTTATGGAATTAATGAGTAACGTACTGATAAATCAGACTATCTGAAAAAAGAGAGGAAATGATAGTGAGATTACCGATGAAGAAGGCCTGCCGAGGCAAAACAATTTCATATAATTTCTCAAGAGCGTTAATCGTTATTGGTCTCTGTCTATTAATTGCTGCCTGTGCAACCGTCCCTCTTACTGAAAGGAAGGGGTTGCATTTGGTTTCATCGTCGGAATTAGTCGCACTAAGTGACCAGCAATACGTAAAAGTCCTAAAAGAATCTAAACTCTCAGGCGACCAGGAAAAAGTACAAATGACCAGAAGAGTGGGAACCAGAATTTCTGTTGCAGCCGAAGAATTTCTGAAAGAGTCAGGGAGAGGGGAAAACGTAAAGGACTATAAGTGGGAATTTAATGTAATCGAGGATGATAAAACCGTCAATGCCTGGTGTATGCCGGGAGGAAAAGTGGCAGTTTATACCGGTATCCTTCCGGTTACTCGCAATGAAACCGGATTGGCAGTAGTTCTAGGACACGAGGTGGCCCATGCCATAGCTGAACATGGCAATGAAAGAATGAGCCAGGGCCTTGTTGCGCAATTAGGTGGCATGGCCTTATCAGTAGCCCTGGCGAAACAACCAGCTGCAACAAACAATCTCTTCATGGCAGCATACGGCTTAGGTGCAAATGTAGGCGTTTTACTTCCATACAGCCGGCTCCATGAATCGGAGGCTGATCGAATCGGTTTGGTATTAATGGCCAAGGCAGGATACGATCCTCGAGAAGCTGTCTCATTCTGGCAGAGAATGAATGAAAAAGGCGGTACTCGCCCACCCGAATTTTTATCGACCCATCCCGCCCCCGAATCACGTATTGAAAAAATCAAGTCTTATATTCCCGAAGCTATGCGCTACTATCGAACGAAAAAATAATTTCTTTACAGTATCTCTTTAACTATCCTTGCCCCTTACCCCACCTATTCCCCTCTCCAAAAAAGAAACATAACCGTCTTTTGTTTCTACAAATATTGCGACAAATGCTTTTTTTAATATAAGAATACCATCGGCGGAAGCTACCAAAACATCAGTTAAGAAACAAATTATGAAAAAGAGGAGTAAGGGTCTTAAGCAATAGTTCGTTCTTTTATACGTACCGGGTGTCCAAAGATTGCAAAATAGAGGGTAATCCATTATATTTGTACTAGGTTTATAAAATCCTGAGAATTTGCACCATTTAGGTTTGATCTTAACGCCAGACTTAAGGAAGAAAGAATGTTACTCCGAGGAAGAAAATATTTTTTGGGGTGATTATGGAAAAGAGATCGCGACCTATAGGGATCTTTGATTCGGGGGTTGGAGGGCTAACCGTGTTTAAAGAGGTGACCACACTTTTGCCCCAAGAAGATATCATCTATTTAGGAGATACAGCGAGGATCCCCTATGGGACCAGGTCTGCACAGACAATTATCAAATATTCAATGAAAAACACAAAATTTCTTCTAAGTCGAGGGATAAAGCTCCTTGTAGTTGCCTGCAATACCTCTTCTGCCGTGAGCCTTCCCCACCTGCAACATGGGAATGCGATCCCTATCCTCGGTGTAATAGAACCAGGAGCGAGAAAGGCTGCCCAGGTAACCAAAAACAAGAAAGTTGGGGTGATAGGTACCGAGGCAACATTGAGAAGTCGAGCATATGAAGATAGTATCCATGGGATCGATCATCAAATTAAGGTTGTCGGTCAGCCTTGTCCTCTCTTTGTTCCCTTGGTGGAGGAGGGATGGGTAGACGATCAGGTAACGTATCTTACAGCCCAAAGTTATTTATACCCACTTCAAGAGGAAAAAATAGATACCTTGGTGCTCGGCTGTACCCATTATCCTCTCTTAAAGGACGTCATCAGTGAAATTATGGGAGATAGGGTCTATCTGGTCAACTCTGCCATGGAGACCGCTGAGGAGGTGAAGAAGGTTTTGGAGGGAAAAGATCTCGCCAATAAGGAGGCGAGAGAAAGATTGTATACATTCTATGTTACTGATAACGCGGATCGCTTCATAAAGGTTGGAGAAAGATTCTTGGGCACGGAATTGAGGGGGGTAAGGGAGATAAATTGGTAACTATAGCGCGATCTCCTTTCTGATCTCCTGTAACAGCGAGATATTTTCGCTGTGCCCCGTCATATACGCTGTGACCATCCCCTTGATAGGACGATTCAGAAGATAAAAATCCCCAATAAGGTCGAGGATTTTATGGCGGACAAATTCATCAGGATACCTCAGCTCGGTATTCACTACCCCCTTGCTGTCCAACAAGATTACGTTATGTAAATGTCCCCCCCCTGCTAATCCCAGCTTGCTCAGTTTTTCTGCATCCTTTAGGAAACCAAAAGTTCGGGCAGCGGCAATCTCTTTTTTAAAAGTCTCTGACCCATCTAAAATAAAGGTGAACTCCTGATCACCGATAGGGGGAGGATAGCTGAGGAGATACTGTATCCCAAAAGTTTCTGCAGGTTCGATATAGATGTATTTACCTCCCGTTGATTCATCCCCCACCTGATAGCGCCGATCGATCACCAACTCCTCGCATCCTGCCATCTGTTCTTCAATGCCTGCCTCCTCGATGATCCGACAGAAATCTAGAGCAGAACCATCCATGATGGGAATTTCTCCATTGATCTTGATAAGCAGGTTGTTAATGCGGTAAGCATGCAAGACCGCCATAAAATGCTCCACCGTCCTAATGATGGTCCTCCCTTTGGCCAACGATGTTGCAAACTCGGTGGATTGGACATAATCAAGATGTCCCGGCACGGTGAGATCTTCAGAAAGATTGCAAAATACGATTCCGCTGCCCGGGGGAAGGGGCAGCAGGATCATTCCGGTCTTCAATCCAGAGTGGAGACCGGTACCATAAAGAACCATACTCTGTTTGAGGGTCCTCTGGGGCTGCAAACCCGGTCTCAAGGAGATTTTGGAGGAAGGAGGCATTGATTTCGTTAACGTGGCCTCCGGGCTTGTAAAGGATATTCCTTTTTGCAACCTTGCCTCGTTCTCTTTCATAAGCCTTTTTAAACGTTTGCTATCTAACTTCAATTTGCGGTGTTCGAGGGCCTTTTGCAAGGTTATTAAGAGAATTTCCACGGAGAGGGGCTTCTCGACAAAGTCAAAGGCTCCTAACTTCACCGCCTTTATCGCAGTGGAGATGGTACCATGACCTGATATCATGACTACCGCGCTTTCCGCATCAATCTCTTTTAGCCTCTTTAAAACCTCGATCCCATCTATATCGGGCATCCAGATATCAAGCAAGATTGCATCAGGTGATTTCTCTTTATAAATTTGCAGGGCCTCTCTCCCATCCCGAGCGGTAATTGTCTCATAACCTTCGTCTTGGAGAATACCGACAATGGACTTTAGAATCCCTTCTTCATCATCCACCACCAGAATCTTCGTTTTCTTCATGGATCCCCTCCTCTACATTATACATAATTGTATAACACAATAAGACTACTTTGCAACGTAAAAAGGGGTAGGATGTCATGTTGACATCCTACCCCTTACATTTGGAGATGAAATAGCTCTCATTTAACCTCGATCTTGATCTCTCTCTTTTTGGTCTGCTCGCTCTTAGGTAAAGTTATTTTGTAATCATCAGTAAGCTGGTTTCACGTGAGAAGAGAGAACGCTGAAAGGGGTTGTCATTTATCTTCGATGGGATTAACATGGTGTAAAAGGAAGGTAAAATGGCCGAAGTTTCTAAGAAGTCAAAGGTGCCTCTATCTAACGATCTCGGCGAGCAAAAAGCCATAGAGAAGGCGAAAAAGGGAAAATTAGCACTCTTCGATCCTCTGCGTCGTTATCTGCAAGAGATCAGTACAATCCCTATCCTCAGTAAAAAAGAAGAGAGAGCATTAGCGCTCAGGTATCGTGAACATGGTGACAGGGAGGCGGCTTTAAAAATGGTAGTCTCCAACTTGAGATTGGTCGTGAAGATAGCCCTGGCTCATCATCATTACTGGACTACTAGCCTCCTAGACCTCATTCAAGAAGGCAATGTGGGACTGATGCAAGCAGTTAAACGTTTTGACCCCTATCGTGGCATCAGTCTTACTACGTATGCATCCTTCTGGATTAAGGCCTTTGTATTAAAATTCATCATGGATAACTGGCGGCTGGTAAAGATAGGGACCACCCAAGCCCAGCGGAAACTCTTCTTTGATCTGAAGAAGGAGAAGGAGAAGTTGGAAAAGATGGGCTTCGATCCTGTCCCGAAGCTTGTAGCCGAGCGTTTGAATGTAAAAGAGGATGAGGTTATCGCCATGGACCAGCGACTGGGAACGGCGGAAATCTCCCTGGATACGCGGGTGAGTGAGGATTCCAAGGAAACATTTATAGATCTTTTGCCTGCAGAGCCCGATCCTATAGATGAACGTCTGGGAGAGGAAGAGTTAAAAGAGCTCTTTGCTCAGAAGTTTGAGGAGTTTCGCCTTTCATTACCCAGCAGGGAACGGGAGATCCTCGAGAAGAGAATGATGGCAGAAAAGCCTTTGACTCTTCGTGAGATAGGAAACAAATACCAAATATCCCCGGAGAGGGTGCGGCAGATAGAGGGGG
>Ga0209427_10009153_pt1 | contig 11068 bp, 6 predicted proteins | sample DeeMarSWOR136_30_FD_187465 | JGI IMG/M metagenome (GOLD analysis project Ga0209427, IMG submission 187465) | Marine sediment microbial communities from White Oak River estuary, North Carolina - WOR-1-36_30 (SPAdes) (version 2) | ecosystem: Environmental > Aquatic > Marine > Intertidal zone >... | reverse complement strand
AACATCAACCAGATATTCTGGTGGATAATACTGAACAATTAACTAAACTTTTCAATTTTTAATTTAGAAATATAAAAGAATTGATGATTCCTAAAAAGATCGTAATCTTTCTGTCTAAAAAATAAGTTTTTATAAAAATTCAAGTTCCTATTAGATTTTTTTATTATTTTTTTAGCAAGGCTTAAAAAATCTTATTTATATTATTAGGAAAACAATAAAAATTTAATTTTTATCTAAACGATGAGTGATAAAGCTTTTGGGTTTAAAATAACAGTAGTTGGTGACGCAGCTGTTGGGAAAACATCGCTAATCAAAAGATATACGACAAATACGTTTCAAAAAGATTACATTTCTACCTTAGGTATGCAATTTTCGAGATATGAAGAATTTGTAAATGGAAAAATGGTTGAACTCTTTTTTTGGGATTTAGCAGGCCAAGAATCATTCAGTACACTACGTGATAGATTTTACAAAGGAAGTAGCGGTGGTATTATAGTATTTTCTCTTGCTCCTGAAGAAATCGAAACATATCGTCACATTAACAAATGGTTATCTTACATTAAAGAGGCTTGTGGGAATATACCCGTATTATTGTTTGGAAATAAAGCTGATTTAGTCGATCAAAATGTTTTAGCGTCTAGCCCAAATTATGAAACTTCAGATGTTCACATTCAGAAATTTGCTAAGGATCATAATATTAGGGAATATTTCAGGACGAGTGCTTTAACAGGACAAGGTGTTAAAGAAGCTTTTCAAACATTAGTTAGGCAATTATATCATCGGGCTACAATATAAATATTAATATATATATTATTATCTTTTTATCGCTTTACTAATTAAACCAAATCATAATTCAAACTATAAATATTGAGACAATATATTACTTTTAATTCTAAACATCAGTATGATTTCTTTTAGTTAGTTTTAATTAGTGTATTGTAAAAATTTATAACATCTGATTATTATTATATACAGAAGGGATATTGTAAATAGAAGGATAAACAACACAAAATGAGTAATGAAGGATATGGATTTAAGATAACTGTAATTGGAGATGGCGGAGTAGGAAAAACCTCCTTAATCAAAAAATATACACAAGGATCCTTTCAGAAGGAGTATATATCAACCTTAGGAACGCAATTCTCCAAATTTGAGGAAGAAGTTGATGGAGAGAAAGTTAGTTTGTTTCTTTGGGATATTGCTGGCCAAGATTCATTTCAAGCATTACGGCAAAGATTTTATATAGGAAGTAGTGGAGCAATAATCGTTTTTTCTCATGCTCCAGAACAAATTGAAAGTTTTGGTCATGTGAATGGATGGCTTAATGATCTTAAAAAGCATTGTGGTAATATTCCAATAGTTTTATTTGGAAATAAAATAGATTTAGTTGATGATGGAGAATTAGTATCAAATCAAGATATGGAAACTTCTGATGCAATTGTTGAACAATTTGCAAAAGATAATAGATTTGTTGCATATTATAAAACGAGTGCTTTGACAGGTCAAGGAGTAACTGATGCATTTAAAGCCCTCGTTAGAAAACTATATATGATTGCAAAAATCTCCAGTTTCTCTTAAATTTGAGTTTATTCTCATATTACTCATTTTTTGTAGTTTTTTATTTTTTTTCTTTAATGCATCTTTTTGACAACAATGCTTAAAAATACTCAAAAATGAAAATATTGAATCTGAATAAAAACAATTAATATAATATTTTTAATATAAATTTAACAATAAATTAAGAATTTAAGTTCTCTTGTAAATAAATCTCTCCCAACTCTTTCTGGAAGGCATCTCTTCAGACATTCCCTTTCTTCTACGAATTTCCATAATAATATTTTCTTCAAGATTAGGAGGAACTTTTTCAAATCCTAAGAATTCATAGCCGAAAAATGCCCTTCCCGCTGTTGAGCCTCTAATGTCATCAGCAAGTCCTATTGTCTCTGCAGCTGGAATTTGACCTTGAATCCTCACATATTCTCCTTCAGGAATAACATTTGTAATTCGACCTCGACGTTTTGTAATAATTGTACTTACACTTCCTTCAGTTCCTTGTGGTGATTTTATATCTATTCTTTGAATTGGCTCAAAAAGGTGTGGTTTTGCATCTAGCATAGCCAAAGACATTGCAGAAAAAATCATTCCTGCAATCTGTCCATATTGTGTATGTCGAGGATCCTCATGAATAGTCATATCTGTAAAAACAACCTTAATTCCAGCAGCAGGTTCTTTCGCAAGTATACAATCACCAAGCCAATCTCTGAAAGCAGCACTTAAGTAAGACTTAACACGATCGAATCTCTGTAACCCAGATGTACCGTTTACAAGAACGCTTCCATGATATAAATCTACAATGCGTCTTGCTTCTTTTGCGTCCCATCCAGCATCTTCTCTAAGAATCTGAGCTCTTTCTTTCTCATTTTGCAAATCATTTACCTTACCAGTTTCGATTAAGCGTTCAGTTATTTCATCCAAGGGTTCTATGTATAATAATATGCGATTATGGGTATTTGCTGATTTTGTATAATAGTCTGGACTTTTTTGAGTAATTTTTTCTCTATAAACAATTATTGGTTCTCCGATGTTAATTTGCACTTGATTATTTATCCTTTTCACTAAAATTTCTATCTGTAATGGATCGATTCCAGATAAAATAAATTCTCCTGATTCTTCATCCCTTCTGTATTCTGCTGTGGGATCAGCTTTTAACCATTTACTCACAACTTCATCCAATTTATCAATTTCATGAGGATCTTTTGGTTTGATACTTCTGGAGACTACAGCTTCACAAGCGTAATGAATTTTTTCAAAGGAAGGAATTCTTTTCTTTTGTTCCTTATCTTTAGGCAGATCATTAGCGTTTATAAAGGTTTCTCCAGATGGTGAAATAAACCCATATAATGCAAATAAATTGCCTGCAGGAATTCTTGGAATATCTAAAATATCTGTAATTTCCATAACTCCAAGTCTCTTAACTCGACTATTTGAATCACTATTAACAAGATAAAGAGTATCACTTTGATCAAATGTGCCCGAAAAAACACGACCTATAAGTGTAGCCTGATAATTTCTCTTGGGATCTAAAAAAATTTTAGTGATCATACCATAGAGAGGTCCTTTTGGGTCGCTTTTAATAAGAGCTTGTCCGAGCTCAGATTTTAAATCGCCTCCCCAGATATGTGGAATCCTATACTTCGCAGCACTAACAGGATCTGGAAGATGATCCACAATCATTCTTAACATAGGTTCATCTAGAGGTAAATTATCTCTTAACCATTGAATGTCTCCTTCATTATATTTTGCAAAAACATCTTGTGGTTTAAGATTTTTTTCAAGCAAAATCTCATAAGTAAAGCCCCAGCCATGTTTTGCTGAACCTACGGCTACAGAATTCTTTGCAAAATCAATGTTCCAATCCGATCCTTCAGGTCTGACCTTCTTTATTAAATCATTTACTTCTCTAGTTATTTTATCGATTTTTGCAAACGTTTCTTGAGGACTGAGTTTTAATTCACTAATTAATCTATCAACTTTATTAATAAAAAGGACAGGTTTACAATACTCTTCACCAACAGACAACCTAATGTTAGTTTCTGTTTGTGTCATAACTCCTTCAAGTGCATCTACTAATATTATAGCACCATCACTACCTCTAAGAGCTCGTGATACTTCTCCGGTAAAACTAATATGGCCAGGAGTATCGTTAAGTTGTATAATATAAGGTTCCTCATCATCAGGCTTTCGAGGGTCATTGAATGCGAGGAGAACTACAGAAGTGAATATGGTAATTCCTCTTTCTTGTTCTTCGTCATCCGAATCGGTCATTTGAAGTTGACCTGCATCTTCAGGTCTCATAAGTCCTGCTCTACGTAATAAGTAATCTGTAGCTGTCGTTTTACCATGGTCAATGTGAGCAGTAATGCTGAAGATTCTTTTTTTCTCGTAGGACCCCTCAGTTACCAATTTGGCTATTGTTTCGGGATTCTTAACTTTAACCATAGTATAATCACATCGTGATAATTATAATTAAATTTTATACTTGTAATTGAAATAAAGAATACGAGAAATGATAAAAGTTTTATCTTTCTAAGAGATAAATTAGAAACTATTATCTGAACTTAAAGGGTCCTAGATATAAAGAGGTAATATTATATTTTTTAATATAAATATTGTTTGTTTTCCTGAAATTGTTTTAGCCTGTATTGCATTTGAGCAATTAATTATTCTAAAATTTTCAGGGATTCTATCCTTAATATATTGATTCAAAAATAAGGAAAAGTCATTAAATTCTCTTTGAGTTTCTACCCATAAGTAGCCTTCCTTTTCAAAATATTCCGGATTTTTTTTTTTGAAATTAATAATATGTTTTTGTTCTGTAAGTGGAGGCCCTTTACGATGATAACTCTCTGAGATATGAGGTCTTTCACAATAAATAGCTATATTATACTGATTTTTTTCTTCTTTAAAATATACTTCAAATATAATTTTTTCAAAACGATCAACATGCGAAAATTCTTTTTCTCCATTAGCTTTAATACTTTCTCCAAGAGAATATAATTTATCTCTATTAATAGTATAATGGATATTGAAATCAATATTTTGTAATTCAATAATAAATATTTTTGAAAGAAGCGAATCTTCTTTATTAGATAAGTCAATTTCGGGAATTGGCTTAATTTTAAAATATTCCAAGCTTGGATGTTGTAAAAATTCATTGATTTTTTTATTACAATATTTAAATGCTCTCTCCGATATTGCAGAAGCAACATTTCGATTTTTATCGATAGGATCTATAATTATAAGATAATCATTTTGAAAATGGACAATTTTATTTAGTTCTTCCATATCTCTGTTATAATAATCGAGTGCTTTCTTTTCTAATTCATTAAAATTTTTAAATAGATTAATTAAGTCTTTAAAATAATAAATTAATAATTCAGCGCTATAACCAATAAAACCTACTTTACCTATAACACTTTTATCACCATAACTATAACAAGCTTTAAAGAACTGTTTTAAAAGCCTTACATCATTCTTTTGCTTAGGATTTAACTTGTCTCTGACAAAGTAGCCATGCCAAGGGGATCTGTCAACTGCACTAATAGGCCCATGTTCTTTAATATATTCTAATTCTAAATCAAAATATAAAACTATATCAATCTTAATTTTTATATTTTTTAAAATGTAATCTACTGTTACATAAGGATGCTCTGCATACAATAGACGAGGATTATGGAATTCATTTAAGGTAAGACTTTGGAGAATCCATTTATTGCATAGCGCTAAAAAATCTTTTTTTGATTTTTTTTTTAATTTACTTTTACTCAAACCTTGATATTTTGGTTTGTAATGGTTATAGTTTAACCCTATAAAGAGATCAATATCAAAATCATTCTTTACTTGGGTTTGTTTAATTCCGGTTGATCCTTGGGGTTCAATTTTATTATAGTTAATTCTTAACTCTTGAGCCCTTTTATCCAGTAATTCGAGTAAAATTCTTGTTATATCATTAATTAAATCAATTTCTTGAGTTGTTGGTTTAATTTCTATTAATACTTCATTTAAAATGTTATCTATAGCAGCCATAAATTTATTTTAAATTATCTTTTTTTGAAATCTTATTTATTAAAAATAAGCTAAACTAATTAAATAGCCTTAAAATCCCCACCAAGGATGATTTATTTTTCGCATTAATGTAACAAAATCTCTTAAAGCTTGTTTTTGATCGGTAGTTAATTCATTGATGAACTTTCCCATTAACTGTCTAACGTGAGATTCAGGAACATGTACGAAGAGAGTTTCGTCTTTGCCAATATCTCGGCCAATTTCAATTCCACGAATAGAGATTGCAACTTCTGAATCTTTAGGTGCTTTTTCGAGAGTTTGACCTTTATCTTGAATTTGATGAACTCTTCTAACTCTTTTACCTTTATCAGTTATTAATTGGACTTTTGGAAATAAAATCCCAGCTTCAACACGCACCCCAAAAACTGCAGGATCTGAATTTCGAAATATAAAATCCGGAAGCATTTTAATTTTTGCAGGTAATATAAGTTCACTTAATCCTTTAGCAGTATCTTCTGCTCTTCTAGTTTCTGAATACTCAATATATTCTTCTAGTAATCGATAAATAACATTATTAGTGAAAATTCTGATATTATCGATAATTGCTTGTTCTTTTGCTTCAGGTAATATTTGAACATTAAATCCTAGAACTGCCGCAGAATAAGGATCTAACTGTTTTACAATGTTTGCATTAATGATATCTTCTTTTTTTATAGGTCCCACATCAGCAACACTGATTTTAACTCCATTTTTTGTAAAATGATTTTCAAGTGCTTCAAGTGAACCTAAAGTATCTGCTTTTAATACTACTCCTGCTTTATCAGTTTTTATCCTAATACTTTCAACTTCCGCTTCTATCTCTTCATAGACAGACTTCTCTTCGGAGGGATCCAATATCCCTCTAAATGGAGATCCTGCTACAACATCATCAATATTAGGTGCAAGTATTTTGATGCCAGCAGCAGCGCTAACGTTATTGACAGAATCAAATTTTTGTCTTGGATCTCGAATCTCATCTAAAGGTTTAGGAGTTAATAAAGCTCTCACTTTAGATTTAATAGGTTTTTCTAATCCACCTACTATAAACTCATCGCCTTTATTAATTACACCATCATAAATTAGAACATCAATAGTCTTTCCTTGTCCCTTTTCTTTTTTAACCTCTAAAACGACTCCTTTTGCTGGACCTTCAGAAAATCTAAGATTTGAAGTTAAATATTGTTGAACTAATCCCATTAAAATCATTAAAAGTGTTGAAATCCCTTCTCCTGTTTTTCCGCTTGTAGGCACTATTGCTATTTTTTTAGTAAAATCCTTTATTTTATCATAACGATCTATTCCCTTGAAACCTTCTTCTAAGAAATTTCCAACAATTTGCAAAATTTTCTCATCTAGAAAGTCCCTTACGTGTGGTTTTTGTGAATTATAAGAATCAAGAAAATCAGCATCCTTTCTTGATTTCCATCCAGATATTCTGTCTATTTTATTAGCAGCAATAAGAAATGGTGTTTTTCGTTCTCGCAAAATCCGGACAGATTCCCACGTTATAGGCATTGTTCCAGCAGTTACATCGATAACTAAAATCGCAATATCAGCAACCGCACCTCCTCTTCTTCGTAGATTTAAAAAGGCTGCATGTCCAGGTGTGTCTACAACTAATATTCCTGGAAGCTTAATTTCTTTTTCAGCAAATTCTTGTTTTGACTTTCTTAAAAATTCTTTTATATCTCTAGTTGGAAAATAGGAAGCCCCAATATGTTGGGTAATTCCTGCAGCCTCTCTTTGTTGAACTACTGTACCTCTAATATAGTCTAGGATAGTGGTTTTTCCATGGTCAATGTGACCAAGTATACAAACAATTGGTGCTCTGATTATCTTGTTTTCATCTTTAATCAAATTTTATCACCAATCCCAATTTATGATTTAAAAAATTATTCCATTAGTTATAATAAAATTATTTACCATATGTTTAGAATTTTATTTAAAAACTCTAAAAATAAATATACAAAAATACAGAACTAACTAGTGTTAAGATATGGTTTTAAATATTGAGCAGTAAAAGAATTATCATTTTTAACTATTTCTTCAGGATTGCCTATTGTGACAATATTACCTCCTTTTTCACCACCTTCAGGACCAAGATCGATAATAAAATCAACTGATTTTATAATATCCATATTATGTTCGATGATAATTACCGTGTTACCTTTATCTACTAATTTTTGAAGAACCTTTAGTAAATAATTAATATCAAAAGAGCTTAGCCCTGTTGTGGGTTCGTCTAAGATATAGAGTGTATTTCCAGTGCTAGTTTTTCTTAATTCTCGTGCAATTTTTAAACGTTGTGATTCACCTCCACTGAGAGTTGTTGAAGATTGACCTAATTCTAAATAACCCAGTCCAACATCTACCACTGTCTTAATAGTCCTTTTTAAATTTGGAATATTATCAAAAAATTCTAAAGCTTGATGAAAAGTCATTTTCAACACATCGTATATCGATTTTCCATGATACTTAATATCTAATGTTTCAGCATTATATCTTTTCCCCTTACATAAATCACATTTTATATAGACATCAGGTAAAAAATACATTTCTTTTAGAATATAACCGGTACCTTTACACTTTTTACAATGCCCTGATCTTGTATTAAAACTGAATCTTCCTTTTTTATAACCCCTTTCTCTAGATTCTGGTAATTTAGCAAAAATTTCTCTAATATAATCTAGTGCTTTAGTATAAGTAGCGGGGACTGATCTTGGAGTTCTTCCTATAGGAGATTGATCAATATTTATAATTTTATCTATTTTCTCATATCCTATTATTTTTTCAAATTTCCCTTCATTAATTTTTGAACTTCGAGTATTTATTAAATTATGGAGCCCTTTAAATAAACAATCGATTATCAAACTAGTTTTTCCAGCCCCTGAAACTCCAGTTATGCAGGTAAATAAACCTAGAGGGATTTTAACATCAATACTTTTTAAATTATTCTCTTTTGCTCCTAATATTTCAATAAAGTCTTCTCCAATTTTTCTTCTAGTTTTTGGAATTAATATTTTTCTTTTACCTGAAAGATATTCTCCTGTTAAAGTCTTTGAATCAATAATAACCTCTATCGGTCCTTCAGAAACTACTTTTCCCCCCAGTTCACCCGCTAAAGGTCCTAAATCGATGATGTGATCTGCATTACGCATTATTGCCTCATCATGTTCAACTACAATAACAGTGTTCCCCAAATCTCTTAACTTTTTTAGCATCTTGATAAGACGATTGATATCTCTCTGATGGAGACCGATGCTAGGCTCATCTAAAACGTATAATACACCTACTAAACTAGAACCTAATTGAGTAGCTAATCGAATTCTTTCTGCTTCTCCAACAGAAAGAGTATCTGAACGACGGTTCAATGAGATATAATCTAAACCAACATTTTCAAGAAAAGATAACCTATCAAATATTTCTTTTAATACTTCTTTGACTATCTTCTTTTCAATTTCATCTAAAATTAATTCATTAAAAAATTTTAAAGAATCTTTTACTGATAAAGAAGATAATTCAGCGATATTGAGCTTATTAACTAACACTGCTAAACTTTCTGGTTTTAATCTTTGCCCCTTACACTGAGGACAATCTATCCGATTCATAAAACCTTCATAAACATCACGGGCCCATTCTGAACGCGTTTCCATATACCTTCTATGAAGAATTGGAATTATACCCTCAAAAGGTCTTTTAACTTGCCAAGAAGATTTAAATTCACCATTATGATTTCTATATTCATTATTATCAATTTCAAAATGAAAATTGATTGCCTCATTATCAGATCCAAATAATACTTTATGAAGCTTTTTAGGGTCAATATCTTTAAGGGGAGTCTTATTTGTGTTAAATCCATAATGTTTAGCAACTTGAACTATAGTCTGCCATGAATAACCATTTTCAGATCCAAATCCTGGAATATCTCTAATTGGTGTTTCTTCTAATGTGACATCTAAATCATTTCCTAAGAGTAATCCATAGTCAAATTCCATAACATTTCCTAAACCACTACAATATTTACAACTTCCATGAGGAATGTTAAATGAAAACATTTTGTGATCTATTGGTGGAAATGATATCCCGCAATCAATACAAGCGAGATGTTCAGAATAAATGTGTTCCCCTTTATCAACAATTTCAATAGTGACTAAACCATCTGTTAGTTCTAATGCTGTTTCAATTGAATCTGCGAGTCTTGTCTTAATATCTTTGCGCATAACTAACCTATCAATTATTACGTTTATATTATGTTTGATGTTTTTCTCCATTGAAATGTCTTCATCTAGTGTATATTGAATTCCATCAACTTCTACTCTTAAATATCCTTGTTTCTTTAAATCCTGTAAAAGTTCTTTATATTCTCCCTTTCTATCTCTTATGATTGGAGCTTTAATTAAAAATTTTTGGTCATCATCTACAGAATTTAATATTTGTTGAATTATTTGTTGAGGTGTTTGAGGTTTTATCTCTTTTCCACAATTTGGGCAATGTGGGGTGCCAACATTAGCAAAAAGTAGTCGATAATAATCATATATTTCGGTTACAGTACCAACTGTACTTCTTGGATTTTTTGAGAGTGACTTTTGCTCAATTGCAATCGCAGGGGATAATCCTTCTATTGAATCAACATCAGGTTTATCCATTTCACCTAGAAATTGTCTAGCATAACTTGAGAGGGATTCAAGAAATCTTCGTTGACCTTCAGCATATAGAGTATCCATTGCCAAACTGCTTTTTCCGCTTCCACTAATCCCTGTGATAACAACTAATTTATTTCGTGGGATTACAACGTCAATATTTTTTAAATTGTTCTGCCTTGCTCCTTTTATTATTATTGAGTTTTCTGTCATTCTATATTCTACATTTTTAAATTAAGGATATCAGAAAAATTTCACGCTTTTATTTTGTTAGTTTCCTTTATTTCTTTTATTTTGTCCCTTAAATAAGCAGCATCTTCAAATCTAAGTTCTTTCGCTGCCATGAACATTTTGTTCTCTAAAAATTGAATAATTATATCAAAATCTCCCTCTCTTTCTAATAGTTTTATCTTATCTTTAACAACTTGCTTTAATTTTTTAATTTCCTTATATTTAAATTCTTGCTCCTCTGAAAGAGATTGTAATATATTTTTTTTAATCGTTTGAGGAGTAATGTCATTTTCTTCGTTATATTTAATTTGTTTATCTCTTCTTCTATTTGTTTCATCTATTGCAGCTTTCATTGATGGTGAAATCTTATCTGCATACAAAATTGCTTTTCCATCTACATTTCTAGATGCTCTACCAATTGTTTGAATTAGTGAACGAGTATCTCTTAAAAAACCAAGTTTATCTGCGTCTAAAATTGCTACTAGTTGAACTTCAGGCAGATCTAATCCTTCTCGCAAGAGATTAATTCCCACTAAAACATCATATGTTCCATCTCTTAGCTGACGTAAAATTTCAAACCGTTCTACAGTATC
>Ga0209427_10009149_pt1 | contig 11070 bp, 7 predicted proteins | sample DeeMarSWOR136_30_FD_187465 | JGI IMG/M metagenome (GOLD analysis project Ga0209427, IMG submission 187465) | Marine sediment microbial communities from White Oak River estuary, North Carolina - WOR-1-36_30 (SPAdes) (version 2) | ecosystem: Environmental > Aquatic > Marine > Intertidal zone >... | reverse complement strand
CCTCCATTACGTTCAATAATGGCTGGTTGTCTGGCTTCGTCGATATTCATTCCAGCGCCAGTACAGGCGATACCATAATTACGGAGACCGGCTATTGTGTCCTCTATTCCCGGCGCGCCTGAATCCCAGATGTGGTTACCAGCCAGGGTAATCACGTTAAAGCCAGCAAAAGGCAGGGCACTCATGTTCTGGGGATCGCAGGGGGGAGCGGGCACGTCCGTAGTTGAACAGACACCGCGGTCGGTAAAGACGACTTCACCCTGCCCGACCACAACATCTGCTGACCTTAATACCGGTGCAACAAACTCGAAGTAGGTCTCTGCCTGTGGCTGGTCAAGGATTAAGTCCCCAACCACCAACATTGTCAATGTCTTGTCAGCCACCTCTTACATTCCTCATCTCGCACTTTTCTGATTCTAGGATATAAAGCCTTTGCTATAAATAGAGCTGGAAACTCAGGTTTCGCACCCTCTTTCCTAGCCTCCGGTATGCACTATCAGCCCGAAGGACTCGAAAATCTTCTGGAGTTCTGACATGTGTTCTTCGCTGGAAGGCGTAATTGAGATTGCGCTTTCCGCCCTTTCCAGCCTATCATATTTAGTCTCACCGAGTTTATGATATGGCAGGAGATGAACACCTGTTGAGTCCCCCAGTTCAGCCGTTATGAATCTGGACGTTGCCTCTATATTTTTAATGGAATCGTTATAACCCGGTATTACAGGTACCCGGGCAATAATGGGGATGGACAGGTCATGATGGATTTTTCTAACGTTATCCAGTATTAAATCGTTTGATACCTCGGTATGCTTCTCATGCTCAACCGGGTCCATATGCTTGAAGTCGTACAGCACCAGGTCAACATATTCCAGTACCCGCTTCATGGTTTCCCATCTAGCGTATCCACAGGTATCGAGTGCTGTATGTATGCCGGCATCCTTACAGAGCTTAAGCAAGCTGACGGCGAACTGAGGTTGGGCTAACGGTTCACCACCACCGAGAGTGACGCCACCCCCAGACCTCTGGTAGAATATCGAGTCAGCAGCTACTTCTTTGAATACGTCGCCAGCGGTGACGTGTTTCCCCATGATGTTTCTGGCCTCATTGGGACATACCTCAGCACATTTCCCGCTACCCTGGCAAAGCTCCCGGTTCGTCCTCGAGTGCCCATCGCAGATTTCGATGGCTCCATTGGGGCAAGCCTGGACACATTTCCCACAGCCAGTACATTTCTCGCTGTCAAAAAAGATTTCTGGCTGCAATACCTGCGACTCAGGATTCTGGCACCAGAGACAGCGTAACGGGCACCCCTTCAGAAAAACGGTGGTGCGAATTCCGGGGCCATCATGAATAGAGTAGGTCTGTATATTGAAAATCACGCCTTTGGTGGCTTCTACATCATTGCCGGTCATTATCTTATCTTCAGTTTGTAACACAAAAAATACCTGCTGTAAAATGACAGTGGTTCAATGTGATACTGTTACACTCACAGAAACGCCGATACAAAGCAGCCTTTCTCTATCACCCTTGCCAGTACTTCTCCCTTAGCTCGCGCTTTAGAATCTTACCGGTAGGATTTTTGGGGAGGGAATCCATAAACTCAACCGACTTTGGTGTCTTGTAACCAGCGATTCGTTCTTTGCAGAAAGCAATAAGCTCTTCGGCAGTGGTAGCTGCTCCCTTCTTTGTGGCTACTACAGCGTGAACCTTCTCTACCCAGTATGGGTCAGGGATACCGATAACGGTAGCTTCCAAGACTGCAGGGTGCTGGTAGAGAACATCTTCCACTTCCCTCGGATAAACATTCTCCCCGCCGGAAATAATCAGGTCCTTTTTCCGGTCTGCGATATAGATATAACCCTCTTCGTCATAGTAGCCCACGTCGCCTGTATGAAGCCAACCATCAATAATGCTCGCGCTGGTATCATCTGGCTTGTGCCAGTATTCGACCATTATATGTTTGCTCCGTACTATTATCTCCCCCAATTCACCCAGCCCGACATCATTACCTTTTTCATCCACGATTCTGACCTGGACACCCACATCCGGTCGGCCAGCCGACAGGAGTTTCTTCTGCCTTTTCTCGGGTCCATCCATAGCATTATGGTCCTCTTTCGACAGGTGAGAAATAGCTGGCCCGCTTTCACTCTGGCCATACCCCTGGGCAAAAATGGGGCCGAAGACCTTCCTGCCTTGTTTCAATACCTCAAGAGGCATAGGTGAACCACCATACCACATGAGCTTCATGGAGCTGATATCGTATTTGCCCGCATCAGGTAGCCCGAGCATCGCTACCACGTGGGTTGGCACCATCATCATGTGGGTTGCCTTCTCATCCCGGATGGTCTGCAGTGCAACCGCCGGGTCAAAAAATTTCAGGATAACATTGCATCCCCCAACATACAGGAAGGCCCGCAGGATGGTGTCCCCGGCAATATGAAAGAGCGGTGATATCTGTATATGCTTATCGTCGATTTGCAGACCCATGTTAATAACCAGGGTCTTGGCGTCTTCGACGATGCATCGGTGAGTGTACAGGGCACCGCGGGGCAGACCGGTAGTACCGCTGGTATAAATGATACTGACAGGGTCGTTTTCACCTACCTGGACATCGGGCTCATGCCCCTCATGTGATGCCAGCAGGTCATGATGGGCTATCATATCGGGCGCGGCAGTTTCGAAAGAAATAAAATTCCCGACCTTAGACAGGCGCGGCCTGATAGAACCGGCCACTTCCGATAGTTCAGGGCCAACAAAGAGGGTATTGGCTTCTGAATAATTGATTATGTAATCAAGCTCATCACCCGTTAGCCTGGGATTAAAACGTGAGGCAATGAATCCCCCCTTCATCGCTGCCCCGTATGCCTCCACACAGTCCAGACAATTCCAGGCCAGAATACCGAGCACATCCCCCTTTTTTACCCCCATATCGTGCAAGGCATGAACCAATTTGTTCACTCTTGTATTATATTCAGAGAAGGTTATTCTCGTATCGCCATACACAAAGGCTTCCCGGTTTGGATGAAGAAGTGCATTTCTGTAGATAATATCTGCGTAAGTGCCAGAGCTATACCGGGATAGTTCCTTTAGCAAGAGACCTTCTGACAAAGCCAATCACCTCCTCTAGCAGTGATAGTGCGGAAACAATATGACGGGTGACGTCCGTAGCTTGAATCAACCTGTTTACCCCGAAATACAATACTAGACTGGGGGTAAATTTCTACTATAATATAGTGCATAAAATGGTCTGTGTCCAGTGAATACACATATACCCCGTTCATCTTATCTGGGACGACTCCAGATATGCCAAGGAAGGAGAATTTCATGGTAAATAAGGCTAATGAATCGGTATTGTATGCCGTTGGTGACGTGGCTCCCTACAGAGAGGACCCCGGCTCTATATTTCAATGTGTTGCCACCACCCTCGGACAGGCAGACATCGCCTTCTGTCAGCTTGAAATCAATCTCACTCACCGGGGGACTCCTCTACCACAAGCCAGACTTGCCATGCGTGCTAACCCGGTAACAGCGCAGGCAATAAGAGAGGCTGGTTTTAACGTCGTATCTTTCGCCAGCAATCACTGCATGGACTGGGGGCGTGAAGCCTTTTTTGATACTATCAATGCTCTCAGAGACCAGGGGCTCACGGTCATAGGTGTGGGCAACAATATTGAGGAGGCCCGAAAGCCGGCGTTTGTTGATTGTAAAGGAACGAGGATAGCCTTTCTGGCCTACAATACAATCCTGCCGCAGGGGTATTGGGCCGAGACAAATCGTCCGGGCTGCGCTCCCATGAGGGGTTTCACCCTGTATGAGCAGATTGAGCATGACCAGCCAGGAACACCAAGCCGAACACATACTTTTCCACACAAGGATGACCTGCAGGCAATGGTGAATGATATCAGACAAGCCAAGTCTCAGGCCGACCTTGTAATCCTTTCCCTGCACTGGGGGATTCATTTCATCCCGGCCGTGATAGCCGATTACCAGAGAGAGGTCGCCCGTGCAGCGATTGACGCCGGGGCCGACCTGATACTGGGACATCATGCTCATATACTCAAGGGTGTTGAGGTCTATTCAGGTAAGGTGGTCTTTTATAGCCTCTGTAATTTCGCTCTGGACCTGTCTCCGACCAAGGAAATCCTGGAAAGTCCGGGGCATAAAGAAATAAGCGTGCTTAACGTCAGCTGGCAGCCAGACCCTGAATACCCCACCTATTTCTTACCCCCTGACTCGAGGAAAACGATGATTGCCAAGTGCGTAATCTCCAATAAAGAGATAAAGAGCGTTTCCTTTCTGCCCACTTATATAAACAAACAGTCCCAGCCGGAGATTCTAAATTCACAGGACGAGCGGTTCGGTGAAGTGGTCGGTTACATGGAGGAGATTAGCCAAGACCAGGGGCTCAATGCCAAATACGTTATCGAAGGCGATGAAGTATTCATTAAAGAAGGGTGATATCTCTATCCATCTTATAGTATTAAGAGAAGCTAATGAAGATTTGCAGGTTTTCAATGGTCTGCTAGTCTTCTTCTCAGTTTTTAACGTGCTTCTGCTTATATAAAAACGGTTCCTTGTTTGTACCCTCGTTGACTTCTCCCGTTCATGTTGCTATCCTTTGCTCAGGCTATGTTCGTTCTGCCCACAATTATTCGAGGTGATGGATAATGCTAAAGAATTGCGCGTTTTTGTCTATTGTTATCGTGATGATGCTTAGTCTTATAGCTTGTGACAGTACACCTGGAGCCTCTACAACAAGTAGCACCAATACATATAAAGTCATTTTCCCTTTCAAAGAACCTGAGACATTGGATGAAAGCTACGTTTACGAACACAATGATGTAGTAACATACATGAATTGGGTCAGGGCCAAAGATAACTATGAATTAGCAGAAAGTCTCGCTAACGCTTTGGTAGGGGATATGACTTCCATTTTAGACATAGTAGAGGTGGCACAATACTCATTGGAGTTGACCCCATACATCCCCTTGGAGGATGTACGTACATTTCAGATGGCACATCCCGAGCTCTCACAGGAAACTTATGTTCCGGCTGAGCCTATCTATTATCAGGAGGACGCTTCGGGAAACCTAATTTTACTCAGGGACTCGGGATTCTTGGGCATTGTCCTTCCAGAGGAGGAGGAATTAGAAAGCAAGATAGCATTTCAGTCAAATAGGGATGGACGTTACCAAATCTATGTTATGAATGCTGACGGCACCGAGCAGACTAGACTTACAATCAACTCTTCTAATGACAGTGAACCTTCCTGGTCTCCTGACGGGCAGAAAATAGCATTTGTGTCACAAAGAGATGGAAACAGGGAAATCTATGTTATGAATGCCGATGGTACCGGGCAAACAAGATTGACAACCAATCCGGGCAGGGATGACAACCCTTCCTGGTCCCCTGATGGGAAAAAGATAGTATTTCAATCTTATAGAGATGTAAACTGGGAAATCTATGTCATAAATGCTGATGGCACCGGACTGACAAGATTAACTAACAATATTGCTGAGGATTATGCGCCTTCCTGGTCTCCTGATGGGCAAAAGATAACATTTGAGTCATTAAGAGATTGGCAAAATATTGAAATCTATGTTATGAATGCCGATGGTACAGAGCAGACAAGATTGACCTACGCTCCTGGTAATGACTTCGACCCACGCTGGTCTCCTGATGGAGAAAAGATAGCATTTTGGTCAGATAGAGATGGTAATTACGAAATTTATGTTATGAATGCTGATGGTACCGACCAGACAAACTTGACAAACAATCCTGCTTACGATAAGTATCCATCTTGGTCACCGCATTAACGAGTAATAGAGTAAGACGATACTTGATTTGCTTAGCAACCTTACCGAAACTATGAAGCTGTTTTAACACCACGGATGGACAGGCCAACAAGTCTTCGATAGTCTGCTAGCCTGTTTCCATTCAATTGTTAAGGTGCTTATGCATATTTAAAACGGTCGCTTATATCCTCAAGCTCATAGAACAAACGAAATCCTTGGTGTTCATTGTGTACCACATTATAAAGAACTTGACCGGGGACTCTGGTTAAGGTAGAGAGATATGGAAACACGGGCTAGAGATACGCCATAATCTCGCCGATGTTCCTGACATCCTCCAGGTTTAGAATCATTTCAACAAGTCTTTTAAGGTGTTGGTCTGAAATTTGTTTTGCTGAATGTGCAGCGCAATCTACAAACTTCCTGACCAGCAGCTCTTCACTAATCGGGTTGCTGGGGTGGCCGTAGGCGAACTCTGGCGTTTTCAGACGGAACACTCCCTGTTTGGACTTCAGCTCAACGAGGCCCTCGTCAGCCCCCAGGTTGTTGTCAACTTCGTAGGTGACCTTCCGAGCGATTTCGAGCACCTCCGGGTCGACTATAGCTTCCGGGATGAAATGCTTCAGGGCAACTTCTCTCCTGACTGAGGCCAGGGCCACTACAAAGGGTATGCTGAATTTAGCATCGATGGCCGTTTTCGGGTGCTGTTTTGACTCAAGAGGTTCGCAGAGAGTCCTGGCAAGCGGGCTGGGGCCTATGCCCACTTTTATATACTCGATATCAGCCGGCCTGATATCATGTGCATTCACGATTTCAAGGGTCGTTTCCAAGAAGTAATGGGTACCGCGACAACTTGGCCATGGCTTGAAGCTGACATTAGCTCCCTCGAATATTTCACCGAGTCCGTCCGTTAAAACCGCAAGGTCGTAGTTTTCTCTCGCATATAGCCGGAAAAGACCGGCTTCACCTTCTATCGGTTTCTCAAAACCAATGACACCTCTTTCGGCTAGCTGTGCTGATAACACACCTGTCTTGGCGGAGAAAGCATCTCTTATAGACCTGACCAGCGAGCGGTGACTGTGTGTGAGTTCGGCACTGCATGTTGCCTGACAGAGGGTCAGCGAAAAGGCGTCCAGTATCTGCTCCGGACTCAGGTTCAGCAGTTTACAGGTTGCGGCTGTAGCCCCGAAAGCCCCCAGTATCGGTGGCGTATACCAGCCATACTGAATCGGGTCCTCTGTCAGGGCAAGGCCCAACCGACAGGTAACATCGCTTCCCAAGGTGAGCGCGGTGATGAGCTCTTTTCCACTCACGTTCCCGATAGATTCAGCTACCGCCAGAGCAGCCGGTATGGCGGCGGCATTGGGATGGACAAGTGCCTTATCATGGGCGTCTTCAAAGTCCAGCGCATGTGACATCGAGCCATTGGCAAATGCAGCCATAGATGCTGTTACCCTGGCATCAAAACCTATGATTGTGCTTTCTTTTTTACCCTCTCCGGCTATAGCCAGGTCGATGAACTGTCGGCAACCTTCACCCATGGTGCCAGCAGCCGTTATCACACCCAGTCCATCAAGCAGGCTCTTTTTAGTGACATCTACGGCGCTACGGGGTATATCGTCGTAACTAATGTCAGCAATATGTTTTGCCAGTATTAGAGATTCATCCATTATCTATGAGGCCCCCTGGTACTCCGTCCGCGCGATAATCTCATCCTGTATTATCTTGCCCAGTTGCACAAAGTAAGCGCTGTAACCGGCTACTCTCACAACCAGGTCCCGGTAGTCCTCCGGATGCTTTTGCGCCTCTATCAATGTCTCCTTGCTGACAACATTGAATTGAATGTGCTTCCCACCCAGGCTGAAGTAGGTCTTTATCAGGTCAGATAATTTCCTCAGGTCTTCAGTTGTTTGTAGCGCCGATGGATGAAATTTCATATTCAGCAGGGTAGCCTGATAGGGCGCCTGGTCTATCTTTACTGCGCTTCTAATTACTGCTGTAGGCCCATGAGTGTCCCGGCCTCGCATGGGTGACATGGTACCGTCAGCCAGGCACTCGCCGGCATGCCGGCCATCGGGTGTAGCGCCAGTTAGTGCTCCTCCCGGCCACTGCGCCGAGATTGAGATGCCGGTCGGCTTGTTTTTCCCTCCAAAGATAGTGTCAAACGTAACTGCCGTATCCGCCCAGAACTGGTAGAGCTCCCGGGCTATTGAGTCGACATAGTTATCATCGTTTCCATACTTAGGCGCTGCCAGGCACATCTTTCGGACTTCCTGATATCCGTCTCCATGCCAGTCGGCAATGAGGGCAGCCTTCAACTCATGCATACTGACCTTTTCCTCATCGAAAACGAGCTTTTTTATCGCTGCCAGCGAGTCTGCGACATTTATCATGCCGACCGCGTTGAGTACTGCCGCATTCTCAAGAGGCATGGTGCGGTCGAGGATGTCCTTTCCTTCCTCGATAGCATTAATAAGCAACGAGGAACGGACCGGATCGGGGAATAGTTCAGCGTTTACTCGCATATGGATGTTATTCCCTTCGGCCGCCATACTCATAAAATGGGCAAGCTGCTCCTTAAACGCCTGCATCAGGTCATCAAATGACTCGAAGTTTTCAAGGTCTCCAGTCTTGATACCAACCTGTTTGCCGTTGTTCGGGTCGACGCCATTGTGCATGAAAATATCGAAGACCAGCGGAACAATGAACATATCATAGGCCACAATGCGAGACTGTCCTACTATATTCACGTCAAGACATCCTGTCATTATATAGTCCCGGGCTGTCTCGAGGGGTACTCCCTGGCTGAGCAGGTAATCTATGTAAGACTTGTCACCGATAAACGCCGGCATACCGATTCCAGTCCTTACAACCTCAAGTGCTTTCAGCATAAGGGGCTCGGGTGTTCCTTCATGGACCCTGACAGTTATGGTATGGTGAGGAGTCTGGCAGTCCTTCGTTGCTTCGAGAATCAGGTAGGACAGTTCGTTGGTGGCATCTTCACCATCAGGCGTTACTCCACCAATGGTGAAATTGTGCCATTTGGCTATCCCCGCGTTCTTCTGTCGGTTAAATCTGCCCGAAGTCCGATTAATCTGCATGTCTTTTATCCGCAGACACTCCAGCAATTCGAGCACTTCTTCGTCGGTGATTCTCCCCTCTTCCCTGTCCTTCTTATAGAAGGGGTACATGTACTGGTCAAACCTGCCTGCCGCCGCAGTGGTGGACGGGTTTATCATCAGGAAAGTGAACCAGAAAGATTGCATCGCTTCGTAAAAAGTCCGGGCCGGATTGGCTGGCACCCGGCGGCACGTTTCGGATATCCGTTCCAGTTCCTTCTTTCGAGTCGGGTCTTTTTCCCTGGTCGCCATGTCTGCCGCCAGGTCAGCAAACCTGTTGGCAAAACGGATGATAGCCTTATTGGCAATGATTACAGATTTAAGAAAATCGGCCTTCTTAATCGCGTCGGCGCTGGTAAACCTAATCTTCCTTAGCTCTGCCTCTGCGTCGTCTATTAGTTTTATGAAACCTTCATTAAGCACCTTGGCAAAGTCTACCCCAAATAAGTAGAAGCCCGGCCCCAGACCCATGCCACTCTGGGCATATCCTCCTCCACTCCCCTCTTCGCGACTTTTCCATGGCGGAAGCGTCACCCCCGATTGTTTGAATGGCCACAGCCTTTCTTCGTCAAATATCTCTCCAGACCTGCCGATAAGGGTCCTCGCCTGCCAGTACTCGTTCATCGATACTATCGCAGACTCATCCTCTTCAGAGATTGTGTAGCCCTCTTCTTTAATCGAATCTATTTCTTCTTGAGACCATATTCCGTAGTCGTAATCGATTTCCAATCCCATCGGTCTGCTGGCGGCGTTGCCAACGATTAACTCACCATCTTCAATAAAGATTGTTATCTTATCCAGACTGTTAGCTAGTGCCTTGGCTCTTCTTATTATTTGAGGTTCGCCCTCCGTCTGCCTGAATGAATCTGTGAGTAATCGGGCCTTTTCAGAAGAGATTGGTAATTTATCTACCTGAAGCCTCTCTTTGAGTTTCGTAATTCTCGGGTTCATCATTGCCTCCTGACCAGTATGACAAAACTCTAGTCCCCTCTGGTCATTGTCCCCGTCGACAAACACAATTTAGATTGATAATATAGTATAGCACGGAGGGGTATTCAATACTTGCAATATAAAGCACCATACGATGTATTTTATAAGTGATAGAATGGTGTGTTCTAAGTAAATATAGGTAACTGAGCCAGAGAAAGCCTTCGCGACTGCATCCTGGAGGTAGTAATGAACGACAGAGTAAAAAAACTGAAAGAATGTATTGACTTAGAGAAATATCCAATCTGTATTGAAAGAGTCCGGTTAATCACAGAGTCTTGGAAAGAGACAGAGGAACAGCCAAGAATTTTAAGGGCAGCAAAAGCGTTTGCCAACTTCCTGGATAAGAGGACTATATTCATCGAAGACGGCGAGCTCATTGTGGGCAACGTGGCAGCTAAACCATGGGGTCTTGAGGCTTCTTGCCCAACATGGCCCGAGGAAGACATGGTTGGACTCAAAAAACAGGGGTTAGTAATTTCTGATGAAGACGAAGCTGAACTGAGGTCCATGGATGATTACTGGAAGACCAGAGCTGCGAATCTCAATTACAGAAGGGGATTCTTGTATGACGATGAAAGGTTATGGCCTTTCATCAAATCAGGAATCCTCCTGCCACCCTGGACAAAGAGAGAGGAGGCACGCGGATATGGCGCTGCCGGAAGCGGTTGGGGTGCATCGTCCGGTGTTCCGGCTGTGCGAGGCTTGGACGTTCCTGACTTTGCGATAGCAGTCGATAATGGTCTTAATAAAATAATAGGAGACGCGGAAGAAGAGCTGCGAAACCTAAGATTTATGGGTGCTGAATCTATAGAGAAGGCATATTTTTTAAATGCGGTAATTACAGCTTGCAGTGCTCTTGTTCGCATTGCCGGAAGATTCGCTACCCTGGCAACAGAAATGGCAGCCAGTGAAAAAGACCCGGCACGAAAGAAAGAGCTGGAACGGATAGCCGAAACATGCAGCTGGGTACCGGCTAATCCACCAAGGACCTTCTACGAAGCGATGCAGTCGTTCTGGTTTATCTGGGTAGTAATTGGTGGAGGAACTACAGCAGGCGGCAGGTTTGACCAGTATATGTACCCGTACTACAAGAAAGACAAAGAAGAGGGCAGAATCACCGACGAAGAAGTGCTAGAGTTGCTGGAGTGTCTCCGAATTAAGGTCATGCAGGT
>Ga0209427_10009148_pt1 | contig 11070 bp, 8 predicted proteins | sample DeeMarSWOR136_30_FD_187465 | JGI IMG/M metagenome (GOLD analysis project Ga0209427, IMG submission 187465) | Marine sediment microbial communities from White Oak River estuary, North Carolina - WOR-1-36_30 (SPAdes) (version 2) | ecosystem: Environmental > Aquatic > Marine > Intertidal zone >... | reverse complement strand
GGCATTATCCGTGCTATCAAGGAAGTCCTGGATATAGAAGATTCCGCCCTGATTATCCCGGAACATTTCGCCGTCATCGGTGCTGCCGGAGCCGCTCTGTCCAGCGGTGATAGCCCCCTGCCTGAAGATACCCTCCAGCGGATACGTGAATATATATCCGGTCGTGAATATAAGTTCACCACCCTGCCACCGCTGGTCGGTGATAACTATGAAATAACGACCGATACGGTAAAACTCCAGCCGGGTCGGGTCGTCGAAGCTTACATAGGTGTGGATATCGGTTCTATCAGCACTAATGTCGTGGTTATAGATAAAGAGAACAACGTCCTCGCCAGGCGTTATTTAATGACCGCCAGCCAGCCGATCGAGGCGGTGAAACAGGGACTGAAAGAGGTCGGCGAGGAACTCGAAGGCAGGGTCATCATCAAGGGAACGGGTTCTACTGGTTCGGGACGATACATGACTGGTGAGTTCTTTGGCGCCGATGTTATCCGCAATGAAATAACCAGCCACGTTCAGGCGGCCGCTTTCCTGTGCCCGGAAGCCGATACCATCTTCGAAATCGGTGGACAGGACGCCAAGTACATGAGCTTACAGAACGGAACCATCGTGGACTTTACCATGAATAAAGTGTGTGCGGCGGGCACGGGCTCTTTCCTCGAGGAACAGGCCGAAAAGCTCGGTATCAACATCAAGGAGGAATTCGGCAACCTCGGCCTAGCCTCCAAAAAACCTCTGGACCTCGGTGAACGCTGTACCGTTTTCATGGAGTCGCAACTGAACTTCTGTAAACAGCGGGGCGCCGCCAAGAAAGACCTGGTAGCGGGGCTGGCATATTCCGTGGTGAAAAATTACCTCACCAAGGTTGTTGAGGAACGCCAAATCGGGAACCATATCCTCTTCCAGGGAGGTACCGCTTTCAACCGGGCGGTCAAAGCCGCCTTCGAGAGCGTACTGGGTAAGAAAGTAACGGTACCGCCGCAGCATGATGTCCTCGGTGCTATCGGCGTCGCCATGCTGGCCAGAGAAGAGATGGAGCAAAACCCCCGACCAACAAGGTTTCGAGGCTTTTACCTGGTCAACAGGAAGTACGAGCTTTCATCCTTCGAGTGCCAGAGCTGCTCCAACCGCTGCGAGATACACAAGGTCGTCTTCGAGGATGAGAAACCGCTGTTTTACGGCTCGCGCTGCGGGCAATGGGACAGTGCCGAGCAGAAAGAAAAGCGTAATTCTTCGTCAATACCCAGGCTTTTCCAGGAGCGCGCCGAAGCCCTGATGAATACCTACTCCAAAGATAACCCGGATAAACCTAACGGTAAAATAATAGGTATTCCCCGCGTCCTCTTTTTCCATGAGTTGTTCCCGCTGTGGAAAGCCTTTTTCACCGAACTCGGCTTCCAGGTAGTGATATCCGACCCCACCAACCGCCACATCATCCGGCAGGGCGTGGAAAACATCGTCGAAGAGCCCTGCCTGCCGATAAAAATAGCCCACGGGCATTTACTTAATCTTCTGGAGAAAGAACCAGATTTCATCTTCCTGCCGGTGCAGTGTACCATGGAAAAATTGTCCGACGATTTCAAGAAGTCCTGGAACTGCCCGCTTACCCAGAGTCTGCCTTTCGTCCTGCTCAGCTCGGCGAGAATCAAGGAAGCCCTGTCCCCGCCATCGGGAAAAAAGATAAAGGTACTGAAACCGGTGATACACCCCGACCGGGGGCGAGAATGGTCGCGAAAAATCCTGCGACAGACGGCGCAGGAAGCCGGTATTGCCTCGCGGGCCGTGATAGATAAGGCTATCGATGCCGGGTTCGCCGCTTTCGACGCTTTTAACGACTGGCAGCGGCGGCGAGGTGAAGAAATCCTGTCCCAGCTCAAGCCCGAAGATAAAGCCATCGTGATTATCGGGAGAGCCTACAACACCTATGACGAAGCGATGACTCTGAATATACCGGAAAAACTGCGTGACCTCAATATCCTGGCGATACCGATAGACTTTCTGCCGCTGAAATCAGTTGCCCGTGAGCTCAGTATGTCTCACCCCAATATGTACTGGAAAGCGGGACAGAAGATACTCTGTGCGGGCAGGATAATCGCCCAGGACCCGCGATTGTTCGGGTTATACGTAACGAATTTCGCCTGCGGTCCCGACTCATACATGCTCAAGTTCTTCCAGAACGAGACCGAAGGGAAGCCTTTCCTGACAATAGAAATTGACGAGCATTCTGCCGACGCCGGTATTATTACCCGCTGTGAAGCCTTTATCGACACGATACGCAACGCCAGCACCCGCGGTACCAGTATACCCATCCCGACTGTCAGTATATCTTCGAATCATGCCAACCGCCGCCGTATTTATATACCGTATATGATTGACCACGGCTACGTACTCTCAGCCGCCATGAGGTATTGCGGTGTTGATGCCGAACCGTTGCCAAAGTCGGACGACCTGACGCTGGAAATAGGACGTAAATACACCACCGGAAAAGAGTGCTACCCGAGTATCATCACCACCGGGGATATCGTCAAGAAGACCATGGCTCCGGATTTCGATACCGACTACGCGTCGTTTTTCATGCCGGCTGCCAGCGGGCCCTGCCGCTTCGGGCAATATAACCGGCTCCACCGCATGATACTCGACGAACTCGGCTTGCAGCAGGTACCCATCTTCGTTTTCGACCAGACCGGGGGTTACCACCGTGATATGACGTCGTTCGGACGGACCTTCCGCCTCCATGCCTGGAGGGCCCTGGCTATCCTTGATTCCATGCAGAAAATCGTCCTGGAAAGACGCCCCTACGAGGTCAATAAAGGCGAAACCGACGCCGTTTACAATGAATATTTAAACCTGCTGATAAAAAGCGTCGGGCAGGATAGCGATAAGCTAAGGGCGTTCTCACGTGATGTCAGGAACGCTTTCGAGTCAGTGAAAATAGATGAAAGCAATCCCAAACCGAGAATCGGCATCGTCGGGGAGATATTCGTGCGGAGTAACGAGTTCGCCAACGATTACCTGGTTGATAAACTGGAGTCGCTGGGAGCGCAGTGCGGCGTACCGCCCATCGAGGAATGGCTGGACTACATCGACCACCAGCGCAAGCGACGCAACCGACTTCACCTGGAAGGTGGCTGGCGCGACTGGGCGAGGCAGAAGCTGACGGAGATAGTCCAGGAAAGAGTCGCCGAGCCATTAAGGAAAGAGTTCGACAGCGCGATAGAGTCGTTCACCCGGGAGCTGCCTACACAGGCTATCATTGATAGGGGCAAGACCTACCTGACACCAGCGGTGGAGGGAGAGGCTATCCTGAGCATGGGGCGAGTCGTGGAGTACGCCGAGCACGGCTTCGATGGTATCGTGAACATCATACCGTTCGGGTGTATGCCGGGGACCATCGTCAGCCTGCTGCTGCACCAGTTCCGCCATGATTACGGACTGCCCGTCATCAACGTGGTGGTGGAGGGCACCAAGGACCCGGGACGCGACATCCGCCTGGAGGCTTTCGTCCAGCAGTGCCGGGAGCATATGCTAAACAAATAGTAGTAATACCTCCCATCCGGCAATCTCTTCTTTCACCGCTCAGGAAAAGGTATCCCTAATTGTTGAAAAAATACAATACCGTCAGAGAATGTAAAAGTCTCAGCTTCCTTACCATCTTCAAAGCGGATGAAAACACCTTCGGTGATATTAAGCTGTCTTCCAGTGGGAGCAATACCCATCATCTCACCCTGAAAAGTACCGCGAACCGTTAAACGGTATGCTACCGTATCCCCTTCAGCCAATATCTGGTCAATAGTGGCATGGATATCAGGGAATGCCTGGTGGTAGGCTGTAATAATTTCCTTTAAACCTTCACGTCCCCGGAAATCGCCGAATGCGCCATGGTAAACATAGTCGGGAGAAACCAATTCATCAAGTACCGACATGTTTTTCCCGTTAAATACTTCTTCCGTAACCCGCCTGACGACTTCTTTGTTCTTTTCTTCAACAGACATGACAGTTAATCCTTCCTGTGCAGGGTAAGTATGATTATATTTATATTTTTTAATGTTTTTGTCAAATAGGATGTTATGAGCGTTTAAAGAGGTGGAAGTGGGAAGAAATAACTCAAGTGTTAGAGGAGTTGGGGGTCAACTCTCTACAGGCTCAATATGAGTGGAGTGATTAAAGGCGGAATAATTGTCGGATTTCCGCTTTCGAGGGAATTAGTAAAGAGGGCTTGTGGTTAGACAGTAAGGTAGTATTTTATTCGATGGGGTGATTCCGTTAAACCACGGGCATTGCCGCTAAATACACGCATCGGTTATTCAGCAGTGTTTTCTTCAACAAGTCGCTTGGCCATTTCAACCAGTTCGGGGTTTTCATTGAGTCTGATGCATTCCTGAAAGTCCGCTATAGCCCTAGCTTTATTACCCCGCATCTGATAAATGAGTCCGCGAGAAAAGAAGTGCGAACTCAGATCCTTCCCCTGCTTTATGGACCTGGAACTGAGCTTAATTTTTCCATCAATATTTCGATGAAATTTCAATAACTTGAGGAGCAGTCGCCTGATGATAAATTTCGGAACCAGAGACGCGATAATTCTCACCGGATAACTGCCCAGGAGGCTTGTGAACCAGCGCGGGATACGATGCCGGTATCGCATAGCGAGGAAGACCAGGAGAGTCTCATAGTTAGCCTGGTATAATATATTACCACGATAACAGTCATCGAGTGACCTGAACTTCATCACGTCATAGGGCGCGATGATGCCATCTTTAACAGCCCGGTCATAAATTGGCGTTCCGGGGAAGAAAACCAGATTATAGACCCTGGCCAGTATTTTATGGGGTAATCCTGCCAGATACCGGTAGGTCTGGATAATATCTTTTCTCTTCTCGTACGGATTATCAATGATAAAGTCGAGGACAAAGGCGAGGCGGTTGGTTTCCTGGTATCGCGCAATCTGATGGGTAACCTCCCTGGTCTTGGTGATGCTAACCTTGCGGTTGTATACCTCATCCAGCACGCGTTGACTTGCCGACTGGACACCCATCTCGATAGCTATCATGCCGGCATCGAGAAGAATTTCCATCTTCTCGCGGCGATAGGTATTGGGGCTGACAGCCACGCCAAAGGGAATACCGACATTTTTCTTATACCTTTCAGCAAATTCCTCCAGCTGGTCTACAGGTCGGAGAAAGAAGTCATCATCGGAAAAGCCCACTCCGCCGAAAAAGCCATAGTAGTTCACATAGGCTTCCAGTTCGTCCATGAAACGTGAGACGCTGTGGAAACGGACGTGGTTTTTACCGAATATGGATACATAGCGGCAATTGTTACAGTACGAACACTGGTGCGGACAGCCGCGTGAAGTTAACATGAATAGACTCTGTCCGGCGAATGCATACGTGTTATAATAGTCCGCCGCTTTCTCTTTAGTGAGCGGGGACAGACTTTCATTCAGGACAAACTTATCCTCAAGGGTGTAGTCGGTAAAGGGAAGGCTGTCAAGGTCCTCAAAAGGTGGAAGGGCCTTATTGATTACCGGAGAACCATTAACATTGAAAGCCATGTTGGGTGTCTTCAGATAATCGTGGTTGCCGGTCTCCAGTTTGTTAACAAAATCCACGACACACTCATCACCCTCGGAGAAACAGACACCGTCAGCATAACGAAGACTGAACTCGGGAGCCGCGATACAGTGAGGGCCTCCCCAGATTACCTTCATCCCCGGGTACTTTTTATGCACGAAATCCGTAACCTGTACAGCCAGGCGGGCACAGGTACTGAAAACGGCGACCATAACCAGGTCGATGTCTTTTAATATCTCATGCAACTGCTCGATTTCAGCGCGGCTGTAGGTAAAAGGGTCGTACTTGGTTAAAAACACGAGCTTCACCGAGTGGCTAGCCCGTTTTAGTAAAGCCGAGATAAGTCGGGAACCCTGTGCAGAAAATCCGCCGCCAAGGACTCTGGCGGTATTGACATCGATCAGGGCAATATTCAATAAGTTATCCTGCCTTCCACGAATCTACAGCGGAGAAAGAGTGCTTTTCCTCGAGTTATGTGCTGGGCTACGGTACTGGTAACCTCGGCTATTTGGACTACCGCTACCGGGGCTAGTAATTTCCCAGGAACCCCGACAACTCTGTAATCACACGATTGGATTTATCTTTGATTCGTGTAAGGAGTGTCGCCGTCTCCGGCGCCGCTGAGATTGGTACCCATTGCTTCCGCTTCCAGCGGACGGGACTTGATTTCGGGTTCAACGTAAGTTTCTTTTTTCATGGTATCACCTCCGTGTGAGCCAGAATAGGCCACCAACAAATCTGAAAGGCATCTCAAACAGAAAGCCCGTCGACCCGAGATACCGTAGCCCAGCACATGATTCGAAGCAACTGTTTGAATCGAGAAAGAATCTGCTATGCCACAATCAGATTCAACTGCTCAATCTATTATTAGGTTCCCCCCTAATCATATTCAATAACTTTCATTTTTTCCAGCTTGTCGATAGTGGCGTCTACATCAGCTTTAGCTTTTTCCAGAGTAACGTCAAAACGCTCGTTGATGCTAGCGGCGATATCATCAGCATCATGTTCGCCATCGCACATTTCCCATATGTGGGCAGCCGTCTTGTTCAGAATATGCAAGGAATTGCTGGTATCTTCCAGCACGATTATGGCTACTTCTTCACCAACTTTACGCCAGATGATACCATCAATCCTGGATATCCGTTTTCTCATTATTTCTTCCTTCCTTATCAAGAGATTTTTCAACTTCTCCGACTACTTCCCACAACGACTCTTGATCAAGCGTGAACTCCAGTTCAAAAAAGGGTGTGGTTCTGGATACCTCTTCGCTGAATTCGGCGATTAACGCATAAACTTCCCGTCTCTCCTGTTTCGCCATATAAATAGGACGGGCAACCTGGCGCATAAAGCGAGTGTAAGCCTCCATCTGGCTGAGGCGGCGCGCCGAGGTTTTTTCTGCCTGCTTGAGCAAGAAAATAGCGCCCAGCGGAACGGTAGTGTTGAGTCGGTAAGGTAGTTCGCCGATGATGGGAATGCCTTTTACCATCAGGGTATTATTATCCTGACCCGGTCTGGAAAGCAACACCCCTTCATCATTAAGAACCTGGCCATACTTATCACCGCACATCCGTGCGACGGTGGTCTTGCCTATTCCGGAAGGACCGGCGAATAAGAAGACCCGATTATTGCGAATAACAGCACACGAGTGGACGATAAGAGCGGGGGGATGCCCGTTGTGCTTCAGCTTGCAGGCGGTATGGTAAACAAGACAGAGCCCGTGGTTAACATAGCCACGTCCGGCATCCGAATCAAGAAAATGCTTTTCCACATTCAGGGTTACTTTGCCAGTATTAAGATCACAGGCTCCATTCGCCGTGAGGTCAGGAGTTTCGAAGAGGTCACCATCCTTGGTTGCTTCGTGGGAAACCTTCATCTTGGGCAAGAGTTCCTCAAACATATTTATGCTTACCTTGTTAATCGTTTTCAGTTCGAGGACAATATCGGCGTACTGGTCGGTGAGAAAATTACCATATATCTCTCTCAATCTTGCCATCGTTTCTTCATCATCGCACCTGAGCATACAACAGATATCACCAGCTTGCACCTGTAAAGTATGGCTGGATGTAAGTACGTTGCTTTCCGCCTTTTTCTGCACGTTCATATATACTTATTCTCTCCTCTTCTCTTCTCAACAAAGTCCGTTCAGGATGGTATATATCTTAATAATATAGTAATTTCTGTTTTAATTAAAGCGGGTTAAAGGTGATTAGCCAAGAATATTTACTATAAAAAAATTTTAATATGCGCTTGATTAGATTATGGTGGGTTGACAGTTAGAAATTGGTTGGAATTATGGGGGTACGATGTTACCGGGCGGCTCCGCCTGCGTGAAAAATCGGTGGGTAAGCCGAGCGGTATCAGATATATGGGGGGACCGGATTTCCGCTTTCGCGGGAATGAAAGAGAAAAAGGCGGGAATAACAGAGAAAGCAGTCGGGAACAGATACTAAAAATGGGCAGGAGAGAAGAAAACCTACTTTATCACTGTCTCTTCTTCGGTATATTCACGCTCTTTCCAGCTGACACCGGCGCCAATCCACCATCGCCAGGCAGCATAAAGCACGATAATCAAGATATAGCTGATACCCAGGGGATGTAGCCAGACAGATAACGTGGGGGCTTTGAAACGTGCATCGATGAGCCAGCGGATGAGGAGTATCAACACGACCTGGGAAATAACCGTCGCACGCCAGATAAGGGGCGTGGGCGACATGAAGAATCCATTCCAGAGCCAGTAAAAAGGCGCGATATAAACAAATGTGGCGAAAAATATTAGCACGAATAACAAAAGGGGAGTGATGGCAACGACCGAATAGATGCACCTTACCAGTCCGTGCCACATTGCCAGAGCCGTGGGATACATATCGCAAAAGACCACCGAGGACAGGTCCACGGCCACATGGCGTCCTCCGGCACGGGCGACTTCGATACCCATCCAGATATCATCGAGTATCCTGGCTTTAACAACCTCGTGTCCGCCGATACGCCAGTATTCCTCTCGGGAGAAGAAAAGGAACTGGCCGATGGCAATCGATGCCATCTTGGACCTGGAGCGGTGAATCCACCACAAAGGCACCCAGCCGACGATGACGAAGTAAATCAGCGGGACGGCTATCTTCTGGGGCAGAGAACGGTTGAGTTGCCGCGGGAACCCGGAGAGCATGGATGTCTTGAGCTGCATCGCCAGGGCGAGAACGCTCCGCAGCATATGGGAAGCATGCACCGTATCCGCATCCACGAATAAAAACCAGTCGCCTTTGGCCTCTTCAGCGAGTTGCTGGCAGGCAAAAGGTTTGCCGGCCCATTCATCGGGGAGCGGTTTGCCCCTGATCATTCTTATTCTATTGTCTCTCTGAGCGTATCCGGCCACGATTGCCGCGGTGTTATCCACAGAGTTATCGTCGAGCACAACCACCTCAAAGTTGGGATAGTCCTGCGACCGCAGCGATTCCAGGCAGTTATCGATATTATTTTCCTCGTTCCTGGCAGGCACCAGGACAGAGATAAGCGGTGGCTTATCGGGGAGCCTGGCACGTGTGCTGGGAGTCCTGATACTCTTCAGGTTGAGGATAAGGTTGACCAGTATCAATCCCAGGATAGAGGCTATAACAATCTGATAAACCATAACTTATTTCCCGTACCCGGTAGGCATCCCCCCATATCAGCGACTGAGCCAGCGTACCAGCCTGCCCCGGAGACCGGGCATGGAACGTAGCTCATTGAATTGTTTAACGGTAAATATTACCAGTATACACAGCATTAAAACGAGTTCCCAGCCGTTCTGTCCGGTGATTGCCAGAAAAGCCAGAGTACCGGAGGCACCTAACATCATACCCCAGGAATCATTATCAATCAGCAGCGCGCCGATAATCACCAGAATAATAAAGGCAAACAACGCTTCGTGCTGGGGCATGGCGACTAACACACCGAAGGTTATGGCGATGGCTTTACCACCGCGGAAACTAAGGAAGGGTGAAAAAGCGTGTCCCAATATAGCGCAGAGTCCGATAATGACAACAGCCATGCTGGCAAGGTCATAGGTAAGATGAGCCAAAAAGACGAAGGGTACGCCTTTGACTACATCCAGTAAAACGGCGAGATAGCCGGTTTTGTTGCCACCAGCGCGGAAAACATTAGCGGCACCGGGGTTACCATCACCGTAATCCCGGATATCTTTATGGAGGAAAATTCGTCCGATGATAACCGAGAACGGGCAGGCACCGAGCAAGAAAGCACCCAGCGCCAGCATGATGATAGTTACCATTTCCATTAACTAAAAACCTTTTTAAGAAAACATCCCCAGAATATTTTTTAATACCATAAACCAAACGGATAGATAAAGTCAAGTGCCGACTTGAGTGCTTCTGCAAATCTTATTACGGATGAGACTGAACGGGTGCGAATGTACAAATAAATGGAGCGGGGTGAAAGTAAACACCCTCAACCGGTCAGGCATAAGCAAGCCGATAACCAGATGAACAGAAGTACTACATGCAGATATAGCGACACGAAGGTAAATGGGGTATAATAAAGCGAGAATCGGTGACGGGTAAAGCATGAAAAGATTCGCACGTGAAATAGCCATAACCATCGTACTGGCGCTTATCATCTTCTTCGTAGCGCGGACGACCATCCAGACCTACGAGGTATTCATGACGAGCATGGAGCCGAACTTCACCGAGGGCGACCGGGTGGTCGTTAACAAGGCCGTGTACTGGTTCGGGGAGCCGCAGCGCGGCGACGTCATCATCTTCGAAGAACCCAACGGCACCGAAGAGGATTTTATCAAGAGGATTATCGGGATTCCCGGCGACACCGTGGAAATCAAGAACGGGGCGGTATACGTTAACGGCATAAGACTGCAAGAGCCGTATGTTATGGCGCCTCCCGCCTATACCATGGCAACGATAACGGTACCGGAAGACAGGTATTTCGTGCTGGGGGACAACCGTAACTACAGCAACGATTCGCATAACGGCTGGCTCGTGGAGGAGGATATGATACACGGTAAAGCCTGGTTGATAACCTGGCCGCCGGACAGCTGGAAAGTTGTACCCAGCTACAAACTGAGCGAGCAGCTTCCGGAAGTAGTCTCCTTAGATTACGGAGAAACAAGGTGACGGAAAACGTCGAAGAGATATTCAGAAAAGCGGGAGCGGTACTGGAGGGGCATTTCCTGCTGGCATCGGGACTGCACTCGCCGGTCTACTGGGAGAAATTCCAGGTACTGCAATACCCGGAGTATACCGAAAAACTCTGCCGGATAATCGCCGAACATTTCCGCAACCAGGACGTGCAGGTCGTAGCCGGACCGACCACGGGCGGCGTTATCCTGTCGTATGAGGTCGCCCGGCAGCTGGGCGTGCGCGGTATCTTCGCCGAGAAGGGAGACCGGAACGGACGTGAATTCCGACGCGGCTTCAAAATATGTCCCGGCGAACGCGTACTGATCGTAGATGACGTTTTCACCCGCGGCGGCTCGGTGAAAGACACCATCGCG
>Ga0209427_10009146_pt1 | contig 11072 bp, 5 predicted proteins | sample DeeMarSWOR136_30_FD_187465 | JGI IMG/M metagenome (GOLD analysis project Ga0209427, IMG submission 187465) | Marine sediment microbial communities from White Oak River estuary, North Carolina - WOR-1-36_30 (SPAdes) (version 2) | ecosystem: Environmental > Aquatic > Marine > Intertidal zone >... | reverse complement strand
ATGATGGGAGCTCTATCCTCTATCGGGCTTGACGTTAAACAAATTCCAGATCGTGCGGCCACATTCAACAGATTTTCTGGGGCTGGTCGTTTGCGACCTCTTCCGAAAAGGAGTTAAACCATGGGAAAAACACTAATAATTCAACCTGTTACACGGATCGAAGGACACGCCAGGATTACGATCCAGCTCGATGATGCTGGAAATGTAAGCGACACTCAGGTCAACGTCCTTGAATTGAGGGGCTTTGAAAAGTTCTGCGTAGGCAAACCCGTCGAAGAGATGCCGAGGATCACGACTCGGATATGCGGGGTTTGCCCCTGGTCTCATCACAATGCCTCGGCCAAGACCACGGATGTGGTCTTTGGAGTGGATCCCCCACCGGCCGGGAAAAAACTGAGAGAGCTGTGCAACAGCATCGCTTTCATGGAAGAGCATATCCTCCACTTTTACTTTCTCGCTGCAGCGGATTTTGTGCTGGGACCGGATGCGGACTATTCCATCCGGAACGTTATCGGCATCCTGGGCGCAGCCCCGGATCTCGCCAAAAAAGTGGTCAGAGTCAGACACATGGCCGCCCATATGCTGGAGATGATCGCCGGAAAAGCCATCCATCCCGCGGCTGCAGTGCCCGGAGGATTCAGCCGGCCTTTGCTCGAAGAAGAGAGAAAAGAACTGAGGAAGATGGCCGATGAATGTCTTGAGCTGGCGAAATTCTCAATGTCTTTTACCAAAGCGAACCTCTTTCCTAAATATTTGGATATCGTTCAATCCCTGGGTGTCATAAACACCGGATTCTTAGGAACTGTGAAAGAAGATGGTTCTATGGATCTTTATGATGGAAAGCTGAGAATGATGAAGGTCGACGGTTCCTACGAAGAGTTCAAGTACGAACAGTACACCGATTACATCGCTGAGCATGTTGAACCCTGGAGCTATTTGAAATTCCCGTACATGAAGAAAGCCGGCGAGTTTTCAATGGACCTGGATAACCCGAACGGGATCTACCGGACAAACACCCTGGCCAGGCTCAATGTTTGTGACAAAATCGACACGCCCTTAGCTCAGGCTGAACTGGAGGAATTCAGAGGAAAATTCGGCCGTCCCGCCCAGCCGACTCTACTCTATCACTGGGCAAGGCTGATCGAACTTCTCCACAATGCAGAAAACACCATCCGCCTCCTCGATGACCCTGAGATCACCAGCACCGATATCAGAAAAAAGGTGGAACCCAGAGCTGCAAGAGGAATCAGCAGTGTCGAAGCTCCCAGAGGAACACTGATTCACGACTACGAAACCGATCAGGATGGTCTTGTGACAAATGTCAACTTGATCGTCGGCACCACCCACAATAATGCTCCGATCAATATGTCTGTTAAAAGCGCAGCCAAAGATTTAATCAAAGACGGCAAGTATGATGAGGGAATTCTGAATAAAGTCGAGATGATGATCAGAGCTCATGATCCCTGTTTGTCCTGCGCAACCCACAGGTTGGACGGAAAACTCGGTGTCAAGATCGCTATTGTTGATTCTGAGGGAAATACTCTAGCTGAATTATCCAACTGACATTTGTCCCCAATGCTTTTGTTGCCTTGGGGAAGCTCTTAAAACTGAAAACAAATTTATTTCTATGATATGGTGCAAGTATGACGAAAATTAAAAGTGATCCGACTTTGCTGGCTGAGGTTCGAAAATACGGAAAATTCGATCCCAATGCCTGCTTGCAATGCGGGAGCTGCACGGTCACCTGTGATTTAGTCAAAGGCTCCGCTTCATTCCCCCGCAAAATAATGCGTTACACCACGTTCGGCTTGAGAAAATTGCTCAAAAGCAGCGTGGAACCTTGGTTATGCTACTACTGTGGCGATTGTTCTAAAGTTTGCCCGAGAGAGACAGAACCCGGGGAGACAATGATGACGCTCCGCCGCTATCTCACAGCCCAATATGATTGGACAGGCCTCTCTGCAAAACTCTACCGGTCAAAGGCATGGGAGTTGGGCGCGTTCTTTGTGGTCGCTGTGTTCATGTCTCTCCTGATATGGTTCTTCCACGGCCCCCTTGTGACAGAACGAGTGGAACTCAATACCTTTGCTCCTGTCCATATGGTTCATACATTCGACCTGATTTTGTTCGTCGTTCTTGCCTTCTTTCTGTTCACCAACTCATTCCGTATGTACTGGCTCATCATGCAACAGGACGACAGCTTCAAATTATCGGATATCGTCCGGGGAATAAAAGAGAATGGTTTCGGATTCACCATGCATCAGGGACAGAAGGTCAAAATCCCACTTCAGATATTCATCACCCAAGCATGGACAGGTGTCTGGAATTTCACCAGCCAGAAGTTCTTTCTCAAATGCAAGAATAACGTGGGTCGATGGCTCAAGCACTTTTTGCTCGTGTCCGGATATGTGCTCATGCTCTTCCTGGTGGTCGTTCTTCTGTTGTGGTTCCAAACAGACAACATCTACCCCATTACACACCCTCAAAGATGGCTGGGGTATTATGCGACGGCTGTTCTTCTCTTCGGCACAATAGAGATTATCATAGGTCGAATCAAGAAGAGAGAGCAAATCCACAGGTTTTCAGACTTCAGCGACTGGATGTTCCCGATACTGCTGTTACTGACGACTGTAACCGGGATACTGGTCCATATTTTCAGGTACATGGGATTACCTTTGGCCACATATTACATGTATGCCGTTCACCTGGTTATCGCTGTGGCCATGTTGGTGATCGAAGTGCCATTCGGCAAGTGGGCCCACCTGTTGTATCGGCCACTGGCCATTTACCTTCAAAACGTCAGAGATAAGGCACTCGAACGGCAGGTGCCCGAAGAGGCTGTGTTAGAAAATGTCTGAAAACAAAAAAATCTCCAAAGACAAGGCTGAGAGCAAGAAAGTCGGGGCCACGTTGGTCGTCGGCGGCGGGATTGGAGGAATGCAGGCCGCACTGGACCTCGCCGCATCAGGCATAAAGGTCTATCTCCTTGATAATAAACCCTCTATTGGTGGGGTGATGGCCCAGCTGGACAAGACTTTCCCGACAAACGACTGCGCGATGTGCACCATGGCGCCAAGGTTGGTTGAGGTCGGCAGGCACAAAGATATAGAAGTGATTACTCTCGCAGATATTGAAAGCATAAGCGGGACGGCGGGTAATTTTGTCCTGAAAATCAACAAGAAGCCGAGGTATATCGATGAAGAAAAATGTACAGGATGCGGTCTATGCGTGGCCAACTGTCCTGTACACAACATCATTTATATCACACCTGAAAAAGACACGATCGATATCTCCGCGGAAGACATGAAGACCATGAACAACATCATCGGAGATTATCAAGATTCGGAGGGAGCGCTCGTTCCTATACTGCAAAAAGCGAATGATGTCTTCAATTATCTGCCTGAATCGGTATTGAAGTATACGGCCGATAAATTGAACATGCCTTTGAGTTTAGTCTGCCGGATAGCGACTTTTTACAAGATCTTTAGCCTGGAGCCAAGGGGCAAGAATATAATATCCGTTTGCCTCGGAACGGCCTGTCATGTGAAAGGGGCGGGCAGAGTGGTCTCAGCTATCGAAAGCGAACTCGGGATAAAAAAGGGAGGAACGACAGCGGATATGAAGTTCACATTAGAGGTGGTCCGCTGTATCGGCTGCTGTGGTTTAGCCCCGGTGTTGAAGGTCGGAGAAGACATCCATGGATTGATGACTAAATCGAGGGTGCCTGAATTGTTAACTCAATATGAAAAGGCGTAATGACAGTTGAGGATATTTTCGGAGGATCGATTATTCAGGCGCCTGTTTAAATCCATTATGAGAGAAAGACTATGGCAAAACTGAAAATTGAAGACTTAGAGAAGATCAGTCAGAGAGTGCGAAAGACGACCTTACTGCGCGAAGGGGCAGGGAAAGCGAAAATAACCGTCCATATGGGAACCTGCGGGATAGCGGCAGGAGCCAGAGAGATCATGAACACTCTATTGGATGAATTTGAAAAGAGAAATATCATCGACGTCATTCTCACAAGTTCGGGTTGTGCGGGATTATGCAGCAAGGAGCCGATGGCGACAGTGGAAGTGAAGGACGAGGCTCCCATTAAGTATATCGATCTCACCCCGGAGAAGATCCGCAGGATACTCACTGAGCATGTTCTTGGAGGAAAGGTCGTAAGCGAATACGCTCTGGCCGTGGGGAGCGAAAGGGTTTCTTAATTAATCTGATGCGTTTGAAAGAGGTCAAATAGATCATGAACGAACAAATGACAGACAAATACAGGTTGCATTTGATGTTGTGCGCAGGAACTGCCTGTGTTTCCAATAAATCTTTCAAAATCGGAGAAGTATTAAAAGAGGAACTCAAAAAGCAGGGATTGGATAAGGAAGTGCTCGTTGTCATGACAGGCTGTAACGGATTCTGCGCTGTCGGCCCGGTCATGACCGTCATGCCGGATGGAATATTCTACCACACCCTGACCGAAGACGTGATTCCCCATCTTGTCGAAGAACATTTTTTAAAGGGAAGACCGGTCAAAAAGCTGATGTTCACTCCTCCTACTGAGAAAGTGACCATTCCCAAGATGATGGACATTGGATTTTTCTCCCGTCAGACACTGATCGCTCTCAGGAATAGAGGCCTGATAGACCCTGAGGTAATCGATGAATACATTGCCAGAGACGGATACAGAGCACTCGCCAAAGCCTTAACCGAGATGAAGCCGGAAGAAATCATAAAAGAGATAATGAATTCCGGTCTTCGAGGCCGCGGCGGAGGAGGGTTTCCGACCGGCTTGAAATGGGAACTGTGCAGAAGATCAAAAGGCGATATCAAATATATAGTCTGCAATGCCGATGAAGGTGACCCCGGGGCCTACATGGACAGAAGCATTGTTGAAGCTGATCCTCATTCTGTGCTGGAAGGGATGATGATCGGAGCAAGAGCCATCGGCGCGAGTGAGGGGTATGTCTACATCCGGGCTGAATATCCGCTGGCCATGAAGAGGCTGGAAATCGCTATCGATCAGGCCAGAGAATACGGACTCATCGGAGAAAATATTTTCGATACGGACTTCAGGTTCGATATTCATATTAAGCAGGGTGCCGGTGCATTCGTCTGCGGTGAAGAGACTTCACTCATCGCTTCCATAGAGGGACGCCCGCCCGAACCCAGGCAGAGACCTCCCTATCCGGTGGAGTCAGGGCTGTGGGGAAAACCCACCAATATCAATAACGTGGAGACCTGGGCGACCGTTCCCGTGATCATCAACCGGGGTTCGAAGTGGTTTTCGAGTATAGGGACCGAAACCAGTAAAGGCACCAAGGTGTTTTCTCTTGTCGGCAAAATCAACAACACTGGTTTGGTCGAAGTCCCGATGGGAATCACCCTTAAGGAAATCATTTATGACATTGGAGGTGGAATTCCCAAGGGGAAAAAATTCAAGGCCGTCCAGACCGGAGGTCCTTCAGGAGGATGCATCCCGGGCAATTTGATCGACCTGCCAGTGGATTTTGAAAAATTGACTGAAGCCGGCTCAATAATGGGTTCCGGTGGAATGATCGTCATGGACGAGGATACCTGTGTGGTGGATGTGGCGAAGTACTTCATTGAGTTCACCAATGATGAATCCTGCGGAAAATGCGCTTCCTGCCGGGAGGGATCGGCTGTCCTGCTCGAAATACTCAAAAAAATAACCAGCGGAAGGGGGAAAGAGTCAGACCTTCAGGCCCTGCAAGAACTCAGCGAAGCGATTAAAGATGGCTCGATGTGCGGGTTGGGCCAGACGCTCCCCAATCCGGTCCTGAGCACCCTGAAATATTTCAAAGACGAATATGTGGAACACGTGAAATATAAAAGATGTTCTGCCCTGGTGTGCAAAGGAATAATCTCATCCGCCTGCCAGCACATCTGTCCTTTGTCCCAGGATGTCCCCTCTTACATCGGGCTGATCGCTCAGGGAAAATTCGATGACGCCGTCAAGGTCGTGAGAAAAGAGAACCCGCTCCCTCTCATCTGCGGACGTGTCTGTCATACTCCTTGTGAAGAAAAGTGTGTGGCCGGAGAATGGGGGGATTCTATCGCCATTCGAGGACTCAAGCGTTTTCTCGCAGATTATGAGATGAAGAAGGGTGTCATTGTTGAAGAAAAGCCGAAAGCGGAGAGAGAGGAGAAGATCGCTGTGGTCGGGTCGGGTCCGGGAGGACTCACCTGCGCCTATTACCTGGCTCTGGAGGGATATAAGGTCACAGTGTTTGAAAGCCAGCCGGTCGCGGGCGGCATGCTGGCTTTGGGAATTCCGGAATTCAGACTCCCCAAGGATGTCCTGAGATATGAAATCGACAGGATAAAGAAATTGGGAGTTGAGATCAGGACGAACACCACCATCGGAAAAGATATTTCACTCGATAAACTGAAAGAAGAATACAAAGCCGTATTTATTGCTATCGGAGCCTGGAAAGGGCTAAAAATGAAAATCCCGGGTGAAGATACGGCTGGAGTCCTCGATGCAGTGGAATTCCTTCGGGACGTCAACCTCGGCCAGGAAGTGAAAATCGGGGATAAGGTTATAGTCGTGGGGGGTGGAAACTCAGCGATCGATGCGGCCCGGGTCGCCAAACGTTTAGGCAAGGACACCCGGATTTTTTACCGAAGGACAAAGGCAGAGATGCCGGCCATAAAAAGCGAAATCGAAGAAGCCATCTTAGAGGGGATCGACATCCAATTTCTCTCCGTTCCCATCCAAGTCCAGTCGAGCAATGGCCAAATCGAGGCTGTGGAGTGCATCAGAATGGAGCTGGGAGACATCGACACCAGCGGGAGAAGACGGCCTGTCCCGATTCCGGACTCTGAATTCACGGTCGATGTGGACACTTTGATCCTGGCTATCAGCCAGGAACCCGATGTGTCTGTCCTGGGAGGAAATGGACTGAAAGTATCCAAGTGGAGCACTATCGAAGTCGATCCGGAAAACCTTCACACGAATATCGAAGGGGTGTTTGCGGGCGGGGATGTGGTCACCGGGCCGAATACGGTCACCGAAGCTATGGCCCACGGCAAAATTGCAGCTCAGATGATAGACAAATACATCCGGGGGGAGAAATTAACAAGAAAATATAAAGTCACCCGCCCGGCCGTGCAGGTAGCGGCCGTTGAGCTTTCTGAAAAAGAACTCCAGAGCCTCAAAAAACAGGAAATGTCAGCGGCTCCCGTGGCTCAAAGGATAAAGGATTTCAATGAGGTCGAATTGGGGTTTACAGAAACGCAGGCAATCTCTGAAGCGAAACGGTGTCTCAGGTGCGATCTGGAGGAAAAAGAAGAGGAAGAAATAATTGAAGAAAGAGTCGAAGAGCTGGTCGTTGAAGAGAAAGAGGAGGAAAAAGAAGAAGCCGCACCTGAGGAAATAGCAGTGGAAGAAAAAGTTGAAGAAATCAAAGAGGAAGTCGTGGAAGCAAAAGCTGAACCGGTGAAGGAAGCCGTAGAAGAAATTGAAGAAAAAGTAGAGGAAAAGAAAGAAGTGGTGGAAGAAAAACCAGCAGCAGCCGCAGCTCCAAAAGAAGAGCCAAAGGAGATAAAAGCCGCGGCAGTCATTGAGATCCCAGATATGAAAACAGAAGAGAAAGTCGAACCCCCTGAGGTCAAGAAAGAAGAAGAAAAAATAGAGGAAAAGAAAGAAGTCGTTGAAGAAGCAAAGCCGGAAGAAAAAGAAAAACCAGAGGAGAAAAAAGTAAAAGCAGTTATAGAGATTCCGGATATGAAAATAGGAGGAGCGGAACCCGCTGAAGTCAAGAAAGAAGAAGCCGTGGAACCAGAAGAAAAAAAGGAAGAAGAAAAAGCGGAGGAAAAGAAAGAAGTCACCGCAGAGGCAAAGCCGGAAGAAAAAGAAAAACCAGAGGAGAAAAAGATCAAAGCAGTCATAGATATACCAGAAATGAAAGCCGAAGAGAAAGTCGAGCCCGTTGAAGTCAAGAAGGAAGAAGAGAAAGCAGAAGCCGCAGAAAAAGAAGAGAAAAAGGAAGAGCCAAAGGAGAAAAAGATTAAAGCGGTCATAGAGATACCGGAGATAAAAACAGAAGAGAAAAAGTAAGAAAAAGAGGAATAGTGGGAGAAAAAAAAGCGATGGGTCTTGAATCCACAGCTACGGCATCTGAGGATGGGAGGATGCCAGAATCAGCAAAAGGTGAGATTTTTTTTAAACGTGCAATGAGCGGAGGCTTAGCGTGATAGAGCTGACTATAAACGGCAAGAAGTACAAATTCCCGGAAGGCAAAAAACTGTTAGAGTGCATTGAGAGCGTGGGAATAAAGCTCCCCACTCTTTGCTATCATAAGGCCTTGGCTCCGTATGGGGCCTGCAGGTTATGTTTGGTGGAAGTTGGCCAAAACGGAAGGTCGTCAATTCAGGCGTCCTGCACTTACCCCGCTTTGAATAATCTCGTAGTCAACACCCATACGGAGAGAGTTGAAAAAACACGGAAAATCATGATCGAGCTCTTGCTCAGACGGTGTCCCGATTCAAAGGCCATCCAGCAGATCGCAGAAGAATACGGCATAAAAGAGACCCGATTCGAAAAGAAGCATGATGACTGTTTTTTGTGCGGGCTGTGTGTCAGAATGTGCCAAGAAAGGATGGGCATCAGTGCCATAAATTTTCTGAATCGTGGCTCCAAACGTAAAGTCAGCCCTCCTTTTGACGCCGCTTCTGATGTCTGCCAGACATGCGGGGCATGCGCTTCTATTTGTCCGACAGAAAGGATAAAACTTGAGGAAGTCAGCAAGAACAAACCCCTCCCCATAATCAGCGAATTTGATCAAGGATTGATCCAAAGATCAGCGGCTTACATTCCTTATCCCCAGGCTGTCCCCAATAAAGCCACCATTGATGAAAGATATTGTGCGCACATACTGAAGGATGCCTGTGAAGTCTGCAAAGAGTTCTGCGAAGCAGATGCCATTGATCACGAACAGAAAGAAAAGAAAATCGAACTGAACGTGGGGGCAGTCGTTTTATCACCAGGATTTGAAATATTTGATGCAAAAATCAAGGAAGAACTGGGATACGGAAATTATCCCAATGTTGTGACCTCGCTTGAATTCGAAAGAATATTATCTGCATCAGGGCCTTTTGCCGGTCATGTTTTGCGGCCCAGTGATAAAACTGAGCCAAGGAAGATAGGATTCATACAGTGTGTGGGTTCCCGCGACGTGGACCGGGATTATTGCAGCTCGGTGTGCTGCATGTATGCCACAAAAGAAGCCATCATCGCTAAAGAGCATGTGGGTGAACATCTGCAATGCGATGTCTTTTTCATGGATATGCGCGCCTTCAGTAAAGGATTTGATGAGTATTACCAAAGGGCCAAGGAGCTCGGAGTCGAATACATCAGATGCCGCCCGGCCTCTGTGAAAGAAATCCCCGAAACACAAAATCTTATCATCGAATACCTGGCTGAGGACGATAAGAAAGAATCTCGTGAATATGACCTGGTCGTTCTGTCTGTCGGCTTGCTCCCTCCAAAATCGGCCAAAGAGCTTTCAGAAAAATTCGGCATAGATTTAAACGCATTCCATTTCTGTTCAACATCTCCTTTTAAACCGGTTGAATCCACACGCGAAGGAATATATGTGGCCGGACCTTTCACAGAACCTAAAGATATACCTGAGACTGTCATGCAGGCATCAGGGGCTTCATCCAAAGTCCTATCCCTTCTCAAAGACGTTAAAGGCAGCTTGATCACTCCCAAGGAATACCCGCCGGAAACAGATGTCGAGGGACAGGAGCCGAGAATCGGTGTGTTTGTCTGCCACTGCGGAACCAATATTGCCGGAGTCGTCAGTATCCCCGACGTGGTGGACTACGCCAAAACACTTCCCGATGTTGCTTATGTGGAAAACAATCTGTATACCTGTTCAAACGACACACAAGAAAGGATCAAGGAAAAAATAAAGGAGCATAACCTGAATCGTGTCGTCGTTGCCTCCTGCACACCTCGGACACACGAACCTCTGTTCAGGAACACGGTCCGTGAAGCAGGGCTTAACCCCTATCTCTTTGAAATGGCCAACATCAGAGACCAGTGCTCATGGGTGCACATGAGGGAACCGGGAAAGGCGACAGTGAAATCCAAGGATCTATTGAGAATGGCCGTGGCCAAAGCCCGATTAATAGAACCGCTGCAAAAAAGGGCTGTCCCTATAACGAAATCCGCGCTTGTTATCGGTGGCGGACTTTCCGGCATGGTCTCCGCCATTGAGCTCTCAAATCAGGGATTTGACGTCCATTTAGTGGAGAAAGAAAAGGAGTTGGGAGGAAACCTCAAACGTATCCACTATTTGTTGACTCCGGATGATCCGCAAAATGAATTAAAAAGCGTTATTGAACAGGTCAAAAAGAGTGAGAGGATCCATCTCCACACGGAAACCAAAATAGAAAATCTCGAAGGTTCGGTCGGGAACTTCAAGACAAAGATCTCAACCAACGGCAAGTCAGAGGAGTTTGAACATGGCGTGGTGATCGTGGCCACCGGCGCCCAGGAATATAAACCCAAAGAGTATTTATACGGCCAGCATGAGGGCGTCATGACCCAGATCGAACTTGAACAGCGCCTGGCGAAAAACGGTGAGTGGTCAGATGCAGGAAAAAATGGCATACCCAAGAACGTTGTCATGATTCAATGTGTCGGTTCCCGGGATGAAGAGAGGCCCTACTGCTCAAGGATCTGTTGTTCGGAAGCCGTAAAGAACGCCTTGAAACTCAAAGAGCTTTCGCCTGAAACAAATGTCTACATCCTCTATCGGGATATCCGAACGTATGGATTCAGAGAAAGTTACTACACCAAAGCAAGACAGCAGAATGTTGTTTTCATGAGATATGACGAGGACAAAAAGCCGGAAGTCACCAAAAATGGAAACGGGCTGCAGGTGGAGATCTTTGACCAGACTCTGGGAATGCCGATAGAGATATCTGCTGATCTCGTCGTATTATCCGCGGGAATCGTTGCGGATAAAGGAAATGAAGAAATCGCGAAATTCTTAAAAGTTCCCTTAAATAAGGAAAAATTCTTTCTTGAAGCGCATATGAAA
>Ga0209427_10009145_pt1 | contig 11072 bp, 6 predicted proteins | sample DeeMarSWOR136_30_FD_187465 | JGI IMG/M metagenome (GOLD analysis project Ga0209427, IMG submission 187465) | Marine sediment microbial communities from White Oak River estuary, North Carolina - WOR-1-36_30 (SPAdes) (version 2) | ecosystem: Environmental > Aquatic > Marine > Intertidal zone >... | reverse complement strand
CGGGTCGAGGATCACGACGATGCCGGTGTCGGTCCTGCCGCGAACCAGCCGCCCGAAGCCCTGGCGGAACCGCAGGATCGCCTCGGGAAGCTGGTAGTCCCTGAACGGGTTGCCCCCGCGCCGCCGGATCAGCTCGATACGCGCTTCCACCATCGGGCGATCGGGGACCGCGAAGGGCAGCTTGACGATCGTGACGTTCGAGAGCGCTTCCCCCGCCACGTCCACCCCCTGCCAGAAGCTGTCGGTCCCGAAGATGGCCGCGCGCGGGGTCCGGCGGAACTTCTCCAGCATTCTGCTGCGCGGCAGCCCCCCACCCTGGACGAGAATCGTGTAGCCCTCGGCCCGCAACTCGTCCAGTAGCTTCAGGAACTCGTGTCCCGCTTTCGGATCCAGCCCGGCGGTCGGCTCATCCAGCAGGATGGCCGGAGCGTCCTTCAGAATGGCAATAGCTATCCCGCACTTCTGACGCATCCCCTTGGAGAAGCCCTTGAGGCGTTTCTTATGAAACTCCCGATCCAGCCCGACCCGGTCGAGCACCCGGTGGTAGTCGTCCGCGGTATATGTGGTCTTCCCGCCGAGACGGGCAAAGAAGTCCAGATTCTGGAGAGCGGTGAAGTTCGGATAGAGCATGACGTTTTCGGAGACGAACGCCACCTGCTCTTTGGCCCTCAGCGGCTCCTTGTGCGACGGAATTCCGCACACTCTGGCTTCGCCCTCGGTGGGCTCCAGCAGATTAAGGAACAGATTGACCGCCGTGGTCTTGCCGGCTCCGTTTCCACCCAGGATGGCAAACACCTGGCCGGGCATGACGGCGAACGAGACATGGTCCAGGGCCAGCACGCCGTCTTCGTACCGCTTGGTCAAGCCGACCGCTTCGAGCCGCGGTGAGCCGTCTTGTTGCGCTTGGTTCATCGTTTCCTCATCGATTATGGGCATGTTGTCATCTTCTTGACAGGCGGATACCGTAGACCACGATGCCGCCGACCAGACCGATCAGGGCGAGCACAATCGCTATCGTGCCAAGGACGTTGGTGTCCGGTCGAATTTCTATGGTGACCGTTTTGTCCAGCGCGTTCACCGGCTGGTTGTTTGAGGTGGCACTGGTGCGCAGGCGGACTTCGTACTTGCCGGGCGCGACCTCGGGCGGCGGCGTAAACCTCAGATTGACCCGGGTTTCCTCTCCAATGGCGATGATCGGGATGGACATGGGAGAGATTTCCCGAGTCCAGCCCAGCGGCAGGTCGGCCCGGACTTCGGTATTGTCGAGGCGGCGGCTACCCTCATTAACAATGTCGACGAACATTGAAACTGACTCGTCAGCCTTGATCGAGTGGTACAACTGCGGCGAGCGAACCAGCAGTTCGCCCCTGCCTCGAGGAATCAACTCCAGTTTGACCATGCCGACATCGAGGGCCTCCAGTTCCGCCTCCGTCCACTGACGGCTCGTGAGGTCCGCCAACTGCCGCGCTTTCTCTCGCGGGAGGACCAGGACATAGAAGGGAATAGCCCCATCCATAGCGACATCCCCGGCCGTACGGTCCGGAAGGGTGATTTTGAGGGCAGCCCGTTTGGACCGGCCGCTTTCCGTAAACTTGACCTGGCTGAGCCGCGCCCCGCCGGATGAATCGGTAAAGTAGCGATTGATCGTCTTCGGCAGGTTGACGACTTCCAGTGAAAAAGTGTTGTCCAGGCCGCTGAAAAGCTCTAGGGTGAGATCGAAATCGGCCGATTCTCCCAGCTCGACTTCCTGCGAGAACTGCTCGGACTGGACCAGCACGCGGTTGACGGAGGCATCCTTCTCCAGAAATATCTTCATACTTCGCTGACTGCCGTTGCCGTAGACGAGAAAAACAGTGACCGCGTCCAGATCCTGAAGCAGGGTGAAGTCGAGTTGCCGGGGCTCCCCGAACCGCAGCTGGTCTATCTTGGCTTCGTAAGGCCGGCTGATGATGGCGTTGTCATCGTTGAGCAGACTGACATAGATGTTATGGGTCACGTCGGGCTGGAGCGACCGAAACAGGTCATCCTCGATATTGACCAGCTGTCGGAACTCCTCGGTGCCGCCGGACGTATTCGCCAGCGTGAGGCGGACATGTTTGCGACCATCGTCGGCCTGGTACTTGACGGCCTCGGTGACGGAGATGTACTGCTCCTCGAACAATACCGCCAGGAGCGATTGCTGGTAATTGACTTCAGCATCGGAGAAGAGTCTCCGGGCCTGCTCGAGTTCGGTGCTCGAAATGAGCTGGCGGCTAAAAAGCTCCTGCTGGCGTTGATAATCTTCCCGCGCAACCTCGTAGGCCTCCTTGGCCCGCTTCAGTCCGAGCAGTCGATACTGATCATCCCGCTGATTGAAGAAACTCGCGGCTTGGCCGTTTGCCGGGTCCGGTGCGGTCAGGGCCAGAGCGATCAGAATGACGGGCCAGAGACGATTGGACCAACGGTTCATGAGCCGGTTCACCTTTTGATTTTCATGAAACCTGCGGCCGGCTGCTTTTTTTCAAATGTAATAGTGTGTACTTCTCCGCTACGCTCCACCGACAGACTGACCTGCTCGCCCGGCCCGGCCTTCTCAAAGATACCCAGCAGCTCGTCCGCCGACGACACTTTGACGTCCTGAATTGACAGTATGAGGTCGCCGGCTGCCAGTTCGACTTTGGTCGCAATCTCGGCCGGGAGATCAAGTATCTGGGACACCTTGACCTTCCCTTCGGAGTCATCGAGGACAACATCGAGTTCGACCCACGGAGTCTGGCCGGCACCCCCGCCCTCAATCTTGACGATAGCCTGACGGGCTCCGCCGGCAGCCTGGCTCTGAGCCTCGTTTCCCTCCGCCGCTACCACGACTTCTCGGCTGATCGTCATTTCGGGCCCTCCGGGTTTGGTGTATTTCGCCACCGCCAGACCTCCCATTCGCTGCAGACCAAGGGTGATTATGTCACCCGGCGCGGCCTCTTCTATTCTCTGCTGCAGGTCGACCAGCGACTTGATTCGAACCCCGTTGGCCGTAAGAATGAGGTCGCCGACCTGAATATTGACGTCCCGGTATTTCTCCGGTCTCAGGCTCACCGGTGCCAGGCTGTCCACGCGCGGGCCGTCATCAGTAGCAACGAGGGTCACCCCAAGTTCCGGTATCTGCAGCGTGACGCCGGCTCGAACACCGCCGGACAGAAAAACTGATCCACCCAGGAGGCTCAGGCCTATAAAGTTCCAGAGTCTCTGTCGAAGGCTTAACCTTGCTGGTATTGGCATCTGCTCAGTTCCTTTCGTATGATGCGTGCTTGTTTGTACGCTATTGATACCGTGCCGGTTGTGGCGAGGGCAGTTAAGATTTGTTACCAGTTGTTAAGAGATGTTAATTGTGGTGTTGAAGCGCCGCGCGCGCCGTATACTTTGTAAGTTATGGGACTGTCAAAACGATCTGTCTGGGTTGTCACGACCGCGATGGTGCTTGCCCTGGTCGGGCTGGTAGGCCTGCAAGCCTCGCTTCTGCGCAGCGCCCTGAAATTGGAAGAACAGACCTTCCGGCAGAACGTCCAGGCCGCGATGGCGGCCGTCGCGCGCAACCTGGAGGCGGTCGAGACCGTGACCGCCACTCTACGCGTGGTCGCCGATACCAACCAGATGGTGATTCACGTCGGGGCCGGAGTCGACACCAGTGCCGAAAAGAGCAGCCTTGATGTATATTCTGCTTTCGACCATACCGCGCCGGGGACGGAGAAAGAAATGCGCTTTCTGTCGCTGGGAGCCGCTCGAGCCTATTGCGATTCAGTCGGCCTGAAGGGCCTGTCGGTACCTGATTCCTTGTATACTCCATCCCACGATAAGGACTCTGCGTTCATCGTGGTGCGTTACACGGCCGATAGCGCTCGACTTCTGTGTAGCGAACTGCGGCCGCGCAGCGACACCGGAGCCTGGCGGGAAACGCGGGGCGGCGAGCGGGCCGAATTCATCGAAAGAGTGATGATGCGACTGGCCGCGGGCGAGTGCATCCCGATCGAGAAACGGGTCCAGCCGGAGCAACTCGACTCGCTGGTTGACCGCTCGCTCGACGATTTCGGCATCACCCTGGAGCCGGTGTACGGCATCCTCACGCAAGGGGACAGCACTTTACGGCTGGCCAGCGCCGACGGATACTCTGACCGGTTGACCGGTTCCGAGTTCAAGGCCGGTCTTTTCCCCAATGATCTCCTGGCCGGTCCCAACTATCTCTCGCTGCACTTCCCCGATCGAACGTTCTACCTTTTCAAACAGATCGGGCCCATGCTGGCGGCTACGATTCTGTTCATGACCGTGGTGGTCGGGGTTTTCGGCTACTCGCTGCGGACGATCGTGGTGCAGCGTCGCACCGCCAAACAGATGGTCGATTTCGTCAACAACATGACCCATGAGTTCAAGACTCCGATCTCGACCGTCGCTCTCGCCTGTGAGGCGATCCTGCTCCCGGACGTGATTGGCGACACCAGCCGGGTCCGCCGCTTTTCCAGTATGATTATGGAGGAGAACCGGCGCATGCGGCATCAGGCCGAGAAAATTCTCCAGATGGCGGCGCTGGAGGAAAAACAGGGACGGCTGAAACTAACCGAGGTTGATGTCCACGACGTGATTACCAGTGCGGTGGAGAATATCGCCCTGCAGGTCGAACAACGCGGCGGCCGAATAACCTGCGACCTGAAGGCTACCCGCCGCCTGATGGAGGCCGACGAGGTTCATCTGATCGGGGTGTTCCACAACCTTCTGGACAACGCCAACAAGTACTCCCCGGAATCACCCCATATTTGTGTGACAACCGAGGACTCGGGCGACGGCCTTCGGGTCACCGTGGCCGACCGCGGCCTCGGCCTGAGTCCGGAAGACCGCAAGAGGATTTTTGACAAGTACTATCGCGTGACCCACGGCAACGTGCACGATGTCAAGGGGTTTGGTCTGGGTCTGAGCTACGTCGACTTGATGGTACGAGCTCACGGCGGCCACATTTCCGTTGAGTCGGAACCCGGCAAGGGTACGAGAATGGTCCTGTGGTTCCCGTCGGGACGGGAAACGGATCCGGACCGCGGAGAGGTGCCGGCATGAACAAGCGCGTACTCCTGCTGGAAGACGATCGTAACCTGGGGACGGTCGTGCACGAGCACCTCCAGATGAACGGGTTCGACGTGACCCTCTGCACTAACGGCGAGGACGGTCTGGCCCGATTCCAGCGGGAGCGTTTCGCTATTTGTCTGGTCGACATAATGATGCCCAGGATGGACGGATTCGCCTTTGCGCGCGAGGTACGCCGGAGAAACAAAGACATTCCTCTGATCTTTCTTACCGCGAAGTCACTCAAGGAAGATAAGATCGAAGGGTTTCGGATCGGGTGTGACGACTATATCACCAAGCCGTTTTCGGTCGAAGAACTGTTGCTGCGGATCCAGGCGGTACTGCGCCGCGCGGGCGGCGGGTCCGCAGAGAACACCCGCACCAGCTTCGAGATCGGCACCTATTCCTTCGACTCGGTCACCCGAACGCTGCGGCGCAACCGCCGGGAGCGACGACTCACGCCCAAAGAATCCGAAGTCCTGCGATTACTGTGCCTGCATCTGAACCAGACTCTGGAACGCAACCTGGCCCTTCGCGAGATCTGGGGAGATGAGAGCTACTTCACGGCTCGAAGCATGGATGTTTTTGTGTCCAAGCTCCGCAAGTACCTCAAGGATGACCGCCGCGTCGAAATCTCCAGCATCCACGGGATCGGGTTCAGGCTGACGATCGATCAGTCCTGAGTAGACGAGCTATCTTCTCCTCCGCCTGTACTATTACCGTAACATTCCGGCAACGGCTCGTTGCTTATGTACAGGTGATCGATGAGCCGGGCGACATCTCCCAGGCTGATGTGAGTCCTGGCGGGGCCGGGACCGCCGGATTGGTTAACGTCGGCTTCAGCCAGACAGCAGGGCGAAGGTCCACCCAGAAAAAGAAAATCGATAAGAGCCATGATATCCGCCAGATCGGCTTCCTCCTCCTGATCACAGTTGACATCCCCCACCCAACCGTGGCAGCACGACGGATCACTGCCCAGCGTGACCACCCTGAGGGCGGAGGCGACCTTAGGCGACTCCAGCGGTACCGCCAGAGGGTGAAGTGAGCCGTGATCGAACGCCGTTACCACGACCCAGTACGGTTGCCCCGCAAGCAGCCCGTTTAGAATCATCTCGTACTCATAGTACTTGAGGTAACCGTCCCCAGTGAGATAAAACTCGGCCGAGTCGGGCGGCACCTGATCGGGGGAACTGTAGCTGGGACAAACCGTCTCCGGATACCGCTTCGTAAACGGCGTTTCCAGACCGAACCGGCTGGCATTCGCGGCGATGGCCTCGAAGTAGAAGACCGAGTCCGGATAACCGGGCATCAGGTAAGGATTCGGCCGGGAGTAGTCGGACGGATGCCATTTCAGGTCGGCACACCCCTCGGGCGCATAGCGGCAAGTAGCCTCGGTCAAGGTCAGACGGGCCTCGGCGACAACCCAGTCGGAGGCCAGCGTATCCCACCGGTAGCGGCGGAAGTCTTCGACATCGTATGTCCCAACGAGGGCCCAATCGGTCAACCCGGTGTCGCGCGCCAGGTAAAGCTTGTAACCCTCGAAGGTGGGTTCCCGCCACAGCCGGTTTCGGGTGGTTTCACAGGCCGCACCGTTCCAGCAAACATGCAGTCCCTCCACCAGCGGGTCGACCCGAAACTCGGGCGGCGGGGGCGGCACCGCCGCTCGCCAGTCAGGCACGCCGTCCCCGGCGATCCAGGCTGTGTCGCCCTGACAGACAATACTCTCGCCGGCATAGCCGTCACCATCCGTGTCGATCCCCGGGTTGTCGTACACGTACTGCGCAACAACCGCGTTTTTGACGAGATCGTCAAATGAGAGCCGGGCCAGATACTGATCGGGACTGTGGGGGAGGTAAAACAGGCCGAACGGCTTGACGTGGAATTTCCCCCCCAGGATGACCGCCATCCCGAACTGACATGATTCACCGGGGGCAAGATCGGGTAACCCGCGGGATATCAGGAAACGAGCGTCGGTCCCCTGGGCTAACGGGTAGACGTCGACCGGGGGCGGCAGCCAGACGGAATCATCACCGGGAATAGTGGCCAGGCCTACCTGATCATAATCGATCTCGCCATTTCTCAGGAGGTGGTACTTCTCGCGATCACCCAGGGGAGCCCCGGTGAAACCTGAGGACATGAGCCGGAAAGCAGCCCGAGACTGCGGTCCGAAGTCAACAACGCCGGTGATATCACGATGCCACCAGTTGAAAGAAATGCGATCTGCACCCGGTGTAACCCCAAGCGGCATGACAGCCAGGACAGACGGTATGAGGGCCGTCGTCCCGAAGAAGTCACCTTCGTTGTCGGCCGTCCAGCCCATGCTCAGGCCAACATCTGCGGGGCATTCTTCCGGAAGCCATGGATTGCGAGCCGACGAAATGAAGCCGGATACATCATCCGAGTACCCGGCCGGGTACGGGCTCTGGAGAGAATAAACGTCGGCGTCGACAAACCAGCCGGCGTAGACCCCGCTAAGTTGGTCCGAGCCGATGTTAACGAGGCGGTAATCAAAGAGGATCAGAGCATCAGTCTCCAGGTAACTCCAGGCATATGAACTCTGTTCGACCCGGAGATGAAGAGGCCGATGCGGTCGGCCGTCGACCGGGTCATCCGTGACACCGGAGCAGGTGAGACAGGTATCGGAGATGGCCGTCACGTAGTCCTGCTCCGAGACCGCTCCCGGGTAGGCCGGGCTGCCGGGATCCACCACCGAGCGATAGACGATACCTCGCCCGTCCTGGCTCGCGGGGTGGAACTCATTGCCGCCGACAAGAGTCCCGTCGACGGCCGTGGAGACCAGAGTGTCCTCTCCAATCACGGCGCCTATCCACAGCGCGGCCGTCCAGAGATATCTTGTGTCACTGCCCTTCGGATACTGGCAGGATGGAATAATCAGGCCGGTCCAACAGTCGATGTTGCCGCCCTGGGCGTATCCGGTCCCCGCCATCCCGGAATTGCCGACGGTGAGTTCAACCTGACCCACGTTATGGGCTACGCTGCAATACCTCAGCGATGTTGCCGAGCTCTCATTAACGTGTCCGGGCGGGGCTATCTCGGATCGACTCAGAGCAGACATCGGCGGAAGCGCGACCGCTACCACAATCACCAGGCAATGCCATTGTTCTTTATTCGAGCGTGACATTATGCGCTACCGCTCCATACCAGGTCACGGACAGTCCGGGAGGTCCCTCAGACTGATAAACAAATGATCAATCAGCATAGCGACATCAGCCAGCGATATGTCACTCTCGCCGGCCGGCCCTAATGCGCTGGCAGTTGCGTCAGCTTCGGACCAACAGCACGGCGGTGTCCCGCTGATATACAGGTAATCTATCAGAGCCGCCACGTCGGCCAGCGTTACCTCGTCGCTGTCATCGCAGTCAACATTGCCCACCGTACCCTGGCAGCAGCCGGGGCCATAGAGCGGCTCGACCCTCACCGCCCGCGACTCCAGGTCCGATTCCATCGATGCCGCCGCCGCCATCGGCGAACCATAGTCAAAAGCCGTCACCACCACCCAGTACGACTCTCGCGGCAACAAGTTCTCGATGACAAAATCATACTCGTAGAACTTGAAGTACCGATCATCGGTCAGGTATAAGTCCGCTGAGTCCGGGGGCACTTCCGCCGGGTGATCATAGCCGGGACACCGAGCCGCCGGGTATCGCTTTAGGAACGGCGTCTCCAGTCCGAACTGAGAGGCGTTGGCCATGACCGGCACGAAGTAGAAAACCGAATCGGGACAACCTTCCATCGTGTACGGTGAACTCCGGGAGAAGTCGAGCGGATGCCAGGTGTGATCCTCAGCTCCTCCGGGAGCGTAGCGGAGCCGGGTTTCCTCAAGCATGAACCGGTGCGAATCACGCTGCCAATCCGAAAGCTGACTGTCCCAGTGGAATCGCCAGAAATCGTCGACATCGCAGGACCCCAGGCAAACGTAGCTGCCCGATTCTCCCGACGCTGAAAGGTACACCCGGTATCCTTCAAAGTCGCGCTCATGCCATATGTTATCGGTACCGGTTTCCGACCGAAAGCCGTTCCATCGGACGCCCGCGGCCTCCTCGAGCGGCTCAACCCAGAAAACGGGTGCGCGCGGCGCAACGCTCACTTGCCAGTCCGGCACGCCATCGCCGCGATACCAGACCGTGTCGTCCTCGCACAGCCGGAATTCCCCGGCGTAGCCGTCGCCGTCAGTATCAATCCCGGGATTGTCATAAATGGAGCGCGCCGTGAAGGCATTGGTGAGCAGGTCCGAGAAATCAAGATTGCCCAGATAGGTGTCCGGGTTTTCGGGCAGATTCTCCAGATTCATCGAATCGCGGTGAAGGTTTTCGCCGATCAGGTAGGCCAGGGACAGGGGCACCTCGCCCCCGGGCTCGATCGAGAACGGCCCGACCGACAGAAGGAACTTCGTGTCCATCCCGTTTGCCATGACCCTCACCCGATCGGGGGGCGGCACCCAGATCACATCATTGACCGGAATGATGCCCAGGTACACCTGATTGTAGTCGATCTCACCGTTGCTCAACAGGTGGTACTTGTCGCGATCGCCTATAGGAGTCCCGGAACCGCCTGTAGCAAAGTCTCGATATGTCATCCTTGCCTGCGGCCCAAAATCGTAATCGGAGTTAAGGGAACTGATCCACCAATTATATGAAAGCCTGGTGGCCGACGTCGGCACTTGCACGAAGCTGACCGCCGTGACGTGAGGAACCTCCATCGAGTCCGGCAGGCTGAAGTCACTATCGTTATCCGCGATCCAGGCGAGATGCAGCGTATCTTCGACGAGACAGCCAGTTGGCAGCGGAGAATAGGCGGTCGCCTCCAGGAATCCGGTAATGTCGTCGATAGCACCCTCGTACCATAATCGGTCAAGGTGAGTCACGTCCGCGTCCAGCCACAGACCAAAGAACATGTCAGACAATTGGTGCTCGGTGAGATTCTTGATCGCGTAGCGGAAGAGGACAAAATCCTCGGCATAGGGCTGGCTCCACGCGTACGATTCCTGAACCACCTCAACGCCCAGTGGAATATGCGGACGACCGTCGACCGGGTCGGAGCTGACCCCGGGGCAGTTCGTACACGTATCGTAGTATGTGGCTATGAAATCCTGCTCGGAGACCGCACCCTCGTGCACGCGCGGGTCATGATCGACCGTGGAGCGGTAGGTCATACTTTGGTGCGGGTCGGCCTCGGGGTGAAATTCCCGCCCCGCAACCCCCCACCCATCAAGACCGGTCGACACGAGCGTATCCGGCCCCACCACCGCCCCCAGCCAGAGGCCCGCTCCCCACAGGTAGCGGTGTCGACTTCGAATGGGATATTCACAATCAGGCAGGGGTTGCCCCGTAAAACAGTCGATCTCTCCGCTACCAAGGCCGAGGGTGCCGTCGTTGTTCACTCCCAGAGCAATCTTCCCCACATTGTGGGCGGTATGGCAGTACGCGGGTTCGGACGAGGCTCCGGCAGGACGCGGACGAATACCGAGGTCGGGGCCTCGGGCCCCAACCGGTGTCGCCGCCAGCAAAATCAGCAGAGCGGCAGAGCCGGGCAGGAGCCTCCTCTGCCAGGTCATTGCTGCCCCTTCTCTGACAGCCAGGCGGAATCCTCCTTATCGCTATCCGCAGATCGGCTGCGCCAGTCAAGATACCATCCTCTGAGATCCAACGCGGAGTTCGAGGTCGCCGACCGCTCGAACGCGGGCAACCTGCTTTCGCTCTGCAAGCGCGGAAGCAACAGCCAGTCGAGCACGGCGTCAATCACTCCCTGCGCACACGTGCTCTCCAGAGAAAGCGGCGTGAAATTCGCATGAACGGTACGAAACGTGCCGCGGTCGATGCGGTGCATGACCGGAAAACCATCGAAGCTCAACTCCGGATAGATAGGGTGGATCGGCCCGTAAAGCGACCGGTAGCGATACATGACTTCGGCGTCAGGAGCCGGCTCAGACCAGCCGACTTCGGGCAGCGCCCCGATGTCCGGAAGATACGGGT
>Ga0209427_10009144_pt1 | contig 11075 bp, 6 predicted proteins | sample DeeMarSWOR136_30_FD_187465 | JGI IMG/M metagenome (GOLD analysis project Ga0209427, IMG submission 187465) | Marine sediment microbial communities from White Oak River estuary, North Carolina - WOR-1-36_30 (SPAdes) (version 2) | ecosystem: Environmental > Aquatic > Marine > Intertidal zone >... | reverse complement strand
AGCGGTTAGAGCGGGTCAAGGAGTTTCCCATGACAAATATTGGCAAGATCGATAAGAAAGAACTTAGGCGATTAATTGCCGAAAAGCTTCGAGAGGAAACAAAAAATAAAGTATAGCTAATACAAACGCATTTGTTTCACTCCATTAAGTTCTTCCTGCACGTGTGATCAAGACACTTCGCCTTCATGCGTCGCATTGCAACCTGTCATGGTTAAACCGGAATAAGTATTTCGCTTGACAAATCCAACATTTTTTGATATTCACACTTGTGGAACGTGAAGGGGGTGGTTGATGAAAAAAGACCTTTATGGTTTATCCTGCATCATTTAGGATCCTCATTTAGAGAGTCGGTTCTGATCTCGATTGGCGATCTCTCCTCGAATGTGGTGTCTTTTTAAAGGTCTTTGAAATAAAGAAAAGCCTCATTCAGCTTAATCTTGATAAAGCAAAGCCTTTCATGAGAAAGTGACGGAAACGGCCGATCTCATAGGGAAGATAGCCAGGTTGCTGAAGGATGAACAAACGGTTAATTTGGTCATGCCTGCTTTAGCTTACGCAGGATTTCAAAAACATTAAGTCAAAGGAAATATTCTTATCTGCGAACTCTCACCTAACATGTTCAAGGCAAAACAGATCTAAGAGACATCTGATGCATGGGCGGAGATAATAGGATAACCTGAGATGGCTATCAGGAGAATAATTGGGATCGATATAGGGAAAGTAAGTTTTAAAGCAGTTTCGTTGGTTAATGGTCAAACGATTCAAGAAACCTTCTGGAAAGTCCATCATCAGGAAGTCGAAAATATCTTTCAAAGACTTAAAGCGAAATGGCACATCACAGAACAAGATCAGATCATCCTGACTGGTCGCTTGCGTCAAATTCTAGAGTTCCCTCAGATTGTTGAAAGAGTCGCCCAGGAAGAATCCGCTCGATTTCTTTATCCCAATCAAGATGTATTGGTTGTTAGATTAGGCGGGGGAGGGTTTTCCGCACTTAAGGTCAAAACCTCAGGGACAAGCGAATTTAGACAAAATCCTTCCTGTGCTGCTGGGGTGGGTAGCTTTTTAGACCAGATTTTTGCCCGGGTCGGTTTAGATTTTCCTAACGCTGATCAAAAAGTGGAAGGAGTCAAGGGTTTGGAGATGACCTCGCGTTGCGGTGTAACCATGAAGACCGATTTTACACATCTCTTAAACCAAGGACATCAGATTGAAGAAGTGATAGCTGGGTTATTGGATTCTTCAGCTAAGAATGCTGCAGCTTTGGCTTTGAAAACCGAAATCTCTTCTCGGGTCTTAGTGATTGGAGGGCTTTCAGCCTCACAACGAATTGTCAGGGCCATTCAAGAAAGTTTTGGAAGTCCTTCTCAAAAAGTCGAAGTAGAAGTGCCACTCCATGCCTTGTATTTTGAGGCTCTGGGGGCAGCTTTAGTCGGGGCAAAAAGATCAAAAGATAAACATTTTTCTTTACCTCAAGTAAAAGTTCAAGCTTCGCCTCTGGTTTATCTTCAGGGTTTTAAAAATTACCTTCACCTCGTAGATAAAATTAAATTCCTTGAGTTTAAAGAAAATCCTTTAGAGAATTTAATCTTGGGATTAGATATCGGTTCGACTGGTTCAAAGATGGTTATTCTCAGTCAGGAGGGGCCGATTTTTGAGGCCTATACAGAGACCAGAGGCCAACCTGTTCGGGCTGCCAAAGAGTTATTCCAACATATCCCAGTTAGATATCTAAGCGACATTAAGGCGATCGGATGTACTGGTTCCGGTCGGGAGATTGTAGGTAATCTCCTGAGGAGTTCTTTGCCTGAAGAAAGCCAAAGGCAGATCTTCATTCTCAATGAAATCGCCGCTCATGCTCAAGGTGCCTTCTATTATGATAACGAGGTTGATACCGTCGTGGACATCGGGGGGCAGGATGCCAAATTTATCCGTTTGGAAGCGGGTCGGGTTATTGATTCTTGTATGAACAGCGTCTGTTCAGCAGGGACAGGTTCTTTTTTGGCTGAACAGCTTCAACTTCTGGGTATCGACGATATAAGGCGGTTTGGCCAGATGGCTTTGGATTCCCCCCGCTTAGTTGAGCTGGGACAATACTGTGCCGTCTTTATTTCTGAACGGATTGATGATGCTAAAAGAAAGGGTGCAACCCTTGAGGAGATTACTGCTGGGCTCTATTACTCAATTATTCTTAATTATAATAATCGCGTAAAAGGTCTCAGAGATTATGGTCAGAAAATCTTCCTCCAAGGCAAACCGGCCGAAAACCTCTCTCTGGCTTGTGCCTTGGCTAAGGCAACTGGAAGCAGGATTATTGTCCCTCCATCGCCAGGCAGTATGGGGGCCTTGGGAATTGCTATCCTGGCTAAGAAAGAATTTGGTAACAGTCTTGAGAATCAACCTTTTTTAGATTTGTCGAGATTTATGGAGAGTTATATTTTGGAGAGAAAGGAATTCCGTTGCCATTCCAGAGAAGGTTGTCTTGAGGGTAATCTTTGTTCCATTCAAATGATAGCAGTAAGAGCGGATACGCGAGAAGAAAATTTTTTCTGGGGGGGAGCTTGTGATAAGTATGAGAAAATCGGCAAGAGTCCAATCTTAGCCCAAACTCCCCGCCCTTTTTTGGAAAGAGAGAAGCTGATTTCGAGACTCATCGCTGATTCTAAGAGATCAGAAAGGACTATCGGCGTTCCTCGCGGTCTGGAAACCGAAGAGATTTTACCCCTGGTCATTACCTTTTTCCAGGAGTTGGGTTTTAACGTTGACCTGGCCCAGGCAAACGGTCTTCAATCTCTGGAACAAGGAGCAATACTTTGTCAATCAGCATCTTGTGCACCCCTGCAGCTTTTTGCTGGGGAGGTAAAATATCTTGAAGATAAAGATTATGTCTTTCTCCCCAAGGTGATTGAAATAGTTGGTCGTGAGGAGAAGAGGTGTTATGTCTGTCCTCTCTCTCAGGCGATGCCGGATCTATTTTCTCCAAGAATTTCTGCCCGAGTTCTTCAACCCCTCTTGAATTTCAAGGGAGGATATGAAAAGACTCGGTGGGAATTTTTAAGATTGGGTTTTCGACTCGGTTGTTCTCCTCTTAGGACTCTTTCTGCCTTTGAAAAGGCATTGAAAAAACAGAAAGAGTTTGATGAACATCTTGTCAGGATTGGAGAAGAGAGCATAAAGTTTGCCGGGGAAAATCGGATACCAGTGGTTGTCGTTCTGGGACATCCATACATCATCTATTCACCTTTGTTGGCTGCCGGTATTCCTGAGGCCATTCAGGAAAATGGAGTTATAGCCCTGCCAGCTGATTGTTATCCCTTGACTGGCCAAAGTCCACTCCTTGAAAATATCTACTGGGGCTATGGCCATAGGCTCCTAAAAGTAGCCTACGAAACAAGGCGGCAACAGGGGCTCTATCCCCTCTGGCTTTCTGTTTATTCCTGTGGGCCTGACAGTTTCCTGATTCACTTCTTCCAGTATCTCAGTCAGGGCAAACCCTATGTGGTTTTGGAGACGGATGCCTATACGGGCCAGGCTGGTTTTAGAACCCGAGTGGAGGCCTTTTTATATGGCATTAGAAATTATCAACAGCCGCAAAGAGAACGACTTTCTGATCTCAATCATTTTGAAATTAGAGGCGATCTGCTGGCTGAGATCAAAGGTAGTAGAAGCAGGATCATCATTCCTTGGATGGGGGAAGGAACAAGAATTGCTCCTCTCTGTGTCAGATCTATGGGAATCGATAGTGCACCTATGCCGATGGCTGATGAGGAGTGTTTGAAAATAGGCCGGCTTTACACCTCGGGTAAAGAGTGTCTACCGATGGTTGTAACTCTAGGCTCTCTTCTTAAGTATTCAAGAACTCACCAAGGGGGTCTTTACTACTTTATGCCTCGAGCAGGGGGACCCTGCCGGTTTGGTCAATATCAACTATTGACCAAGATCATTCTGGAAAAATTGGGGCTGGCTGAAAAAATCAAGGTTCTTTCTCCAACTTCGGAAACAGGTTACCGGTTTGGGGAAGAAATTATTGGGCCGATAACGGCTAAGTTTTGGTCAGCGATCGTCTTGATTGACCTCCTCAAGGATGCCCTATTTGATCTTCGGCCGGAAGAGGAGTTCCCTGGCTTAGCTCAAGAGGTTTTTGATCGCTATCTGGAAATCGCCGAAGAGACGATTGCAAAGGCCCCCAATCATTGGTCTGGCTTAAGTGATTTATGGGGAATGAGATCTCTAGCGGTTCAGGCTGTTAGTGATTTCCAAAAGATTTCCAGAGACAAAACAAAAAAGGTAAAGCCAAAGGTCCTCTTAACGGGAGAGATTTTTGTCAGATTGGACGAGTTCTCTAATAATCATATCATTAGGGAATTAGAGGATCTGAATGTTAAAGTGAAGCTTGCTCCTTTTAGAGAATGGATAAATTATACTACCTGGCAACGCTTAAAAAAATTGACGTTAGCCAAAACGAAGCGTCGGAGGATCTATTTAACTTGGTTCCTTCAGAGAATGATTGAACGAAGGTTGTACAAAATCTTTGCCAGGTCGATGGGTTGGCCGGAAGACCACAAAATTGAAGAGATTCTCAAGGCGGCTAAGCCTTATCTACGAAAACTCAAACCTCTGGGTGAGGCCGCCCTGACGATTGGTTTACCGTTATTACTCTGGGGAAAAAGAGAGATCGCTGGAACGGTGGTGGTTGGTCCATTTGAGTGTATGCCAACCAGAATTGCAGAAACTCAGTTAAGCCTCATTTCTCAGCAGACGGGTTTGCCAGTCTTATCCCTTTTTCTTAATGGAGATCTTTTAGACAAGGATCAACTTGAGAGTTTTATTTGGGGGCTGAGAAAGTAATTTAAGGAGATATTTGGGAAAGCATGAGAGGATGGTCGAAACTCTAGGATACCAGGCTTTACTACAGTGCCATCAACACAAGCCTTGCTTTTTACATCTTGGCTCTCAGCGAACTTACGCTTTCCATCCTACTTGATATCCCCATGGTAACTTTGAAGGGAGCGGACGCGGCCCTTTCCCTGCCGGTATGCCGCAATGCCTTTGGCAGCCGCTAGGGCTGCAGCCAAGGTAGTGATGTAAGGGATTCTATGTTTAATAGCTGTTTTGCGAATGTAGGAGTCGTCATATTTACTGAGCTTGCCGCTGGGTGTATTGATGACTAATTGGATCTCCTTGTTCATAATCCCGTCAACAATATTGGGACGTCCCTCGTAAATCTTAAGAATGTGTTCGGACTCGATGCCATGCTCTGCCAAGAATTTATGAGTACCGTTGGTCGCCTTTATCTTAAAACCCAGTCGATCAAATTCCTTAGCGACTTCGAGGACGGCGGGTCTCTCCTTCTTCGAAACGGTAAACAAGACCGTTCCCTCAGAAGGAAGGAGTTGTTGTGCAGCCTCCTCAGCCTTAAAGAAAGCAAGGCCAAATGAGTCGGCCATGCCTAATACCTCTCCCGTGGAGCGCATCTCAGGTCCCAAAAGAGGATCCACTTCGGGAAACATATTGAAGGGAAAGACCGCCTCCTTCACGCCATAGTGTCCGATCCGTTTAGGTTTGAGGTTGAGGGAGCTCAATTTCTTACCGAGCATGATCTGGGTCGCTAGGCGCGCCATGGGAATGTTGCAGACCTTCGAAACTAGAGGCACGGTGCGGGAGGCACGGGGGTTCGCTTCTAAGACATAAACTTGATCATTCGCTATGGCATACTGGATATTCATCAGACCGACCACGTTCAGTTCTATGGCGATCTTTCGGGTATATTCGTTTATGGTTTCAAAATGTTTGGCAGGGATGCTGATGGGAGGGATGACACAAGCAGAGTCTCCCGAATGGATGCCGGCCAGTTCAATATGTTCCATCACCGCCGGTACAAAGGCGTCATTTCCGTCGGAAATAGCATCCGCCTCGGTCTCGATGGCGTTTTCTAAAAATTTGTCGATCAAAATAGGTCGCTCTGGTGTGACCCCAACGGCAGCTGAAACATAATGTTTAAGCATTTCCTCATCGTGGATCACCTCCATGCCGCGTCCTCCAAGGACATAAGAGGGCCTGACCATCAGAGGATAACCTATCTTCTCAGCCACGCGAAGGGCTTCATCCAGGTTGCTGGCCATGCCTGATTCTGGCATCGGAATGCCTAGCTTGGCCATCATCTGCCGGAAGCGATCCCGGTCCTCTGCCAGATCGATCGTCTCGGGTGACGTCCCAATAATCTTTACCCCAGCTTGGGCCAGTTCATTCGCGATATTGAGTGGGGTCTGACCTCCAAATTGAACAATGACTCCATCAGGGTTTTCTTTCTCATAGATGCTTAAGACATCTTCCACGGTCAGAGGTTCAAAATAAAGCCTGTCCGAGGTGTCATAGTCGGTCGAAACGGTCTCAGGGTTACAATTCACCATAATGGATTCGTATCCCTCATCGCGTAAAGCAAAAGCGGCATGAACACAGCAGTAATCAAATTCAATGCCCTGCCCGATACGATTTGGGCCTCCTCCGAGGACCATGATCTTTGGCTTCTTGCTGACCTTCACCTGATCAGGGGCGTTGTAAGTTGAAAAGTAGTACGCGGCGTTCTTCACACCACTCACTGGCACAGGCTCCCAACCCTGAACCAGACCTAAGGAAATGCGACGTTCCCTGATCTCTTGCTCAGAGACGCCAAGGATCAGAGAGAGATAACGGTCAGAGAAACCATCTCTCTTGGCGGTCGCCAATAAATCATCTGGTAGGGCCTGACCTTTATACTGGAGTATTTTTTCCTCCAGCTCCACCAATTCCTTCATTTGCTCTATGAACCAGGGTTTGATGTAGGTTTTCTTATAAAGCTCTTCCACACGGGCGCCTTTGCGAAGGGCTTCATACATAATAAATTGGCGCTCACTGGAGGGTTCGGTCAGAAGATCCATGAGATCACTGAGGGATCTTTCATGGAAATCCTTAGCAAAGCCAAGTCCGTAGCGGCCGATTTCTAGGGATCGGATAGCTTTCTGCAGCGCTTCTTTATAACTTTTACCAATGCTCATCACCTCGCCCACCGCTCGCATCTGCGTGCCGAGCTTGTCTTCGGCATGCTTAAATTTTTCAAACGCCCATCGAGCAAACTTCACAACCACATATTCTCCCGATGGAGTATATTTTTCCAGTGTCCCCTCCCTCCAGTAAGGGATTTCATCCAGTTTCATGCCAGCTGCCAACTTTGAAGAAATAAGGGCAATAGGGAAGCCGGTGGCTTTAGAAGCAAGGGCGGAGGATCGTGAGGTCCTAGGATTGATCTCAATCACAACCACCCTTCCGGTCTTGGGGTCGTGCGCAAACTGTATGTTTGTGCCACCGATGACTTGAATGGCCTCGACGATGTCATAAGAATATTTTTGAAGACGCTTCTGTAATTCAGGAGAAATGGTGAGCATGGGGGCAGTACAAAAAGAATCTCCAGTATGGACACCCATCGCATCTACATTCTCAATGAAACAAACCGTGATCATCTGGTTCCTGGAGTCACGGACCACTTCAAGCTCTAATTCCTCCCATCCAAGAACCGATTCCTCTACCAGCACCTGACCGACCAGGCTTACGGAGATACCGCGGCTGGCCACCGTGCGCAATTCCTCGACGTTATAGACCAAACCACCCCCTGTTCCTCCCAAAGTATAGGCGGGACGGATGACAACTGGGTACCCGAGCTCAGAGGCGATCTCTTCCGCTTCCTCTACACTGAAAGCCGGTTTGCTTCTCGGCATTTCGATGCCGAGTTGTTTCATGGTTTCCTTAAAAGCGATCCGATCCTCACCACGCTCAATGGCATCAATATCGACCCCAATAATCTTTACACCGCATAGGAAAAGAATGCCTTCGCGGGCCAGTTCAGATGTGAGATTTAGCCCAGTCTGGCCACCGAGATTAGGCAGTAACGCATCTGGTCTTTCTTTTTCGATAATTTCCTTCATCATTTGGACATTCAGCGGTTCAATATAAGTGACATCCGCCATTCCAGGATCGGTCATGATGGTGGCGGGATTGGAATTGACCAGTACGATTTCGTATCCCAGTTCTCGAAGAGCTTTGCAGGCTTGAGTGCCAGAATAATCAAATTCACAGGCCTGACCTATGACGATAGGTCCTGAGCCGATAATCATGACCTTCTTTATGTCATCACGTCTTGGCATTTAAAGATCCCCTAACCGTAGTTACTATTTGGCAGATCGATGGGAAATCATTTAAATAGAGAGAAGTATAGTTATGCGTGAAAGGAGTGTCAACGCAAAAAGCATCAATCATAAAAGTTCAAGCTCCTTCCATATTTCGGATTTGACTTCACGGAAGAAGGGTATGGGTGAGCGTTTTTTCCGCATTTTCAATCTCAAAGGTGACGGCGTGAAGCCTGATTAGGTCTCGGCCTGACCACGCAGACTGCCCCGGATTAATGGAGATCGTCCCTCCAAGGCGATCGAAATAAGCACTAGAAAGTTCGGGCGATTCATGAATGTGACCATGGAGGGTTAGGAGAGGCTGACTTTCCTCGATAAAAGCTTTAATGGAACGACTTCCTGCTGATTTTCCTCCTTGAATGAGATCCAATTTTGTCCCAAAGGGAGGAGAATGCATGACATAAATCGTTTTCTTCTGATCCGGAGGTTTGGGGAGTCGATCCAAATCATCTCGAATCGTTTCTCGTCTTCTCAAATAGACGTGTGGATCGACTGGGGTAAGTTGGTCCGTTCGATCAGAAGACCGGATATAGGACGGATTTTTCTGAGGGGGCCATGGTGCCTCTGGATCATCCATCTTCTCGTAGTCTTTCGGACGGAAGGGAGTTGGGGGGACAAAGGCATAGCCAATCAGTTCATATCCGTTCTCGAGTCGGTAACTTGTCTGACTGAGATCGATGATTCTTTCCATTGGTTCATGAAAGAGGTAGGGATAACTAAGATCCCAATTTCCAGAGATGAGGAAGATCTGATTTACAGAAGTGGTTTCTAAAATCCTCTTGAAGAAAAGGAGAAGGAATTGGTCAATGAAGGTTCTTTGATTAGGGATCATATCTCCATACCGCTTGGTAGGGGGAAGAGAAGGGAGAAGATCGCCACCGATGGAAATGATGTCTGGCGAAGAAGAGACTACTAGCTTTAAGAGTTCTTGATAGAGGTGAATTTCTCCATGGAGGTCTGAAGTGTAAAGCAATTTCATTTATTCCTCGAACTCCTCATCGAGGATCCACTTGTCTTTTGCCTTTATCATTTTGAGAGTACTCTTACAGTAGGAGCAGAGGACCAAATCGCCTGACTTTTCGTCTCCATCGAGCGGGATATCGGCCTCACAGATGGGACATGTTAGTTCGATCTCCATGAATCGCCTCCCATGGTTGTGGGTAAAATTGTCACAGTCAATATCATAACAAAAATTAAGATATTTTTCTTTCCTTTTTTGCAATCTTTTTTTAAAATAGTTATAATTTCGTCCCTGGTTCTGAGTCTCAATCTAAGAAGGAATAAGAAGGATAAAGCGAGGAATATGCAATGAAGAGACAAATGGCCATCATCAGCTTATTGATTGTCGTCAGCGGAGTTGCTATGCTCTTATTGGCGTGTCCCCCTTCAGTGGTCAGGGTAAGACCCCCAGAACCTCGGGTGGAGGTGTATGGGCCACCACCCCACGCAGAGGCCGTTTGGATTCATGGCTATTGGAGACACAGAAGAGGGGAATGGATCTGGGTTCCCGGCCATTGGGAGAGGCGTCCAAAGCCTCGTGCTGTTTGGGTGCCTGGCCACTGGGAAGAGAGAAGGGGAGGTTGGGTCTGGTATAAAGGACACTGGGAGTATAAATAATAGTTCGGAGTAATGAGTTCGGTGCTTGGAGTGAACAGGAAAAGATAAAGAAAAAATTCAAGTTTATTGGTCTTTAGCTTCCAACTCTGAACTCCGAACTGATAACTAATCGGGTAAAGCAATGTTCGGTCTTGGTTTGCAGGAAATTATAATCATTTTGGTGATTTTTCTTTTTCTCTTCGGGGCAAAAAAGCTCCCCCAGATCGGGGAAGGCTTGGGGAAAACGATCAGGGAGTTGAGCAAGATCAAGGATGAGCGGAAGGCGGATAAGGAGGAAGAGAAGAAGGATCAGAAAGGGGATTTAATTTCTGACCTAAAGAAAGAAGCCGAAGGGATCCCAGGTTTAAAGGAAGTTAAGGAGATCAAAAAGACCGCTGATAAAGTTAAAAAAATTACGAAATTCATAAGATGAATCTGCGGGCAGTCCTATCCATTAAATAGAAAGAACCGCCTTGGTCTTCCCGATTACCTGCCGATTCACCACGCATTTTGGCAACTTACCCAAAAGAACGGCCGATACATTTTCTGCTGTCCTTCTTTTCAGCTCGCTGATCGATTCAACCGAATAAAAACTCATATGTTGTGAGATTTTATCTACCCCTCCGGCATTTGATGACGGCTTTCATTGTAATACTCCGAATGATCAATGAATCAAGGCTGAAGAATTGAGTTACAGGGTAACTCAGCCCTTGAGGCCTGAGGATATGTGCGGCAGAATTTCGCCGCCCCGTTGAAGGACAGCAACCTTGGCATCCTGTCCCGTCAGAGAGAATGCGGTTTCGAGTGCCTCCTGCGGATCGCGGGTGTGGAGAAATCCAAGTCGTTCTGCCTCTTCTTTCGATATCCCGGGGGAGACCAGGATCCCCTTTGCCCTTTCCTTGATCACCCTGCCCACATGGACTAAATGGGCAGCAACCGTCAATTTTTTGATCTTTCCCTGAGAAACTTTTTGGTCAACCTCTTTAAAAGTTTGATACCCCTGTTCGAGAACCTCTGGATGACTCGGCGATATCCCCTCCGGGCAAGGGGTGACAAGAATCACGATACCTCCCTGTTTCACTGCCAGCTCTGCTGCGTAAATCCCTTTTGAAGCTAGCCAGAGTTCTGAATCATAGGGATGGGAATCGGCAATGACGATGTCAGCCTCCTGAACGATCTGGGCCTGATAGACTTCAAGCGATCGCATGGCGCCCTTTCGATAGGCCTGAACTGGATCTCCTGCCACTACTTCGACCAACC
>Ga0209427_10009142_pt1 | contig 11075 bp, 10 predicted proteins | sample DeeMarSWOR136_30_FD_187465 | JGI IMG/M metagenome (GOLD analysis project Ga0209427, IMG submission 187465) | Marine sediment microbial communities from White Oak River estuary, North Carolina - WOR-1-36_30 (SPAdes) (version 2) | ecosystem: Environmental > Aquatic > Marine > Intertidal zone >... | reverse complement strand
CAAAGTGGCGAAGTTAAGATATAAACATCATATTTTAAAATCTTATTAAGTCTTAAAACATTATTTTTAAAAACAGTTCTTTCTATCTTATAATATTTTTTAATCTTTCTATCAATATCTCCCCTGGTATATCTGGAAGAGAAATAAGTTGTGTTGTACCAAGTTGTCCTTTTCCTGAAATTTTAATGTCAATAAATCCGGCATTTTCTAATTCTTTCAAATAGTTCCAAAACATAGTGTGAGCTCGAGGTTTTTCATTGTATTCTTCGCATGTTATTGCATAAATTTTTTCAACCTCACCAGTGTTTGCATATGCAATATCATCTTTTCGAAATCGTTTTGCAATCGAGAGTAATGTTAAAAGTTGTTGTTTTCCTAAATTTCTTAGTTTTGTATCAGTAACAACAGAGTAAGTTTCTGCCTTAGCAGCTCGAACATGCTCTGGTACTACCCATTGAACATGTTGCTGATCAGCACAAATACCAGCTTTCCATAAAAGTTCTATGGCAAACCGTGCGTCTCCCCATTCACTTGATATATCAGCAATAAGATCTACACTATCTGACGATACTGTTTTATTATGAAAAGCAAGTTCGACTCGCTGATTAATTATATCAAAAAGCTCGTTGCGAGTATACTTATTTAAAAGTATCAAATTACTTCTTTTAAATGTACTTAGAACTGTTGAATCTAAATCTAAGAGTATATCTTTTTGGGAAATCATTATTATAGAGATTGGATTATCTGATTTCAGTGTTTCATCTGTAAATCGTGTAAGATTATATATCAAATTAGAACCGCTTTTTTTAATGAGTGCGTCAGCTTCGTCTAACACTAATAACAGCTGAGCGCCCCTTCTTTTTAATTGTCTATTAAGTATTTGTAACATCTCTTGAACAGAAAATCCTCTGTCTGGAAATCTCTCATCAAAATGATTTAAAACACCGATTAAAACCATAGAATCAGTTGATCTTTTTCTACAATTTATGTGAACGTATTCGATAAACTTTCCCTGTTTCCTTGCAATATTTACAAGGGATTGACAGAATTTCTTCGCAATTACAGTCTTACCTGTACCAACTGGGCCTCTAATAAAAGCATTTTGCGAAACTCCACTAAGTAATGGTTTAAAAATCTGTGAAATTATCCGAATTTGTTCAGTTCTATGAGGTAATTCTTCAGGGACATAATCAAAGTCAAGGGAATGAAGATTTTTTATTACTGAAGAGGAAAGAAGTTCATCTTCTATAAAGTCACTCATTAGAAACTGTAATATATATTATTCTAAAAACTTTATCTCTAAAGCTGGATAAAGATTATAGCCACAAAAACTATAGTAATTATTGAAAATGGTAGATTATTCACAAAAATCTATAGAATTTATAAAGAATATGTTTTTCAATTATTACAAAACATGTAATATTGAATTACCAGATAGATTTACTAAGAGAGAATTTGCATTTACTTTTTTTAGCGGAACGGGAATGGTTAGACACTTATCATTTGATAAAAAAACAGATGTGTTGACCTTTTTAAAAGAAAGAATTCCACAACATGTGTATTATTCTTCAGCGTACTATCAGATACCTGATGCATCTACGATGCAGGATAAAAAATGGATGGGGGCAGAACTTATTTTTGATTTAGATTCTGACCATCTTCCAAATACAGAGAAATTAAGTTATAGTCAGCAACTAGAAATTGTTAAAATCGAGTTTTTAAAACTAGTAAAAGAATTTTTAATAGGAGACTTTGGATTTGAAGATAAGTATCTAGAACTTTATTTTAGTGGTGGCCGAGGTTATCACTGTCATGTGAAAGACCCAGCTATTTTTGATTTAGATGGCAACGAAAGAAGAGAAATTGTTGATTATATAACTGGACGAAACTTACAGGATTCCTATATATTTCGTGAGCATGTAACAGGTAAGAAACAATATGGAAAACGTAACTTTCCTGGCGGAAAAAGTCTTCAAATGCCAACTCCAAATCAGAAAGGTTGGAAAGGACGAATCAGTAGAGAAATAATTGAAATTGTTGATGAAATAAAAAAAAGTGAAAATCCAAAAGAACGTCTTAAAGAATATGGTGTAAAAGAAAAAGATGCTGAAAACTTAGCAAGAGAGCTGTCAGAAGAAAGAGTAAAAAGAATAAAAGATGGTTTTCTTGATCAATCTAAGACAATTAGAAAATTCTTTCTAAATAGAGCATTGAGAAAAACGGCAGTTACTCTGAGCGCCGGTGAAACAGATGAACCTGTAACATGTGATATCAAACGACTTATCAGGCTGCCTTTTTCATTACATGGTAAAACAGGTTTTCTGGTGAAAAAAGTAGATATTGACAATTTAGATGATTTTAATCCTTTAAACGATGCTGTTATTTTGGATGACGAGTCTATTGATATTAAGTTAAATAAATCCTTTAGAATAAAAATGAAAGAAGAGGATTTCCATCTAGAAAAAGGAATGCAAAAAGTACCTTCCTATCTTGGAGTGTTCCTTATTGGAAGAGATATAGCTCAAATTCCATAATATTGAGCTGTCCGCATTAAAAAAAATAATTGTATAAACCTAACTATACGAATCGAAAGGTTTCTAAATTCATAGGGGCAGCGGTATTTAGATTATATCTTTTATGAACTGTAGATGAAATATCTAAACATTTTGATTCCTCCCCATGGTTGAAGATAATCTTCTCAGGTCGTGGTGACATATTGTTGATATATCCAAAAAGCTGTCTGCGATCACTATGTCCAGAGAATCCATCACAAGTTTCAATATTCAGCTTTATTTCAAGATCAACAAAGTTTCCACCTACATTTACAGGAATTGATTTTACTCCTCTTTGGATTTTCCTCCCGTTTGTTCCTTCTGCTTGATATCCAACAAATACAATAGAATTTTTGGGATCTGAAGCCCATGCCTTAAAATATTCCATAACAGGACCGCCATTCATCATTCCACTTGTAGCTAGTACAACGCAAGGATCATTATCTGTGACTATCTTCTCTCTCATTTCTACACTATCTACACGTTTAAAAATATCAGATAATAATGGGTTATCTCCTCTCTGGAAAATCTGACTTCTAAGTTTATTATTAAGATACTCAGGATAAGCTGTATGGATCGCAGTTGCTTCCCATATCATACCATCAAGATAAACAGGGATTTCAGGAATCTCCTTTCCTCGGACAAGATTCTCAATAACAATCATCACTTCTTGACTTCTTCCAACTGCAAAAACAGGTATAATAACCTTTGCCTTCTTTTTCATTGTTTGACGTATAATATCTTTAAGTCTCTGAGTTGCTTCCTTTCTACTTGGCTGATGATCATCTCTCCCACCATATGTGGATTCAAGCACCAACGCCTCTAATCTGGGAAAATGATTAACAGCATGATTAAAAAGCCAAGTCCTCTCATACTTTATATCGCCAGTAAATGCAATGTTGTAAAGACCCTCACCGACATGGAAATGGCAAATAGCTGAACCAAGTATATGACCGGCGTTATGAAATGTAAGTCTAACATCTGGAGTAATATCTGTTGTATCTCCATAGCCCATTGTTATGCAATGTTTAATTAAATTTCGTATATGTTCTGAGGAATATGGAACTTTCTTTGCATCCGCTGCCGCAACCTTTAGATAATCCATTTGAAGAAGAGTCATCATGTCTCTTGTTGGAGGAGTGCAGTATACAGGACCATCGTAGCCGTACTTATATAAAAGTGGCACCAAACCACTATGATCAAGATGAGCGTGGGTTACAACTACAGCATCAATTGTTTCTAAAGGTAATACTTCAGGTAAATGAAGATAGGGAGAATTATTGTTATCTGCAGAGACATCAATACCGCAGTCAATCAATACCTTACTATCCTGTGTATGAAGCATTGCACAAGATCGCCCTACCTGTCTAAAACCGCCTAAAGCTGAAACTCTTACAAATTTTTCTCCTTCAGAAACTCCGCGGTGGATTTTACGTCCTATTTTTCTTAGTATATCTTTTCGTTCATCGCTCATTGATCTAAGATAGCCTCTGATTTCTCTAACTGTTTTTGATTGAATGGGTGGTGCTCGAATGATACTAGGTGTCCAGTTTATGGTCTTTCTTATTTCATTGAGAATTTGACCTTCTTTACCAATTGCAGCTCCGGGTTTTAGTGCTTCAATTGTAACCTCACCAACATCAGGTTGAAAATAAATATCTGTTATCTCTGCATCTTTAGGAATTATCTGTTTTATTTTTTTTTCAGCTCGTTCAATGTTTGTAACAACAGAAGAATCTGGGCGAACAACAATACGTTTTTGCAGTGTCTTTGCAAGGTTTTTAACTAGATCTTTATTTTTAGCGAATTTTTCGGGTGCTTTGGTATATATAACAAGCAATGCCCCTTCAAATTCAATGTCAGATACGTCTATACTTGGAGGTATTGAACCTCGAATCTTTCCCTTTATATCTCTTAAAACGTCATCTACTGTCATTTCTTTTTTCCTTTTAAAATAACTAATTTAAATCTTATAATTTTTGAAAATGTATAAATAATGAACCGATTTTATTTTCCAAATTTTTCCAACCGTGATTTTATTTCATCTTCAGGAATCATTCTGAATTCTTTTTCAGTGATTACAGCAATATCAATTCCATTTCCTGAAGCTGAATCCCTTTGCATAGCAGCGTTAACTGCTCTAGTGGCAATATCTACTCCTTCATCAACTGATAAATCATCCTTATATAAATCTTCTAGAACACCATAAACATAGGGTGATCCAGATCCACCGGAAGAATATTTATCAGGTATTGCTCCTCCAGCAGCATCCAATGAATAAATATGACCGCCTTCGGAATCCCAACCACCTAAAATTAATTGGACATAATATGGGTAAAATTTTCTTTGATTCAAAATATTTGATAATAGGGTTGCTGCACCTTTGATTGGTATATGTCTATCTCTTTTCAAACGATATAGGTTAACCTCCGCACTAAGATAACGAGCAAGAACTTGTAAATCTCCAACTAATCCCGCAGTTGCTAACCCTAGATGTTCATCTATTTTGTAAACTTTTCTAGTAGATTTATGTGCAATTAGGGTGCCAGTTGTTGCCCTGCGTTCACTTGCTATAACAACGCCCTCTTTGCAAACCATTCCTAAAATTGTAGTACCAGTTTTTTTTAAATCATCTGTCATAATTATTCTCCCATAAAATTTGTAAAAACTCTAATCATTATAATCACACATCTTTTATTTATACTTTGTGTAAATTTTATGGATTGCCAGTAAATTTTTATAGATTTATAAGATATCACTAGATTATATCTAATTTTTTTCCCAGTTTTTCAAATTTATCTAAAGCAAAGTCAAGATCTTCTTGATCTAATCCAGCATTCATCATAGTTCTAATTCGTGCTTTATCTCTTGCAACCATTGGAAATACTATTGGAAGTGCAAATAGCCCTTCATCGTACAACTTGCTGCTGAGTTCTTTTGCTTTACTTGATTCTTCTACAATTACAGGTGTAATGGGTGTTTCACTTTCACCGGTATCAAATCCCATTGAGTTTAATTCCTTTTTGAAATAGTTTGTGTTATCCCATAAATTTTTTACATGTTTTGGCTCTGTTTCAAGTACATCAATTGCCGCAAGTTGAGCTCCTGCAACTGATGGTGGATGTGAGCCGCTTAGTAGCCATGTACGTGATTTATTATATGCAAAATTTATAAGATCTTGGCTTCCAGCAATTAGACCGCCAACTACACCATATGCTTTACTAAAAGTTCCCATTTCAACATCAATTTTTCCTCCGATACCGAAATGTGCTCCTATTCCACGTCCATCTGGACCAATTACACCTTCTCCATGTGCATCATCAACATAAGTCATTGCACCGAAGTTGTTTCCAAGCTTGACTATTTTATCCATAGGTGAAATGTCGCCGTCCATACTAAAGACGCCATCAGTGATGATTAGAATTCTATTATATTTTTTATCAGCATCTAGCAGTACTTTTTCTAGATCACCCATATCTCGGTGTTTATAAATTGCTCTATCAGCTTTTGTTAATCGCACACCATCAATAATACTTCCGTGATTCAATTCATCGCTAATTATAATATCTCCTTTACCTGCTAATTGTGGTATTAACCCAGCATTTGCAGCAAAACCTGTTTGATAAATTAATGAAGATTCGGTTCCTTTAAATTTTGCAAGTCGTCTCTCAACCTCCATATGAATTTTCAATGTTCCTGCAATTGGTCTAACTGATCCTGAACCCGCTCCATACTTTTGAGCAGACTCACGTGCTGCTTTAATAAGCTTTGGGTGATTGCTTAGATTTAGGTAGTTGTTTGAACAAAGCATTATTACTTTTTTGCCGTCAACTACTGAATGGGGTGCCGAACCTGTTTCTAAAATGCGTAGTTTCCAGTCCAAGTTGTTTTTAACTAGCTCATCGTACTCCCTTTTTAAAAATGCTGTTGGATTTCTTTTCATAAATCTATTTCCCCCAAAAAAAATGGAGTTATTTATATAGGCAATTTTTTGTGAAACAGAAGAGCATATTAAAAGTTGTTGGTTTGAACTTTTACAACCCTTCTAAAACGATATCCTGTTACAACCATTATATATTCTAACTCAGCAAATTTTTTATCTAATTTTTTATCACCTGTATCTACTCTAAGTACAGGCGTATTTGCAAGTTTTGATGGTGTTGATATCACGATAATATTATCTATGCCTATTTTTTTTATTACCTTGGGGCTTAGTTGCAGGTTTCCTCTACCTAGAATAAAACCCTGGGCACCTATTGGACTTAGAATTAATTTTACTTTATGATATTTTTCTAATAATTTGAGGATCTTCTTTTCATTAATATCTTTGCCAATTATTTTCTTTTTGTAAATCGCATCAATTCCTAGTAATGTGTTTTCTAAATTCATTGTCTTTGCAATGTAATCGATAGTTCCACCGGATCCAAATAAATATAAAGTATCTTTATTTTCTTCAATTTCTTCCATTATATGTTCGGCGAGTTCATCTTTTATTTCATCATCTGATGCAGTTTCATAAATTGATTTCCCAACTTGTATATATGTTGGTTCTACAATCCCTTTTGCAATACCAAATAATCTGATATTCCATTCTCCTTTTCTGTAAAGATCCTCGTCAAGATCCAATATTTCGATTTCTCCTATTGTAAGATCCTTTTTTATAAAATCATTAAGAATTTTTGCTGTGGCGCTAGTATTTATTCCAAATGCTCCTGAATGCATTTTTACTCCTGAAGGAATGCCTAAAATTGGTATTTTGGTACCAACTATTTCAAAAATGTCTCTTGCTGTTCCATCACCACCACAAAAAAGAATTAAATCAACTTTTTTTTCAAGAAATCTCTTACAAATCTTCTTTGTATCTTGGGAAGATGTATTTCTATTTTCGGTTTCATAGACTATTTCTATATCTTTTATGCCCACATTTTCTAATTGATTACTTCCCATAACTCCTTTAGATGTGTACCATTTTACTGTATTATTATTTGAAAAATTTGAATTGAATTCTTCTAACATTTCTAGGGCTTTTTTTGGTGATATTGGTTTTGCACCCAATTTTACGGCTTCTTTTAAAACTCCGTCAGTTCCTTTAAGGCCTACACGACCGCCCATTCCTGCAATAGGATTGATAATAAAGCCAATTTTAATCTGCATTTACCATTCTAATAGATATAATAAATCCTAGATATATAAATGGTATTAAAAAACCAAAATCTTACATCAAAAATCAATCAATAGTTATAATAAAGAAATGGAATAATACTAACTTAATAAATATTCTTTATTTCAGGAAATAATATATAGTGGGCTTATATCAATAACGCATATATTAATAGAAAAAACAAAATTTTTTATAGGATTTTTAAAACTTGAGTAATAATTTAAAAGTAAAAGAAAAGTATATATCATAGTGAGGGATATTATCTTGAAACAGGATGGGATCCGCATGAAAAAAAATGAAAATATATTTGTTAAGCTTCAGATAGAAAAAAATATTGATTCAGGAAAATTAGCACTTAACGTACATTTTGATTCAGACACACCAAATTTCTATGCTGATAAAAATGCGATAAATTGGTATCCTACACCTGAAGAACTAGATTTTGTTAACGAAGCCTTTGAACTTTTGTCAAAACACAAATTTAATGTAAAAAACAACGAGGATAAAAAAAAAGTTACTAAAGAAGATAATTCCATCAAATCCTATTTAGAAAAATCAGAAACTACAAAAATCCAAAAGACAAAGGATGAAAATAAGCAAACTACTAAGTTATCCGAATCTGAAAAAAGGGATATTGATGAGTGGTTTGTTTAAAAATTGAGTGTCATCGGATTAAATATAATTAATAGTAATTTTAAATTATCTGGAGAGGATAAACATTAATAAAAATTTACCTTCTGAAATATCTGATGCTTTAAGGAATAAATTTGGAAAATATTATATTGCTCATAAATGGGAAATTGATGATATTTACTATCTCTCTGTATATTCAAACAAATGTTTTTATTTTTGTAGATTTAAGCTTGGACAAGGATACCCCTACCGATCAATATCAGTAGAACTTGATAATAAAGTTACTTTATCTGAAATCAAAAAAGGGATAAAGTAAAAAAAACCTTTTTATTACTTTATATTGATATATTTTTAAGTTTTCAAATTTTTTCTCTTAAAATACCTTTGATTTTTAGAATGTAATTCTAATTTTTTTAATTAACTGAATCACACTTTTAAAAATAGAAAATAATATATACTATAAAAATTACAGTATATAATAGGGGAAATAAATATGACACAAAAACAAGGGGGAAGTACTCAAGTAAATATCATCACAATAAGTGATCTATCAAAAGCAATAATCCATAAATTAGGTGTAAATAAACAAGAAGCCCAGAGAATCGCTGGATTCATACTAGATATATTCGGTTATGAAGATAGGGTCATTGACAATGTTCTAGATCTGGAAGATAGACAATTATTCTATATATTAGAAGAAGAAGGTATGATAACATCAGGAAGAGAAGTAACAATTCTGTACAATGGTAGAGAATGGTTAACCCACTATTGGCAACTAAAAAGAAATTCGATTATTAAATATGCAAAAAATGGTAAGAAAAGAATAAAAAATGAAGAATTTTGTAAAAATTCAGATATGAATTTATCAAGTTGTAGCAATATCTACAATTCACTATCTAAAGAGGTATGGAATTCAAGAAAAATAAATAGAAAAAAACCGATTTGTTATTTTTTATCAACTAAAATATTTTGATTTTTAATTTGTTTATGAAATAAAACAGGGCGTTTTACTTTATTGCTATGTTTACTAAATGATAATTTTTCAAGTTAATTAGTTGAGTTTTGCGTTTTACTGATTTTGAGTATGGTTTATAGTAGATTTATACGGACATAGAATCCCATCAACGATCCTTTTCACCTCCATATCCTCGATTTTATGTGTTGATGAGATCAGTTGACCTACCACCTCGGTGAGAATCCATCGGTGTTTCATCTCAGGAATCCAACCCTGTTTTTGTAATGTGGCATACACGGGTGAAAGCAAGGAGGCAATCTCGAGAAGGGTTGCGGCTAAGGTGCTTAGGGTCAGGTGCTTGCTGACACCGTCATTGGACCTTAGCTGACAATCCTCTATCCCGTATCTTCCCTTGCCTTCCCTGTGCCACACCTCGATATCCCACCGACGGAGATACCGTGTGGCAATATTTAGTTCATTCCAATCAAGTCGATTTGTCACATAAACATTACTGTTTCCATTCTCATCAAATGAAAGGAGAAGTTGTACATAACCGATTCCTCTCATTTTCACTTTGCAGGTCTTCATCAGATACATGTCATCTCCAAGATGTATTACTTTGAAACGTTCTGTATTAATCATCTGGTTTACAAACTGTTCAAGTGGAATCCATCGTCGTTTTGATTTCACCCGTCGGTTCAACTTCGTTTGTGCAATCCAATCCTTCCCTAGACGCTCAATATGACAGACAAGATCTTTACAGAAATACCATTTATCCATCACCACACAGGAAAACTGGAGATTCATCTGGATAAGTGTAGTGAGATGATTCTTCTGGATCTCTATCTTACTTCTAAAAAGGTTAGTGGAGTTCCACCGGCTTTTCTTCTTAAGATAGACCGTAGAAAGTAGGGGATATATCCCTTTTCCGGAATAGACACAATCTGCTATCTGTAACCCCCAGATCCGTCGTCCCTTACTATGATCATGATGCCAATCTACTCCATACAACTCTGTCCCGTACTTCTCAACAATGTAGTCGTCTAAAACAACAATGCCATCCTTTTCTATCTCGTTAATCATGTTGATTTTTACTTGATTTATTTGATTTATATCCCAATCTGCTCTGGTTACAAACCTGTTGAGATTCGATTGGTTTGTGTGAAACGTGAAGAGACTATTGATATGGGCAAGAGTCTTTTTTTCTGCAAGGACAAAACCAGTCATTAATCGTTTAAAGTGAGTTACTTGGCGTTCTTGTTGAAAAAGATGGATAAAATCTGTGCTCATCTCCTCTATATAAGAAGGAAATTCAATAATCGGTAATTCCACAATGCATCCCTGTTCTGGGATGCATTATTTTCCTTCTAAAGTTTATGGTATGTCAAAACGCAAAACATCACTTAATTATTTAAAACATTTTTTAAAAATACTAAATTGCTATCAGTAAAATAACTGAAAGGATTCAAATATGAAAAAAATAGAAGAAAATATATCTATTAAAGAAATAATCGACGAACTTCTGGAAACAAATATCTTTAAAAAAATAACTGAGAGAAACGATGAAAAATTCGCCCATAAACTAGCAGTATGGCTAGTAAGATATATCTTGGTTATTTCCTCTATGAATGAATCATTAAAAATAGAGTTAGAGGATATTCTATTAAGTTTACATACAGTAGATGACCAAATCTTTTCCAACTCTCAAAGTAGGAGCGTCAAAACACATAGTGTTGAACACATTTTCCAGCAAATGAACCAGTAACAAAAGTGT
>Ga0209427_10009141_pt1 | contig 11076 bp, 12 predicted proteins | sample DeeMarSWOR136_30_FD_187465 | JGI IMG/M metagenome (GOLD analysis project Ga0209427, IMG submission 187465) | Marine sediment microbial communities from White Oak River estuary, North Carolina - WOR-1-36_30 (SPAdes) (version 2) | ecosystem: Environmental > Aquatic > Marine > Intertidal zone >... | reverse complement strand
AGTACATTAATTACTGACCGTATTGTTAGCTACCGAACAAATAGGACTGTGCTCTCGGTGCATCTGCCTAATAGACCTCGTATCAACGTGATGGTATATCTTTAATGTGATGCCTACATCCGCGTGCTCTAGCATCTCGCTTACCGCTTTTATGTCACCACTAACTTCTAGAGGGAAGGAAAATACGAGGTGAGCTTTAGACTACTTAACTTCCCACGTTAAGATATCCAATCCCACAATATCCTCAACTACTAACGATCTGATCTTTGTACCTTCGGCGGTAGCTTCTATGAGCCATTTATGGGGGACAGGGTGGCTGGTTATAATAGATATATCTTGCTCTTTGGTGGTAGCAAAAGCGAAAAAGGTATAATGCTCCCATCCAGGGTCATATATCTTGAACGTGAAGATGAGAGATCCAATATCACCAAGCTTAAAAACTGGGCCTTGGTTATGCTCCCATCTCCAGAGGAAGGTAAAACCGCCAGGCGTCAGGTTTGTTTCAGGGCTGTCTGCTTCTAGATAATCATCAGTCATGTTACCTGAGTAAACAATATCAGACGGACCTACGATTAGATTCCCATCCCCAGGAAAAGGAGAAAAGAAGACTCCTAGAGTTTGTATTGTTCGTGGCCCCGACCCCGTATTATGCAAAGTAAGATTACAGGAATATTCAACATAATCCTCTGTCTGTGCTATTTCCAGAGGCGCATCAAAGTCAATCCATCCCTCGTGAGGGCGGTCTAATTTGTATTCGCTAGGATCGAGGATATCCTCCAGGAGCGAACGTTTGGTAACATTGGTACTAATTGACGTTATACCGTTTACTGGTTCGGCGAGGTTATAGTTATAGGAACTGCCCATGTCCAAGGTTTGGAGCGGTGCGTAGCCGCTTATTATCTTATGTATCGCATCCTCCACTCCGGCATCCACGGAGTGATATTCAGTCATCTTCTCTTCGTGGACTCGATTTGCCTCGAGCCCTGTGTACATATGGGCTAGAGTCGGGACGATTACTAACCCTCCGATCACTACGAAACCGAGAGTTATAATCAGAGCTTGTCCCTTTTCATTTCTGATCAATTCATTCAGCATATTTTTCATTGACTTTCAAACATAATTTCGTTAATTGTTAACAGGCCTGGGGACAATTCTATAGATTCTAGTCTCTATTTCCGTAGATGAGCCTCTGTCCACAGTTGCCGTTATGGTTAATGTAAGTATGCCGCTATTATATTCACAACTGGTATTACCAGAGTCGGGGTCGATGTATTGGGCCACCAGCGTGGTGCTACTAAGCACTCCATTTATATATTGGTGCCTCAGCATTTTAGTCAGAGGACTCTCTGCCATATTTTCTAACGTATAGGTCAATTTGTAATCATCACAACTAGCTTGCTCGATCCAACTAAGAAGCAGGAAATCTGGTAGCGTCAAGTTATCAGTGACCACTCCCTGTGCCATCCGAGCATCGTGGGCGATCCAATAGCCAGCGTTCTGTACTTGGGACACCGCAGTCATATGGGCAGCATTGGACTCAGTGGTCTTAGCAGTCTGATATATACCCGCCTGGGCCGCACCGGCTACCAGAACCATAATTGCCAGAGCAATTATCAGTTCAAGTAGAGTAGAGCCTTTCTCATGCTGCTTCATCTCTCTACCTTGTAGCTTCGACCACATTTTGTAATTGTAATATTTCCGTCTGAGTTCGCTATTTTGGCAATACTATCTTTGGCTAACACACTTGATACTAACTTAGCTCTTATTTATTAACAATGGTATCATGGTCATAGGTAATTAGTAGTATGTAATTTATTGATATCCTTATTGAAAGAGGTCAGTTGAAACGCAGTATAGCAGATTTATACGAGTATCTTCGCAAAATGCGCAATACAGCTGCACATGCAATCGAAGCTGAAATCAGTACTGAAGAGGCCAACAGATATATCTATTTAACATTTGGCTTAGCCGAAAATATACTGGCTTCCGTACGTGGACTGAAGAACGAGTAAATATTTCGATTGTTCTATCTACATTAATACGTTTACCGTATCTGACCTTCTCAATGGGCAAAACTTGCTATGCATCTCTCTAATCGACTTCGCATTTACATGATGATAAATCTTCAGCGTGATACCAACGTCAGCATGCCCGAGCATCTCACTAACCGCTTTTATGTCGCCGCCTCTTGATAATGTATAGGTTGCGAAGTAGTGTCGTAACTGATGCAGTGTTGTACATAAGTAACTCTTTACCTCAAAATAGAAATGGGACAAAAGTCGCTTACAATAGACTTCTTATTAATCTAAAATACCGAGTGAAAAGAAAAAAGCACTTATTTAAGACGAATTATTGGAGGTAACTTATGGCGGAAAGCAAAATGGTACTTCAAAAAGGTGAAATTGCACCAGATTTTGTCCTCAAGGATCATGAAGGTAAGGAGTTTAAATTATCTGATTTAAGAGGGAAGCGGGCACTCCTGTCTTTTCATCCCTTGGCGTGGACAGGTATATGTGCCAAACAGATGCGGTCATTGGAAAATAACGCAGATTTGTTTGAATCTCTGAACACAGTTCCAGTGGGAATAAGTGTTGACTCTGTGCCCACCAAGAAAGCTTGGGCTGCAAATTTAGGTATAAACAAGGTTAGGCTCCTGTCCGACTTCTGGCCGCATGGTGGTATCGCCAAGCTGTATGGCCTATTCCGCGAAAAGGACGGCTTCTCCGAAAGAGCTAACGTAATCATAGATGAAAGCGGCAATGTCGTCTTTTCAAATGTCTACGAATTAGGACAACTGCCGGATATTCAAGAAATAGTCGAGGTAGTAGAATCACTCTAGACGCCAACGCAAGTGTTGAAGTAGAAGATGGAAATTCTAGGTCAGTTACCTGACGTGTTCTAGAAGAAGTGAAAAGCGGTGATTTGGGCATAAGTGTAAAGGTTCAACTACTGAATACGCTAAGAAACTTGAAGCTGGCATATAGCACAACTAGTAAGCGAGCCATACTCCCGATGCATCCGCTGTATCGACTTCGCATCGACGTGATGATAAATCTTCAGCGCGATACCTATAACCGCGTTTTCTAGGATCTCGCTAACCGCTTTAATTCAAACCTGCCCTCCCATTTTTAAACGACATCACATTTCTGGGAATATTTCTTTCGTTATATAATTACTAGGGAACTCCTAGGGTAGAGGAATTACCATGGTGAAAGCGACATTATTCATTGGGGTCGCACTCTTAAGCATTTCAACTATATTGGGTGGTGCCTGTACACAACAACCCACACCTACCCCAACGCCCCCAGTTATATACTCGATACCCGAGTTGAAATACTTTTTGATCTCTAATTTTGATAACGTGTTTTACGTTGACCCCGATTTCTATCCTGTTGCTCGAGAGGGCCAAGAAGAAAAGAATGCTCTGGAACAGTTCCCCGCTATCAAAGCAGATACTGAAGAATTCTTGGCAATCACAAATCATCTCGGTCTGTCGATTAAAAGCGAGTACACCAAAGAGGAGAAATTACTTATCTATCGCGAGCACAAGAAACTTACACTCGCAGTGGAAATAACTACTTCAGGAGATATCTACCATTTCATTTTGCGAGTCGGAGAGGTCCAAGGGGAACGCATTGAAGGAAACATCACCCCATCAGGAAAGATAGAAGTACTGAAAAGAGAACCAAGTTTCAACACATATCCAATTTGCTTGACTAAGGGCACTCTTATAAATACACCTGCAGGTTCTGTACCGGTAGAGCAATTGCACGAGGGCATGGCTGTTTGGACAGTCGATGACTCTGGGAAGCGTATATTAGGTGCAGTGGTCGATACTGCAACAGCTTCAGTTCCATCTCCCTTTCAAGTGGTAAGGTTGAGATTGAATGATGGACGCAATGTCACCACGTCGCCGTGCCACCCAACAGCTGAAGGCAGAACAATCAGTAACTATAAAGCGGGCGATATTCTAGATGGTGCGTTTGTAATTACAGTTGAGTATTTAATATACAAAGGCAGTGCAACCTACGACCTCCTACCCACCGGTTCGACAGGTCTTTATTGGGCAAATGGAATCTTATTAAAGAGTACACTATCGACCAACTAAGTCATTAATAGGCTTTTACTCTACCCATTGTTAAACGACATCGCGTTTTGCGGGATATATCCGTCTTTCATTTAATCTTGATTGTAGCTTATTATGATATCGAATAAAGTTGTATTCCAGGTGTGTATTATAACTGCTATTTTAGTAAGGAGGACAACATGAAAAAATTGGCAAAAATCCACAGACCAGATATTTCACAGAGAGAGGCTTTGTTGCTGCGAATAGAGCGGATAACTGAAGCACCGCTGCTGATTCTGTCTTTCGTCATGATCCCGCTTCTTGTTGGCCCCTTTTTGTGGGATCTATCACCGCCGGAAGAAACCATTTTTCTTACCGTTGATTCATTTATATGGGCGTTGTTTGCTGTTGACCTAATTATCAAAACGGCAGTTGCTCCCCACCGATTAGCATATATACGTAGGCATTGGCTTGAAGTACTGGTTGTTGTCGTGCCTTTTTTCAGACCTTTGCGCATTATCAGGATATTTATTTTCGGTTCTCGGGCCTGGCTTGGCTTTAGACGTTTGGTGCACGTGGACTTTTTGCTGGTTTATGGGATAGGTCTTGTTATTATTGCTTCGACAGTGGTGGCCTCTGTTGAAGGAGGCGAACAGGCTTCTATTAATTCTTTTGCCGATGCTCTCTGGTGGGCGGTGGTTACCATTACTACTGTGGGCTATGGAGATATGGTGCCCGTAACTGTAGCAGGGAAAGCGATGGCTACGGTGCTGATGCTAGGAGGAGTGGCTTTTTTCAGCGGAGTAACTGCAAATTTAGCTTCATTCTTAGTCAGAGGAAGTGACGTGGAAAAGAAAGCGCTGTCCCAGTTGTCTAAAGAAATAGAAAGTCTGCGTGGCGAATTAGCCAGGTTATGCGGAGACGCTAAATGATGAGCTAAAGCTCTAGCGAGCTTTTCGGTACTCATATAATAATAAGATGCACTTACAAATACGGAATCACAAGTCTTGGTTTACGATTTTATTGATGGTAAATTAAAACCAAAGTACCCGAAATACTGGCCTGTACCTAAGAATGGAATGCTAGAAGCATTTCTCATGCTAGGACCATAATACCCTCCCCATTTTTAAACGACATCACGTCTTGCGGGATATATCTCAGGCTTGAACGCGGATAGCGGGATGGTTAGTTTAACTATAAAAATATCAATCCTATAAGCAAATGCTGCACGACTACTTTAATCGTGCCTTCTCCAAAGCTAGCTGCGCTCCTTGAATTAGAAAAGTATCATCATCATCAACGGTGTTAAACTTGAACCCCTTTTCCAAAGCCCATCTAATATTTTCTTTAGTGGCAAACATGCCCGCCGGTTTTTCATGTCGTTTTGCCGCATCCAGCACTTTCTCAAAGGCAGCTAAATATCTTGGTTCGTCTAGCTTCGGGGGCACACCAAATCCTAGGGTGACCGATAGATCCCATGGACCGATATAACATGCGTCTATCCCCGGCACCGACAGTATCTCGTCCAAGTTTCTAAGCGCTTCGTCAGTCTCGATCTGGACAGCTATCAGGAGTTCGTCATTGGCGGTCTGATAATAATCTGGGTCAAACATACCAGCTCGCCTCGGTCCGAAGCCTCTTATTCCCTTAGGTGGGTATTTGCAATAACGCACTGCATTCTCCGCTTCTTCTTTCGAGTTGACCCAAGGAATAAGCACACCATACGCACCTAGATCCAAAATACGTTTGATAACCACAGGTTCATTCCACTGAGGCCTGACGATTGGGACACAGCTAGTCCCTTTCATCGCTTGCATCATTCGTTGAATGGTCTCGAGTTCTAATGGTGAATGTTCGGCATCGAGTAAGAGCCAGTCAAATCCAAGTTGAGAAAGCCATTCGGTTACATCCGGGTGACCGATCTCGACGAAAGTTCCAATGACAGCTTCTCCCCGTCTAAGTTTCTCTTTTAGAGGGTTTTTCATCGCTTTGTACCTCCTATTCGCTATTGTTATCAAAGTGTATATTTTTATTAGCTTTCTGTAAATATAGTTAGAATATATCCCTCGTTTAAACGCGGATAGCGGAATGGTTGATTTGCAAAACGAGATATTGACATAGTGTATCCGTCGATATAATCTGTTCAAGCAGAGTTGTATATAAAATGGGAAGACCTTGGTGGCACGATAGCTATTGGCAAAAAGAAACGGAACCAAGAAGACAGTTCCGATTACCTGGACGAAGAATATGGATCTGGATTGGGTTAGCAGTCATATCATTACTCTTAGCTGCCAGTAGCACTGGATTCCGTCCGATACCCATTGCCTGGTCTGTTGGTTTCGTTTACTATCTTTGTCGAATACTTACGTTTGTAATTTTTGCACGAGTTATACTTTCATGGTTCATGGTTAGTAGATACAATAGGCTAATGGTCTTGCTTGATGATGTCGCTGAGCCGATTTTATCGCCTTTAAGGAGAGTGATTCCTAGAATTGGTGTCTTTGATATTACGCCTATAATTGCCATTGGTATTCTATACCTCATTCCTTTCATAATCAGAAGTCTTGTCAGCTAACACACGAAGAATTCACCCTTACCCCTCCCCATTTTTAAACGACATCACGTCTTGCGGGATATATGCCTCGTTTAAATGCGGATAGCGGGATGAATAGTGTGAATTGTGCAGAGGGTATTTATGGCAGTTCATGATGAGGTCGGGGAATTAAGCGTTATCAAGCAGTGGAGACAAGAGTTACGTCTCTGCAAACCCTGCTCTAGCCATAATCCTGAGTGGCCCGCTAGATATTTTCGGTGCCCTTCGGGGCTCTTACGACGAGTACCGGGAAGTTGCCCGCATGCAGTACTTTATCGGTAACGCTGCCAAATGCCCATCGGCTGAGACCGTGCCGTCCGTGTGTTGACATGGCCACCAAGTCAGCCTTGGTTTCCTCAGCCACCTTAATTATTTCCTCTGCTGGACTGCCGGTGGTCACCTTAGTCTTTACCACGGCTCCCTTGCTTTTGAATTCTTCCGCAGCTTTATAGAGATAGCTCTTGGCCCTCCTTTTAATTAGAGCCATCTCTTTCTCGCTATAGGGGACTTTAACACTTGCCTCCCCGGCAGCAACATAGTGAGTAGTTGATGGTAATACTTGGAGCAAAGTAATTTCTGTTTTTACTTTCGGTGTCAGCTTGGATACGAGTTTCTCCACAGAAGGTAGAGCAGCTTCACCTATCTTTGAACCATCTAGGGGAACTAGAATTCTTTCGTACATGGTAAACCTCCCTTGAGTTGGGATTTCTTATAATGCCTCTTTGCTGATTTTACCATACATAAGGCCAGAGGATTTTATAAAATAGTTACAAACTATAATGGACGTGCGGAATGTGGTTACGATAATTGAGAGGGAATCACAGCAAAGAAATCGGGATGAATAAGTGGACGTAAGAATTAGAAACTACATAAAGCCAGAAGGTGTAATCAGATTCGTCAGTTATGCCAAACTCGACCGGATATAATATGCTAGAGTACCCATCCCCATTTTTAAACGACATCACGTCTAGTGGGATATATCTCAGGCTTGAACGCGGATAGCGGGATGGTTGGTTTCGAATTCACAGCGTATTGACAATAACGATAGTAGGTCTATAATTTAGCTTACTTGACATGAAAAAAGCTTTGAAATACGGCTTCATCACATGTACTTTTGCTTATCTCTTAGTGGTAATAGCACTCCTCGTCCTCTTTGCGACTGTTTTTAGAGGCTCACAAGAGACTATAGTTGATATTAAAAGCATGTTAAGCTTCCTAACGCTAATGTTGTCTGAATTCTCCTGGTGGGGCGATTATTACTATCTCGCTTTTCTCGTACCTTGGTTGACTTCGTGCTTTGTATTGACACTCTTCCTTTATCGCTTCGACGGTAGCACGAGAACAAGAGCATTGTTTACCGGTTTCAGCATGTTTATTTACTATTTTGTGACGTGGTTAGCTTTCCTTATTTACGGTTTACTTTATGAATGGGGAGATATAGGATACGATATAATTTGGCTCTGGCCCGTTTGTAGCTTTGGATTTGGATACGCAGCAGCTATCATAGTTGAAGTTGCTTTGAAATCTCGAATTCTAGATTGACTATAGAATGGGGTCAAGATTAGTATGAGTTATCACTCATTGGCCTCAAAGCCGTCTATCTGCCAGCATTGTGGTAAAGAATCTCCTCTTATTTCCCGGGCTCTCGGCCTATGCCTCAATTGCATCCGAGAAAGCTTCTCCCAAGTTCTACCCCTTATTGAACAAGTACACTATGCGGCGAGAAAACCATTTAGCCTTCCAGCTCGCCCGCCGCATAATCATGCAGATCCTGCATGCAAGATTTGTGTTAATGAATGTCGTGTTCCACTCAACACCAGAAGCTACTGTGGACTACGCACTAACAAGGGGAACAGATTGGTGGGTGCCAATGCTCGATATGGCAACGTAAGCTGGTATTATGATGGTCTACCGACCAATTGTGTCGCTGATTGGGTGTGTCCCGGCGGCACCGGTGTTGGCTACCCCCGTTTTGCCTATTCCCGTGGCGCTGAGCATGGTTATAAGAACTTGGCTGTCTTTTATCAGGCATGCTCCTTTGACTGCCTCTTTTGTCAGAACTGGAATTACCGTTATTCAGCGACAAAGGGGAGTCAAGTTGATGCCTTGGACCTCGCTCAAGCAGTCGATGACCGCACTGCCTGTATTTGCTACTTCGGTGGTGACCCATCACCACAATTGCCTCACGCTATTCGCGCTTCCCGATTGTCTCTAGAAATGAACGAGGGCAGAATTCTTCGCATCTGCTGGGAGACTAATGGCTCAATGCATCCGGCACTGTTAAGACAAGCGGCTGAGCTTTCCTTAAATTCTGGTGGTTGTATCAAATTCGACCTTAAAGCATGGAGCGAGGAGCTACACATTGCGCTTTGTGGGGTGAGTAATAGAAGGACGCTGGACAATTTTAAACTGCTGGCCCAATATATTGAGAAAAGACTTTCACCTCCCTTTTTAATAGCCAGCACCTTGCTTGTTCCTGGGTATATAGACCAAGTGGAGATATCTCACCTTGCAGCCTTTATAGCCTCACTCAATCCGGATATACCCTATGCTCTCCTAGCTTTCCACCCCCAATTTATGATGAATGATTTGCCCCCTACCTCCAGACAACATGCCCAGGAATGCCTTAAAGCCGCGAAATCGCAGGGCTTAACAAATGTGAGATTGGGCAATATCCACCTGCTCGGTGATTACTACTAGGTGAGGCTAAACTGCTTACTATGCGTTGAATGTTTCCCTAGCATTAACTCTCTTCCCTACTTCCTATCCATTCTTCATTTTTAAACGACATCACGTTTAGCGGGATATAGTTTTGCTTTTGCCTTAATTCACTGTTTTCTGTACGCTATAAGTAAGTATATTCTCAAGCAAAGGAGACGATTATGAACCCGGATTCAACGGACCTTCTTAAGAGAGCAGCTATTACTACTACGCTTATCGGATTTTACGATGCGCCCGATACCTTACACTTCGAGCCTCTGGTGAAACCTCAACCACAAAAGCATATGTGCATTTTTTCTTTCTATAAAAGATGGTTGGGAGGAGAGACACTCCATATTACAAAGGATAATCCTGGTTGTGGTGGATGCGGTCATTGGCTTTTTGGCTCAGTTACAAGGTCGCGTGAAGATTACGTCAAATTCCTCGTAGATGATGAAGGGTTGAAATCGTCGCATGATCTTATGAATCTATGGCTGGATCGCAGTAAGCCATACACACCTAATTATCCTAATATATTGATCGGCCCGCTTAAGCAAGATCAATACGAGTATCTGAAGAGCATCACATTCTTCGTCAATCCAGATCAATTAAGTCTACTCATACTTGGTGCTAACTATAATAGCGCACCTGATGATCCTCCACCTGTCATTGCACCGTTTGGGTCTGGATGCATGGAACTAATTCCTTTGTTTAAGAACTTAGATATACCACAAGCGATTATCGGCGCGACGGATATAGCGATGCGCCAGTATCTACCACGAGATATCTTAGCTTTCACAGTAACCAAACCGATGTTCAAACAGCTTTGCGAATTAGACGAAAAGAGTTTCCTCTACAAGACGTTTTGGGATAATCTTAAGAAAGTGCGCGGCATATGAGACCGACGATCCCTCCCCATTTTTAAACGACATCACTTCTCCCCAAATATATTCATCGTTTAAACGCGGATAGCGGGATGGTTAGTTTATGATGATGTTGACGTATTCTTAAAACGCTATTATGATGATGCACAAATGAATAAGCCCGTTTTAAAGTGGGAATTAACCGGAATTGCTGTCATTTCTGTTTTGGGTTCTTTGTTACATTTCTTATTCGATTGGTCGGGCCAATGGGACCCTGTAGGTGTGATCGCTGCTGTTAATGAAAGCGTTTGGGAACATTTCAAGATAGGATTTTGGCCAGCGCTGTTTTACGCCGCTATTGAATATCCGTTCTTAAAAAGGTATACGCATAATTTCTTAATCGCAAAAGCAGCTTGTGTCTACGTCATTCCAGTCACTATCGCGATTGTCTTTTACTCTTATACATCGGTATTTGGGCAAGAGATTCTATTAGTCGATATCTTAATTTTCGTTTTATCAATTGCGTTAGGACAATTGGCAAGTTACAGAATATTGACTTTAAGTCAATTGCCTCGATGGCTAGACTTGGTCGGGTTATTTTTAGTGGTTCTCCTAGCCGTTGCTTTTGGGGTATTTACTTTTTACCCGCCGCATCTATCGCTCTTTCTCAATTCAACCGGTGTCTATGGTATCCCGTAAGTAAAAGGTTTTGCTTACGTCTCTCACATAATACTCACCTTAAGCATTATTCATTTTTAACCGACATCACGTCTCACGGAATATATTCATCGTTTGAATGCGGATTTGTTGAAGTATAAAATAAGTGGCAGCGGGTGGATAAGAATCGCCGACCA
>Ga0209427_10009140_pt1 | contig 11076 bp, 11 predicted proteins | sample DeeMarSWOR136_30_FD_187465 | JGI IMG/M metagenome (GOLD analysis project Ga0209427, IMG submission 187465) | Marine sediment microbial communities from White Oak River estuary, North Carolina - WOR-1-36_30 (SPAdes) (version 2) | ecosystem: Environmental > Aquatic > Marine > Intertidal zone >... | reverse complement strand
ATTCGCTGTGAATCACTTCGCCCGTCATTACATGGCCCCAAACTGCCATATCTGCGATGTAGTGGGTCATAGCTCCTGCAAAGAATGCTGCTTGGTCTAGGTTATCGTTTTGTAGCTCTGCGAAGGCTTTATCATATTCTTCTTGTGCTCTTATGCTTGCGTCATCTTCGTCTGTGACAAAAGTTCCGTTTAAATTGTAGTAGTTGTGGTGTTTTGCTGTGTCTCCATATCCAGAACCTCCATAGGACCCTGCTGCGTTATCGGGGGCGCTTGTTCCCCATAGGTAAACCGCTAAGTTATCTGTAAGCCATCCACGAGTAGATGTTGTTAGTAGTTTATATGCTTCTTCTGCAATCCAGTCATGTGTGCCATATCCGGGGTTGTCAGCTGTTCCCCAACCAGTTACATGGTCGTTGTTCCATGAAACACTAGGCTGGATAGAAACTAAGAGAAAAAGAGCAGTAAAAACTATTATAAAAACGGTTTTTTTCAATTTGGATCTACTCCATTTCATCCTACTTAGATGATCTTATCACTACTAAAGTTTTCGAAACAAGGTTTAAAGATGTCTTTGGAAGAAAAAATATATTAGAATATAAAAAGCTTCTAATAGCATACAGAAAAATATTTCCCAAAAAAATTGAGTGGAAAAGAGTGAATAAAGGAGGAAATGTTTTGAGCGAAAAAGGGGGGCAAGTTCCTAGCTCATATAAAATAGGTTTTGTTATAGGTTTTACTCTGCTTTTATTTGGAGGTATCTTTTTTCAACTCGGAATTCACATGTGGGATCAGGCTACTGTAGATTATCCTGATCGTACTGGAGATAGTTATAAAGACGCTAGAAAAAACGGTTTAGCGATGCAGACAGTTGGTACCATGTTTTTTGTCATAGGAGGCTTCATGATCGCGATTTTAGCTCTATTCTTAGCACTAAATCCTAATTTGGTTGAAAGCGAAACCGTCAGAGCAGGGCTATTAATCGTCGTGGCATTAATTTTAGCTTTTATAGTCGCTTGGAAAGGTGCAGCTCTAACCACTTAACAAAGTTTTAATAAGCAAAAGATTAGAAGAGTTTTTTCTCAAAAACCACTATTCGAATTTCAATAATCAGTGCTTATTATAATTTGTAAAAGTATACTTTGATTATTATTTTAATAAATATGATGATTATAGATGACTATTAGGGCAAGAATTAATAATGTTAAATGAAAATGACGTAAATATCTTCTTTTTTTACCACGAACATACGGAAATAAAGCGCCAGTAATACAAAGGGCTATCAGTAAATAAAATGCCGTCCATGCACTATCACCTCTAGGAGTGCAACCAAGTGAAGTTAGATGTAGAATAACAAAGAAAACCGATAGGAAAGCTACAGGGCAGTGTATCTTTATTACAAATCTGCGTTTTATTTTAAATTTATAGAAAAGTCTAGAAAAATATCTAATTCCATACAAATGTAACATAATACCTGTAACAAATGCAAAAAGGAAAAAAATCCCGCCTAATTGCCCGAATATCTTCGAATAACCTTCAGCATCGTCGTTATCATTGTCATCGTTTGCTAATACTGGCACTAATAAGAAAGAGATTATTAGAAGAAAGATTACTAACATTATTACTTTATTTTTATTCATTTTCATCAATTTTCAAATGTTTTTACATTTTGTACATTAAAAAACAATATTAGCGATTAAAGAGGCTGAAAAGATAATTTAACTTTTTTCTGTTTAAGTAAGTGAATTTTTCTGTTTAAAAATGGTTTTTGGATTAGTTATTTAGTATAGATATAGAAAAGTATTTCATTTGGTTTTTTGGTTCAGGTTAATATGGGTTAATTTTTTACCTTATTTTTACTAATTATTAGTCTTGTTTGTCATCATGATGTGGTGTTTTGTGTATGTCTGGTGAACAGGAGCAGCAGTTTGAGAAAATTAGGGAGATGTCTAGGTCTGAGGATTGGGCTCAAAGGAGAGATACTGTTAATATTATTAAGGAGTTAGTGGTTTCTCGTCCGGATCTTGTGGGTGAAGATCTTTTTTCTATAGTTTTTGAGCTTTCATTTGACGAGAATGATGGTGTAAGGCGTGCTATCCTTTTTGCTTTGGAGGAGATTGTTGCCATTGATGCTAAATCAGGTGAAGCTGTTTTTTCTTCCATAATAAATTTGGCAAAGGATAATGTTCAAGATGTGCGGAATAGGGCAATTAATCTGCTCTTTGAAACGGTAACAATAATAGATCCAGAAGTTGCTTTGAAGGTTTTACCTCTTTTAAAGGAGTTGTCTGATAGTTTTGACTTGTATATTAGTTCGGGGGCTATTCGTACGTTAGGTGATATTTCTACAAGTAATCCTGTTGTTGCAAAGGAAACATTACCAGTTTTAATAAAACATATGGGGGAAGGGCCTGAGTATATGCGGAATATTTCTGTTCGCATATTTATAGAGTTGGGTGAGTCTATTCCAGAAGTTCTTGAAGAAGTTCTACCCTCCGTTATTACTTCTATAGATGAGGAGGAATGGGAGCCTCAAAAGTGGGTTTTTGCCCTTTGCACTCTTATTAACACTTTAAGGGTGAATCCTAGTGCTACGATGGCTCCGTTGCCTCTCATTATTCAACTAGCTAAACATGGTGATAGTTCGGTGAGAATTGCCAGCGTTCAAACCTTAAAACTTGTTGTTAAGTTTGATCCATCTGCGGGGAAAAAAGAGGTTTTTGAGGCGATTAAAGCCCTTGTCAAGGACTCTGATCTATCAGTGAGAAAGGAGGCAGGACAAGCCTTTATCGATATAGTGGATAACACTTTAGAAGCAGGAATATTTGACCCTAACGTTGCGAAATCTGTGCTACCTTTCTTGATCGAACTTGCAAAAGATGAGAGATCTACCCTAAGGATAGTAGCCCTAAATGTTTTAGGGAAGGCAATAAAAGTAGATCCCACCCTAATGGAGGAGGTTTTGCCTATAGTTATGGAGAGTACTAAGGATAAAATGGCCGAAGTTAGGGCTATAGGCGCTAAAGCTTTACAGAGCGTTTTACAAGCAGATACTTCTTTGGTAGGAGAAGTTTTGCCAACCATAATAGACCTATCAGATGACCTTGAGCCAAATGTTCAGAAAAACGCTATTTCCGCCCTTTGTGAGATCATTAAATCTGGAACAAAATTTGAAGAGATCTCCAGCGTCTTAATTTCTTTATCGAAAGATCCGAATATTTTTACGCGAAGAGCAGCGACAAAAGCTTTAAGCGAAGCAGTTCGATGTAACCCGAAAGTTGCAAAAACATTCTTTCCTATTTTTGTTTCTTTATCAGAAGATGGAAATGCTATAGTAAGATCTGTAGGCGTTTTAGCGTTGCTTGAAGTAATTAAAGCAGATTCTAGCTTCATAAAAGAAGTCTTAAACATAGCTCTTAAACTTATAGAAGATGTTGACTGGTCCGTTAGGGCTACTAGTGCCTCTATGCTTCGAGAGATTATGAGAATAGATCCTCAATACGGAGAAGAGATATTACGAGTCTTCCTTAACCTTTTAAATGACCAAAACCGCCGAGTAAGAAAGACTGCCTATTTCACCTTAAAGGAAAACAAAGAAGCTCTAGTTACTTTTAAACCCAATAAGCAAGAACTTGAAAAAAACTTTGAAAAATATCAATATGCAGAAATAAAAATGACCCTAGAAATTATACCCTAACAAAACCCCAAATAACAAATTAAGAATATAATAAAGCAAACTGAACAAGTTAAGTTTCCATAAGGAGGAAGGTAGTTCACTATCCCCCTTCCTCTTCTTTTATCTTTTTTAACCTTATTCTTTTTAGTTCTTCTTCCATCCTTTTCTTTTCCTCTTGTTCCAGTTTTGTTAATGCATCTGTTATGATCTTTTCTAATCCTCCTCTTGCAACTGCTCCAACCATGCCAAAAAGAGGTTTACCATATAAGTATACAACGAAGGAAGGAATGTTTGTAACCCTCAATCTAGCAGCAATATCGGGACTCCGATCAACATTAACCCTAGCAAAAACCACCTTATCCGCATAGTCCCGGGCTAACTCCTCAAAAACAACCTCCATAGTCTTACATGGGGTACACCATTCAGCATAGAAATCCACAATAACTATAGGAAATTTATTAACCACCATTCTATAATTTTTCGTATTTAAATAGAGGATGCTTCGAGGCATCTCAATCTGTTCTTGCACTCTAAAAACACCTTTTTTCCCACCTATTTTTTTAGATTCCGAACTAATTTTCTTCAAAACATCTCTCTTCCTCTTAGACCTTATCCTTTCAAGCTCTGAATCCTCTTCAGTTTTTTTACTCATACTTGCGCGCACCTCAAAAACAACAAACATTTTTTATTCTCTAAACCATAAGACCACTAGATGCTAATATTGTTTCAAAACCATAATAGTAGTAGCTAATAAATCTTTTTTTAAACACTATTGAAATTAAAGAATAAAACTAATTTAACCATTACTATTTTAACAAATTATCCATATTTAACAATATCAAAGCTAATACTTAAATTTATTAAAAAAAAACCCGAACTTAAAAAATCTTAAATAATTTTAGTAATAACAAGAAAAGAAAAATAAAAAAATAAAAATTAAAAGGATAAGGGATCATGATCCCTTTAACACCGTTTCTTATTCTGTGTTCTAGAATAACCAGAAAAGCGTCTTTTAGGCTTTAAGATAATACCTCTTAATTTTATAGTCATTTGTAATATTATAGTGCGCACAGGAGTCTAATGAATCTCCTTACTACATTATCTAGATGGGATCCTGGCGCGATAGTCGTGTTATGAGTTTCTTGTAGATGTTTAACCATTAAACTCATTACCTCGTCGTCTGAGTTTCCTATCGCAACAAAAGGACAATCTGAACAAGATTTGTCCAAACCTACATCTCTACATGATACTGCTCTTTTTCCAGCTATATCTTTAGATACTTCAGACACTTATATCACCAAAACTTATATTTATAGGACTTCAAATTATATTTTATAAATTTTTTTAACAAAAATACTGACAAACACTATTTTTATAGGATTTTGACTTTTATGTTATAAACCTTTTTCAACAAAAATTATGCTAAATAAACGAATAATTTACTTTTTCTAAATTTTGAACAAATTTTTTGAAATAAAAGTATGTAAAAAATCTATTTCCATGACATCTTTAAAAAAATAGTAAAAAAATGAAAAGTGGTAAGGGATTATTATCCCTTCTATCGGTTTTTTCTTATTCTGTGTTTTTTTATGATAACTAGATTAATCGTCTTTTCGGGGTGTGGTAATACCACATTTTTATTCAGTCTTTTATTTTATTATACCGTGCCTATGACGTGGATAAATCTTCTTATTATGCTATCTAGGTGGGATCCCGGCGGGATAACGGTGTCATGCTTTTCTTTTAGATGGTTAACCAGTTTCATAAAAACTTCGTCATCAGAATCGCCTATCGCGCGAAAGTCACAGTCTCCGAGGATTCCTATTTCAGTACAAGATACTACTCTTTTTCCAGCTATTTCTTCATGATGAGGCATTTCTATTCCCCCAAACCTGTTTTTATAGGATTTCGATTTTTAAGTTATAAACCTTTTTAACAAAAAAGATGCTAAACAACCGAATAAACTACTTTTCCAACTTTTTTAAAGAAAATCTACGAGATAAAAGGATGTAATAAAGCTCTATTAAAGATTTTAATAGCTAAAGAAAAACTCAACAACACACCCTTTAATAGGTTAGAGTTTTCTAACTAGGCGAAATAAAAGCCCCAAAAAAAATAAAAGGATGATAAGGGATTGTTATGCCTTATTTTCAATGACTTTGGAACTTAAAGTCTTTGAATGTACTAATTTATCTACACTATATGACTCGTTTTCTAACTATTTTTTCAAGTATTGCTATCTTGAAAACTTTTTTTTCTAGGTTTTTGATTTTTATGTTAGAAATGACCTCTTTCGGGTTCTTCATAAGCCATTAATAGTAGATGGATAAGTCTTTGTATTATATGGTATGTATAGGATCCTTTCTCTATCGTTATACCATGTTCTGTTTTTGTATGTTCTAATATTTGATCAATTAACTCTTCTTCTGTCTCCCCAACGGCTTCGAAATTACATTCTGCATACTCTTCCCCAAGTTCACCGCTCCATAAAACCCTTTTCTTACCTTTTACACCCATGTTTATTCCTCTAAACTATTTTCATAGGATTTCGATTTTTATACTATAAACCTTTTTTAACAGAAATACGGCAAAACAAGTGAACAAATTAATTTTCCGTTTGTTCAAGTAAGTTTAGAAGGTTTAAGAAGGTAAAACTCTATTTGAGATATAGTTCAAATCATAGAATTGGAAAAGCCATTTTATATAATATATTGTTAAATTGAAGCGAATTTTCTATCTTTTAGCGTATACATTACTCCTTTTATTCAGGTTTTTTGTGTTGTATATAGGATAAAGAAGTTTAAAATGACAAAACTACCTAGTAGTAGCCATAAAAAATTTTAAACAACTGTTGTCGGTTTTATTTTGTATGTTTGAAAAGAAGGCTAAAACAACGAATTAAATTATAAGCAACTATTAAAGATTTTGGGTGAAAACTGTAGACTAAAAGAAGTATTGTCTATTTTTATTGTGATATTTTACTTTTATTTACATCATCAATATGGTATTGGCAAATCTTTTTCGTAAGCACTTTATAATGGATTTTAACGCTATTTGATTTTTATGTTACATATGGGCTACTTCGGGTTCTACATAAGTCATTAATAGAACATGGATAAGTCTTCTTAGTATATGTTCAACATAGCTTCCTTTCTCTATTGTTATCCCATGTTCTGTTTTTGTATGTTCGATTATTTGATCAATTAATTGGTCTTCTGTCTCCCCAACAGCTTCGAAGTCACAATGGGCGTATTCTTCCCCTAATTCGCCACACCATATAACCCTTTTCTTTCCAACCATTTTTATAACCCCCTAAAGATGGTTTCGTGTAAAATTTAGCGTTTCTATTATAAAAAGTATTTTAAATTGTTGTTTATTTTTTAAACTTTTTTTAATTATTTTATAAGTAAAAAAACTTGTTAAAAAATTCTCTCGAAGTTGCCGTTTTTAAAATCATCATTCTTGCAAAGTTAGCAGATTTTATTATCAACCTGGATAAAACTAGATCTAATATCTACGCAATCTAATCTTTAAGAAACATAAGAAATAATTAAATCAAATAAAAGCGTTATATATAATAGTTATAGAGCATTCTTGCAAGAAAGCAAAATTTTAGTAACCCCTAGCCCCTTTTGCTGAGAGCAAATCTCACAAGATATTATAGGTAGTGTAATGTTATGACCTTATCTGATGCGTTATTGACCTTAAAAATTATTGTATGTGGTGAGGGGGGTGTTGGAAAAACTACGCTTATTAGCGACTTTACTGGCGTACCTGTTACAATTGGAGAAACACCTGCAACAATTGGGATTAACTTTGCCACTCGCACTTTAACTACATCCAGTAGGATCATTAACCTTCAGATTTGGGATTTTGGGGGGCAGGATCAGTTTAGGTTCTTTTTGCCTGATTTTTGTAAAGGCGCTTTAGGATGTGTAGTTGTTTTTGATTTAACACGTTATACAACGTTTGAAAAGATTGAGGATTGGTCGAGAGTTATCGAGGAAAATGTGAAAGGTATTCCAAGGATTTTGGTTGGAAATAAAGCGGATAAAATAGAGTCTAGAGTTGTTGATCAGTCTGTTATAGATTCGCTTGTTGCGAAGGAGAAATTCAGGGCTTATTTCGAAACTTCTGCAAAAACAGGGCTAAATATCGTGGAACCATTCGCAATTCTTACCCTCGTTATCCTGAAACGGTTAGACACAATGTCATTAGACATTGAAGCATGTGCTGACATACCGCTTAGTCAACCCCAAAACAAAAATATTGGTTGATAGCTGGTTTTTGGGAACTTTTATAAAGGTTTTAAGCGGGTTTGTTAAACCGAAGTGTGTCGGTTTTTTCTTCGGTAAACTTTTTTTGTGTTCATTATTATTGTAGCTTGTTTGTGTGTTTTTTTTGGGTGGCGGTATTTTTGACTACTATTTGTGTTGTTGGTGGTTTTTGGGGTGATGAGGGTAAGGGGAAGATGATTTCTTATCTTGCTCTTCATGATGAGCCTTCAGTTATTGCAAGAGGCGGTGTAGGTCCTAACGCGGGTCATACCGTGGTTTGGGAGGGAAGAACTTATGGTCTTAGGCAAATACCTTCTGGATTTGTTTATGATAAGGCGAGGTTGTTGGTAGGACCTGGTGTTCTTGTTAATCCTCATGTTTTTTTGGATGAGGTAGAGGTTACAAATACTCGTAATCGTGTTGGTTTAGATTTTTGCTGTGGAATAATTGAAGAGAAACATGTAAAAGAGGAGGAAGAAAGCGCTCATCTTTCGAAAAAAATTGGGAGTACAAAAACTGGTTGTGGTGCGGCGAACGCGGAAAGAGTTAGAAGGTCCCTTAAACTTGCAAGGGATATTCCGGAACTTAAAGAGTTTTTAGTGGATGTTCCTCTTGAGGTTAATACTGCAATAGATGAGGGGGAAGATGTTATATTAGAGGGTACACAAGCTTTGTTTCTATCTCTTTTCCATGGAACTTATCCCTATGTTACGTCTAAGGATACTGGTGCTTCTGCCCTTTGCTCTGATGTTGGAGTGGGTCCTCTAAAAGTTGATGATGTTATCGTGGTGTTTAAAGCCTATGTAACCAGGGTTGGTGGGGGGCCCCTTGAAGGCGAACTATCCGTCGAAGAAGCGGAAAAGCGGGGGTGGCTTGAACGTGCAACTGTTACTGGGCGAGTTAGGCGATCGGCACCTTTCAATTTTGACTTGGCGAAAAGGTCTGTTATGATCAATAGCGCGACACAAATCGCGATAACCAAGATGGATATAGTGTTTCCAGAGTGTGCTAATGTTCGTACCATTGATGAGTTTTCGAAAGAGGCTTTAGAGTTCATAGAAAAGGTAGAAAAAGCAACAGGAATCCCAGTAACCCTCCTTGGGGTAGGTCCTGATGCAGAAGATATAGTTGATTTACGAGAAGAAAAGCTATAGTTTTGAATAAATCATCATGATACAATGGGTGTTTTTTTGAATGATGAACAACTAGATTTAAAAACTAGGGCTAAAAACGCCCTTTCTTCCAACTGGACGGGGAAATATACGATTCCTTCCAAGGAATTATATCCCCATTTATGGAGTTGGGATTCAGCTTTTATATCGATAGGATACGCTCACTATGATCTTGATAAAGCACGGATTGAATTGGATTCAATTTTGTCTGCTCAATGGGATAATGGTCTCGTTCCTCATATTGTATTTAATCCCAAATCAATAGGTTATTTTCCGAGTCCTGAGTTTTGGAAAACAGATGAGCTTTCTCCGCCTGGAAAACTCACCTCAGGAATCATTCAACCTCCAGTTCATGCAATTGCTGCCCTCAAGTATTACAATCACGCCCAAGATAAGGAGGCTATACGTCGGTGGTTTCCCTGTCTTAAAAAGTGGCATCGTTACCTTTTGGAAAATCGAGATCCAGAACATTCAGGTTTTGCATCAATATATCATCCGTGGGAATCTGGATTCGATAATTCTCCTAGATGGGATGATGCGATAGCTCGTTTAGAGCCAAAAGATCTTACTGAATATAAAAGAGTTGATTTAGAACATGTTCGTAGTGCTGAGGAAAGACCAACAAATGATCAATACGATAGATATATTTACTTGGTAGAAACACTCAAAAAATTTGATTATGACGATAAGAAGGTCTATGCAAAGATGCCTTTTAAAATAAAAGATGTTGTCCTCAACACCATTCTTGTTGTTGCTAACAAAGCATTGCTAGAGCTAGCACAGATTTTAGGCGAAGATAAGAGTGAGATTTCTGAATGGCTCGGACGTGAAGAAGATATGTTTCTCAAACAGTTTTGCCCAGATACGGATGAGGCTCTTTTCTACGATTATGATGTAATAACAGGTGAACCGATACGGAAAAGAACTGTAGCCACTTTAATACCAATTTATGCTGATATAGTAGAGAAATCTATGATTGAAAAGACTGTAACGTGGTTGGATCACTCAAACTTCTGTGCAACAGGTATGTGTAAATATCCATTAGTTCCTAGTACAAGTATTGATTCACCTTATTTTGCGCATATAACTTATTGGAGAGGCCCTATTTGGATTAATACAAATTGGATGATCTATCAGGGACTCAGAGCCTATAATTTTGAAGGGAAAGCCGAAAAACTCAGAAATGCGATCTTAAAACTAGTGAGTGAGAAGGGATTTTACGAGTATTATGATCCCCATGATGGAGAGGGTTATGGTGGAGAAAACTTTTCTTGGAGTGCTTCTCTGACGATTGATCTCATAAAAAAATGTGATCTCGGTTAAATAAGGTTTTAGAGGTAGTATTTTAAGTGCTGTTTTGCATTAACTGTTTAGATGTTTTGTAATGAAGTTGAAATATCAATCTATTAAAAAGAGTATTAAAATACCGAAAGAAATAAGTTTCACAAAAGGTTTAACTTTGATGGTTTTGAAAGGTTTTTTAATTTTGCTTTCTAAAGGTTTTAAAAGAGTTGTGGTAAAGTGACTGAATATTCTTTACAGGTTGAAGAGTTGCCTGGCAATAATAAAGATGAACTTTTTTCCTTTCTTAAAGAAAAGTTTCAAGGTATTGCTGAAGTTTCTATATCTGGTTCAAACATCACTTTTAGGTCTGATGAGGAAGAGTTTTTTTCAAAAAGATTGATACGGTTTTTTGCTAGAAAATATTTCCATAGAAGTGGTTTAAAACATGAATGTAAAATAGTTTCCCTTGGAAAACCTTTTTACCGAATTTTATACCGCCCATTTGAAATTGAACTCGAAGAAGAAATGATAGAAGAAGAGGAAAAAGAAATTTTAATACCATCAGAAGAGAAAGAGGAATTAGAAGAAGAAACACTTGAAGAAGAAATAGAAGAAATCATGGAAGAAGAGGAATTAGAAGAAGAAACACTTGAAGAAGAAATAGAAGAAA
>Ga0209427_10009139_pt1 | contig 11076 bp, 8 predicted proteins | sample DeeMarSWOR136_30_FD_187465 | JGI IMG/M metagenome (GOLD analysis project Ga0209427, IMG submission 187465) | Marine sediment microbial communities from White Oak River estuary, North Carolina - WOR-1-36_30 (SPAdes) (version 2) | ecosystem: Environmental > Aquatic > Marine > Intertidal zone >... | reverse complement strand
CAGTCAGGGCAATTCTCTTGTATGGCTTCCATGTCCTCCAGAGTGAGCTTCTTTCTTTTTCTCTGCTCGATCCACGCCTCGTGGGAGGTGATGATACCAAACTTTCGGATCAGAAACGTGGTGGAGCCCATGCTGGAGATCTCCGCTTCCACATATCGGTTCATCCCGGAGATGATGGAGACCACGGCAATCACGGTCATCACCCCGATGATCACTCCGGTTAAGGTTAGAATCGATCTAAGCTTGTTTGCCACCAACGATCTTAAGGCGATAACTACACCTTCTAAAAATTGCATGCCAAAACAGGTTTGAAGTTTGTGAGTTTGTCAGTTAAAAAGACTCTGAATTCCTCTCACCCCTTGCTTCCTGACCCTTAACCCTATTCGTATCTCAAAGAGATAATGGGGTCAAGCTTTGCGGCTCGATAGGCGGGGTAGATTCCGAAAATCAATCCCACAGAAACCGCAAAAGAAAAACCCAGGATTATCCAGAATAAGGAAACTGCCGCAGGCAAAGGAGAAATCGCCCCCACCAGCTTGCCCAAGAGGAGCCCGATGATTATTCCCAGGATCCCGCCGCTTCCACTTAAGGTCATTGCCTCAATCAAGAACTGCCAAAGGATGTTCCTCTTTTTTGCCCCAACTGCCTTTCTAATACCTATCTCACGAGTCCTTTCGGTTACTGAAACCAACATTATGTTCATCACTCCCACACCACCAACTAATAGACCGATGGAGGAGATAACCACCATCACCAAATAAATGGCGCCCGTGATCTTGTTGTACATATCCATCAAATCTTCCTGGGTGGAGATGGCAAAGTCATCCGGCCTGTCATAGGGAACCCCTCTCATTCTCCTTAAGAGCTGCGTGATCTCGTCGATTGCTTTATCTGTGAGTTCAGGGCTTTTGGGCCTGGCCAGCAAAGTCAACGCTTTATCTTCAGGGTATGTCTTTTTGTAAGTGCTGAGCGGGATTAAAACGTAATTGTCTTGAGTTTCACCCAGGAAATTAGGTTTTTTCTCCATAACCCCAACAACCGTGAACTTCTTGCCATTTATCCTTATCTCCTTACCTAAAGGATCCAGATTCGGAAAAAGCGCTTCCTTTACGTCATTTCCCAGGACGGTGACAGATGCTCTAAAGTTTACATTGCTTTCTGTAAGAAATCTGCCTTCAACTGCAAAACAATTATTCACAATTTCGTAGTCAGTCCAGACTCCTACCACTGCCGGTCGATTAGCTTTATTCTCTTTATATTTGACTTTGTTTCCACCTCGAGCCCAAAAGTGGTTCTCCGGAGAGACTGCTCCCACTGAGGGACAATACTCTCTGATGGCCTCGGCGTGCTCAGCAGTGATGTCCTTCCTTTTCCGTTCTTCAGCGGATAGGCCTCCGAAATGTACCATCTCGTATTGAGAAATATATATAATATTGCTTCCCAATGATTCAATCTGCTCTGCCATACTATTGTTTAATCCAGTTATTATGGAGACCATGCCAATGACTGAAGCCACTCCTATCAGCACGCCAAGCACGGTAAGAAATGACCTCATCTTATTGGTTCGGATAGCGGCCAAAGCCATGAAGATTCCTTCTTTAACTTCAAATAGAGTCATAAGACCTTTATCTATTCATAGCGCAGGGCTTCGATGGGATCAAAGCGAGCTGCCTTCATAGCTGGATAAACCCCAAAGATCAGTCCCACTGAAGTGGCTAAGAAAAGACCAATTGTAATCCAAAAGGGGTCAGCTGATGCGGGGAGGGGACTGATTATAGCCACGATTTTGCCCGCACCCAAACCCAAGAGTATCCCAACTATCCCTCCCACCAGAGCCAAGGTCACAGATTCGACTAAGAATTGCCAAAGCATATCTCTTCTTCTTGCCCCCAAAGCTTTACGGATGCCTATCTCTCTGGTTCTCTCTGTTACCGAAACTAACATGATATTCATGATTACGATACCCCCAACTACTAAGGCTATGGAGGAAATCCCTATCATGGTTAAATAGGCGGTGGAGGTGAACTGCCTGTATAGGTCCATAAAGGTCTCTGCGGTCATTATTCCGAAATCGTCCTTTTTGTCGTAAGGCACGTGTCTTCTGGCTCTCAGAATGACTCTGGCTTGATCCATAGCTTCATTCATTGACTCGAAGCTTACTGCTTTAGCAATTATGTCAACGCTAAGCTCTCTTCCGTACCTATGCCTTCCAAAATGCTTAAAAAAGGTGGTTATAGGGATATGCACAAAATTATCTTTGCTTTGCCCCAAGAAGGAACCTCTCCTCTGGGCTATTCCCACTATTCTAAACTTCTTATTTCCAATCTTTATCTCCTTCCCAATCGGGTCAACAAAAGGAAACAATTTATCTTTTATCTCCCAGCCAACGAAAGCTACTGCTCGATTATGTTCCTCTTCGAATTTGGAGATGTATCTTCCTTCTTCTTGTTCCACCTTGATGTCCACGATATCAATAACGTTGGCGGTAACTCCTTCTATTCTGACATCATCCAGATAATTACCTCCCCGCTTCACTCTTTTATGGGTATCCGCACTAGACCCGACTTTATCACAGGCTGTGCAGTTATCCCGTATCGCCTCCATATCTTCTAAGGTAATGCTCTTTCTTTTAAGCGCCTCCCACCAGTCGTCTTCACTCATTATCAAACCCCATTTATTGATAAAAAAAGTATCAGATCCTACGGCGCTGAGTTGGTCCGCAACATATTTATTCATTCCAGCAATAATAGAGGTAATTGCAATTACGGTCATCACCCCGATGATGACCCCGATGAGGGTCAGAATCGATCTGAGCTTGTTGGCTACCAGAGATCTTAAAGCGATAATTGTACCTTCCAAAAATTGCATGTCCAAATAGGTTTGAGGTTGGTGAGTTCGTTAGTGCGAATGCATCTTAAGATTTGAAAAGATTTTGAATTCCTCTCGCCCCTTGTATTCTGACCTTGACCTATTACTGCTCTATTCTTTCTTCTTTTTCAATGGCTCCGTCCCGGATGTAGAGTATTCGATCTGCATAGGTGGCGATGTCGTGCTCATGGGTGACAATGATGATGGTGTTTCCCTGATGATGAAGTTTTTCAAGTATTTTCATGATATCTCTTCCGGTGTTGGTATCTAAATTTCCGGTGGGCTCATCTGCCAGAATCAGGGAAGGACTGTTAACTAAAGCTCGGGCAATGGCCACCCTCTGTCTTTCGCCTCCGGAAAGCTCGTTGGGCTTGTGAGTTGCCCGATCCTCCAGGTCTACCATTTTTAGAGCCTCCCGGGCTTTTCTTTTCCTGATCTCCGACTCGGTTCCATTATATACCAGGGGAAGCTCCACATTATGGGCCGCAGTAGCGCGGGCCAAAAGATTGAAGGTCTGAAACACGAACCCGATTTCCTTATTTCTGATGCGCGCCAGTTCATCATCGTTCATCTGGCTCACCAACTTATCGTTTAGATAGTAGTTGCCTCTGGTGGGGGTATCCAGGCAACCAATCAGGTTCATCAAGGTGGACTTTCCGGAGCCGGAGGGACCCATGATAGCAACATATTCACCCGTATCCACCTCCAAGGAGACGGAGCGTAGGGCGTGCACCTTCTCTGCCCCCATCTCATATATCTTCCACAGATCTTCTGTTTTGATCAACACTTTGATTCTCTCCTAAATAACCTGCGAGTTCACAGAGCAAAGGCTTGCGATCCAAAACCAGAACTTAAGTCAGGTTCTGGCAGAATTCTTCAATTCACAAGATCACTTGCTCTCTTCTTTCTCCCGTTTCTCTGTCACCTTCACTTTATCTCTTTCTTTCAATGTCCTCAATATCTTATAACTTCCGGTAACCACCATGTCATCTTCGTTTATCCCGGAGACGATCTCTATGTTCTGCTGATCTGCAATTCCGGTCTTAACCTCAACAAATTTTGCTCTTTCCTCCTCGATCACGAATACTCCTTCTATCTCCTTTTTCTTCTTCTTATCTTTTTTGTTTCCCTTCTTGGAAACGCTATCCACCGAAGCCAGGGCTCCCTCCTTTTCTTCTTCTTTTTCAGTCAGGGTATCGCTCTTCTGTTCCCTCATCACTACCGCCTGAATGGGAACGTTCAAGGCATCGACACGGGAATTGGTGGTGATATCCGCTGTGGCAGACATTCCTGGCCTTATGTTGGGCAGCTCATCCAGAAGCATAACCTTCACCAGAAAATTGGTAACCTGATCCTGCGTTCCCAGACCGCTGATGCGAGCGGTATGTCCAATCTCGGTCACTTCGCCTCTGAAGGTTGTATCCGGGAAGGCATCGATCTCAATATCCGCTTTCTGTCCCAGCTTCACCTCAGCTATGTCGGTTTCGTCGACCTCTACCTCTGTCTCTATCTCGCTCATGTCCGAGACGGCCATGATCACTGTGCCGGGATTGTTCATGGTCCCGATCATCACTATCTCACCCACCTCGGCATTAAGGGAAGTCACGACTCCGTTCATGGGGGAGTTGATAGTGGTCTTACTTAGGTTATACTCGGCTTGATCCAGGCTGGCCGCTGCTTGCTCATGCCTGGCCTCAGCCAGGTCAAGATCGGTTTTTGCCATATCATATTGTTCCTGAGAAGATAGTTTCTTTTCGAAAAGTTCTTTCTGTCTTTTATAAACCAATTGGGCTTGTTCCAGACTCGCCTTGGCCGAAGACAATTGGGCTTTTGCCTGATTCACCGCAGCTCTGTATTCGGTATCATCGAGTTGAACCAAAAGCTGTCGCTTTTTCACCACATCCCCCTCCTTTACCGGAAGCCTTAGTATCTTCGCTGGTACATAGGCTGAGATCTTCACATCCGTTCTGGGAACGATCTTGCCGTTGGCGGTGACTATGGAGGTGATGTCACTTCTGTTTACCTTCTCAGCTTGAACCTTATAGGTCTTCTCTCCGCTCTTTAGGACATTAGCGACTATGATGATGGCTACTACGACGATCACTCCTAAGATTATGATGATTTTTTTCTTCTTCTTCATAAATCCTCCTTAAACTGAGTAGAGAAACACATTTGGAGACTTCTCAAAATTAAACTTTATGTAAATGTTACGTTCCTTATCAAGGAATTCGTGAACACTGATTTGAATTCTCAACTTGGAAAAACAGAGTTTACTTTATGATAACCATTCTGTATTTCATAGCTTTTACTCTTTACTTTCAACTCTCAACTCTATTTCCCGATAGCCTTTTCAAACTGAGCTGTCGCCAGATTATAGTCGTACAAAGCCTCTACTTGATCTGCCTCTGCTTGTTTGAAGCTCACCTCCGCATCCAAAAGTTCCAGGATGTTTGCTGCCCCCAGGTTGTATTTTTCCTGCACCAAATCCAAGTCCTCTTTGGCAGATTTAACTTTCTCTTTGCTTAAATCGATCTTCTCCTTAGCTTCCTGAACGCTTAAGAAAGCTTGCTTAAGTTCTAAAGCCACCTTTCTTTTGGTCTGATGGAAGTTTTCCTCAACGGACTTGCTATTAGCTTTGGCATAAGAGAGGTTCTTTTTTCTCTGAAAATTATCAAATATATTCCAGCTTATGTAAGCCGAAAGACCCCAAGCATAGTCTCGTCTGCGGATATATTTTATCTCGTCTAAGTCCACATTGCTCCATGAATATGAACCATAAAGATTAAAATCGGGAAAAAGACGACTGCGGTACATGCCCAGTTGAGCCTTAGCCGACCTCAGATCGAATTCAGATCCCTTCAGACTTGGGTTTTTTTTCATCGCCTCCTTCAGGGCATCGTCATAGGAGTAATTGAATTCCGGCATAGTCAAATTCTCCTCCACGTCTATGGGAGAATCGACGTTTTGCCCCATCCAACTATTCAGCGTCGCTTTCGCAAGCTTCACGGCGTTATCCGCACTGATAAGTGACAGCTCCACATCCCCGTGTTGAACCTTAGCCTTGAGCACGTCTGAGAAAGACGCCGCACCCAACTCGTACCTGGTTTCAGCGATTTTGAGCTGTTCATTTGCGCGCTTCAAAGCTTCTTTTTGAATCTCCAAAAGCATCTTAGCTTTCAAAACGTCAAAATATGCTTGCTTCACTGACAAAATGACCCCCTGTCGCGTAAGCTGAAAGGAACTTTTAGCTGAGTTCCTAGAGGCGTTTTTCTCCCTGATGTTGTAAAAATTATATCCTCCTAAAGACCAGCCCTGGCCCGCGCTGATCCTGGCCTGATAGCCCTTAGAGGTCTCTATACCAGTCACCCCAGGGGACTCTTCTCCCGTGACTGGATTGTATATTGTATACTCGGTTGGGCCGTAAACGATGCGGGAATATTCCAATCTGGAGTCCAAGCTGGGAAGGAGCGCGCCCCATCCGGTCCAGACATCAATTTTTTTCCAATTGTAGGTTTCTTTGGCGGCAATCAGCGTGGCATCGTTTTTTTCCGCCAGCCGGATGCACTCATCCAGCGAGTAAACTTTGGGGGATGAAGTCTCGCCTTGAGCGAAAGTGAGGTTGGTACGAAAAAACATTATAACTAAAAGTAAGAGGATCGATCTTTTCATTTCCCTTCTCCTTGTTTATCAAAAGCTAACCATTCCACCGAACAGGCTGGATAACCCGGACTTCAGAAAAATCCAAATGATCCAGAGAACACACACGGCGGTGAAGGCCTTCTTCGTGGTATATTTATACAGCACTCCTATTCCTATGGAAACGAGTATCACCTGCCAGATGACGAAGATATCGAAGCTGGAAAGAATTTTATATAAGAAGCTCTCTTTGACATCCGGCGAAAGAAGCAAAGCCAGGCTGGTCTGGACATCTGCGGTTTTCTTTACCAGGGTCAAAGGGAGTTTAACTATGGTGGCAGGAATGCCAACCAAGCCAGAGTAACAATAAACGGAGAAGACTCTTCTGAAAGTGGAATCTCCTCCCAAGAGAACATTGAATACAAAGAAAAGAACGGCTGATGCTACGGCGAAATAAATCAACATTCCGGCTGGTGAAATGCCTAATTGCCATATTGGAGGGTGTTCACTTTCTCGCATTCTCTCGATGATAATCTCCTTCTGATCAGCCGGGATTCTTTCGTTAGCTTCGATCTTAGCGATTTGCTCAGCTATTATCATCGGATAAGCAAAATAATAAAAGCCCATTCCCAACAGAGCCACGATGATAAATGGCACCAACCAGGTGGGTTTGACTTTCAAGCTTTCAAAAACTCTTGCGGGCTCAAAAAATAAGTTTACGACTTTGGATGCTCCCCCCATGGTCTTTTCTTCCTGCGGAACAGTCGAAGCGCTCTCTTCCATTTACACTCTCCTTTCTTGACAAGAACTACCCTCTTATCAAGTCTCTAAACGTAAGAAAAGAGAAAAATGTTTCAAAAAAGCAGTAATCAGTCACCAGCTGGCAGTTGCCAGCTATCAGTAAAAGCGCGAGGTTCGTAACTACAATCTTCGGCAGGTGAATGAAAACTCACTATTTAGTCCTTTTCAGACTTCTGGTTAAACCAACTATCATTGAAGATATCTCTTCCCACTCCCTTTTTAGTTTATCTGACTCGTCTCTACTGATATAACCAAGTTGCTCAGTAATGTCCAAGCAAGCTACTGCCTCATGTTTGGATCTTAATGCATAGTTCAAAAACCTTGAGAATTCTTTAGAAGATTTACATCCGCTTCCTTCTGCAATATTTAATACAATAGAAGTTACCGCTCGTCTCAATTGATTAGTCAAACCAAATATCTCTGCTTTGGGGAACTTCTTTGAAACCTCATCGACTTCCTTAACTACATCCAGTCCCTTGTTGTATACCGAAAAATCTTTAAAGCCAGCCATTTGCTCTTATTTCAACCCAATTACTGCCAACTGAAACTGAGGACTGCCAACTGACTAAACGAACAGAGGCGCAAGCACCAGCGAGACCATGGCCATAAGCTTAATCAAAATGTTCATGGATGGACCAGAGGTATCCTTGAAAGGGTCACCTACTGTATCACCCACCACCGCAGCTTTATGGGCGGGAGACCCTTTCCCACCTAAATTGCCGGCTTCGATGAACTTTTTAGCATTATCCCAGGCTCCTCCGCCATTGGCCATCATCAATGCCAAAAGCACGCCGGTTAAGGTGGCACCAGCCAGAAGTCCTCCCAAAGCCTCTTTGCCTAAAAGTGATCCCACAATTATGGGAGCAAGAATGGCAATCATCCCCGGCAATACCATCTCCTTCAGGGCGGCTTGAGCCGAAATCGCCACACATCTCTCGGAATCTGGTTTGACTTTCCCCTCCATTATGCCGGGAATTTCCTTAAACTGCCGCCTGACCTCGAACACCATCTTAAAGGCCGCCCTTCCCACTGCGGTCATGGTGAGGGAGGCAATCAAAAACGGCAAAACTCCTCCAATAAAAAATCCAATCACCACTTCTGGTCTTAATAAATTGATTAACTCCAAGTCCACTGCTGAGGTATAAGCAGAGAACAAAGCCAAGGCGGTCAAGGCGGCTGAGCCGATGGCGAATCCCTTGCCTATGGCGGCGGTGGTATTACCTAATGAATCCAATCTGTCGGTTATTTTTCTAACCTCAGGTCCCAAACCTGACATCTCGGAAATTCCGCCGGCATTGTCGGCGATGGGTCCGTAAGCATCCACTGACATGGTCACCCCTATGGTGGAAAGCATTCCCACCGCAGCTATTCCGATTCCGTACAGCCCGGACAGCTTGTAGCTCACGAAAATGGCTATACAAATAATCAGGGTGGGCCATACCACGCTCTCCATTCCCACAGCAAGGCCGGTAATGATATTGGTGGCGGCTCCGGTTTCAGATGATTTGGCAATCCTTCTTATGGGACTCGAGGAGGTGTAATATTCAGTTAAAAGGCCCATCAGGATGCCGGCGAAGTTACCAGCTAAGATGGCCCAGAAGACTTTGATAGGTAAATTTAGACTTTTGATGATAAAATAACTGACCACCAGAAGGAGAACTGCCGCAACATAGGTAACCGCTCTTAACACCGCGGCAGGATTAAATCTTTTGAATATCCTAACGGAAAGGACTCCCAACATGGAGGCGACCAAACCCACCAAAACGATCATAAGTGGCAGGGACATATACTGAGGTTTCATGGTGGCATAAGCAGCTCCCGTAGCTGCTATGGCGATGGTGGCCACTACCGACCCAACATACGACTCAAACAGATCTGCTCCCATTCCAGCTACATCTCCCACATTGTCTCCCACGTTGTCTGCGATCACCGCAGGATTGCGCGGATCATCCTCGGGAATGCCCTCCTCCACTTTTCCCACCAGATCGGCGCCCACATCAGCAGACTTGGTATAAATCCCTCCGCCTACTCTGGCAAACAAGGCAATGGAGGATGCTCCCATGGAAAATCCAACCATGACCGCTGGATCTATCTTATGAAAGAAATGGTAGTATATGCCCAGACCCAAAAGTCCCAAACTGGCCACCGACATTCCCATCACTGCTCCACCAGAAAAGGCAATGCTTAATGCTTTCGCCTGACCCCACTCTTTGGCGGCCTGGCTGGTCCTAACGTTAGCCCGGGTGGCGGCATTCATACCGAAAAAGCCTGCCAGCATTGAACAAAAAGCACCGGAGAGGAAAGCCACACCGGTCCAAATACCTATCTTCCAGGAAAGCAAAAGAAACACCACAGCAATAAAGATTATTAGAATGGAGTACTCCTTTTGCAAGAATACCATGGCTCCACGATGGATCACCCCTGAAATATCCTGCATGAGTTTATTGCCGGCAGGCTGCCTTCTGATGGACAAAAATAAGCATAAGGCAAAAGCAAGACCGATTGCTCCCATCACCGCGGCAAAGAAACCTAAATCCATAATAACTTCTCCCCTCTTTGAAAATATTTATAGATTTCTGCTTTATTCGAAAGCTTAGCAAAGGCAGACATAAATTTGTAGAACACGAGGATCAAATGATCAGAATCTCTTCTTGGATTGATTTTAACCTGCTGTGGTGACTATGGCAAAACATTATTGTGGTCCGATTATAAAAATAAAGGCAGTTCCAATAAAACTGCCTTTGTATTTCTAAAGGGAAGATCCCCATTAATTTGAACTTTAATTCTCTTGATTTTGATCAAAAAACTTTCTCTTTTTCAATCTCTGCGAAAATTTGACCTGAGGTAAAAAAGAAAGGAGCGATTGACTCTCTTTCCCGGAAACATTGGAAATCCTATTTGAGGAATGGTTCTTTTATATTCTTTTCACGCTGTAGAGATTTTCCACCCAGAATCAATGATCTGATGATTCTTTCCCTGGGGATAGGTTAAAATCGTTTCCTCCGGTAGCGATTTTTCGCTGTGCTTTTCCCGAACAGAAGTGTTCTCATTTCAGTGTAAAACGAACCGGATAAACCACCCAAACCGCTACGGGCTGATTATTGCTGATGGCGGGCTTATACTCGTTCTTATAGGCCGCCTTTACAGCTTCCTCCTCAAACCCGGCGCTGGCTCCTGAGGGTTTGAAAATGATGGCATCTCGGACTTTGCCACCTTTGTCTACCAAGGCCTTGACCCAGACTATGCCTTCTATTCCAGCCTGTCTTGCCAGAGGAGGATAATCGGGTTGCACCTCTCTAATCGGGACTGGAGGCTCATCATAGGGGATAAACTCATCTGGTGGTGGGAGATATTCCTCTTCTGGGATTTCCACCGCAATGGAGTCACCACCACCTCCGCCGATTATGCTGGTGGCGCTCAAATCTGCAATTTTTCCCAATTCAGCCTGGGTGGCAATGGTGACCTCTTCGGGAGCTTCCTCGTCTGGAACCGCCTCGGGAATTCCTACCGAAGGAGGGGCCACTGCAGGAGCTGCCACTGCAATCTGGGGCGCTTGAGTTTGACTCAGCGAAGGAGGAGCAGCCAATTCCGCCAAGGTTTTAATCCTGACTACCGCTCTGGCCTCAGGTACCTCTTCGCTGGCTTTAGTATAAAGCACAAATCCGCCGATGATCACCAGATACAAAAACCCAGCCAAGATTACCGCCAACCCCAAGTGCTTCTGATAGCTCCTTTTGAGTTCATACGCTCCGTAGCTGATAAAGCCCGTGG
>Ga0209427_10009136_pt1 | contig 11080 bp, 12 predicted proteins | sample DeeMarSWOR136_30_FD_187465 | JGI IMG/M metagenome (GOLD analysis project Ga0209427, IMG submission 187465) | Marine sediment microbial communities from White Oak River estuary, North Carolina - WOR-1-36_30 (SPAdes) (version 2) | ecosystem: Environmental > Aquatic > Marine > Intertidal zone >... | reverse complement strand
TCGGTTACTAGAAAAAACGCTTATAATAAGTAACCAATTATAAGGGAAACGCCAAGTCGTTGAATCATGGCGCCGTCGTGTACCAGAAAAAACGCTTATCGTAAGTAACCAACGATAAGGGAAAAGCCGAGTCGTAAAACCGTAACCGCCGTGCACCCATAAAACACTAATTCCAGAAACCAAGTACAAACCGTCCACTCACAGCAACCGAAACCACCCGCACCTAAGTGTGAAGGGGTTAAACGATAATACGCGAAAAGACCCCCCTCAACCAAGAAGAGCCCCAGAAACACACCATATAGACCCAACTACATACAAAAACGTCGTCCTCCGAACGAAAAAATGCAGCCCCAACCCCCCTATTCCCGGTAACCAGGAACATCCCCCGGCCAAGAAATTTTTTTCCCGAGATTACAAGTAACCTGACACAAGCCCAGACAATCTGCGCCCGGCTACCCGACTAAAACCAGCGGATACGATCCTAACGGATCTCCATCTCGATGTAGACCTCGTTGGGGACCCTTATCCTCATGATGCTCCGCATCACCCGGTCCCTCGCGTCGATCTCTATGAGGCGCTTATGAACACGCATCTCGTACCTATCCCACGTGTCGCTTCCATCCCCGCAGGGCGTCCGCCGCGTCGGAACCACAAGCTTCTTCGTCGGCAGCGGAATCGGGCCAACGATCCTCACACCGATCCTCTTGGCGATGTCCTTGATCTCGTCGCAGACGCCCTCCAGCTTATCGGTGTCAGTGCTCGTCAGCTTGATCCTCGCACGCCGCGCCATACTGGTTCCCCGTGATTACGTGAGAGTCAGAACTTAAAGGTTACTAAAAAAGGGGGTGGAGGCTTACTCCTCGATCTCCATGACTATACCGGCGCCTATGGTGGTGCCCATGTCACGGAGCGCGAACCTACCCAGCTGCGGGAAGTCCTTGAAGTTCTCCATAGCCGTCGGCATCAGCGGCACGAAACGCACAATGGCGGCCTCACCGGTCCTCAGGTAAGCCGGGTTCTCCTCGATGGTCTGCCCCGTCCTGGGGTCCAGCTTCGCGAGGAGCTTGTCAAACCTGACGGCGATCTGCGCCGTATGCAGGTGCAGGACAGGGGTGTATCCCTCGCCAACGGCCGTCGGGTGGTGGATGATGAATATCCTCCCCTTGAAGGCCTTGGCGACCCTGCACGGGGTGTTGAGGTGGCTCGCTACGTTTCCACGCCTTAGTTTGTCTTTCGCTATGCCCTTCACGTTGAAGCCGATGTTGTCGCCCGGGCCTGCGCTGTCGATCTTGGTGTAGTGGGTCTCGATGCTATTGACCTTTCCCTTCTCACCGCTCGGCATGAAGACGATGTCGTCGCCTGGCTTCAGTACGCCTGTCTCAACCTTGCCGACCGGAGTCGTGCCAACGCCCCTGATGGTGTATACCTCCTGGACGGGGATCCTGAGGGGCTTGTCAGTGGGCTTGGGGGGCAGCTCGAATGTGTCGAGCGCCTCCAGCAGGGATGGGCCCTTGTACCATGGCATCTTGTCGCTTTTGTCTACCAAGTTGTCGCCTGTCCAACCGCTGGTGGGCACAAAGCTGATCTTGGATGGGTCATAGCCAACCATCTTGAGGAGCCTCGTGATGCCGTCCTTAACCTCCTCAAACCTCTGCTCACTCCAGTCGACGCTGGGGTCATCCATCTTGTTAACCGCAACGACCAACTGGTTCACTCCCAGGGTCTTGGCAAGGAAGGCGTGCTCACGCGTCTGTCCGCCAGGGTTTGTACCAGCCTCATACTCTCCCCTCTTCGCAGAGATCATTAGTATGGCACCGTCTGCCTGGCTCGCGCCGGTCACCATGTTCTTGACGAAGTCTCTGTGGCCGGGAGCGTCGATGACGGTGAAGACGTTCTTCCTCGTCTCTAGCTCGTAGAAGGCGAGGTCGATGGTCAGGCCCCTCTCACGCTCTTCCTTGAGCTTGTCGAGGACCCAAGCATACTTGAACGAACCCTTACCGAGCGCCTCGGCCTCCGCCTCAAAGTCTCTCAGCTGCTTCTCCGGGATCGCGCCTGCCTTGTAGAACAGGTGTCCGATGCTCGTGGACTTCCCGTGGTCTACATGGCCGATGATTATCAGGTTGATGTGAGGTTTATCCCTCTTGCTCATCTCTGAATTCTCCTACACCTTCAACCTATATGCAGAATAAAAATGTTAGGCTAAACACATGAAAACACGTCTCATGTTAAAGAATACAAATGAAACAGGCAGAAACATGCTTCAAACAGCGAAAATGCGTAAAGTTTAAAGGGGTTCCCCGTATCGGAGTGGTGGAGAATCAAATGGCAAACGGCCTGTACTCTGCACGCAGGAACAAGAACGTTCGCAAGAAGATGCGGTACAAGAGCAAAGACTACACGCTGAGGCTGAAGAGGCGTTTGGAGAAGAAGGACCTCCTGGCAGGGGCCCCTATGGGCCGGGGCATTGTCCTACAGAAGGTGGGTATCGAGAGCAAGCAGCCCAACAGCGCCATACGTAAATGCGTTAGGGTGCAGCTCATCAAGAACGGCAAGCTCGCCACGGCTTTCCTTCCGGGTGACGGAGCCCTCAACTACGTGGACGAGCATGACGAGGTCACCATCGAGGGCATCCATGGGCCAAGGTCAAGGTCAATGGGCGACATCCCCGGTGTAAGGTACAAGGTCAGCGCCGTCAACGGCACGCCCCTGAAGCTCCTCGTTCTAGGCAAAGTCCAGAAGCAGATGCGCTGAGCATCAACCCATTTTTTAATGGGCTGTCATGGCGCCCTCTGTTTTCCAGGTCTCCTCGATCAAGTAGGTTAGCGGTACGTTTACTAGCAGCAGAGCCGCGGCGATGTAGAAGCAGCACTTAACGCCATAGCCAGTCATGACCGCGGTCATGAGTATGGGCCCTATCACAGAGCCGAGGTCGAAGAACGTCCTGTAGACGCCTATAGCTGCCCCCCTCTGCGACGAGTCCACTGCCTCCGCGGAGATCACTGGCCCCACTATCCATATCGCCCCCGACGTGAAGCCAATTACGCATATCACGGCGGCCATGGTATAGAACGTAGAGAAGTAACTCATCACCACGACCAGTATAGCCGTAGTAGTCAGCCCGAACATCAGCACCGGTCTCCTCCCGATTCTGTCCGAGATCGAGCCCATGGTGAACATGGCGACGACGAAGCCCAGTGAGCGGGCGCCCATCACGTATCCCACGTCCGCGAGGCTGAATCCGAGAGTGCCCCTTGTGAAGAGGGGAACTATCGTTATGATCAATCCGTTGGTCATGATGAACTCGGCTAGAGTCGCGGCTGCTATGATCACCAATGTTTTGTTATTCATTACACCGAATATCTCTCCCACGGTCAGCGGCCTACTCGTTGGCCCCCGAACGGTCTCTTTTCTGATGTGGGGAGGGACGACGAAGAGTAGCAACGCGGCGAAGGAGAGCGCAAAAGCAGCTACGAACCCGCCCTGCCAGCCGAGTTCCTGCACGAGCTTTCCGCTCACCGCGGAGCCAATGATTGTTCCCATGAACTCTATCCCCTGGAAGACCCCCATCGCCGTGCCACGTTTCTCGGCGCCGAACAGGTTCACGATGAATGTCATGGAGACCGCGAAGAAGAAGGGAGCTCCGAAGCCCTTCACCGCCCTGACGAAGACTAGGTGTACAGGGTTGTTCACGAAGACCAGCATGATGTTCCCCATAACGGTCAGCGCGAGCCCGAAGGCCATAGGCTTGTAGTAGCCGAACTTCGAGGAAATATAGCCGCTCGGTATCTCGAGCACCACCCTGCTGATCCAATAGCCAGAGACAGCGTACCCTATCCAGACGCCGGTGGCCCCGATGTCCTCGGCGAACAGCGAAAGAATCGGGTTCGTCACCATGATGCTGAGCATAGAGAGGAAGGCCACGACGCATAACAGGTAGTAGGAGGTCGAGTAACCCTTGAGCCACATGATAGCTATCATGCTTGATCGCTCCGATTTAAAGTCTGCTCGGGTGTTGACAATGCTTTTATTTAGGTAACCCTTTCAAAGTCACTGCACTCACGAAGTGGTAGAATGAGCGAAGACGAAGCACAGGTACAGGACGAGGGGATCAAGCTCTTCGGCGAGTGGAGCTTCGAGGGCATCGACGTCCGTGATATAGGCCTGAGGCGTTACCTGAACTTGGAGCCTGTGTGGCTCCCCCACAGCGGCGGCAGACACGAGGCACGCAAGTTCAGGAAGAGCAGGCTCAACATCGTGGAGCGTTTCATCAACAGCCTCATTAAGCCAGGGTCCAGCGGCGGCGACAAGAGCAGGATCACCAACAGCGTCCAGACGGCGTTCAAGATAATACACCTGAAGACCGGGAGAAACCCCGTCGAGGTGCTCGTGAGAGCCATCGAGAACGCCTCGCCAAACGAGGACACCACCCGCATCGGGTATGGAGGCGTGGTATACAGGCTCGCCGTGGACATAAGCCCTCAGAGACGCATCGACATCGCGCTACGGTTCATCGTCCGCGGAATCAAGGAGCAGACCTTCGGCAACCGCAAGACCCTTGAGGAGATCGTCGCGGATCAGCTCATCGGCGCCGCCAACAACGAGGGCAACAACTTCGCCATCCGTCGGAAGCAAGAGGTCGAGCGTGTAGCCCTCTCATCGAGATAAACCTTTCCCGTATTCCTCATGTTTACATATAATTCAGGTATCTCACAGCAGGCTCCCTGCGGCGAACCCCACTAAGCCAACCAACATCAGATACAAGACCCTGTTTTTCACGGCTCTGCTGTTCTCTCTGGTTGGCTCATTGAGTAGACTGTAGGTGCTGTAGATAAGCCCCAGGTCCGTCACAGCCACGAACGGATAATACCAAGCTGAGACAAGTCTCAAAGCGGGAGGTATTAAAGACGAGACAACCGCTGCCAGGTAGAAAGCCGACGCGACAACGCTCGCCGTCCTCGGTCCCTTCGAGACGGCGACGGTGTTGACGCCCGCGCCCCTGTCTCCCTCTACGTCTACGATGCCCTTGGTGACTTCCCTACCGGTGTTGCTTAGGAACGCCATGAGGCCGAAGTACAGACTGGATAAAATCGACCCAGTGATCAACCCCCCGAATATGAACGGGAGGCTTATGCAGGCGCTGACCATCAAGTTCCCGGGGAAGCCCGTCCGTTTGCCCCAAGCCGAGTAGAGCAACATGACGACCCAGCTGAACGCAGCCACCAGCGTGACGCTCAAAGATATCATGTAGCTGGCCCCGAGTCCGACGACGCTCAGGGTGGCGGTGACCGCGACCGCCTCGCCCGGCGTAATCCTGCCGCTGGGTATGGGTCTCCTTGGCTCGTTTATGGCGTCGATATCCCTGTCATAGTAGTCGTTGATCGCCATGGCCGCCCCCGTCATACAGAACCCGGTGACGAAGGAGAGGAGAAGCGTCAGGGGCGATCCCAGTATCGACGCGCCCCCAGTCACGGCTGCGCCGACGAGTATGGCCAGCCCCAGCATAATGGAGTTCACCGGCCTTATTATATCGACGAGGCCGCTCAGCTTACCCATACACCTAGGGGTTCCTCGACGCCGTAATAAACTCATTGAAGATGCAGAGTTTTTATTTCATGAGTGATCACTGGGTATGAAGATGAATAAGGAAGTCCCGGGGCGTGTACACTTCACGTTGATGGACGCCATAAGGCTCGGCCGCGGATACATCAGGCGAAGGCTCGACCGGTCTCTCATCAACATCGCTTCCATCTCTCTAGGCCTGAGCTTCTACACCACCATGGTTATCTCCGACCTCCTCTACTCAACCAGCGCCAGGATGGGGGGAGGCCAAGTCGCCGTCGAGTCGTACCAGTACTGGCTCGTCGCCGTCGCCCTTGTGGTTTCTATCGTTGGGATCACCAACGCCATGCTGATAGCCGTCTATGAACGGTACAGGGAGATAGGCACCATGAAGTGCCTCGGTGCCCTCGACAGGCATATAGTGCTGCTGTTCCTAGTGGAGAGCTTCTACCAGGGTCTTGTGGGCGGGCTCGTTGGCTTCTCCCTCGGATTAGCTTCGGCGATAATCATAACCGGGTTCGGAGCGGGTTTCGACATCGTGCTGTACGCCCCTAGGGTCAGCTTATTGACCATATTCGTGGGGTCCGTCTCCCTCGCCATGGCTCTCAGTATGGTGGCTACCATCTACCCAGCTTGGAGGGCTTCCCAGCTTAACCCAGTGGAGGCTTTAAGATATGAGCTATGATAACGTGATAGAGCTACGTGACTTACAAAGGTACTACAAGATGGGCGCCGAGACCGTGAAGGCCCTGGACGGTGTGGAACTGGAGATACAGCGAGGCGAGTACGTGTCCATCGTCGGACCCAGCGGTAGCGGCAAGACCACGCTCTTCAACCTTGTAGGTGGTCTCGACAAGCCAACGAAAGGCAGCGTCTTCATCGACGGCGTTGACATCAGTCAGCTGGACGCCTACGAGCTTGCGTGGCTCAGGTGCAGGAAGATCGGGTACATCTTCCAGAGCTTCAACTTGATACAGGTGCTGACCGCGCTGGAGAACGTCTCCCTGCCCACCGTGTTCGCGGGCACCCCTCACGACGAGGGCCTCAAGAAGGCGGAGAAGCTTCTGGATCAGGTGGGGCTGGGCGAGAGAATGCACCACCGCCCCACTGAGCTCTCCGCGGGCCAGCAGCAGCGAGTAGCCATAGCAAGGGCGCTGGCCAACGACCCTGCGATAATCTTGGCCGATGAGCCGACGGGTAACCTCGACCTGAACACGGGCATGGAGATCATCGACCTCCTTCACGGCCTCAACAAGATGAGGGGACTCACTCTGGTGGCTGCCACCCACGACTTGAAGATGATCAAGGCGAGCGACCGCATCGTCTGGATGAGGGACGGCATGGTCGAGAGAATAGAGCGCGGCTAATCCCTGTCCTCGGTACTGTACTCCATCGTCATGCTTCTTACCAGAGAGCCCGCCACGTGAACCCAGTTGGGGTCGCCGAGAGACTCAAGCTCCGCCCCGTACTCCCCGTTAGGCAACTGAGTTATCTTGAGCTCGTTCCTCGTATAGAAGTTGCCTGTCGTGGCCTGTACAGACTTGTATATGAAACGTATTCTCTTCTCCTCACCTGCCCCGTCCACCTTTATTGATGACGTTACCTGAGTAGGGTGGCTCTCCAAGCCCTTGAGCTTCCTGTGTATGAACTCGATGTACGGGTCTATCTCCTCGGCTTCAAGCTTCAACGGAATCGCGATCCTGTAGGGTTCATGGAAGCCGCCCGAGTCTCTATCTATCTTCCACCTCCTCATCAGGCTCGGGGTAATGACCACCGAGTTACGTAGAGCCGCGTAGGCACCCGTGAGGACCGCTGAGACGGCCAGCGTTATACTCGCGATGCTCCAAACGGCCGAGACCTTCTGGTGAACCTGGAGGCCTATATTCAAGTAAGCCATGCCCCTGTAGAGCCCGAGGCCTATGAGGTACCCCAGCCCACCCGCTATGAACCCCGTGATGAAGGCCTCCGCCACGAAGATACCGGACACCTGTGCAGGGTTCAGCCCCACAGAGGAAAGTATCTCTATCTCGCCCCGTCTCTCGTAGAGGCTGTTAAGCATGGTGATCACGACGTTGAGGACGACGATGGCCCAAGGTATGATGAGGGAGAGGCCACGGCCCTCGAAGTAGTTGCCGAGCCTAACTGTTATGTAGGAGATAGGCGTCGACGCGTATGCCCTGTACCCCCTTTCCAGCGCGAGCCTCTCAGCGAAGCCCTCGACGTCCACTCTTTCTTGAAGCTCTATCGCTATCCTCTGGATTCCCACCATCGGCAGCTCGATGGCGGTCTCGGTTTTCATGATCACAACCTCCGAGCCCTCGCAATCCTGTATTACCCAGTTAGGCACCTCACCCTCGGGGTTAGTGTTCACCCACTTGTCGGGGGCGTAGCCAGTGCCGTCCAGATCCTTCAGGCGGTTTAATGCGTCTTCGCTGAAGATCCCCTGCACCTCAAGCACGAGGCTGGAGACACTGACCACGTCTCCCATCCTCAAGTTATACCGGTATGCGACGCTGCTGGGGACCAATACGCCGTTCTCTTCCGGGAGGCCGCCTGAGAGGAGTATCTCCTCAAGGTTCACGATGTCGCCTTCATACGAGTCTACACCGACCACCCCCATCACCGGCTCACCTAGGACCCAGATATAGGGCTTACGCTGGGGGGCATTCTCGGCTTTCGTCGAAAGGTACTCCACCTCTGGGTTGGAGGTGAGCCAGTCCCTCTCCGCCTCGCTGAGGAGGATGAAGGTTGGCTCACTCCGTCTCCAAGATCCCTCCCTTATGGAGACTCCCTCCCACTCACCCTTCTTAGCATAGGTGTCCTCGATGAGACCATACCCCTCCGAGAAGCTTGTAAGCGTGACGAAGCTCATCACCAGGAGGGCGATGGAGACCAGTGTGAGGATGAACCTTAGCTTACGCCGCCTGAGGCTGCGCTTGGCGATGCTGAAGATGGGAATGATCAGGTTCCTGGTGTGGACTCTGCCGCCTGAGCCGACGCTGAAAAACCTTGGGAATATGTTGCCGAGTAAAGATAGTGCTAATATGGCCGCTACGCCGACAGACACGAATTCACTCAACGCAATTATCTTTGAACCCGGGTAGAACAGGTACAGCGTAGCCAAGCTTCCTGCGGATAGTACTGCGTCGACGGCGAGCCGCGCCACCCCGTCCACCAGCAAGTAACCAGTCACAAGCGACGCGGCCGCTAGGAAGGTGATCAGTATGTACACGGAAAGGCTTGCGTCCCTGTACATGTTGTCAAGCTCCTCTAAGGTGTGGTCCAAGGTTATGTAGCCCTTCTTCAAGGTGTCGAAGCTCTCGGTGTACTGCCCATCCATATACAATGTCCTTGACTCAGAGACCTGCAGAGAAGCGGTGCTGAAGGCTCCCTCCTGTTTGGTGAGGTAGAACCCGTATCCGTTCATCTCCTCAAGCCTCCCATCCAAGGCGATCTCGGCATCTGAGGCGATCCTGAAGTTCAGGGGAAGGCTATACTCTCTTACGTCGAGGACCGCTGCCCCTCCCTTAGGTGCCGTGAGCGTCTCTCTCGTCGTGAAGCTTCTCGAGATCACGTTTGAGCCCAGCAGGAACGTGCTGTTCACCGCCACTCTCACGATGGACTCGGAGGGTACGACGATGTGCCCCTTAGGTAGTTCTAATAGGTTCATCCCGTTTGAGAAGGAGCCATAGACAAGTGGGATGCCGGATGGAGTGAGCGTCTCGTTGTCTGCGTCTATGGCTTCGTACATTGCGTGGAGGGCAAGGTTCTCTGTGTCGACGTACATTAGGCTGCCCTCGATGACTATGGAGCTGGCTGGGAGGAGGATTATGTCAAGCTCAGCGTCGCCGTCCACGCCCTCTTCTAGGTACGGGATATGGTCGACTCCAGGAGTGTCAGGGTCGTCATGAAAGACGATCAAGTCCCCGTTCTCATACTCGCTGTCGATGTTGTAAGTTCCATCCATTGCTGAGGTGGTTTTGTCTAGATACCTTGTACCGCTAACGAACATCACTTGGGCGCCCACTATGGGCGTCTCATCTTGGTCACGGACGATGCCATTCAGGCCATTGACAGATGAGACCGGCTGAAACACCAGTACTAACGTGAAGATGGCGATGGCGGCTACTCCGCGTCTCAGGCGCATGATGTCTTTCTCACACAATATCCAAGACTAAGGTAAAAACCTTAAGCGTTCGCGCTAAAAAAGAAGTGGAAGAAATGAGGATCAGGATAGTAACGGACACGACGGGACCCGTGGAGGCGACCCTCACGGATGAAAGCCCGGACACCACAAGGAGAATATGGGAAGCGCTGCCCATCGAGGCGAGAGCCAACACCTGGGGAGACGAGATATACTTCGGCATACCAGTGGACGTAAACCTCGAGAACCCACGAGAGGTAGTCGAGTTGGGCGATCTCGCGTACTGGCCACCGGGGAACGCTTTCTGCATATTCTTCGGCACAACACCGGTGAGCAAGGGCGACGAGATAAGGCCCGCCAGCGCCGTCAACGTCTTCGGGAAGGTGGAGGGAGATCCAAAGGTCTTCAAGAAGGTGCGGAGCGGGGAAAGGATCAGAATCGAGAGGGCTTAGTCCTCTTACGTGAGCCTGCTCTCCGAGACATATGCTGGTACCCCTTGGGATTGTCCATGGTCCAGCGGTCTATCCTGTACCTGTCGACAATATCCTTGGCCTTAAAGACGGTCATGTAGATGTCTATGCCTTCAAGCCCTCCGCGCTGGGTGATGCTGAACGCATATAGCTGCAACTGAACCCCTAACAGACTATAATTAAGTGAAAGATAACAGTAACTATCCTAGTTGAGGTGGTCCTCTTCCCATAGCTCCTCATCCAGGGGGCTGTCCTCCCAGCCCATGCAGTCGTAGCATAGCTTTGTCTTGACGTCGCCGCACTCGTCACAGAACTTGGCCTCGCACTCGACGCAAACGTAGACGTCGAGCACCTCCATACCACAGATCTCGCAGATGGGCATAACTGTTACCGTATCTCCGGGACATCCCACAGACTAATAAATATATTGAAGGCATGGGCGGTCACGGGAGGTCTGCCACGGCGAAGCCTAGCCCCAGCCTCTGTAGGGTGCCTGGCGTCGGGTGGCCGGTCGCCGCGTCCCATCCCCTCTCGGCGTAGTACTCGTCGAGCATGAGGTCGAGGTCCACAACGGTCCCGCTGCTGGCTCCATCATCTAGGGGTGATTCCCTGAACCTGGACGGGAGGCTGTCGTCGGCACGAGACAAGCCCTCGCGCACACCGAACATCCTCTCCAACGTCACTATCCTCGCCCCCGCCTCCCTCATCTCCTCAGGCGTCACTCTGAGCCCCGTGGCCACCTCCAGTACCTCGGAGACTCTCTCGAAGGGAAGCAGCATCATGTTCTGCATTATGTTCTTGCAGGGCTCCAGCGAGTCTATGACTGCGTTCCAGTCCTCGAAGTAGTTTACGAGCCGCCCCTTCCCCCTGTCGGCGAGCCTCATGGTGGACTCCGGGACGCCGCACA
>Ga0209427_10009134_pt1 | contig 11082 bp, 6 predicted proteins | sample DeeMarSWOR136_30_FD_187465 | JGI IMG/M metagenome (GOLD analysis project Ga0209427, IMG submission 187465) | Marine sediment microbial communities from White Oak River estuary, North Carolina - WOR-1-36_30 (SPAdes) (version 2) | ecosystem: Environmental > Aquatic > Marine > Intertidal zone >... | reverse complement strand
TTTACTATGTGGTAAAAGGTGAACACATGACCTGGGAAGAAATAATTATATCTGCCCTAAAAAATGGGAAAAATTTGGAAATAGCAGTAAAAAAGGCAGCAAAGCTGGCTCCAGAGGAAATAGTCTCATTATTGAAAGACTTTCAAAGCATTATTCAAATAATAACGAAAAGATCAGATATATATTCAAAAGTAATTTTTCTCTTATATTTTCATTTTTTTGCAACTATGAGAGAACCTTTCAATGAGTTCCCCCTTAAACACCCCTTTACATGCTCAATCTGTATCAAAATCATTAAAGAAAGCACTAAAATGGGCTAAAGATAACTAAGAAGCTCAAATTTACTGGATACCGTACATCCATTACGGACCACCTTTATAGCCTTGAGAGGAGATGCAATGAGCTGGAACACAACAACTGATAAAAAAGAAAAAGCGTACAAAGAAGCTTTAGATAAATGCAGAATACTTGCCAGCCAAAATCCAGAAGTCTACACACCCCGTGTCGCTTCTATACTGAATAATCTTGGAGTTTTCTACAGTGATACTCAAAAGCTCTGAAGCAGAAAAAGTCTACAACGAAGCTTTACAGATCAGAAGAGCCCTTGCAGAAAAGAATCCCAATGATTATACCCATGATGTTGCTGTAACGTTGAATAATCTTGGAATACTCTACAATGATACACAAAGATTCTCTGAAGCAGAAAAAACATATAAAGAAGCTTTAAAGATCAAAAAAGCCCTCATAGAACATCCAGAAGACGCTGATCCCGATATTGCCATGATTCTGTTAAATTTAGGAGCTCTCTACAATGATACTCAAAAGTTCTCTAGAGCAGAAAAGGTCTACAAAGAAGCTTTACAGATATATAGAGAACTTGCAAAGAAGAACAATGACGTATACGCTGATATTGTTCTAACATTGAATAACCTCGGAGCTCTTTACATCCATACACAAAGATTTGATGAGGCAGAAAATGCTTTTATTGAAGCGTTACGAATCAGGAAAACCCTCGCAGAAGAGAATCCAGAGGTTCATACTCCTGATATTGCTATGATATTGAATAACCTTGGAATTCTCTACATCAGTACTCAAAAGTTCTCTGAAGCAGAAAAAGTCTACAAAGAAGCTTTACAGATCAGAAGAGCCCTTGCAGAACAAAATCCTGACGTTTATACCCCTCATGTTGCTGCAACATTGAACAGTGTGGGAAATCTCTACAATGATACAACCCAATTTGATGAAGCAGAAAAAGCATACACTGAAGCTTTGCAGAAGTATAGGGCGCTTGCAGAGAAAACCCCAGAGGTTTATATCTCTCATGTTGCTGCAACGTTAGATAACCTTGGAAGTCTCTACACACATAGCAGCAAGTTCTCTGAAGCAGAAAAGGCGTACATAGAAGCGCTACAAATCAGGAAAACTCTCGCAAAAGAGAACCCAGAAGTTTTCAATCCTGATGTCGCTCTAACGTTGAATAACCTTGGAAATCTTTACACTTCCACACACAAGTTTTTTGAAGCAGAAAAAGCATACACTGATGCGTTACAGATCAGAAGAACTCTTGCGAGACAAATCCCAGAAGTTCATACTCCTGACATTGCTATGACGTTGAATAATCTTGGAAATGTTTATAGTGATATAAACCAGTTTGATAAAGCGGAGAGTGCTCTTATTGAAGCATTACAAATTAGGAGAACTCTCGCAGAAGAGAATCCAGAAGTTCATACTCCTGACATTGCTATGATTTTGATCAATCTTGGAAATTTCTACAAAGATATAACCCAATTTGATAAAGCAGAAAAAGCCTTTATTGAAGCGTTACAAATCAGGAAAACTCTCGCAGAAGAGAACCCGGAAGTTTTCAATTCTGCTGTAGCTTCGACGTTGGATAGCCTCGGAAGTCTCTACAAAGATGTACATGATGCTGATAAAGCAGAAAAAGCTTTTATTGAAGCTATACAAAAATACAAACAGGCAACCCTGTGGTTTGATACAGCAAGATCAACTTACAATCTTTTTACGGTTACATTTGATGGAAAAACCCTGGAGAATTCAAAAAACTATTAGAACTGGCAATTTTACTTTCAAAAGAAAAAAGATACAAATATGCACAAAAAGGGAGGCATGAAAATATATATTTGGCACTGCTTCATATGGATATAAGTACTTTTGGTGTTTTGGAAGCTTTGAGAGATCCTGAATTGCTGTCACTGCCATGGGATAAAACACTGCTTCAACAAGAACTTAAAAGAGCGCAGAGTGATATGAAATTCCAAAAAACGCTGATAGAAAAAATACTGAACGAGCATGTGCCGTACTTCGGGCATATTCCTGGAACACTTCCAGAAAATGCGCTGTTTATCTATGTCCAAGAACTGCTAGATTACGTACTTTTCTATGTAATAGAAGGTGATAGTTCAGAAAAATTCAAATGTAGGAAAGAATTCTTGACAATAGGTGACAAATTGCTTCGTAATCTGCGGATACAAAGAGGAGCTGCACAAAAAACGGATAATTTAGCGGTTGCCATAAATAAATTTGAAATGTATTCTAAAAAATGGTCTGAGATGTTACCTGATGATATAAGGAGGCTAATTCAAGAGAATGATCAGATTGTATTCTCTCCAGATTCTTATTGCTCTTTTCTTCCTTTAGAAGCTCTGCAAATAGATGGGGAGTACTTGTGTATAGAGAAGACTGTGGTGAGAGCTGCAAGTTTTCATCAATTTCTAACGCTTTTAGGGAAGAAGCCTTCACTTGATTCGAGTTTAGTAATGGGAAATCCATGGCCTCAATGCGATGAAAAGAAGTTGATTTATTCTCTACCATCAAAGCCAGAGTATTTCAGAATTCCTTCTCTTCAAAATGCGCAAGAAGAAGCAAGTGTTCTCACGAAAAAGCTTCCTAAAGGTACAGTTCTTTTAGGACAGAACGCTACAGGTGAAAGATTCCTTTCAGAGATCTCAAAGCACTCTCTGATTCATTTTTCGGGCCATGGAGATTTAGGACGCATTCTATTCCTTTCTGGCCCTTTTGAGGGATTTCCACCACCTTTTGAGCCGGAAGAATTTTCTGATTTACGGAAGGCAGAAAGGATTAAAGGTACCAAGAAAATTAACATGATGGAGGAGTGGCATCCAGTGACAGATTTAGATTTGTTTGATACACCACTGACAGAAGGCACTATCGTATTCCTTAATGCATGTGAAACGGGACAGCACAAATATGCTGGAGGTGGGTATTATCAGGGGTTGCCAGCAGTATTTCTGAAGAACGGAGCACATTCAGTTATATCTTCTTTGGTCCCTATTTTTGATGAGCACTCAAAGGAATTTGCCATCAAGTTTTATGAGAACCTTTTACATACTCACTCTGTATCAGAATCATTAAAGAAAGCTCGAATCTGGGCTAAAAGCATCTACAAAGCCCAGATCTACTGGATACCCTACCTCCATTATGGACCACCATCATAGATTGCCTAAAGATTAAAAGCCTTTAGCAGAATATAGACGAAAGAACCGAACAATGATCAATAAAGTAGTAGAAGTTCCTAAAAGGTGAACAAATGAACTGGAAAAAAGTAATTACTTCTGCCATCAGAAAAGGAAACTTGGATTTAGCCTTAAGAATAGTAGTAAAGGTAGATCCAGAGGAGCTATTTTCATTATTAAAGAATTTTTCGGAGGGAAAAGAAGACTGCACAACACACATTGCAGCATTTTTGGACAAACTTGGAACCTTCTATCAGCATACACAAAGATTCTCTGAAGCAGAAAAAGCCTACAACGAAGCTCTGGAAAAGTACACAAATCTTGCACAGCAAAATCCTGATGTGTACACATTTCATGTGGCCACAATATTAAACAGTTTAGGAACCCTCTTCAGTGATACAAAAAGATTTTCTCTCGCAGAAAAAGCTTACAAAGAAGCGTTAGAAATCAGAAAGAATCTTGCAGTACAAAATCCACGCATATATACATCTGATGTTGCTGTAACATTAAATAATTTAGGAATTTTCTACAAAAATACAGGAAATCTCCCAGAAGCTGAGAAAGCCTACAAAGAAGCTTTAAGAATAAGAAGGAATCTTGCAGAAGAGAACCCAGATGTGTACACATCATATGTTGCTATAACGTTGAATAACCTGGGAGTTTTCTACCAAGATACACAAAGATTTTCTCTCGCAGAAAAAGTGTACAAAGAAGCTTTAAAGAAATATAGAGCTCTCGAAAACAAAAATAACAAAATATACGTACACTATACAGCTTCAATTCTGATTAACCTTGGAAATCTCTGCGAAATTATGCAAAAGTTCTCTGAAGCTGAGAAAGCCTACAAAGAAGCTTTAAAGAAATATAGGATTCTTGCAGGAGAGAACCCAGAGGCGAACACTCATTATGTGGCTGCAACATTATACAATATTGGGGTGCTTTATAAAAATACACAAAAAGTTGATGAAGCAGAAAATGTACAGAGTGAAGCGTTAGAAATCTATAAAGAACTTGCACAAAAAAATCCTGATGTGTACACGCCATATGTTGCTTTAACATTGAATAACTTGGGACTTCTCTATAATGATACACAGAAATTTAATGATGCAGAAAACGTATATGCCGAAGCTTTAGAGATGTATAGAGCCCTTAAAAGCCAAAATCCAGATGCATACACTCATTATGTGGCTGTAACGTTAAATAATGCTGGAATCCTTTATAAAAACATACAGAAGTTCTTAGAAGCAGAAAAAGCATACAAGGAGGCTCTGGAGATATACAGAACTCTTGCACAACAGAATCCAGAGGTATATACACCTGATATTGCTTTAACATTGAATAACTTGGGACTTCTCTATAATGATACACAGAAATTTGATGAAGCAGAAAAAGCATACAGTAAAGCGCTAGAGATCTATAAAGAACTTGCAGAAGAGAACCCTCAAGTGTACACATCGTATGTTGCTGCAACCTTGAACAATTTAGGAACCCTCTACCATGATACAGGAAAATCCTTCGAGGCAGAAAAAGCATACAGTAAAGCGCTAGAGATCTATAAAGAACTTGCAGAAGAGAATCCAGAGGTATACACATCGTATGTTGCTAACGTTTTGAATAACCTGGGAGTTCTCTACGAATACACACAAAGATTTTCTCTCGCAGGAAAAGCTTACAAAGAATCTCTGGAAATATACAGAACCCTTACACAACGAACCCCAGAGGTATACACATCGTATGTTGCTAACGTTTTGAACAATTTAGGAGTTCTCGCCTGGAGTACACAAAGGTTTTTGGAAGCGGAAACCCACTACAAAGAAGCTCTGAAGATGTATAGAATACTTGCAAAAGAAAATCCAGATGTGTACACATTTCATGTTGCTTTAACATTGAATAACCTTGGAGTTTTCTACACTGATACACAAAGCCCCACTGAAGCAGAGAAGGCGTACACAGAAGCTCTGGAAAAGTATAAAAAAATAAGATCATGGTTTTACGCAGCAAAAGCAGCTCACAATCTCTCAGAGAACAGCTTCGATAAGAAATGTCTTGAAGACGCAAGAAAATTATTTGAACTGGCAATCCTGTTCTCAAAAGAGGAAAAATACAAGTACAATCCAAAAAGAACAAACGAAAAAATATATTTGAATTTAATTGAACAGAATGTAGATTACTTTGGTGTTTTGGAAGCTTTGAGAGACCCAGAGTTGTTGTCACTCCCCTGGAGTCAGATTGTATCATGGAAAGAACTTGAGAGAGCGCAAAAAGATATAGACTTCCAGAAGACGGTGGTGGATACAGTATTGGGAAAGAAAGTACCTCATATTAGAATTCCTGAAAACCTTCCAGAAGATGTAGTCTTCATCTACATACAGAAACTTCAAGATTATTTTTTCTTCTTCGTAGTAGGAAATAATAGTATAAAAAAATTCAAATGTGAAAAAGAATTTTTCTCTAGCGGTGGCAGACTGCTTTACAATCTGAGTGTACAGCAATGGGCTGCAAAAAAAACGGATGATCTGTCGTACGTTACAGAGAAGTTTGATGATCTATCCAGGAAATGGTCTGAAACACTGCACAAAAATATCAGGAATGAAATCCAGAAAAAGAACTATGTCGTATTCTTTCCAGATCCATACTGCTCCTTTCTTCCTTTAGAGGCATTACAGATTGATGGAAAATCGTTGTGTGTAGAGAAGACTGTGGTGAGAGCTGCAAGCCTCCATCAGTTCTTGAGGCTTTCAGAAAGGAATCATCATTTTAGCTCAAGTTTGATTGTGGGGAATCCATGGCCTGGATGTGACAAAAAGAAATTAGTATATGCTCTGCCATCAGGCTCTGAGCAGTTTAGAATCTCTTTTCTTGATGAAGCAGAAAAAGAGGCAAGAGCTCTCGCAGGAAAGCTCCCTGATGCTGCAGTTCTTTTGAAACAGGAAGCTACAGGTGAGAGATTCTTATCAGAGGTTTCACGACATTCTTTGATACATTTTTCGGGACATGGAAGTTTGGGAAGGATTTTATTTTTGGCAGGTCCTCTCAAAGGGTTTCCGCCGCAGTTTGAACCAGAAGAATTTTCATATTTGCGGAAGGCGGAACGAAGTAATGGGGGTAAAAGAGTGAACATGATGGAGGAGTGGCATCCCATAACAGATCTGGATTTGTATGATGTGAAATTGACTGATGGTGCTGTTGTGTTCTTGAATGCGTGTGAAACGGGTCAGCATAGCTATGCGGGCGGGGGATACTCCCAGGGGCTACCTGCAGTTTTCCTGAAGAATGGAGCTCACTCTGTTGTATCTTCCTTAATCCCTATCTTTGACAATTCTTCGAAAGAGGTTGCTCTTCATTTCTATGAGAACCTTTTAAGTACTCGATCCGTATCACAATCCTTAAGAAAAGCACGAATCTGGGCTAAAGACAAATATAAAGCCCAGATCTACTGGATACCCTACATCCACTACGGACCACTCTTATAGATGACACATATATTCAGATATTGGTTACACAGATAAAGTTCACATTGCTCTTGATGAAGTGCTCTCATTCTGTGAATCTTATGGTTCAAAAGATGATAAAACCAGAATATACATCAACAAAATACTTTTCTTTCAAAATGAATTATTCGACTAATTTAAACAGATGGTGGTCCTTTCTTTCTCGAAAAAGAAAATTCTCATTCACATAACAAAAGGACTGGGGTGGTATAAACCTGTCAAAAATAGTATATGGATCTACAGCCTTAGTAAAAACCCTTACATCCTTAATTTCGATGGCGAAAGCCTTTTCTTTGTCTTCAAAATAACAAAAATATTCTTCTTCTGTCATTCCTGAGTACGAAGAGCACTTTTCCCATATCTCCTCAGTGGAGCCTTCCAATATTCCTTTAATGGTTATCACTCCAATGATTTTGCTTACTGGTGAGGTGGAATAAATATAAATCTGTTCTATGTCTCTCTTAAATACCCTCTTGCGAAACTCGTATTTTTTCTCTCCCTCCACTATTTTGGCCGCGTACTTTGGTTTAACTGAAAGTAAAACGTTCATGTATACCACCTCTCTTTTTTATATAATCATATTTTTTGTGGGAAATTTCAGTTATGGATTGGGGTGCAGAACCTAGTATGTTATCTTTCATCAATTCGTTTAAATGCAGTGGATTCTGAAAGTAAAAATGGTGTCTGAAGATAATGACCGTTACAGGAGCTTTCACCATCTCCTGAATCTCATCATAGGTAAAGACACTTCTTTTTCCTACAATTCTCAGAATCTCATTCTCGTCAGTCAAAGATACGTGTACCTCTTCCACTACTCCCAGAGATGTGATTCTCTGTTGATCTTTCGAACGGTAAAATAGTACTATATCGCCCGGGCGAATTCTTCTTATTCTCGAATGAGTAAGATACGCTTTTTTGATGGTATTACCTTGTGGATTAAAACCAATGTATTCAGTAATCCTCATTTGCCTTTTTTGGTAATCTTGGAACAAACGATCATGGAATTTTGGAATTATTGGAACAACAAATTTCCGTATATTCGTTCCATCTCTAAAGCTGGGGTAGAATTTTCTGCTCATTTTGACAGGATCAATAGTGTATTCCTCAGGATACAATTTCTTGAGATATACAGTTTCTCCCCTTTTATTTTTTCCGCAAGAAATAAACCCAAACTCCAAAATCAAATCGATCAAGTAATCCTCTTCTTCTGTAAAATGTGTAAGGTAGGTCTCATCAATATTGTGATCTATACAGTACTTGAAAGCCAGTTTTAAGAGAAGTTCTCCTATCTTGTATCCTGTAAGGTCCACTTTAAGGGTAGCTATTTTGAATCGTCTTCGTTTGGGGAGAGGAGGGGTTGCATCGACAGATTCATCTTCTTCCTTGTATATGAGGATAGCTTTGATTTTCCCTTCCTCTGAGTACACCCAGCATTTTCTTCCTTCTCTTGATATTTTCGTGAACCACTCGTCAAATTCTGGGTACTCTTCTTTTAATGAATCAAATATGGGGTCATTGACATCTGTGTTGTAGACATATTCTTCTTTGAGCATGACATGTGAAAAGGTACTCTTGTGAAGACTTTCGAAATAAGCTACTGCAGAATCTGTGTCCATTACCCTATCTTCAATTCCTACCTTTAGGGCTTTCCGTAAAATTCCTCTATCTTCTGTAATTAAAATATCTACAGCATTTTTGTAAACTGCATAGAGGATTGTATTGTCAGGTTCTTCATTAATACTTGAGTTGCCAATCAAATGTAAAAAGGCTTTATCAGGTACTGGGGGAGATTCCAAAGGAGGATAGGATTTTAATTTGGAAATCATGATTTCTCTCCGTTTTACATCTGGATCATTCTCAATGTCTTTCACTGATGCTGGATGTACTATAATTATATGCTTATTCTCTCTTGTAATTCTTAATAGTTTTTGAAGGTGTTCTGGGAGTACGGCTGGATCTTCGCGATAGATGAAAATATTGGTATCTATTAAAATCCTCATAGTTCCCCTCCCTCCATTTCTTTCACTGTTGGGGATAACTCCCCCTGTTGGTATGCATCTATTTGAGACAATTCCTGGGTAGTATGAATAAGGAGGTTATTCATCCTTTTCATAATAGGAAGAAAAACTTACCCTATAAAAAGGCTTCGGTTTCACAGGGCTGTCAAATCATTAGGTGTTTCTCTCAATTTTGAATTAATCATGAATTAATCTTAATCATTAAGAATTAATCATGTCCTTCTCCTATATGGACCATAAAGTTAAAAAGGTTTGTGACGAACAGGAGAAATAACTTTATCAGAATCATAAGATAGAGTATGAAGAAAAGAAACCTAGCTGAAGCCGATCAAAGAAGAAATGAGAACAGCTGAATAAATAAAGGAATTAGGAAAAATATACAGATGGGAAGGTGGCTACATGGGTAAAAAGGGCATCCTCAAGGTGTTCATAAGTTCCACTTACAGGGATCTGAAAGACGTAAGAAGGCTACTCCTCCAGGGGGTAGAGGGGGCATTGGAAGCTGTGGCCATGGAGAAATTTGTTCCAGTTGACAAGTCTCCTCATGATGAAGCAATACAGCATCTTGAAAAGAGTGATATCTGTATTTTTATTATTGGAGATTATTACGGTACTGTGATTGAAGATTGCACGATAAGAACAGATGCATGTGGGGACTGCAAAGGAGGTATTTCTTATACACACTGTGAGTATAGAAGAGCTAAAAATGCTGAAAAGCCGCATATGGTTTACATAGTAGAAAATGAGATTTCAGATATCCTTTCAAAAATTGAGAAGTTCGATCTTGAGAGTACAGAACAGAATGATATTCTTGAATTTTTGAGGAGGAATAACATAAGTTGTTCAAAGGCAAGACTATTTTCTGGATACACTCCTCAGGAAATCAAGGAACGATGGAAGATGACCGAAGATAAGAATAAAGAAAAGCTTGACAAATTCAAAGAAGAAATATCAAAATCAGGGTTAGAATTATATGGTTCAGTGAACATATCAAAGGAAGAGGATTACTACAGTCTTTGTCAAATTATTAAGAAACATCTTAAAGAGAATATCATTAGATGGTATCAAGAAGGGAGGATTAAATTTGCAGAATTTGCTGGAAGAAGAGAAGAACTTCAAGAATTAAATGATAAATTACATGAAAAGAACTCGTATGTGTGGTGGGTACAGGAGGTGTTGGGAAGACATCACTTATTCAAGTAGCCTTGCTTTTAGAAAAGCTTTCAGGCAGGAAGATTTATGCACTTTTCAAGGAATATGCACATAATTATACGAGAGCTGGTTACTCGTTCGCAAAGGAGACGTTTCATGAAGAAACTTTTACTGAACGATTGACATTGACTGATATTTTAAGATTTGTCTTTCAGAATCCTGATAGACTTGACAATATATTGAAAATGGATAAAAATGGTAAAATTTCAAGCTTAATTAAAGAATTGGATCGTGAAAAATCGATTTTGTTCATTGATGATCTTCAGGATTCGGAAAAGGATGTAAAGGACTTTATTTTTAGATGTGGTGATAGTTTGAAGAATGGTGCAGTGGTAGCAGGTGTTCGCGAGAAAGGAAGGTGTTACTCAACTATAGGCCCCTTGGATGGAATGAGAGCTAATGATTTAGAAGATATGATTCTTCTTCTGGCAGAGAATCATGATGTGAAGCAATATGTGATGGGCAACATTGATGTGTGGAGTGGAGAAATCTTCAGGATTACACAGGGGCATCCTATGCTTGTTGATATTATTGTGAGAAATGCTAATGTTTTTCCAGATTGTAGAAAATTGGAGGGAATTACACATATCAGAAATATAGAGGGCCAGGAAGCTGTAGATGAGGTCATGAATAGACTTATTCGAGAGATTCTTGATGAGGAAGAATTAAAGGCAGTTCATGCTCTATCTGTTTTTCGTGATCCAGTGGATAAAAGAATTATAGGCAATATTTCCTTCCACCATATTATTCTCTTGATAGTAGTCATGTTATCACATCACAATTTGTAACCTAGCTTCTCTGCTAGCGTTATATACTCTCTGATCAATCCCTCACTTAAGCCTGTGAGTGTGGAGATCTCAAGGAGGC
>Ga0209427_10009132_pt1 | contig 11083 bp, 15 predicted proteins | sample DeeMarSWOR136_30_FD_187465 | JGI IMG/M metagenome (GOLD analysis project Ga0209427, IMG submission 187465) | Marine sediment microbial communities from White Oak River estuary, North Carolina - WOR-1-36_30 (SPAdes) (version 2) | ecosystem: Environmental > Aquatic > Marine > Intertidal zone >... | reverse complement strand
AAAGACTATCAGGTTGATAGGCCGGGTGTGTAAGCGCAGAAATGCGTTCAGCTAACCGGTACTAACGCTCGATTACTTGACCATATCAATCTTTGGTTGATAGCTCGATGCTCGATTCTTGATACTCGATGCTCGAGAAATGAGTACTCATATGTGCGCATCTGCATTTTTTCGTATTGCGTATATCGTATTGCGTATTGCGAACTTTTGATAATAGAATAGAGCCGGGCCATTGAGGCCCGGTTTTAACGAACTTCCTGGTGACTATACGTGCGGGGAAACGCCTGTTTCCATTCCGAACACAGAAGCTAAGCCCGTGCGGCCGATGGTAGTCCTTGCGGGCGAGAGTAGGTATCGCCAGGATTTATAAGCCCCGAATGGGAGACCGAGCGGGGCTTTCCTTTTGCGCCTATTTTGGAGTACGAAGGCACAGAACATTGATGAAATCCGAAATACGAAGCACGAAATCCTAAACAAATTCAAATTACCAAAATACAAAGGTTCAAAAAACAACCACGGATTACACAAATTTTGCAGTTTTTAGTATGGAATTAGGGGATTTTGGAAATTAGAGGCTTAAAGCAGAAAGCTGTTGGCCTTTTGGTTTGGGCAGACAGATAGCAGTTCGTGCTTTTGAATAATTCACATTTTATCAACAACTTTCCAGAAGCATATTAACCCGAAAGCAAAAAAGATCCACGATGGAAAAGGCCCCAGAATCAACCACAGGTACAAGGGAGTATCAATAACTATGCTTTCATTGCCGGAAGGAGCTTTTTTGACAATATGCGGCCAAAGCCATTTATTATGTATTATATATATGTCGCCAGAGGTTATACGACATAATCGTTCGCATTCTTCGCCAAATTGTGCATAACAATTATCAACAACTTCCTCACTAATTAAGTTTCCTTCAGAATCGTAAGTACTCAGAGTATCAGGATAATCACCGGAGCGTGTTCTGTTATCATTGGCAGACTCCAACTGATCGTACTCATTCACACGTATTCTGGGATTGTTGTCTTGTGAAGACCACCCCTTTAGAAATGTTCCATCAGGGGCATATTTCTGGATTCTGTAATAAAAATTTGCAACACAATAAACATTACCTTTGCTATCAACTGCAACGCCACTAAGATCACCTAAAGGAAGCTCAGTTTTCGAGGACACCCAAAAAGCCTTGTTCCAAGCCGTTAAAAAACCGTTAAAAAAACCGAACAAACCAAGAAGAGTCATAATAAGAAAGAAATAGAGAAAAAGCCTTTTAGAATACGATCTCAATCTCGTCTTTGATATTCCATAGATAATGTTATCCGAAGAAACAAGTTGGGGTAGTTCAGGAACTTGTATAAGATATAAAATATCTTTAATAGAATGAAAAAACGTTTTTATATCTTTGAGACTTTTCATATCCTCAAAATTAATATCTTTAGCTCCACACTCAATATTTATCGTTTGCCCTGAATTCATCTGAAGTGTCAGAGTTTCGCTTTTTGTTCTGCCCCATTTGATATAAATGGAGTGCTTGCCAGGTGTGACGAAGAAGGTGTATTGGTCGCCATTATACAGCTTACCCACTTTTTTATCGTCAATAAATACCTTAAAAGCTCGTGTTGACCACACTTTAGACTTTTTTCTATAAACGTTGATTTGATTGGAAGCGTGGATTTCCATCTTATAAAGCTTTCAAAAAATATCTTAAAATAATTATCCATTAAATCGAGATAAAAGCAACAATGGAAAGTAAAACGTATTATGGACAGACATTTTAGCTTGTTGCAAAAAAATTCAAAGTAAAGTTAGCTTCTAACATCTCAAATCCCTGCTTTTTTGGTAATGGCAAGTAGGACATATAATGGTAATGGGCGAAAATGGGCGGATTGGTCGTAAGTCGACAGTTCGTGGTTCGTGGTTTTTGGTGATGAACTGGGGGATTTTGGATCTTACGTAAAAAGTTCTGTTGACAACATATTGGGATTTCCTTATATTTTCATTATGAGCCCTACCATATTTCTCGTTGGAAATTACAGGTTTTACTTCTTTTCGAGGGAAGAAGAAATGGTTCAATCCATGTTGTTTCGCCGGACGGCGAGGCGAAATTCCGGGTAGAGCCAATAGTGGCACTAGTAACCTATACTGGTTTTTCAAAGCGGCAATTAGAACGGCTGCAGAAAATAGTAGAGGACCATAAAAGTGAAATCGTTAAAGCATGGAAAAAACACTTCGAGGCCTGAAATCACCAATATTTCAGAGCACGGCTTCTGGATATATTTCAAAGGCAAGGAGTATTTTTTGCCGTTTGGGCATTTTCCCTGGTTCAAAAAAGCGAATGTCCAGCAAATCAGTGAAGTGGAACTGTGGCACGGTACACATTTGTACTGGCCGAGCCTTGATGTGGATCTCTCATTCAATATAATTGAAAACCCCCAAACATACAAGCTTGTTTGCAGGCAGTGAGAGCAATTAAAAGCTTGAAGTGGAAAATGTAAAATTGTTCAGATCTTTCAGGTAGTATTCTTTTTGTGCGCGTATTTCGTGGTTCGCAGGTTAGTTGTTTTCTGTATTGAATTGGGGGAATTTGGTAATTAGAGACCGAAGAGGCACATTGAGGTATTAGTTTGGGCGGGGATGGTGTTTGAGAGGTCGGGGTGGATTTAGTTTCATTTGCGGAAGTAAGATGTGCGTGCTATGATGTCAGGGATTTTGACAGAGCCGGTCGGTACATTTTCTTAAGGGTCAAAGGACGGTGGCCTATTTGAACTTTGTTGTGCTGGTGATTAGCTCCTGCCTGGCCTTGTATTTTTATATTCGAAGTGTAGGGCCGGCCGGGCTGGAAAAGAGGATAGGCAAAGCCGCTTACCAACGCTGCGCACATTACCGCATTATTTCAAGCATATTCATGTTCGTTATGATGGGTAACTTTATTCTGTATACTGTGTATCCTCTGCCAATTGGTTTGCCGAGAACGTTTCCGTGGGGTTGGTGGGTATCATTTATAATCGCAGTGATAATCGGTGCTCCGTCAGGATACCTGATGTGGCTTGGGATACGTGATGCTGGGGCCGAAACCATGATTCCGAAAAAAGAGCACGGGATGTATCACGGGATATACGAAAAGATTCGGCATCCACAGGCGGCGGGCGAGCTTCCATTGTGGTTTTCAATAGCCTTTATTCTGCACAGTCCTTTTTTGCTGCTGTTTTCGTTAGTTTTTATACCGGCCTGGATATACATGTGCGTCGCGGAGGAACGAGATTTAGTTATCCGTTACGGGCAATCTTACGAAGAATACAAAAAGCGGACGGGATTCTGGTTTCCGAGAAGAACCAAGAATGGCGAACTGAAGCGGTAAAGACGGAGGCAAGACTTATGGGCGAGAGCAGGCGGATTAGCTTTCAGTTCATGGTTTTTAGTTTTTAGTGTTGAAATGGGGGATTTTAGCAACTACGGGCCGAGTGTTGATTGTGCTCGGGCTTTTTGTTTGCGCAAGTTTGGCAGCGTGAATTTAAGGCGGTTGGTAAATATGACGATAAGATATATAGTCATATTCGTGAGAAAGAGATGGGAGCGATTGTTATGGAGTTTAGATCAAACAAATTGATTTGTATAGCCGCGGGAGTAATCACCGGCTTCATAGGGATTTTTAACGTGATGCTGTACCTGACGTTTTCCGACCAGGGTGCGCCGTTGTTTCTGGGTGTACTGGGGGTCGTATTTATCCTCATCTCAATCGCGGCTTTTACTTTCAGAAAGATTGTGAGAATCGATAAAGAGGCAGTACTGGTTGAGCGGGCAATAGGAGCATTTTTCTGGAAGAAGGTGCAGCTTATTCCCATCAAGGATTTCAATGAGATAGGTATAACAACAGGGAGCAGAAGCAATAAATATTCGGGGCCGACGACAATCTATTTCATTCAATTACTTGGCAGGAAAAATGTCTCGATTCCCGGCAGCAGTCCCGATCTTGGAACAATCCTATCAACAGCACGGCAGATATCAGGATTTGTGAATTTGCCCATAGATGAAAAACCGAGAATACGATTGACCGTGTTCGGATGGTGAACAGAAGCTTACAGATCTGGCTCACCTGTACGAGCGGGCAAGACCGGATGGGCGATGGTTAATCATTGTTGATAGTTAATTGTTTGCCCTTTCCTGCATTACGTAAAGGGACTCCTCGTAGATTTTTCCATCCCGCCAGCGTTGCACAAAAACAAGTGCCTGGCGAATGTGGCCGTAAAACTTGTGGGTCCATTCCTGAGACATCTCGACCATGCTCACATTATTTTCTTCATCGACGGCGACGGCTTTGATTTCGAAACTGGTGAATTCCGTGCAGCCTTTGATGAAATCCTCTCCCTGCTCGCGGATCATTTCTCTTCCGACTAACGGGACAAGGCCGCTTATTTTCCTCACCGCATTATCGGCATAGTACTTTTCCAAAACTTCCTTCCACTTGCCTTGCAGACTCATCGCATTCATGTTCTCAACATCAGCTTTTATACTCATGATTGGTTCTCCATTTACAATTTAAATTTTAAGTGATTAGTTTATCTGTTTTTCCATTGGTACGGCTTGCTGCGGAGGATTCATCGGCCTACAATCGGGCACGCAGTAGCGACCGGAGCAAAGGGCGAGCCGGACAACCAACACAGCAGCCCCTGATTAGGTGGACAGATGCTTAACGGTGCACAGCACGCCTTACGGCGGAATCCGCCACGATGACTCTTTGAAGATTGTTTCCATATCCTTGTTGCCTCGGCAGTGACCCGCTCTTTAAGCTCGGGCGATGGCTCGGGCAAGCGGGCCTCTGATAAAAGTTTTTCGAGCTTATCGTATTGCGTCTGGTTTTCATTGTTCATATCAGATTCTCCAGCAATATTCGCAGCTTCTCCATGCCGTAGCGGTAGCGGCTCGCTACCGTGTTTTGAGACAGGCCCAAGAGCTGAGCGATTTCCAAAAACGTCTTGTGCCTGTATGTCTTCATGACAATCACTTCTCTTTGCTTCTGCGGTAAACGGGCCAGGGCCTTCTGCAAGCATTCGGTCAGATCCTGTGAGTTGCCGCTGCTTTCAGAATTAATGAGCCACGGTTCGTTCACAGTTTTTGCCGTCATATTTGTCTTGCGGCGACCAATCAGCCTGAGGGCTTCATTTCGGGCGATGCGAAAGATATAGGCATCGAGGTAACGTGCCTTAGCCAACTGATGGCGCCTGCGAACGATTCGAACAAAGACCATCTGGAGGACATCTTCAGCATCGTGCAGCGAGCAGAGGATGGCCTGAAGATACGCCAAGAGGTCTTTGGCGTATCGTTCCCACAAAAAACCCACGGCCGCGGGATCGTTTCCCGCAAGAGCTGTTCGCAGCACATTATCAGCCGGATTCTCATTCAAGATCATACCCTATTATACTCTCGTGTCTATTCACCCATAAAGACCGGCCGAGGCGGCCTTTTTGTCTAACAATCTACAAATTTCTTCACAATCTGTCCTTAAACTGTACAGAAATATATACCTGCAATCAATGACAACATTGCTTATATATTCCGGGACTTTCCATATATCTTCATAAACGATAATCCTGCACGCTAAAACAAATCATTTAACCTGAATGATTCGGATCATTGCAGCATCCCCGGCGGTTCTATCGGCCCACATGATTTAAATCAAAAATTAAAACGAAAAATGCAAAATAGTTATAGAATGCGAAAAAAAGTGTACGTGTAAATGGGTTAGAATGAGAAGTTGAAACAGGTATAGGAAGAGTTTACGGGAGCACTATTTTTTGCGATTTCACGTTTGACAATGTGTTCAGGTCGTCTTACACTAAATACCTATGGGTAAAGAAGAAATCAAAAAGAGGCTGCTTGAGGCTGTTAAAAAGGATCCACATATTTCAGATATAAAATCGGTGGCGATATTCGGCTCTTATGTGAACGGTATGGCGACCGAAGACAGTGATGTTGACGTTCTTATAGATTTCGAGACAACGGCGATCATCGGTTTCTTTGCACTTTCCGACATCAAAGACAATTTTGAGAGGTTCCTGCAAAAAACGGTTGATCTCCTGACTCCACAGGCTATAAGTAAGTACTTCAGGGACGAAGTTTTGCGGCAAGCTGAGTATGTCTATGAGAAATGATAAAACATATCTGGCCCATATCCTTGACGCGATAGAGACCATCGAAGAGTATCTTGAGGGTGTTGCCTATGAGCAGTTTGCATCGAGCAAGATGATTATTGATGCAGTCATAAGAGAGCTGGAAATAATCGGTGAGGCATTCAATAATATAAGCTCACAATTCAAGCAGGAAAATCCAAATATTCAATGGCGTCGAATAAAGGATATGAGAAATTTCCTTATCCATGAGTATTTCGGCGTTAATACGAAAGTCGTTTGGGATACCTGCAAACATGACATCCCTTTGCTCAACAGCCTTGTTAAAAAAACACTCGACAGCTAAGCCCACGTAAAGACAGGGATGCTACTTTAACAGAGGGAAGCGTGGTAGTATAACCAGAGGTGAAAAGAGGACTAATGCTGATAAATGTGAAATGAACAGAGTGGGAATTATGAAATATTACGTTTGGGTAATACTATTAGCAGCGGCAGTTGTTATGCCAGTACGGGCGGGGACGTACTACGTGGCTACGAACGGAAATGATGCGAATCCCGGCAGCGAGGAGAAGCCATTTCGCACGATTGCGAAGGCGGCGAGCACAGCGCGTGCGGGGGACACGATACTGGTGCGCGGTGGTGTGTACCCGGAGCATGTGGTGATGCGGTACTCCGGGCAGGAGGGTAAGCCAATCGTTTTGAAGAACTATCCCGGAGAGAAGCCAGTGATACAGCCTGGCGATCGCGGCAAAGAGCCGCCCGGCCATGGGCTGCTGCTTCAGGCAGAAGAGGGTTATCAAAATCCGATCGGCCGGATTATTGTGGAGGGGCTTGAAATCCGCTACGGCTGGGACGGTGTTAAGATATACAATGCCCACGACGTTATCATACGAAAATGCAATATCCATGAGAACTGGAACCAGGGGATTCTTGGAAACGGCAACCGCGTGCTGATTGATCGAAACATAATAGCCGGGAACGGTACAAACACAAAAGTAGCAAAGAACCTTGTGCACGGAATCTATTGCACGGGAAGCGCATTTACGATTACGAACAATTTGATTCATTCCAATACGGCTTACGGCATACAGGTGGCGGCGTATGATTACAAGAAAGACTCGATGGCGGGGCCGGAATATGCGGATGCGAAGAACTGGTTGATCGCCAACAATACGCTTGCGTTCAATAAGAACCGGGCCGGGATTGTGATCTGGCAGGATGGTGTGGAGAATTGCGTCGTACAGAACAATATCTTTTACAAGAACGGAGGGGTGAACGGGATTCTGTTCTATACACAAGAGGGCCGGCGGCATTCGATACGGAACAACATCTTTTATCCAGCGGGTGAGAATCTCGTGGCCACGGAAGACAATGCTTACGAGGCAAGCGACAATCAACAGATTGACCCGCAGTTTGTCGACGCCGATTCCTTCGATTTTCACCTCAAGGCCGGTTCACCAGCCATTGACGCGGGGAGGGACGAGCGTGCTCCCAAGAGGGATTTCGAGGGAAAGCACCGGCCGACAGGCAGCAAGGTTGACATCGGGGGGTATGAGTTTTCGCCAACCAACAGGTAGCAGGGGAGCGGTGGTGTTTCCAACGCTTCGAGATGTACGTTAAGCAGGCCGTACATTTTTGAAGACACTTTCGGGATGAGAGATTTTTGGAGGTAATATTGAATAATGTATTCACAGAAAAGATACATTAACAGAATGAGAGCATTTATAGGTTGTCCGGTTATGTTGATTGTGCCGGCGGGGGATGACATGTCCGAGTAGGTGGGTTAGTTGAAAATATTTAGTTATGAATTGGGGGACTTTTGTGAATACAGGCCAAGGGCTAATTGCGCTCGGCCTATTTGTTCGGTTTGATTCTACAATTTCAAATTATTCTGTGTCGGGTATCCAAATTAGTTCGTCCAGCTTATCAGAGCAGATTAATTCGACGTGGCCAACTACAAATCCGATGACGTGCCCCCTGATTGTTCCGGGCTTTTCCGGCAGCAATTCCCTGCCGCCGGCAGGATTGTGGATCCATCATTCGGGGAGGATGAATCCTTTGTCGATTTCCTCATTCAGGGCAATCAAGCTCACTTCGGTGGTGGTCTGTATATGGCCAATCAGGTGGCATCGTGTACAGGGTACCTCTTCGTGGATAATCGTCCCTCGTAAGATTGGGGCGCGATCTATATCAATATCGTCCGAACGCGGAGGTTGGGGTGAGATGTCCAAAAGCTACAGGCCCGACTAATGCACAGACCATGGTTTTACGAAGAATTTAGTTATTGCTCTGTCAACCGGTTGGCTACGATGTACGTCTATGTCGGTATTGACATTGTGGCATACAGGAGCACTGATTATGAAGCCAAATGGAAAATGCCGGATGAGTAAACACAAGCCAAAATGCTGTATATTGACTACCTTAAACAAGTCGGTGCTTACCTCCCGGGCAATGATGCAGCGTTGCCGATCTCGATTATCACCACTCTGGTTTGCCGTGACTCTCTCTATCTTCACACTGCTTCAAACCGACATAATGGCGGCAATTCCAAAGCCAAGCCAGGTTCTTCGGGAGTTGCAGACACGACAGTCCTCGCTGGAGAACGTCGAACTGGAGGCTACTTGGGAAGAGTATGAGGCAGGCGAGCCTACCCAATGGGAGGTGCAGACCGTCTGGCGCGACATATCGCGCCGGATACGTTGCCGGTATTACCACGGCCGTGGGCAGTTGCCGCCGGCAGAAAAGGTCTCGGAGCAAGGGCAACTCGTTGACAATCTTTACAATGGGGAACTTACGGTCAAACTTATCGCGGACCCTGCACATACCCGTTTGGGAGACATGTTGCCAGCAGGCGTGCAGACCGCTGACCCCACGAATCGTTACCGAACTGCGATCGTTTACGCCGGCGAGTTTCCGGACAAAGGGGCAATCGCATCGCACCGGGAGCCCACGACCACCATGGACGGTCCTTTGATACGCGATTTATCCACTCTTCTGGCTGCCGGCAAGGATGTTGCAGTGGAGCCTGTGAGCGGCCATCCGAATATGTACGAGCTCCGATATCAACTCGACCCCATAGCCGATCCCGAACACTTGATGCATCGCGTGCTCTTAGACGCGGACAGGGGCTGGATCGTCACGAGACATGAGCAGTTCTTCCCGAACGGGAAATCCGCCCGCCTGAAGACTTGCGAGTACCAGCGCTGTGAGAGTGGAGTATGGGTGCCGGCGAAGGGGCAATTCCTGAACTTGTGGGGCGGGGACGTCCCCGATCTCGACTGGCGGTTTACGGTCCGCCGTGCCGCGGTCAACAATCCCCAGTTTGACCAGAGCATCTTCAATGTCAGAATCCCGCCCAAATTCTACGTAACCGATATGCGCCAAAACATATCATACCGGGTCGGAGAAGAGACTATATCGAACACCGACCTGACTCGCCTGACCCAGCAGGCCCTCAACGCCCGGTCGGCACGCGGTGAAGGCGTGGGAATCCCACAAGACATGCACCCTTGGCTGAGGGCTTTCCGGGTTGCGGCATCTGTAATTTTCATCCTGCTTATAGCGGCGATGATTTGTGCGGCATGGGGCATCATCAAAAAACATGGCCCAGAGCGCAGAAGATGGCTGCTGAGAGGGGGCGTGACATTGTTGCTCTGGATTGGACTCGTTTTCGGCCACTATGCATCGCTGTTTAACTTCTACCTGCCTGCCGCGCATCCCGATCCGGTAAATAAACCCGGCACCCTCACGCAAATCGGTCAAATTGCGCCGGACTTCTCGCTGACGACCTTGCAGGGGGATCCTTTTCGCCTGGCCGACCAGCGCGGTCATGTAGTCCTGCTGAATTTCTTCGCCACATGGTGTGGTCCGTGCCAGATGGAACTGCCCCATCTGCAGAGAATCTGGATGGAGTTCCGCAAGGATGACGGTTTCAAGATGTTAGTCATTGGTCGGGAGGAGTCTGCCAAAACACTCACAGCATTCCACGACAAACACGCCTACACGTTTCCGATGGCGGCAGATCAGGACAGATCAGCCTACCGACAGTTCGCCACAGAACGCATTCCGCGTACCTATTTGATCTCACGGGATGGGACAATTTTCTACCAATGCGTGGGCTACTACGAAGCGGAATTAGCCGCGTTGAGAAAGCTGATCAGGAAAAAACTTAAGAAGTCGTCGCCATACAAAAAAGCCACCCAAGGAACCCAAGAATGAACGACGGAATTGACACAAGCGCATAGCCGTTCATTTCTTCTGTTACGGAAATACATCAGTTGCTGCCGGGTATTTCGGCGAGGGGACAGAATGTGTCCAGTCAGTCTTCGGCGCCGTCCAAGGCGGGATGAAGTTGATTCCAGAATAATCGCGGAAGTCAGGTCCATGAGTGGTCGCGTTGGTATGAGCAGCGGTTATCCTATATTGAAGTCCGCCACGGCGTCTCTCGACGGTGACCACGACGGCATGCCCGATAGCTGGGAGCGGGCTCGGGGACTGAACTTGGAGAATCCCAAAGATGCAAACGATGACCCAGGTGGCGATGGTTACACTAACGTTGAAGAGTATTTGAATGAACCAGCCGGGGACACCATGAGCGAGTAGGTGGATTAGTAGATAACAGTTCTTGACGAATTGGGGGATTTTGGTAAGAGCAGGCCGAGTGTTAAGGCACCTGGCCTTTTGGTCCGCGCAGGATGGTTCTTAAAAGTGATTTTGGCTTCAAGTGGGATTTTTATAGTATCATAAATGAGATGTCTGCGTTATAATATAAAAGTTATGAAACTTGACAGGAACTGCACGAAACTGAAGAAAATGGATCGAGAGCAGGACTGGTATATGGACACCACACCTGCCGAGAGAGTCAGTTTCATGTGGGAACTGACCGCGGAATTGTGGTCAATAAAAGACAAGCTTTATGCTCAACAAAGACTACAAAGAGATGTTACAAATCTTGTTAGAAGACA
>Ga0209427_10009131_pt1 | contig 11084 bp, 12 predicted proteins | sample DeeMarSWOR136_30_FD_187465 | JGI IMG/M metagenome (GOLD analysis project Ga0209427, IMG submission 187465) | Marine sediment microbial communities from White Oak River estuary, North Carolina - WOR-1-36_30 (SPAdes) (version 2) | ecosystem: Environmental > Aquatic > Marine > Intertidal zone >... | reverse complement strand
AGTTTGACTTAACGTATCTTCAACAATTACTCTTAATTCTCCAGAAACTGGATCTCTAAGAATCTCTGATGGACGTCCTCTAATGAATCTCACACCCACTTCCTGTGCAGATTTATATAATTCTTCAAAGTTTAAACCAGGAGTCCTCACATCAATATAACAAATTGTAACATCTGTATCGGGATACATTTCTTTTACTATTCGAGCATTTTTAATAGCAAATTTACAGCAAACTCCTGTACAATATTGATTCCCTACTTGATCATTCCTACTTCCTACACATTGTATCATTACGATACTTTTAGGTATTTTGGCATCAGAAGGACGTAATACTTGACTATTTGTCAATGACCCTGGAGCTAACATTCTTTCTAATTTTAACTGTGTTATGACGTCTTCGTAGCCTTCTTGCCCATAATGATATGCTTCAATTTCAGAAGGATCATATTCATCGTATCCCGCAGCTACAACAATGGAACCAACCTTAAATGTTTTTATTTCAGGTTTCATTGAAAAATCAACTGCTTGCACTGGACACACATTTATACATGTATTACACTCAATACAATTCTTCTTATCCCTTATAAAGGTCGCAGGAATTGCTTGTGGGTAAGCCTTATATATAGCCTTTCTCACAGACATTCCACTATCCCACTCACTCGGTACTTCCACAGGACAGTGAGCCGCACACTCACCACAAGAAGTACAATTATCCTTTACATAGCGAGGTTTAATCTCTACTTCAACTTCAAAATTACCCATTGAGCCTTCCACATTTTTAATTTGAGCGTTTGTATACAACTCTACAAGTGGATGATTAGCAACTCCATTTGTTAAAGGAGAGATTGAACATTGTGGGCACTCTAATGTTGGAAAAGTTTTATTTAATTGGGTCATATGACCTCCAATTGTCGATAATTTTTCGATTAAATAAACAGGAATTCCTAATTCCGCTAAATCATATGACGCACGAAGCCCTGCAATACCAGCACCAATTACTAATGCCGCTTTGGTTGTAGGAATTCTTCTTGTCTCTACATCTTCTAATTTTCTTGCTCTATTAACTCCCGCCTCAACTAACTTCTTTGCTTTATCTGTAGCTTTCCCTTTTTCTTTTTGATGCACCCAACTATTAAATTCTCTTATATTTACCTGCTGATGTCTATGTTTATTTAGTCCCATCTCTTCGATAGCTTTTGCGAATGTTCTTCCATGTTGATTTTTTGAACACGATGCTACTACTGTTCTGTTAACCCCTAATTCTTCAATAGAGTCTTTGACCATTTGAACTCCGGGTTTTGAACACATAAACATATAATGTTCTGCTTTAACAACATTAGGTAAATCTTTCGCATATTCTGCGACTTTTGCAACATCGACTGTTCCAGCTATGTTATGTCCACAATGACATACAAATACTCCAACTCGAGGTTCTTCCTCTTTTTTAGAATCTGCCTCACCCTTAATGTCATTGGATTTTTGAATTTTGTTTTCCTTAATTGCCATTTAAATTGCCTCTTCTTCCCCTTTTTTTATCTCTTCTCCCCCAAAAATATAATCCCTGCCCATTAATTGATATTGTAGACCAATAAATTCTTGATCCATACCCATACAATAAGCAGTTATTTGAGAAAGATGAATTACTGGATAATCATAATTACAACCTTTATTTTTATTTAGATAATCTTGTCCTGTCTCAAATTGAAGATGACAGAAAGGACAGATGTCTAAAATAAAATCTGGTTTTACTTCATCAATATTTTTCATTTTTTCAGAAAAAATAGTCATACTTGCATTTCCATCATAGGCTTTAACACCACCGCCAGCACCACAACAAGTAAGTTGTTCTTTAAATCGAACAGACTTTACTCCCAAAGCCTCAATGAATTCTTCGATGATTGTTGGACTTTCTGAACTTTCGATTTCCCTAATTCTTGTTGGCTTTAAAAAGTGACACCCATAATGCACTGCTGCCCTCGCATTGACTTTTCTTATAATAGCATCTTCAATGCCCCATGGACCAACTTCATATCCTAAAACTTCTGCAATATGTCGTACGTTTATCGTCCCTTTAAACTCATAATCACCAAGGAGCTTTAATTTCTCGTTAACTTTGTCACGATGTTCTTCATTTTCTTTCAAATGCTTATTAACTTCCTGAAGTGTTCCAAAACATCCATTACATACAGTTAAGATATCTACGTCCAATCTTTCAGCTATACATAAGTTTCTTGCTGCTGCAACCATCCAATCAAATTTATTAAACGAACGAAATACACCCGGAGCGGGGCAACAAGTAGCACGTTCCATATCTAAAAGCGTGTATCCTAATTTTTCCATAATGTATTTTGTTGCTTTCTCGATTTGGGGATATCGATTAGGCATTATACATCCTAAAAAAAACGCAAAAGTATTCTCTTTCCCCATTTTTAATTACTCCCCTTCTTCCTCTTTAATATCTTTTTCCTCCTCCTTAATTGGAGGTAAATCAAACATTTCCTTTTCAATTTTTTTTAAATCGCTATTTTTCTCATCCTTGAATTTATACATGGTTGGAGGTAATTCGTCTAATCCTAAATCGGCTCTCTGTTTTTTTATGGCATCATTTATAGGTACCGCATGCCCCGTAGATTTCAAATATCCGACGACTGCTCTGTGATTAGGAGATATATTTCCTAGTTTAGTCGCATAATTCCTCAATTCCATTATTACATCGGTCGGACGCACATCCCGAGGACATCGCTCATAGCATTGATAACAAGTTGTACAAAGCCATATATCAGGATCTTTCAACACTGATAAATCCCCAAGGACTACTTTACGGATAATAGATCTTGTTTTCAACGCTGTCCATCGTCCACTCTCACAGCTAGCAGTACATGTACCACATTGAATACAAGCCCATATGTTGGATTTACGTTCAATATTTTTAAAAAAATCCTTATCAAAATCATCATCAGTTTTGAATTCTCTTGATGTTTCTTCAACATCAGACATTTTCTTACACCTTTTTCATTTAATTTTATATAAAATAAAAAAAAATTTTATAATGAGACTATTCTTCCACCTTCACTCATTTCCAAAAATGTGGCAGCCCCAACTGGTTCTTCAACGATATCTACTAATTCTTCTCTCTTTATTCCCATTAAATCCATGGTCATCTGGCATGGATAGAGCTTCAAATTTCCATTTTCAACAGAATCTTTAAGCATATCCCAAGGATCCTCCCAGCCAAACTTTTTTAGCTTTTTTAGAAACATTTTAGCAGCCATACCTTTCATGGGAAAGGGCATTCCGGCAACTTTTGGCTTAAATTTCTTCTTTAAAAGCTTCAAACCCCAAAATGTAAAGAAAAAATTCATTTTGACATCCATAGCATCACCAGTTGTTCCAAGAATAACCATCATTGCAAATTTTTCAAAAGATTTGTCTTTTACAATAAAACTTATTTTTTCAACCATATTTCTTACCTTCTATTTTGTTTTTTTATTAGGCTTCTTTATTTTTTTCCATTTTTTAGCTTTTAGCTAAATTTTATTCTGGTTTTACCAGATTTTTTTAAAAAATTACTTAAATAATTTACATCCAAGAGATTATTTTTGGCGTTGAATCAATAAGATCTACAAGTTCTTCATAATCGATTGGTTTAATTTTGTTTTGAATATGTTCAATAGAAATACCCCGAGCTTTTGCATCAGGTATCATTGTATATAAGACAATATTTAAATTGATAAGCTCTTTAACTGATTCAGGAATCTTACCCTTGGAACTACTATTTATAACACCATCATGGATAAACACTACTCTAATCATAGATCCCCTCTTTAATTGTGATTTAAGAAGTGGAATCAACTTCTCTAAATGTTTTCCCATTCTTTCACTAAATCCAAATAAATATAATATATTTTTATTTTCTGTCATGTTTTTATATCACCATTAGAATCTAAAACATACATCAGCTTTTTCGATTATTTCTGATAATTCATCTACAGTTATAATTTTAAGATTCTCATATTCTATCAAATCTTCAGTGTTTAATCCTGCATCTTCCAAGGCGCTATCAATAACAAATAATTCTAAATCAGATAAATCTACCATTTCTATAGGTTCCGAAGTTGAATCCATCCCCACAGCAGTGGGATCTGCATTTTTATTAAGAAAATCTACAGCATCTCCCGTGAAAACAATTTGGCAATCAATTATCTCACCCAGAGCCACGAATCCTGATCCTATTCTAATTGCTTCTAATGCAGAATTTTTTCCAATTGATGATTGATCCGTGATGATAACTACTGATTCTACCACTTGATTCACGCTCCTGTACCAAATACTATTAATTTATCAGATTCGATTGACCAATTGGAAAAATCTCCAAGACCTTCCTCAGTAGCATTTTCAATGAACTCCTCTTCTTTTAAACCAGTCATGCTAACCCACGTACTGCAGCCCGCCACTGGTATATTATTTTCCACACAAAATTTTTCTAATTTTTCAGGAATATTTCTAATTGAAGTCCCACAGCTTATTTCTTTTTTAAGTGTATAAACTCCAGTTCCAAAGAAAAAAATCCCCCTAATTTCATGTCCTTTTTTGATTAAAGCTTCACCAAATTTTAACATTGAATCTATAGCTTCAAATTTATAAGGTTCTGTACTGATAAAGAAAACATATTTGGTCATTTGTGATCGTACCGTTAGTATTTTTAAATTTTAAGCTTTTTTAATTATAAAAATTATATTTGAACCCTCTTCTTTCATTTCGACGAGTTCATCACCAGTTTTACTAAGGAGTGAAGGGATATCCTTTTTCGCTCCAATATCATCAGCAATAACCTCTATTACTTGTCCTGATGCCAGAGTTTTTAATTCTTTTTTTGTTTTTAAAACTGGCATAGGACATTTCATTCCTGTATAATCAAATGTTTTATCTGCCATATTAATCGCTTTTTTTTAGTTTTTTTTATTTTTGTAAATTTGGATAGTTAGTTTATTTAACCAAAAACTATCCTAATACTAGAGAATTTCACTACATTTATAAACTTTCTTAGTGAAAAAGTTTATAAAATATAAAGATCTTAATATAATTAGATTGTAATTTATTTTAATAGTAGTTATAAAAACTGTAAAATTTTAGAATATTAGAAAAAAACACCGGGAGTGTAATTAGATGACAACTAGTAATTTTTCAATTGAACAATTAGATAAGGTTGATAAACAAATTCTTGAATTATTACAAGAGGATGGTAAATTAACTATTAAAGAATTAGCAGATAAAACCCGTAAAAGTCAAACAGCTGTTAGAGTTCGGGTTAAGAATTTAGAGAAACATTTAATTAAAAAATACACAGCAATTATTGATTGCCAGAAACTTGATTATCGTGAAATGGTACTCGCTTCAATACGGGTAAACTCATCTCAGCCTTTAGGTCAACTTAAAGAGGAAATAGATAAAATAACTGAGATAAAATATGCTTATATTATAACTGGAGAATATCCAATTTTTGCCATGTTTAAATGTTTAGATCATAATAATGCCATGAGTCTTATTGAAAAACTTCGAAATCTCCCTGGTGTTGAAGAAATTAAAACTCAAATTGTTTTAGATCGAATTAAAGAAGATCACAGTATTATAATACCTGAAATTAAGAAAAAATAATTCCAATATTTCTCTTTAAAAAATTACTCCGTTTTACGCTGTTATTATTCACCAATTCTACTACAAATTAAGAAGCTTATTATCTGCTTTTTCTCTAATATATTATAAAGAAAAAGTATGATCTAATATTATATCTTGATTCAAAATTATCATTTTTCAAATTATTTATAACAAATAAGGTTAATATTCCAAAAGATATGTTCATTCTTAAGTAATTATGAGGTGATTAAATGATTTTCAATGGGAATGAACAAGAGTATCATATGATGGATTGGTGGTATGATGTTTTTGGTCCTACTTGGTGGATTTTCATGGTTATCTGGTGGATTCTTTTCCTATCTGTCGCAGTTATTATGGCATATTATGTCCATAGAGATGCCGTGAGAAGAAAAATACCGAATCCGGAGATATGGTTATTAATAGTGCTGATTTTTAATGTCTTAGGATTAATAATTTATCTTTTAGTCCGAGAGAATTATCGAGAAGAAAGATCAAAATAATAAATAAAGAATTTTTTTTAATTTTTAATAAAAGAGAAGAGAAATAATCCTTATCTTTCTTAAAAAGTTTAAATGAATATGGAATGGGTCATTTTTTTCTTAACTTTTGGTATTCTATTTCTTGGAGAATTAGGAGATAAAACTCAGTTAATCGTATTTAATCTTACATTGGAGCATGAAAAACCTTATAAGGTCGGTATAGGAGCGACTCTAGGATTTGCCGTGATTGTTACGATTGGAGTTTTTTTTGGATTAATAATTACCAATTTTATTCCATTACTAATCATAACTATCGCTTCTGGAATAATTTTTATAGCTATTGGTATTATTGAAGCACGCGGATTGAAACAACTCTATAAAGAAAATAAAAATTCCAATTCTAATAGTCCACAGACGAACGAGGTACCTGAGAAAGAAATTACATCCTCAGAAATGCCAAATAAGTTTTCGAGGTTAAGAAAAAATCCATATATTGCCGGGTTTTCATTCATATTTTTGATGGAATTAGGTGATAAAACTCAGATTTTAACCATTACACTTGCTTCTATTTATCCATATCCCTTTGAAGTATGGTTAGGCGCGTTTTTAGCTCTTATAACTTTGGCATGGATGGGAGCTTTTTTTGGAGGAGCGATCGCTCGAAAAGTGCCTAAATTTCATCTAAAATTAGCTTCTGTTATAATTTTTATATTCATTGGCATTTTAATTTTGATTACATCAATTTAACCCATATATTAATCTCTACCTTTTTAAAATGATTATAGAAAATATAAGCTTCCAACGTTCATTACTTTTTTTCCTCTAATTTCTTTTTAGTTACACAATAGGTCTTATTTGCTCTCGTAGCACCTAAACACCCATTGCAACTAATACAAAGGGCTGGTGTAGTATCACCATTTTTCCATCGATTTGGTAGATCTGGCTCGTATATAAATGGTCTACTCATGGCAATAAAATCAGCAATGTTTTCTTTCAAAAAACTTTCGGCTTTTAATGGATCTCTCACACCTCCCATGAGTATTAGAGGCCTATTTTTCATTATTGGTTTTAAAGCCTTAACATTTGGAAGGTAATAATTCTCATCTTCAGTTGACTTTAACATTACTGCAGGATAAGTCTTCCTGTGAGTGAATCTAGTATTGATCCGACCGCAGCTTGGTTCTATTGCATCATACCCCGTATTTATTAGAATCTCCGCAATTTTTTTGGCTTCCTCCAAATCTAAACCCTCTTCCATGTAATCCCGCGTATTTAGTTTAATAAAAATCGGGAAATTCTTACCCACCTCATCTCGCATTTGATTAAAAATTTCGACCAAAATTTTCGTTCTTTTTTGATAATCTCCTCCGTAATCATCAGTACGTTTATTATAAACAGGTGAGACGAAATCACTAAGTAAATACCCATGGGCGCCATGAAGCTGTACCATATCATAACCAATTTCATAGGCCCTACAGCCCGTCTCTACAAATTTTTTAATAACATTCTGAACCTCTTCGGTTGTTAACTCCCGGCATAATTTTTTTTTAATATCATTCCAAACGGGAGAAGGTCCAACAGGCTCAAAATCTTTATTGTAAATATTACTTCCGGTATGTGCGATCTGTGCAGCAATTTTCACATCTGAATATTCATGAATAGCCTTCACAAATTTTTTTTGACCGGGAATATAAGAATCATTATACAGTCTTGCCATGCGCGGTGTGGCAGCTCCTTTCAGATCCGCAGCTATATAACCAGAAATGATTAAACCCACCCCTCCATTTGCCAAATGACTATAATATTCAATAATATCATCTGTGATATACCCATCTTCGGTAGCTCTTGCGACCCATGTTGCCGATCTTATAATTCTATTCTTAATTTGGACATTTCCAATTTTACCGGGACTAAATAAATGTTTTAACTCCATTTTAATTCTGTTTTTAAATTTAGATTTATTTTAACTTAGATTTGAAATCACATTTAAACTATACTCTAAGGAATTTTGCTGAAGTATTTATAATGAAGCAGTTTAATATTATTTAATATTACAATATTAAAGTGCTATGTTTTATTTAAATCTATGAAAAACTAAGTTTTCTGTTTGATTAAAGAGGAGAACATCTTATGGTAAATTCATTGGAATTGACGCTTTCAGCAATAAAAAACATACCCGAAAAAATCCCATTTAATCCCTTTATAATGCATCTAGCAGCATCCTTGGACCGAGTGGATTATAATCAGGAGTATTGTCAAAAACCGGATGTATTAGTGAGATCCCAGATAAAATGCTCGGAATTCTTTGGAATTGACCACGTGAATGTTTCCACTGATGCATATAGGGAAGCAAGTGCTTGGGGGGTTGAAATTGATTGGAGCAGCCATACTCCGGTGGCAAAGAATCGTTTAAAGATAGAAGAATTTGAATCGCTTGATCCTCCGGATCTTAATGGAAGCGTGCGGGTCATGAATAGAGTTAACGCGGTGAAAAAGCTTTCAGAAGAGGTTGGAGGTAAGCAATGCATAGTAGGGTGGATTGAGGCTCCATTTGCCGAATTATGTTGTCTCTTTGATTTGGTAAACGTGCTGTTAATATGTAGAAAACCTGATTGGTCTGATAGAATAAAAAGCTTAATAAATAGAATTCTGCCCGTTCAAAAAGAATTCGCAAAAATGCAAATTGAGGTAGGAGCGAATGTTATCGGGGCAGGAGATTCTGCAATATCTCAAATTGGCCCCATGAGGTACGAAAAATGCTGCTTGGATGCTACAAGAAAATTGTTCAATGAGATTCAGAAAGATGTTCCTGTTTTGTATCATATCTGTGGAGATAATTCAGTAGTCGATAAGGAAGGTCGAGACATGTTAAAATTAGTATCAAGTACAAATGCTGCAATATTGGATTTAGATTTTCAAGTTGATTTAAAACTAGCAAAAGAGAAAATCGGGAATAAGAATTGCATTAGGGGAAATACGAATACTCAAATTATAGGCAGTTCTACCTATTCTGTTTCCGAGGTAATTAAGGAAGTATCAAAAACTATAGATGCTGGAAAACCGAACGGCATGTTCATGTATGCTGCAGGCTGTGAATGGCCCTGGGAACCTCTACACATGGCAATTAGAAATCTAAGCGTGGCAAAAGCACTCACCGAAAAAATGGGTTATTATTAATCATAACCTTACAATTATTTATAGAATTTCGATAAACAATTAAAATATTATCCTAATTTAATTAAAAAAAAATTATTTAATATTAGTAAAAAAATAAAAAAAATTTTCTAAAAATAAATATGAGGTTCAAAAGAAACTGAGGTGAATAGGTTGGAAGGAACTTCAAAACCTAAATATGATTGGAATTCGTTTGTTGGTTTGACGACCGAACAAATCGAGGAGAAAGCAGGAAAAATACTTGCCGAAATGACTTTAGAAGAAAAATTGAAACAAATGGTGGGGATGTATACACAAGTTCAAGCATTTGAAATGTTACCACAGGCAGGCAAGGGATTTAATGTTTTTGAAGCGACACGTGATGATTGGATGAAAATATATCAAGTAATAAATAAAGGATCAGATAATAAACGGTTGGGGATTCCCCTGATGATTTTTTCCGATGGACCCAGGGGAGTAGTTGGGGCTATACAAAATATCCCAAAGCCTACTTGCTTTCCGGTTGCAATAGCCAGAGCAGCATCCTTCGATACAAACTTAGAAGAACGAATAGGAAATGCAATTGGAATCGAATTGCGTGTTCATAAAAATAATTTTTTTGGAGGTGTCTGCATCAATCAATTATATCACCCTCGTGGAGGGAGGGCACAGGAATCATATGGGGAGGATACCTACGTTTTAGGGGAAATGGGCAGCGCTCTTCTAAGGGGCGTCCAAAAGCATAAGATCATGGCTTGCGCAAAGCATTATGCGGTGAATAATCAAGAAACCACTCGCATGACTATTAACGTAACGGTGGATGAGCGCACTTTACGAGAGGTATTCTTACCGCATTTTAAAAAATGCATAGATGCAGGACTCGCCTCAATCATGGCAGCATATAATTCAGTTAATGGAATCCCCTGTGGACACCATACTCATTTATTACGAGATATTTTAAAAGGTGATTGGAATTTCAAGGGATTTGTGATCTCTGATTGGTTTCTTTGTGTTCGAAACGGAAAAGAAGCGATTCTGGGGGGCATGGACATTGAAATGCCCTGGGAAATGCAAATGGACGGAAATAATATGAAAAAGCTTGTTGAAAAGGGTGAAATTCCCTCAAAATTCATTGATGAAGCGGTGTTGCGCATTCTTCGCACAAAAATGCAGTTTTCGCATCCAAAAGGAGATGAAAAAAATTATCCTGCAGAGTTGTCTGCTTGCGAGGAACACATTCAATTAGCATTAGAAGCAGCACGCAAGGGTATTGTACTATTGGAGAATAAGGACAACTTTTTACCACTGAAAAGAACAAAACTCAAGAAAATCGGAGTTTTTAGGCAGTATGCTGACAAGCCGATTACCGGGGATTTGGGAAGTAGCAGAGTCTATCCGGAGTATGTTATTACTCCTTTTCAAGGCATTAAAAAAATCGCTGGGAAAGGTATAGAAGTGGTTCACAATGATGGATCAAAACCCGAAAAAGCACGGGATTTAGCAAAATCCCTAGATGTTGTTGTAATTTTTGCTGGCTTTGATTATAAGGACGAAGGTGAAGCAATAATAAAAATAGGTGGTGATCGAAAATTCATGACCCTCAAACCGGAGGATATTACATTAATTGAAGATGTAGCAAAAGTTAATCCAAATGTGATTGTCGTAATGCACTCAGGAGGATCAATAATTACCGAATCCTGGCAAGAAAAAGCCAAGGCAATATTAATGTTTTGGTACGCTGGTATGGAAGGAGGTACTGCCCTTGGAGAAATTCTCTTCGGAGACGTGAATCCTAGT
>Ga0209427_10009130_pt1 | contig 11084 bp, 9 predicted proteins | sample DeeMarSWOR136_30_FD_187465 | JGI IMG/M metagenome (GOLD analysis project Ga0209427, IMG submission 187465) | Marine sediment microbial communities from White Oak River estuary, North Carolina - WOR-1-36_30 (SPAdes) (version 2) | ecosystem: Environmental > Aquatic > Marine > Intertidal zone >... | reverse complement strand
GGGTGAAAAGGTAATGGAAGACAGACCAACCACATATATCTAACATATGGAACTGTTCTGTAACATTATCATTTATATTTTCTGACTCCATAATTCCCTCAATCATTCAACGGCCCATTGCAGCATATTACCGAAACGACTCACTGCACGAAATATTCTGAACTCTCAAGGCAGATTTGTGGCTCGTCGTTCTTGACTGGTGTCCCGTCTCGCGCCTTGTGTTCCTGTTGAATTCTAACTGTTTACGGTTATCAGAACAACGGTTTTTTGCTTTTTTCTTTTGAAGTGGAGGTTAGTTGCTTAGGTTATCAGGAGAACAGGAAATCAGGTTGCAGGGTACCAGGAATCAGGATATCGGGATTATTGTGGATTAGTGAAGAGTGAGCTAAAGTAAATTAAAGTGCCTAAAGTGAACTAAAGTTGGATTACGGAAGATGGAAGATAAACATTGAGTGAATATCGAATCCTTCGACCCCTTCGGCCATCCCTTCGACTACGCTCAAGGCTACGGCTAATTCAGGGCAGGCTTTGCTCAGGACAAGCTCCATAATTGGAGCTATCTGCGTGTTTGTGTCGAAAAAAGGTCTAAATTCTCGGTAACCGATTTTCGTAGCCCGATGTCGGAAAGGCAGATAAAATTTTTTTGGAAAATTTGATTTTTGCTTTTAGGTATCAGCGTTTTTGATTGAAAATTTGCGGATATATTACCTATTTTAACACGCGAGGCCACCCTTTTGCCGCGTCTATCCTTGCTTATTTTTAAAGCAAGTATCAGTGTATTTAATTGAAAATCGTGTCGTTCGATGCATGCGGTCTTTTGTGGGATCTGCTCTTGCTTCTCATCTTGGGTGCATTGTACGAACTTGAAGAAGTACAGGAAAAATTCTTGCAAGCGGTGACAGTAATACGATAGAATAGGCCGGTCTCAAAAATCCAACTGGCCTAATGGCCTTATCAAAATGCTAACCATGATACCGGGAGGTTGGTTATGAAGTGGATGCTCCGAAGTTTGATAATTATTGTTTTGGCCCTTTGTATTGCTCAAGCCTATGGCATTGAAGGCGTCGAAATTGTTCCGGATGTTGTCTATGGACATAAGCACGGCATGGCCCTGACATTCGATGTGTACAAGCCCAAACAGGAGGCCAATGGTGTGGGGATTCTGTTTATGGTCAGCGGCGGCTGGTTTTCCAGATGGCGTCCGCCGGAACAAAGCATTAGCTGGTTCAAGCCGATGTTAGACAAAGGCTTTACCGTCTTTGCCGTACGTCACGGCAGCAGTCCGAAGTACGTGATTCCGGAGATTATCGAGGACGTACGCCGCAGCGTTCGTTTTATCCGATTGCAGGCGAAGGATTTCGATGTCGACCCCGAGCGATTGGGTGTTGCCGGTGCCAGTGCCGGTGGACACTTGTCTTTGATGCTGGGAACGACTTGCGACAATGGTGATACCGACTCTAAGGATGAAGTTCTTCGCGTCAGCGACCGGGTTGCCGCCGTGGTGGCTTATTTTCCGCCCACCGACCTCCGTCCGTTGGTCAACAAGATGCCCGATTACCCGGCCCTGAACTTCGAAGAAGAGAAGGCAGCGGCCTGTTCGCCCTTGTTGCATGTCTCAAAGGACGACCCGCCCACGCTGCTTATTCACGGTGACAAAGATGAGCTGGTACCGCTCGAACACAGCGAGAATATCCTTGCGGAATTCAAGAAACATAAAGTAACCAGTGAGCTGCTGGTTATCAAGGGTGCCGGTCACGGCTTCCGGGGTGAAGACGGCAAGCGTGCCGCCGATTCGCTGGTGGCGTGGTTCGAAAAGCATTTACTTAAAAAGTAAATCGATGTGTCTGGCCCCCGAAAAATCCGGTTCGTTTTGTTACTTAGCTTCTGTTGCGGAAAACAAAAACTGACGATGTCACACCTGCGAAAGCAGGGATCCAGGGCGAAAAAGATGGATTCCCGATTCCGCGGGAATGACAAATACTGTTTCCGTAACAAATACTACTTAGCTGCGCAATTGTTGATCCCTTTAGATTAGCTACTCGGTTTTGGTGCAGTGAGGTTGAGAGGGGGCAAGGCTGAAACGCTCAGTAAGGATTTGGGACATTTCCCTTGATTTTTGGGCTCAAAAAGTGTATCGTTTCGTTGTGGTTGGTAAATCTGTGCTCAAAGAAACTACAGATGCGATATGGATGAAAAAAGAGGGTTCACCCCCTTAGAAATGGGAAATCCTGAACGGAAAAGAGAAAAATTTCCCAAAAGACGCGGGGAGGGGGACTGCTTCGTGGGAAGCCAAACAGACGTCCGGCAACAACACCGGGGTTTTCTAACGGGGTTCACACTTATCGAGCTTTTGGTGGTGATTGCTGTGATTGCCATTTTGATGGCCATATTGCTGCCGGCGCTCCAGGTAGCAAAGGAAATTGCCTCGAGTGTTGTTTGTTTGGGTAACCATAGAAATCTGCTCGCAGGATGGATTATATACGCCGACGACAACGACGGCGTGCTGATGTGCAATGGGGCCTGCTATGATGAGGCGAATGACGACAGCCCGTGGGTTCACCGGCCCAAGAATCCTGACGGGAGCAATCTGTCTTATAATCCGGCGCCGGAGAACATCACGAATGAGGACCGCTATCGAGGGCTCCAGCAGGGGACGATGTGGCAGTACGTTAAGGATGTGGACGTCTATCACTGTCCGGGTGACAATCGCAGAAGTACCAGGCGAGCTCCGCGTGATTGTTTTCGCAGCTATTCCATCTCCTACGCCTTCGGCGCGCTTCGCGCTAAAGACCTCACTCCTCGCGGCGGATACCAGTACTATAGAAAAATGCAGGAAGTTAAAGATGCGCCGCAGTATTATGTCTTTGTCGAAGAGGAACATAACGGCAGCCGCTATGGTGAAAACGAAGGGGGATGGCATTTGCCTTTTGGCGGCGGTACCAACTACTTATCCAACCCGGGTAGCTGGACCTTTTATGATCCTTTGGCCTCCTACCATAACAAGTCCAGCACGTTTGGTTTTGCCGACGGCCACGCGGACAGGCGCAGATGGATGGATAAACGGACCCTTGAGTTCATCAGGAGAAATGCCGAGGACCCATCTTCTCATTCCGGAATAACGACATCCTCACCCGGCAATGAAGATGTCCAGTGGTTGCTGGAGCACTTTATCGAAAGAAAACGTGTCGATTGATTATCCTGTTCTTTCATTAGCACCTCTGAAATTTAAATATATTCCTCCACTTTTTCCTTGATTTTGAACGAGGAAGTATATATTTTTATCCGTTTAATTTTTATGAAATCTTTGAAGGGAAACAGAATGAAAAGACTTGTTAGTTTGTTGCTTGGTTGCTCTGTGATTCTTATTGGCTGTGCTTCTCAAGAAGCAAATCCCATTATTGTCAATCAACCAGTGAATGAGAACCAAAGTGACACAGCGATTAACGCTCCTGTAAGTGCTCCGAGCGCCCAGGAAACGCAGACGGAAGTCGAGAACCAAAGTTACACAGCGATTAACGCTCCCGCAGGCGCTCCGAGCGCCCAGGAAGCACTGGAGGAAGTCGAGAGCAGCCGCGAACCAGATGTCATCTTTGTCCCTACGCCGCAGGATGTTGTGGACAAGATGCTGGAGTTAGTGGAAGTTAAAAAAGACGATTTACTCTATGACCTTGGCTGCGGGGACGGCCGAATCGTGGTGACGGCGGCCAAGAGGTACGGCTGCCAGGCCGTGGGCTACGACATAGACCCGGAGCGTGTGGAAGAGTCGCTTGAAAACGTGGAGAAGAACGACGTTGGAAACCTGGTTAGAATCGAGCATAAGGACATCTTCACCCTCGACCTAAGCAAGGCAGACGTAATCACTCTATACCTGCTTCCGAGTCTGAATGTGAAACTAATCCCGCAGCTGGAGAAGCTCAAGCCCGGCTCTCGGATTGTCTCCCACGACTTCCGAATGAAAGGAGTCAAGCCGGACAAGGTCGTCAAGCTAACTTCCAATGATGACGGTAGAGAACATAAGATTTTTCTGTGGACCTCGCCCCTCAAGAAGAGAAAGATAAAGGATACGGCTCCCGTTGAGAATGATTCCTTTTGAGGGTCATTTTGCTCCCGCAGTTTTATATTTCGCCGGTTCTCTGGCGAGAGACGTTTTGTATAGCCGAAAAAGTTTCGGTCATTAAGGCCAAATAAGCATTTCGAATGAGATTTAGGCAGCTCACACAATCGCCACAGAAGTTTTAAATAGTATCTTTTGCGGAAAACGAAAATCAACGATGTCACTCCTGCGAAAGCAGGGGTCCAGAGCGAAAAAACTGGATTCCCGCTTCCGCGGGAATGACAAATGCTGTTTCCGCAACAGGAACTAAATAGTGCCTCACAGGCCGTTTTAGCTATTGTTTTCTATCGGTTAAAATTATCGAAAAAAGCTTGCATTTCTGCGACTGAGTGTATTATAATAATGGCAGAGACTCACACCGAGGAGACTCATCATGTCTGGTGAAAAATCTCGGTTTGGAAAGAGCTTCTTCAAAAGAGTAGGAGAACTGATATGTATAAAGGAAAAGGATTTACATTGATAGAGCTTTTGGTGGTAATCGCTATCATCGCAGTGCTGATGGCGATATTGCTGCCGGCACTGCACCGTGTCAGAGAACAAGGCAAGCGTGCGGTTTGCCTTAGCAATCTGAAGCAGCTGGGGTTGGCGTGGATTATGTACGCCGATGAAAACGACGATGTCCTCGTCAACGGCGCGATAGGCTATAGCAATGCCGAGACCGGCTGGGGCAAACACAAAGGTGAGGTGGCCTGGGTGGATCGGCTTGCAACCGGGTGGGACGAACAACAGGACGCAATCAGGGACGGTGCCTTGTGGCCTTATGTTAAAGATGTCAAAATGTACAGGTGCCCGACGGGGCGGCCCGAAGAGGCGCTGACATACGCTATAATGTTCTCAATGAATTCTGTTAACCATCCCCCGACCCAGGGAGTAAAGGGCGCACACATCAAGAAAAGGACCGAGATTCATAATCCTGCACCTCCTTACAGAATCGTTTTTATTGATGAAGGCTGGATGACGCCGGATGCGTTTGCCGTTCATTATGACACTGAGGCGTGGTGGGATGACGCCCCCGTCCGACACGGGGACGGCACAACTCTCTCATTTGCGGACGGACACAGTGAGCATTGGAAGTGGAAAGGCATCGACACGATAAAGCGTGCCAGACTCGTCGAGCGCAGCCACCAGGGCAACTGGACACCCGAAACGCCCACGGGTTTCAGAGACCTGTACAGGATGCAGAAGGGTTGTTGGGGGAAATTAGGTTATACACCGACTCATCCATAGCCCTAACTTACTATGCTTATCTGATTTTTGTTCCGCCGGGCCTGCAAGTGAGCTGTTTGGGGCGGGTGATTGGTATACCCGGCGTCAATCACTTTGTGCTCTTGTTGATAAGGGGGCTTGTGTGGTCAGGCGGTTCTTTGATTTGATGAGCCCACCACGCTTTTAGCTGCCACTCTTGCCATGTCGGATTAAATTAATAAAAATAGCTTGCATTTCTGCGACTTAGTGTATTATAATAATTGCAAAGACATACACTAAGGAAACTGAGCATGTCTGGTGAAAATTATCGGTTTGGAAAGGCTTCTTCAAAAGAGTAGGAGAACTGATATGGGTAAAGGAAAAGGGTTTACTCCGTTAGAAATAAAAATTTCTAATGGGGCTAATAAGAGATTACCCGAAAGATACGGGGAAATTCGCCTTCGGGGAATCCGGCAACGACACCGGAGTTTTCTAACGGGGTTTACATTGATAGAGCTTTTGGTGGTAATTGCTATCATCGCAGTACTGATGGCGATATTGATACCGGCATTGCACCGAGCGAGGGAGCAGGGCAGACGAGCGCTTTGCCTGAGCAATCTGAAGCAGTTGACGATGGCGTGGATTATGTACGCCGATGATAATGACGATATTCTCGTCAACGGCGCCATAGGATATAGCAATGCCGAGACGAACTGGGGCAAACATAAAGGTGAGAGGGCCTGGGTGGATCGGCTGGCAACGGGGTGGGAAGAACAGCAGGACGCGATCAGAGACGGCGCCTTGTGGCCTTACGTTAAGGATGTCAAAATGTACAGGTGCCCAACGGGGCGCAAAGAAGAGGCGCTAACATACGCTATAATGTTTTCCATGAACGCGGTTGAACACGACTGGGTTAAAGGAGTGCCTAATGCACACATCAAGAAGAGGACCGAGATTCACAATCCGGCACCTCCTTATAGACTTGTTTTCATCGATGAAGGCTTTATGACTCCGGATGCCTATGCGGTCTATTATCACCAAGAGAATTGGTTTGACAGCCCTCCGGTCCGACACGGGGACGGGACGACCCTCTCTTTTGCGGATGGACACAGTGACCACTGGAGGTGGAAGGGCACCGATACGATAAAGCATGCCAGAGAAGAGGAAAACACCGGTCCGCAGGTCGGGTGGACGCCGCAAACACCCGCGGGTTTCCAGGACCTGTACAAGATGCAGAAGGGATGTTGGGGGAAATTAGGTTATACACCAACTCATCCGTAGCCCTGGCTCTTAAATTAACAGCGGTTGTTCCATATCAGGATGATGGCATAGTGTGGGCCGGGCGAACCTGATGTGAACAAGCTGGACAATCCAGCCTGGCCAGAGGTTACCGAGTCTTGTTGGGGTCTGCTTTTAGCTCGATGTCGGGCTTTCCCGAAAGAAGTCGTCGTACTTCCATCTTGGTGGCCCATTTGTGGGCATTGAGCCCATAGTATACTGACAGCCTGGATTTGATCGTTTTATTCCTGTTGCCTGTCTTTTTCATTTTGTACCGTTCCTCTTTTTTTATATCGACCATTATGGCAATTTTCTTTAGGATAGATTCCCGCGAGGATTTTGCGGTGGGTGGTGAGAAAAAGAAACTCCCTGTGCCTTGCAAGGGTAATTCCGGGCCTGTTCCAAGGTGTTTCCCTCATCTACTTAAGTTAATGATTTTAGTTACTGGTCCCGTTATAGGTAAGGTGCTATATTCAGTACGGACTTCTAATGGGCTTGTGTGTGGTGAAGGTCGGTAAAAACACTAAAAAAAATGAAATTCCTCTAAAATTTCCTCTTGATAAGTTGCTCAGTAGTCATATAATTTCGCTTGAGTTGAGATATGGAAATTTAAGATTTTCGAAAGGACAGAAAAATGAAGAATGTGAGAAATGCTGTTCTCTGCTGTTTGATTGCACTATGCCTGTTTGCTATCTTGGGATGCGGCAAGAAGGCTGACGAGAACAAACCTATCAATGAGGTGAAGGCCGAAGCCGAAAAGATGGACACGGATGGATTAAGAGAAATGGCAATGGCGTACCAAAAGGCAATCGCGGCCAAGAACAGCGAGGTTGAGAAACTGAGTGCTAAACTCAAGGACATCCCAGTCACAGAGATGATGGGCGATGAAGCCAAGGAGCTAAAGGCCGATGTTGACAATCTAAATAAGTCCATATCTGCGCTCAAAGAGCGATTTGAGGTCTATTATCAGAATCTGAAAGACAAAGGGGGCGACCTGTCCGGTCTTCAGGTATAAGCCAGCGTAAATAGGTGTTCACAGTCGTCTTTTGAGTACTATTAGTTGGTACAATTGCTTGCATTGTGTTGTGTGCCGGCTCAATAGCAAGAGTGTCTGTAAATGTATCCACAGATTGAAAGGGTAATCACAATGAATATAGATATCGAAGCTATCTTACAGAGGGTCTATGAATATTTAGCCCAATATGGATTTAGGGTCATAGGGGCATTAATAATCTTTCTAATTGGGCGGTGGCTGGCAAAAATCGTCTCTCGATGGATAGAAACGGCACTCATCAAATCGCATATTGACAAGACATTAGCTAAATTTGTCAAGAATTTAAGCCACATAGTTTTGTTAGTATTTGTAGTTATGGCTGCTTTGGCACCTCTGGGAGTTGAGACAACTCAGTTTGCTGTGGTTGTTGGTGCGGCGGGTTTGGCGATAGGCTTGGCCCTACAAGGTTCGCTCGCTAATTTTGCTTCGGGTTTCCTGATGATTATCTTCCGCCCCTTTAAGGTCGGGGATTTTATCGAAGCAGCAGGGGTGAAGGGAACAGTTAAAGAAATTCAGATTTTCAACACGATTGTCAATACTCCGGATAATATTCGTGTGATAATCCCCAACGCTCAGTTAACAGGAGGTAATATTTTAAATTACACCACCAATGGAACAAGACGCGTTGATCTAACAATCGGGATTTCTTATGAAGATGACTTGAAAAGGGCTAAAAGTATAATCGAGAGTGTCCTGGCCGGTGATGACAGAGTTCTTAAGGATCCCATACCTACCGTAGCGGTCAGAGAGCTCGGCGACAGCAGTGTAAATTTTGTCGTTCGTCCCTGGGTCAATTCAACGGATTACTGGGATACATATTTCGAACTGACTGCAAAAATAAAGCTTGCTCTCGACGAGAATGATATAACAATACCGTTTCCTCAGCGAGATGTTCATATCAAGAATGGGAGTTTTCAAAGTAGTAAATCGGTTTAATCAAGAAAGAGACGATAAAAATCAATCTTTAAGCTGATGTTTTATAAACGTGTTTGATTGGATAGGAGTATTTTATGCGTTATAGAGTGTTAATTCAGATGTTGTGTCTTGCAGGATTGGCCCATTCCGTTTATGCCGATGAAATTATTTTCACAAATGGAGACCGACTTACAGGAAAAATTGCCCACCTTGTGGAAGGCAAGATGCTTTTCAAATCGGATGCTATCGGCGATGTAACCATAGACATATCAAAGATAAAGACGTTCAGCACTGATGACCCGATAGCGGTTCATCTCAAAGACGATAACGTTCTGTTACAGAAGATAGTGAGTTCAGAGCCAGGCAAGTTCGCTATCGAAGGAGCAGGTACAGTAAAGGCTCAGGAGTTTGATCTTACTGCCATTTCTTCGATAAATCCACCGCCAAAGCCTGAGCCGAAGTGGACAGGAAATATTTCGGCAGGACTCACTTCTACACACGGTAATACAAAAACCGATAACGTTAGTGCCAGTGTGAATCTCAGCAAAAGAACCGAGAAGGACCGCACAAAGCTAAGCGCAGATTATGCAAAGGCCCGGCAAAAAGACCCGGACACCGGAGAGAAGAATACAACAGAAGATTGGTGGCGGTCAAAAGCGAAATATGATTACTTCTTTACAAAAAAGCTGTATGGATATCTGGACGGCCGGTATGAAAAAGATGCCATTGCCCAGCTTGACCGCAGGATGATAGTCGGAAGCGGTGGCGGTTATCAATGGATTGAGTCGGAGGATATGAATTTTTCGACCGAAGCCGGTGTTGCCACTCTTTATGAAAAGTTTGACAACCAAACTGACAGCAATAGTGAAATATCGGTCCAGGCCGGGTATAATTTTGACAAGCGGCTGATGAAGAACGTCAAGTTCATTCATGAGCTTACCTACTATCCGAGTATAGAGAAGTTTTCTGATTATTTTCTCACTTCAACGGCTGAGGTGCGCGCTAATTTTACCGAAACAATGTTCACAAATTTTAAGGTCATCTTTGGTTATGATGCTACTCCTGCTATTGGTACAGGTGCTACGGACGTTAAGTACATTTGGGGTATCGGCTACAACTTTTAACGATATATTCTCTTCTCTTGAGAGCTGCACAGTTGTGACAGATGATATACAATAATTAGTATCTGTTGCGGAAAAAGAAAATCGACAATGTCACCCCTGCGAAAGCAGGGGTCCAGAACGAAAAACTGGATTCCCGCTTTCGCGGGAATGACAAATACTGTTTTCCACAACAGGAATTAATTAGTTGATTGTAGAGGCTTGTGTGGATTGTTAAAATGCAATAAAACTGGAAATAGTGATTTTTAGAGGAATAGAACCATGAAAAGTTTACGTAAAATCCTGCGTATCATTTTGCTTGCGATTGTGGTGTTGATTGTTTGTATTGTGGTTTTGATTCATCTTTTTGGTAACAGCCTTCTGAAAACAGGGATTGAAACTGCTGCAAGTAATACGTTAAATGTCGGCGTTACAATAGACGATATGGACTTTTCAATTTTAGGAGCAAAAGTCGGCTTTCAAAACCTTGTAATCGACAATCCACCAGGCTACAAACATGAAAAGCTGCTTGAAGTAGGTGATACTCGTGTTGCCGTTAGTGCAGGCTCACTTTTGAAAGACACCGTCAATATAAAAGAAATTAAGCTTGATAACGTAAATGTTGTGCTCGAGCAAAGGGGGGTTACAAGCAACAATATACAGGATGTTATCAAGTCAATTCCCAAAGAAGAGGAGGCAGGGCCTGAAGACGAGACAAAGAAAGCCGCTAAAAAGCTTCACATAGACAATTTGGAGCTTACTAATATAACAGTCAAGGCAAAGCTTCTACCTGTTCCTGGTAAAGTAGATACCCTTACGCTGAAATTAGAACCTATTCGGATGACCGACTTGGGTAGTGATGAGAAGCTGGATGTGGCTAAGTTATCAGGTAAGATTCTTTTGGCTATCGCCACGGGCGTGGCAAAACAGGGCGCCGGGCTTTTGCCGGATGAGATGACAGACGCTTTGAAAACAACTTTGGGCGTGACGGTAGAATTGGGAAAGACCGCTGCTGAAGGAGGTGTAAAGCTTTTGGAAGAAGGAGCGGATGCGGGCAAGGGCCTGATAGAAGGCGTTAAGGGCTTGTTAAAACCCAAGAAATAGAATGAAGAAACAGCCGGCAGAATATGTTGTGGTTATCGGGAGGGCCGAAACGACCACGCTTTTTTCAGAATGTTAGAGTGCGAGCGGTGTCATTTTAATATTTTCTCCATAATATTCCTGAACCTTGAGCTGCTAATCTGATGGTCTATGAGTAATTGGCCGTTATAGATGATAGTAAAGGCCGCATAAGGCGTGGGGGCGTTTTGGGCCTGCCGGAATGTTTTGATGTGTACTATTTGTGGTTTAAGTTTATATTTTTTTCGGGCCATATCGACTATCTTGTTGGCGTGTCTTATTGTGTACGGGCATTGATTTGCGATGATAATAGTAAGGC
>Ga0209427_10009129_pt1 | contig 11084 bp, 2 predicted proteins | sample DeeMarSWOR136_30_FD_187465 | JGI IMG/M metagenome (GOLD analysis project Ga0209427, IMG submission 187465) | Marine sediment microbial communities from White Oak River estuary, North Carolina - WOR-1-36_30 (SPAdes) (version 2) | ecosystem: Environmental > Aquatic > Marine > Intertidal zone >... | reverse complement strand
GAAAGGCTCAATAATACTTGGGAAATTTGTTACATCGAAATCAGCAAGCGATGTGCAGACATCTTTCCCACGATATCCCCAATAGTTTCTTGAAAAATTATTCCCAGAGCTGCTGCCTTCTATACGAAGTTCTGGCCCATCATTGTCATATATATTGTTGTTATTGATTTTGTTCCTTTTTGAACCATCTAAAGAGATCCCCATTCGGTTGTTGTAAATCTCTGACTCTCTTACAATATTCTCATCTGAATCTCCCATACTCATCCCATAGCCATCAGTTCCGAGATTGTTATAGTTATGCATCCTGGTAAATATGTTGTTATCTGAAAACCTCATTAGAATCCCATATGAATTATAACTGCAGTTAAAATCAGTGAAATTGTTGTAATCTGAATCCTTCATGTCAATTGCATAACGGCCGCCGCTGCACTCTACATTAACAAAATTATTGTTATTAGAGCGTGAAATATCTATCCCATAACCTGTACTTTGTCTGATTTTTACATTGGTGAATATATTATCATGGGATGAATCATATATCTCAATCCCAAATCCATTGTCAATGAGATTTACATCACTGACATTGATGTCAACTGAACCTGAAAGCTCTATTGCTCTTGAAAAAGAGGATATAGTGCAGTTCAATATCCTATTATTAATCTTGCCTGACATATATATGCCATACCCATCACCACTTCCCTGTATGCTGTGGCCATTGCAGTCAAATATCTTATGGTGGGCTAAATCAGGGAAGCTAATACATGTTCCTTCAGATGTTAATGAACTGCCAAGTTTGACAATAGTGCAGCTCTCCCTCTCTAACTGTGCTATACATTCCTCGCAGCTTGCACAGCCGCATACCTCACAGGTAGTTTCCTGTCCATTAGGGTATGTGTCATTCAGGAAAGGCTCAATGTCAGATGGGAAATCTGTTACATTAAACTTGCCTAGCTGTATGCAGACCCCTTCCCCAGGATATCCCCAATAGTTTCTTGAAAAATTATTCCCAGAACTGTCCCCTATTTGATAAATCTCTTTTACATGGTTGTTTAAGAAATTATTGTTATTGATTTTATTGTCATTTGAGGAAGCAAGAACAATGCCTTTATCATTTATTCGGATAGTTGATTCAGTGATAGTGTTCTGGTTAGATCCGTCATCCAGATATATGCCATATGTATTATCAGAGGTGTTTAATCCGGTAATCACAGTATATTTAGATAAGTTTAATCTGACCCCATGCAGGTTGCTGAAGGTTTTTGCTGTGTCAATTACATTGTGGAATGAATACTCTATAGATATTCCAGCATGTCTCTGGCTGATGTGGCTGTTTATATTTTTAAGGACATTGTAGTCTGAGGCTGTCAAAAGAATCCCATTATTCTCATTTATAAGGCTTTCAATACCATCAAGGTTGTTGTAATGTGAACTGTCTAATTTAATGCCGTTATGCCAGTTGCTTTGAACCTTTGTGTTCTTGATTGTGCTGTTTAATACAGCCTGGAATAAGATTCCTGATCTTTTATTTTGGCTGCATTCTGAATCTTCAATCACATTATACTGCGAGGTTGCAATATAAATTCCTTCATTGTTTTTTGACGCGCTTATGTTGCTTAGTGTATTTTCATCAGAATCACCTTGAACACGAATCCCATAATTATTGTTACGGCAGTCTATATCTATTAGATTATTACCAAATGACAAATCAGATACAACAATCCCATCTTCAGAGTTATTATCAACAAATGAGTCAATAATTGTATTATAACTTGAAGATGAAAGCTCTATCCCGCGTTCAAAATCATGAACAACGCAGTTCCTGACAGTATTGCCTGTTTTACCTGACATGCGTATGCCACAGCCACTGCTGCTTCCTTTAATAAAGCTGTAATTGCAGTCAAATTCCTTGTTATTTGCAGGGAAATCAATGCATGAAGCCCCGCCGCTGACATTTATATTACTTTCAAGTGTAACCTTGCTGCATACAGTGCTGTTAAGCTTTTGCACACAATCCTCGCAGCTTGAACATACACATTCAAGATCCTTTGGCGCAATAGGGGCAAATATGCTTCCAAAATCCTTAATGATTGCTGAAACAGTCTTGTCTAGGGGGTCTCTTAAATCAATTTCCTTTGGCCCTTCATTCCATCCATACTGTTCCCAATTTCCTTCACTATATCTCCAGATTTGCATCTTGCCCTCAACATAACCAGGAGGAATATCTGAATCTGTATAAGAAAAAGATATGTACATAGTTGGTGGCCCGTCAATAGCTGCTATTTGTATGTATTTGCTGATGTTTGAATGATCAGGGGGATTTTCTGGAGGATCTTCTACTTCTGTTATGCTAACAAACCCGCTGAAAGGGTCTGGTGCATATGAATCAAATACTGATGGGTATTTGTCGCCAAAACTAAGATCTACAAAATTGATATCAGAAGATTCAAAAAGTAAATCACTTACGCCGTTGTTTGTAAAATGAGTGCGGAACAATACATTCTGGCTGGCAGATTTCATATGTATTCCATAATTAAAATTATAGATTTCGCAGTCCTCAACCCTGTTTCCACTATGGCCTTCAATATAAATCCCAGTGCCTGTATAACTCCCTGTAATGCTATTGCCGCCGCAGTCAAATGATTTGCCGTTAGCAGTAAAATTAATGCAGGTTCCTGTAGAGCTTATATTTGCTTTCAATGAAACCCAGTCACAGGAAGGGCTTGCTAACATTGCTTCACAGTCAGCACAGTCATAACAGGAACAGGAGCAGTTTGTTTCCTCACCATCAGGCCAGAAATTATTTAAGAAAGGCTCAATATCTTCTGGAAAATCAAAATCATCTGGGTTTATTTTATAGTGTATCTCAAATTCTTCTGGGTGGGCGCAGGCATCAGCATATCCCCAATAAGTTTTTGTTAAGCTGTTTCCGCCTGATGTTCCCACTACATAAAGCTCTGGCCCGTCATTATTAAAGAAATTGCAATAGTTATATGCATTATCAAATGAATCATGTAAAATCATTCCATGTTTTTTGTTTTCTGAACTGTTAGTATTGGTAAAAATATTGGAATATGATTCATTTAAAATAATTCCATCCTTTGTCTCTTGGATATTTATATTAGTAAAGGTATTCTGGAATGATTGTAATAAATAGAGTCCTGGTCCAGGCTCAAGGGGCTCAGGCAGAGAAGCTTTAATATCCATATTAGTAAAAGTATTAGAGGTTGAGCCGTGTACTACAACTCCAACTCCCCAGTTTTTTAAAAAATTTGCATTAGTAAATGAATTTGAATTTCCTCCAGTTATATACATGCCCATAAGATTACTTCTGCATTCTATACCATCAAAGGTATTGCTGCTTGCATCATATATATGGATCCCCTGTCCTCCCCCTAAAGACTCTCCTAGAACTATATTGCTAACAGAGGTTATATTTGTAAAATTATTAAAATTAGTCCTTGCACCTTCTAATCTGATTCCTTCATCATTACTACTGAAATGTGAATTAACTATCTCATTATTGCTGGATGTATCAGTCCAGCCTGCAGTGAAAAAGTAAATTCCAATATCATTTCCCTCAGCATTTACCTCATTGAATTTATTATCACTTGAGTCAAGCAGATAAATTCCAGTGCCATTATTCTTTTTATAGTAACCTCCTTTAAAATTATTATCAGTAGACAAAAAGAGAAAAGCCCCGTATTCTTTATTGCCCTCACTGAGCATATTGTCAAATAAATTGTTAGTTGATTTATATGCAAAAACTCCATATTTCTGATTTGTTTTAGTCTCTGAACTAACAAAATTATTATCAGATGAATATTCTAAATTAATTCCAACCTTATTGCCGTTGCTTTTTGTACGGGTAAATGTGTTATAAGAAGATTGGTTTATGATGATGCCTTCACTATAACTATTTTCAACAAGTATATCAGTAAACTCATTATTGTTGCTTGATGAATACATGGTAATTCCCCATCCATTGTTATTGCTTTCTACACGTGAAAATTTATTGTTAGATGAGCTGTCCAAAAACATGCCAATATAACTATTCTTAGAAACATTTACACCAACAATAGTGTTGCCAGATGAAGATTCAAGATTAATTCCAATCTCAAAATTATGGATATTGCAGTCTTTTAATGTAATGCCCTGCCTGTTCTGTAGAAGCATTCCATATCCGTTGTTATTTCCAACAATGGTGTGTCCCCAGCAACTAAACTGCTTATTGTCTATTGGAAAATTAATGCATGTCCCATTAACACTTATGTCTTTTGTAAGATAAACAGCATCACACTCTCCACTAAGCTGTGCTTCACAGCTGGCACAGTCATCGCAGGTGCATACATCACAGTAAGCTTCTTCCCCATGAGGATAATTGTCAGTCAGGAAAGGTTGGATACCTACTGGAAATTTCAATTCACCTTCCATATGGAACAAATAAGAATGCTCACAAACCTCTGTTCCTGGAAATCCCCACCAGTTTCTTGAAAAATTATTTCCGCTTCCTCCAATTACATAGAGGTCTTTTTTATCATTAAGGCGGATACTTCCATTATTAATATTATTATTATTAGATGCAGATATAACATAGATTCCATAATCATTCTGCATGCTAGTCAATAATGGAAATCCATTGTCAGATGAAGACTCCAGGTGAAGTCCATATAAGCTATAAGCAATATAACTGTTTTTAAAATAATTATTAGTACATTCCTTTAACCTGATTCCATATATAGGCTTTCCCCCAAGAGGTGAAACATCAACTCGGGCAGTATCAAAGTTATTGCCAGATGACCTTATCATGCCAATTCCAAATTCACCCCCATCCATAGTAAATTTCACATTATCAAAAACATTATTGTTTGATGACTGTATGTCCATTCCTTTGTAATGGTTTTCTAACATCATTATATCAGTAAACTGGTTATTATCTGAATGGGCAATTAATATTCCTGCAAAAGTAGTATTCATAGAAAATATATCAGTAAAAATGTTGTGGGTTCCAGAATACATATTTAACGCATTAAGATTATGACTCATACGTATATTAGTAAAATTATTTCGTGTTGCGCCTGAAAGACTAATGGCATCATTAAAAAAATTAAGATGGCAGTTTTTAATCACATTATCATGGTTATTTTCATCGAAGTATATGCCTACAGTAAGGGTTGGCGAGGTTCCATTTATATGGTGATTATTGCAGTCAAATACCTTATTATTGAAACCTGCTGGCTTATTAATACATATCTCCCTTAAAGGGTCTAATATTATATGCTCTGTTAAAATAATTGTCTTGCAAGAAACATCATCAAGCCGTTCAGTGCAATCTGTGCAGTTCCTGCAGTAGCAGGTATCTGCAGTTACTCCATATGCTGCCCTTCCAGTAATATCTCCAGAAATATCAAACCTAAACATCTCTTTAAACCATTCCCAAACACCCTTGGAACTATCACTAGATGAAGCAACAGCAACTGTTGAGAAAACACCAACAAATAATATCAATAAAATGATTAAAAAAATAATTAATCTTCTGCCCCCACCTTCTTTTTTAATATGTCTTTTCATAGCTACCTCTGTTTTATTGCAAAAAAATACCTAAAATTGCCTAGAAATAAGCCTAAATTACTCTCTAAATGATATTCCCTCTTTTTTTTCAACATTCTCACTCAAAACAAATAACTTATATATAGATAAAAATACACCTTTATAAAGTTTTCTATTAAAATTACAAAAAAAATCAAGCTTAAATCAAAGAAAAATCAAGTTTTATTTCTTCAGTTTTTTTGTCAAAAAATCAGGTTTTTCCCCTGCTTTTGTACAGATATTAGCCCCTTCATCTGTGTGCTCAACCAGACCTAATTTCTGCCCATATTCAAGTATTTTCTGTTGCTCATTTCTTGCATAATCAACTGCCTGCTCAACTGATGCGCCTCTGGCAGCAGCCTCAGCAACAGTGCTCAAAAAGCTGTAATTATAAGTAATTGTATAATCCTTTCTAAGGCCTGCTGCATTAACTGCAGCAATGTCATCTATATGCCTTATACGCATTCCAAACAATCCATAACCAGGATGCCCTAAAAATGTTATTCTCTTTCCCTTTGCCTTTATTGTCCCATTTGGATTACGTAATGGTTTCATGTAATTGAATAACAATACATGATCCATCCCTCCTTTTTTCAACAGCTCCTTGTCCATAGCACTTGCTTCTATGTCTTTTACCTTGTTGCATCCAGTAACATAAAAAATAAGGATATCATCGTCGGTAAATATTTTTTCATACTCATCAAAAACCTTGTCAAGGTTTTCAACTGTTGCATCTAAAGCGCCAATTGCTTCTGCTGTTTTTCTTGCCTCCTCTGCCTTGTGTTTCTGTACCTCATTAAAACCTGCTTCAGCTTCTGTTTTTTTAGAATCATAAAGAACTGCAATATTATCCTTTTCAACACCCAACTTCTCTAAAGAACCATAAACACGCTCCAGTTCAAATAGATACTTAAAATCCAGGCTATCCATCTCATTTGATACATTTAAAAGAACAGCATATATCTTTCCTTTGTATTCAAGCTGCTCAGCACCAGTAAATTCCTTTGGCATCTCTTTCTTCACTTCATCAATATAATCAAACCATTTTGCAAGCTTCTGCTCCTCAGTGAGGTTTGTAAAATCTTCCTCTTCAACAGCTGGTTTTGCTGGTTTTTCAGTTGGTGTTTCCTCAACAACCTTCTCAAGTGTTTCAGGTTTCTTTGGTGCAGAACCGCATCCAGCAAGTAACATTCCAGCTTCTACAGCACTCAGAACTAAAAATTGTCGTCTGCTTATTATCATTTTTTTACTCTTTTTACTCTTTTTGTCATCAAATCAGGAATCTCTGTTACCTTTGCATAAGCTCCTTCAGGTGAACCTCTTGGCAAACGTTTGGATAAATCCAATTCAACTCTTGACACAAAAGCCCCTTCATCTGTACGTCCAATCAATCCTAATTCCTGCCCATACTCAAATATTTTTTTCTGTTCTTTTCTTGCATAATCAACTGCCTGCTCAACAGATGCTCCCCTGGCAACAGCCTCAGCAACAGTGCTTAAAAAACTGTAATTATCAAGGACAGTCGGCCTCCTGTTTGCAGCATTTACTGAAATTAAATCAGGGATATTCTTAAAATCATTTCCATAGATTTCACAGCTCGGATGCCCGAAAAACATTATTACCTTGCTTTTCAACTCCTTTAATGTTTTAGGTCTTTTAAATCCTCCCATATATTCAACCAAAACATGTGACCAAATAGGATCTTCATTTTCAGTCATTTCTACAAGGTTCTTATGGTTTCCAGTAAAATAGCAAATCAAGATATCTTCTTCTTTGCAATCCTGTACAAGCTTTCCAAGAATATCCTTAAGGGTCTCTTTTGTCCCTTGCTTTGCACCAATTGCCCCAGCTTTTTTCTTTGTCTCAGGCAAATCATCTGTATCGCAAAGAACTGCAATATTATCCTCGGTAACTCCTAATCTTTTCAAAGAATTATAAACTCTTTCCAGCTCATTAAGGTATTTTGCATCTTCACTGCCATTAAAAAGAACAGCATGTATCTTTCCTTTGTATTCAATCTGCTCAGCGCCAACAAAAGCTGCAGGCATCTCTTTTCTTACCTGCTCTATATAATCCATCCATTTTTCTTCAGGTGTTTTTTCAACAGCTGGCTTTACTGGTTTTTCAGCAGTTTCAGGTGTTTTTTCAACAGCCTTCTCAAGTGTTTCATGCTTTTTAGGTGCAGAACCGCATCCGCCAAGCATAAAACCAGCAGCAGTTCCTCCTGCTAATGTTAAAAACTCCCTTCTTGTTATTTTCATAGTATTATAGTATAAATTACTAATATATAAATCTTTCTATTTATTTGTCACTTAAAAGTAACTAAAAAATAGTAAAAAAGAAGAAGATAAAAAATTAATTAAACACATTCAGTCGGATGTTTCTTGCACCACCAATCAGGCCTTCCTGTTCCTGTTTTTCCAGGAGCAGTTGGCTTAGATTCTGGCTCTGAGTCTGTTTCATCAGGCATGCCATCATTATCATCATCAGTATCCTGTTCATCAATTACGCCGTCTTCATCTGTGTCTTCAGTAGCTGACTTTGTTTCTTTTCCTCCTTCTGCAATGCATGTTGCTGCCCAGTCTACCTGTGGTATCCATACATTAATCAAGGTTCCTGTTGTGCATCCATATTTATATTGTCCATAAACATTTCCAGGATGGCACATGTCAAGGATCTGCTCGCAGGTGCATCCATGTGCATCTTGTATTGTCACTGTGCTGTCTACAATCACTGGGTCTGATGAGCTTCCTGCATTAACCTCAAAGATTCCATCACAATCAATATCTTCATAGTGGTTTGGATTTAATGTTCCAGTTGTTGGCACATATGTAGGCACTGTGCATGTTGTATCATCACACAAGTCAGCTGCATTGCAGACACCGTCAGCATCCTCATCCATAACTGCTCTAATCACAATTGTCCTGCTGTTTCCGCAGTTGTCATAAGCTGTCTTGACAATATCAACCCAGCAGTCTTCTGTATCTCCAAGCTGTGATTCTATGTATTCAAAGTCAACATCACTTGGTCCTGGGCTTGGCACTGTTTGTATTAATGCTCCTGATGGGCTTCTGATCTCTATTGTTGAGCTGCCAACACCAGATGTTGCGTCTGTAATCAGGTTTTCTAGTGTCAGGCACCATCCAACATAGATAAGCTCTCCTTGGTCAAGTATTACAGAGCCTGTCTTATATTCAACACCATTATGCATGAATTCTCCTATGCATGTTCCTGTATCAGCTGCAGTTACCTTCAGCTGTTCATCTGGTGGTATTGTGTCTATGAATACAGATGTGCTCTTTGTAATCTCATTATTTCCAGCTACATCTGTGCTGTAATATCTGATATAAGTAGTTCCTTCTGCATTCACAACAACTGAATTTCCTGCAATATTTGGTGTGCATGTATTCATGGTGTCAGTGCAGTAATATGTTGTTGCACATCCTGATGCAGGTGCAGGGTCATTGCATGTCAATGTTACTGTTATTGGTTTTGTGTTCTGGCATCCTGAAGGTGCATTGTCTGTTGTTACAGGTGCAACAGTGTCAACCAGGATATCATATACAGCATCTGTCTGGTAATTTCCAGCTTGGTCAGTGCATTTGACTGTGAAATCATGGTATCCGTCTGCAATTGCACTGAATGTATATGTTGCAGTTCCAGATATTAAACCATCTCCATCCATATCATACCATGTCCCGTCATCTATCTTTGCTACACATGTAACAGTGTATGTATTTGCATAATCAGCAGTTACAGTTATGCTGTTTACATTGAATATCTGCTCAGATAATGGATGTGTTATCTGTACACTTGGGTTGTCTGTATCAACTGTTGTAGATTCTGTATTTGAGAATATGCAGTGTCCAACATTATCACAAGCATATATCTTATAGTAATATGTTGTGTTTGTTGGGAGTGCAGTATCTGCAAATGCTAGGCATGTTAAGTCAGGAGATACCTTTCTGTAATCTATTACAGGTCCTGCTACTGGCTCATCTCTTCTCCATACCTCATAGTGGTTGAATCCAGAATACATGTCTGTTGAAGCTGTCCAGCTTAATTCTACTGTTCCGTCTGTATCCCACTCTGGAAGTGCTGAAAGTATTGGAGCAGTTGGTGGTGTTTTATCCACCCATACACTTGTGTATTTCTCATCTTCAACATTTCCAGCATTATCCTTTGAATCATACCTTACATAATTCATTCCTTCAGTTGAAACAAGCACGCTTGTTCCTATTGTTGAAGGAAGGCAGATATTATCCTGGTCAATGCAGTAATATGTTGCTGCAACACCAGATGTTGCATCTGTTGCAGATAATGTAACAGTTACATCACTTGGCTGCCATCCGCCTGGTGCATTGTCTGTTGTTACAGGTGCAACTGTATCTACTTTGATGTTGAATGTCTTTGCTGTTTCTTCATTTCCTGCATAATCAGTTGAATAATACTCAACATCATATATGCCGTCTGGTATTACAAATGCTCCAGTATAAATGCTGAATGGGTCTGGCAGTATCCTGTAATATGTGTCATCTACACCAGATGTTGCATCTGTTGCAGATAATGTAACAGATGGTGAAACTTCCTTATACCAGCTATTATCTCCTGCAGTTCCTGTTATTAAGTGTGTTGTTATTGGTGCAATTGTATCAATTGTAGTAAATACTGGATCAGACTGTTCACTTTCATGTCCAACATTGTCTGTTGCAGATGCTTTATAATCATATGTCTGTCCTTCTGAAACAGCTGTATCATCATAGCCATACATAGTATCAACACCAGTATCAAATATGTCGACTAACCATAAGCTGTTCTTGAATAAGCTGTAATGGCTTACTCCAGAACCTAAGTCAACATCATAGAATGGGTCAATTGAATGGTCCCAGCTTACATATACATTCAATGTTGTTGTATATATTGGAAGTGGATGCATAGCTGGTATGCTTGGCGGCTGCAAGTCAACTACAGTTGCAGTTTTTCCAGAGTCTGCCTTGTTTCCAGCCCAGTCATAAGCAGTAACATAATATTCATATCTTGTTGCATCTGACAAGCCAGATTGTTCTATGTAATCATCTTGTGTTGCTATATAGTATATCATCCCACTGCTATCATTTAAAACCACACGATAGAAACTAATTCCGCTTACGTCATCAGATGCAGTCCATGAAACAGTAAATGCACCATCCCCGTCAAACTCTGGAAGTGGATTAATTGTAATAGTTGGTGCAGTTTTGTCAAGCTTTACAACATCTGTCTTTACTGCTTCTACATTTCCTGCATTATCAACACTGCGGTATCTCACATAATTCACTCCTTCAGTTGTTATAGTCATGCTTGTTCCTACTATTGAAGGTATGCATGTTCCAGTCTGGTCAACACAGTAATATGTCCTGTATACTCCAGATACTGCATTTGCATCTTCAGGCACTGGGTCAGTTGCAGTTAAGGTGACAGTTACATCATTCCTACTCCATTCTTGAGGTCCAGGTGCATTG
>Ga0209427_10009127_pt1 | contig 11086 bp, 9 predicted proteins | sample DeeMarSWOR136_30_FD_187465 | JGI IMG/M metagenome (GOLD analysis project Ga0209427, IMG submission 187465) | Marine sediment microbial communities from White Oak River estuary, North Carolina - WOR-1-36_30 (SPAdes) (version 2) | ecosystem: Environmental > Aquatic > Marine > Intertidal zone >... | reverse complement strand
AATATTGCGTATGTTGCAGATTGGAATGATGGCTTCATTGTCCTCAACGTGTCAGACCCTAGTAATCCGGAGTATCTCTCGAGCTACCCTATATTAGGAGCATGTAACCAGCTACATGTGGTCGATGAACTAGCATATGTTGTAGACCATCGGAGCGAAAACACGGGGGTGAAAGTTCTAAACATAAGTAACCCGGAGAATCCAGTATTAGTTGGGAGTTACATGCCAGATGATGACCTCTGGAACCCATTTGTGTCTGGGGACTATATGTATGTGGGGAACCACGGAGAAGGAGGAGGGGAACTACAGATTCTAGATGTGACGGATCCATTAAATATCTCTCAAATAGCAATCTATAATCCATCGGGTAATGTCTTTGCAGCACATGTGGTGAACAGTACTGCATACTTGGCAGACTACACACTTGGACTTGTGATTGTTGATGTAAGTGATCCAGAGAACCCGCTAAGGATTGGTGGCTTTTTTGATGGGGGCGGAGCAGTCAATTTGGACGTTGTGGGGGATCTAGTCTATGTTGCAGATAGAAGTGGCGGGTTAGAAATAATTCAGGTATCTATAACGAATTAAGAAAGATCAGTCATAATTAGACTACTTAGTCAGGGGGTTTCCTGAAATTTCGTTGTGCAAATGCACGAAACTCATTTCCGTCAACCACATAATATGTACGACTCACAAATCCACCATAACTTATCAGACTGTGTTCAAAAACCGCACCATTCTCAAAAAGGTGTGCGTAGATAGACTTTGATAGGAATCTACGGTCGGGCCCCCATTGTTCATGAAGGCCCATGATTCTAGCAATCTGAACCTCCATAACATCCTCACTATCACGTTTCGTAGATATTGAATCAAGTCGTTGTTCATCTGTGATTTGAAAGCCGCCTTTCTTCAGAAGATATGAGGCTACTATTTCTTCGAGCTCGTCGCCAGTTTCGGAGAAATCCACTTTTTCTGCTTCTCTATCTAAAACGCTACTACCAATGACTTTGACACCCGGGGTCAGACTACGTTCTCCTCTGCGTCTGGCGATTATTGCACTCTCGCGAACAGCCTTAGCTCGTTTTCTGGCCTGCTCCTTCTTTCGCTCCAGCCCGTTCTTTAGCTCCTTGTCAATTCCTTCTGACAGCTTGTAGAGCCTCCTGATTCTATGAAATGCAAAATACTGCTGAAGATAATTCTTGTCGTAATTCATTGATTGTGCAATATCTCTAGGACTACAAGCTGTTTCTTGCTTAGACCACAGAGTTGAATAAAAACAATTATGAATCATGAGTCATAATAAGAGACCCTGAGTTTAAGGGAGTGATTAAACATGCCAGAGTATAGACATGAACATTTGACTGGAGAGATGCCAGGTAGCCACAGGAATCAGATGATTCTGATGGTAGTATTCTTTGCTGTATGGATTGTTGACTCGTTTCTACTCCGTATCACAACATTTCTGTGGAGCTTTGAATTTTGGTGGTTATTCATTGGGGTAGGAGCTATAATCATTGTGGTGGCTGCGTATTTCATGGATGCGTCTCACAAGGATCTCTTCGATGCTCATGTGGAAGGATTGGCGACCACAGGAGTCTTTGGTCGTGTTCGACATCCAATGTATCTTGGGACCCATCTTTTCTATCTTGGTCTTGCAATAGCAACATTCTCTCTAGCAACAATCGTCTTGTGGGTGATAATCTTCGCGTTCTATAACACTCTAGCTAACTATGAAGAGAGGAAGTTAGAGGAAAGATTTGGTGAACAGTTTCTTGAGTATAAGATGAATGTTCGAAAGTGGTTTCCCATATAATGTCGAATTAGGGGCAGTTTTAGTTCAATGAGCAGAACACTACAATGAATGTAGGTCGGTAGTTCACTCTCCAATTACCTTGACTAGGACTCTCTTCGATCGTCTACCATCAAACTCACCATAGAAGATTGCTTCCCAAGGTCCAAGATCAAGCCGCCCATTGGTGATAGCAACAACGACCTCACGACCCATGATCTGTCGCTTGTGATGAGCATCTCCGTTGTCCTCACCCGTGCGATTGTGCTTGTATCGACTAATGGGCTCGTGAGGAGCTAGCTCCTCAAGCCAGCGCTTGTAATCATCATGCAGTCCGCTCTCATTATCATTGATGAAGACGCTAGCAGTGATATGCATGGCATTGACAAGACACAGTCCCTCTTGGACACCACTCTCCCTCACAGCATCTTGTACATCAGGAGTGATATGGACAAAGTCCATTCGAGCTGGTATATTGAAGGTCAGATATTTTGTATGGCTCTTCATAATAGTTTCATCTATTGTTAGATTTCAGTAAAAACGTTGTTAGAGCACAGGATATTCAAAATTATTGTGCAATTAGCACGGTCTTCATAAGAGCGATTGATGTTAACTTTCATGGTGAAACTTACGTGCATCTGAAGGGAATCGAAAAGCTGCGCGAAAAGCTTCCAGCCTACCCTGGAAAGAGGATTGCAATCCTGCCACTTGCAGCTATTGCAGTAGGAATTCTAGCATACATTTTCCTAATCATTATAGACATCATACCACGGGTGTTCAGTGATATCGTATTTCTGACAATAATTGAACCGTTCATACCAGTTTTGAGTAGCATGTTCATTGCCGCCTTGGCATTGTGGTTGATTTGGGGTGTCTGGAATAAGAGGGAACAAATGAAGGAACAACATGGAGACCTCGCATACCAGAATATATTACTCAGAGGCCTCACTGGGGTCTTCATCATTCCATCCATAGTTTTTCATGCCTTCACATCTATTCGCTCTCTCCCACCAGGTCCACCCATAAATGACCTGACAATCCAGTGGTCAAGGTCTCTCTTGCCTTTCCTCGGTATTGCCCCTGAGATTGATCCTTGGTTGCGCATTATTCTTTCTGGAATTCCACTCCTACTTGGAACTCTCACAATCCGAAGTGCTATACTCACATTTGGTTTCGATTACATGGCTGTCGTCTATCTCTATTTCCCTGAAGAGTCTGAAATACAAAGCCATGAGATCTATTCTGTTGTACGTCATCCCACATATTTGGGAGGGGTATTGCTCGGGGTTGCAAGTATGTGCCTTCGATTCTCGGTCTATTCGATTCTCATTGGGTTCTTGATTCTTCTTGTGTTTAGATTACAAATTTGGAAGGAAGAGAAGGAACTGGTTGAGAGATTTGGTGAAGGCTATATTGAATATAGGAAGAAAGTCCCAGCCCTTCTAGTTCGACCGAGTAAGCTCAAGTCATACTTCAAATTCTTGCGAAGCAATTGAGTTTACCAATAATTCTTGAAATGCTTGGATATCAGATGGATTTACTGAATTACAAAAAATAATAGCCAAGCTAAACTAGAGGGTTTTTGCTATGGATTTGTTAGATAAATCGATCATTTTAGAGCTGATGACCAACAGCCGTATCTCCTGTCAAGAGCTCGCTGAGAAGTACAATTCTACACGAGGTGTTGTAAGAAAAAGAATCAACAAGCTCGAGGAGAAAGGCGTAATCCAAGAGTACTCAGCATGGTACAGTCTCGCGATGGTGGATGCAGAGTTTGTCTTTGGGCATGTCAGGGTGCAAGAGCAATTGGATAAAGAGGAACTTGTTAGAAACCTTGTTCAACATCAGATGATTCATGCTGTCATCCCACTGGTAACTGGGGACATCCTGTTCCATGCCAATGTAGTGGGGAGCGAGGGACTCTCAGAACTTGGTTCATCAATAAGGAAGCTAGATAATGTGGAGGATGTTGAACTGCGTCTGATTCGGTCCGATAGAGGCAGTAAGGTAGAATTGAAGAGAATTCACATGCAAGTTCTATCTGCACTCTTTGAGAATTCTAGAATATCTATTGCTGAGATTGCCAGAAAGACTACCCTGAGTCCAAGACGAGTGAAGCGAGCTCTTGATGATATTATATCAGGAGGTGGAATTGTTCTAGCAATAGCTAGAAACCCTGCACTTGGCAGTGGATTGAGTTTCTATGCTAAGATTACCTTAGATGAAAGAAAATCTAATGCTGAGAACCTCATCAGTCGGATTGAGAAAGAATTTCCAGCAGAAACTTGGGAGTCATATGTTTCAGCATCAGATCCTGTTCTGTTTACAAGATTCTTTGTTAATCACATTAAAAATGTGGAAACAATTTCAAACAAGCTCTCAGGGTTTGGAGAGATAGGCGCACTGGAAACTTTGGTTTTCTATCCAGCGAGAATATCCTCAGTTTTGACACGAGATCGACTTGGAGAGGACATTATCAAAGCAGGATTCAATGTCTGTCAAGGCTAGATGTCAATTTGTTTCCTATGAGTTTACAAAATGAGCAGTTTGATGACGCAAATCTGCTCATTTTGGTTCTTGCTCGAGTTCACACACTCTTATCCAAAGAAAAAAAGGCATCAGTATGTCTTGTGTAACATCAGAGGAGAAACAATGTAATGAGCCATGGTTCAGAAAGATCCGAGTTGTGCAGAGAGAAAGGAGAGAAAAGAAGACGAAGACTTGTGACACTAGCACTTGTAGCTATTGCAAGTACAATCTGGTTTGCTATTAGAACTGGAACAAAGCCTTCAAGGATTATGTATCCCTGTCAGCAAGCAGCACTGGCCAACATAACGCTCTTCAAGACTGCAATATCAATGTCACTCCCTAGCATTGCGACATTACGTGTATCAACTAATTGGTTCAGACCAATTGCAGTTCTGACCATTCTCTCAATTGGTGGTTTTATAATAGCAACGAATCCTCTGGAGATTGGATTTCATCCGCTACAGAATGGCTCGAATCAAGGGCGTGTCCCAATAGTCCTGACTGAGCAGAGTGCTGTTAACCAGGAGAACGCATCTGATCTCTTCTATGTTCAAAATGCGACGGGACCTGAAGGGAACATGGACTCTTCAGTGTCTGCGCTCATTGATCTAATGGCATCGCAGGGACTCCACTTCTACAAAACAGGAACCACACCTGATGGACTGATTGGGAGTGATGATGTCGCCATCATCAAAATCAATGGGCAGTGGGAACGTAGAGGGGGGACAAACACGGACCTCATCAAGAGTGTCATCAACGCGATACATAATCATCCCGATGGGTTTACAGGCGAGGTCGTGATCGCAGACAATGGACAAGGGATTGGGAGTATGGACTACTCGTATCCCAATTCATTCTTCAAGAACCAGTCTACTCAGGATGTTGCTGACTTCTTTGCCCCCGAATGGAACGTCAGTACGATACTCTGGGATGACTTACATTATAGTACTGTAGATGACTACAATGAAGGTGACTTTGTAGATGGCTATGTTAGGAGTTCTGTGTGGAATGAAGAGATGCAATTGTACACCTCATATCCAAAGTTTAAGAGTCCAGCAACTGGTGCCTACATCAGTTTCAAGCAAGGAGTTTGGCATAATGACACAGGGTTCGACTTTGATGGACTAAAGATACTCAACATGCCAGTTTTGAAGAGCCACGAGCTTCTTGGTGTCACAGCATGTGTCAAACACTATATGGGAGTCCCTCAGGGCTACATTGTCGAGTCTATCAGTCCAAATGTTCCCCATGAGCATTACTCTGTTAGACGCGGAGGTATGGGAACGATGATTGCTGAAACCAGGGCTCCAGACCTCAATATTCTGGACATGGTCTGGGTAAATGCAAATCCAATAGAGAGTTCCTACGATAGAGGTCCTTGGTCGACTTACTCATCAGCAAGTGCAACAGACATCATAGGAGCTAGTGTGGATCCTGTAGCCTTGGACTACTGGTCAGCAAAGCATGTGCTCGTACCAACAGCAGAGTACCTGAACCACACATCATACTCATCTCTGGACCCGGATTATGAGCCAATCTGTCAGCATATCAATTACCCTATTGTACAACAAGAAGAGTCATTCCACAACTATCTAGAGCGTTCCATGAATGTTCTGAAGGATGCTGGTTTTCAGGTCACCATGGATGAGACTGAGATGAATGTGTTTTTGGAAATTATGTCAAATACCGGACCCGTCACTCCAACAACTCCAACTGGTGATGCCACACTGATGGACTATCTCCCCTTGACAATTGGTGCAATCGCCTTGGTCCTTTTTGTTATAGGAGTTATCGTTGCAAAGCGTCGATTATCTTGATAAAATCAAAGAAAGTGAGTTATGCTGCATTCTCATATGCTTCTTTGAGCCACTCTATTAGCTCAGGATTGACCTCACTTTTATCTGCCATTCTCACACGATGAGTACACATTGCATTCCACCTGCTGCCCTCTTCAAGACGCTCAGTTGTGTCCTTCCCCTTGAGTATCAACCCAATATCCATCCGTGTCTTTGTTGATGGTTGCACGATTGCGAACTGTTTCTTTCTTCTCAGGCTCACGTAAGTCTTCTTCGGAGCAATCTCTACATCCCTTCCGAACTTCTTGACAGCCTTGAGGACCTCCTTATAGATAGGCTTTAAGGCCTCCTTACCTGAATATTGCTCCTCGACTAGAGCATTATCTGACTTCACACCTTCAATCACATCTCGAACAGCATGAGCTAATGTATTTGCATACCCATATGAAAGACCGTGCTTTTCCTTGAAGAAGTCTAGAATTTCCTTGTGTTTTGTGAGTTTCGCAGCCCTTACTCTTTTGACCCACTCATCAAGTTTGGTTCCAGTCTTCTCTTCTATGGTTGCTACAACCTTATCTGTCATCTCTTCACGATTCATTGACAATGTAATACCACACCAAGATATTAATGGCATATGATTGAAATTTAATTATAATAATCTTGAGAATGGGCCTTGGGAAGAAGTTTTAGTTTCAGAAATTATATTGGAAAAGAAGGAACCGGTCAACGCATAGGTCAACCGGTTCAATTCTGACCTGATTTGTGCATTTTTGTCTTTAACCAATGCTATCTGCGTTTGTTTATGAAATACGCAATGATCAATATGAGGGCGACAGCCGACACAAGACTGACCATATTTAGGATTGGCTGGAGTCCTTCAAATGGATTGGGAGAGGTACCAGTTCCAACAGTCATGATTGCGCTGTCCATGTCTTGTTGTCCAGATACATCGGTCACTATCAGTAGCATTACATATGTTCCATCAGTTTGATAGAAATGCGATACAGTTGCCCCACTGAATGTGGTAAGGGTGACTGTGTTCCCGTCACCAAAGTCATAGAACCAGCTCACGATTGCATAGTTGTCACTCGAGGCACCAGGTTCTAAGTTGAAGACCTCATTCACATCGAGTATTCTGTCAGGACCAGCGTCTGCTACAGGTGACTCACTGTCTATGAATACCCAAGTCAGCTGAAACTCTGTGTCCATGCCATGAGGAGCATTTGTAGGATAGACAAAGTGAGGAGAGCGATCAGCGGCTCTGGCAAGACAGAATGGGTGATCGTGAGATAGCCAGTCGTTTGACATGTCATCCACCTTGCCAAGATACCAAGTACCATAGGCTTTTGATGCAAACTTGACATCATTATTGGTAGCATCATAGTACACGATGTATACATCAGCACCAGCGTGGAGTGTCACACACGATATTGAACCAACATCACCTTCAGTATCGACAGACTCAGATGTCCATACTCCATCAACAGTCCAGCCATACTTTAAGTCCCCATCCTGATAGTAGCTTACATGCGGTTTGTCTTCCTCATCGAGATCAAGTGATCCGTCCCAAGAACCAGTCCCAGGGACAATGCCACTGAATGTCCAGATCCCGGTCGTCTTGTTCGCATACCAACCACCATATGTAATATGAGGAACATCAGTGGAGTCAATGGTAAGAGAACATCTTCCACCGCCTGAGGGCCAAGTGATTATTTCATTGGTCCAGACCCCGCCAGTCCTGTTAGCATAACCGTCAAAGTAAGCAATATGAGGTACACCTTCTGAGTCCACTGCAAGAGAGGTCCAGTAAGCGTCATGTGTGTCAACGGATTCGATGACCCAGCTGGAGCCATCTTTAAAGGCATACTTCACATAGAGGTTTTGGTCTACGAACACAATATGCGGTCTGTCTTCAGAGTCTAGCTTGAAGGAAATTGCACCTATTGATGAACTAGTGGTTATCGTTTCGGTATGCGGTATAGTCCAATCAGATCCACCGAACATATCAATCTCGATTTCAGCATAGACAAGATTGTCTGACAAATCAACAAACACGACATGGGGAAGTCCCTGTGAGTCCAGCTCCATTGTCCCTTTTATGGACCAAGTGCCTTGACCTACTTCAAGGATTACAACCTTTCTCTGCCAGAGACTGCCATCGTTAGAAACTACGGTTGAATTAGCAGAATGTACGATACGTGGACTCATGACAGTCATAGAAAGGACCAACAAACAAAGCAGACAAAGAGCTCCTATCCTGAGATTTGCATTTTTGATTGAGGGCTTTTTGATAGCCCGTTTTGTACCAGTCTTAAATTGTGTCTTATTAGACATACTATAGTATCCTCATTAGTATACTATAGTATACGTTTGTTATAAACTTGATGTATGTAGCATATAGTATGGTGAAACTTAGATTCAACGGAAAATAGAGAGGGTCAGGGTCGTTAGTTCATGACCCTGACATGTAGGAAACTAGAATCTTGGTTCAAACTGAGTGTAATCGTAGAGTGTTGGCAGAGGAATGTCATAGATTCCTCCTATGAAGTTGTGTTCACTGTCGTACAGGCTTAGGGAGACACTCCTAGGATTAAGACCAAACATATAGATCAGTGAACCGTCTATGTAAAGAGGCACTATCTCTAGACCAGGAAGCAAAGAGCAAGTAATGCCCTGGCTCCAGACTGGGATTATGTTGCCTTCTTCGTCAAAAAGCCCACTTATCTCCACGAAGTATACACCCTGCTGAGTCTGCATCACCGCAACACCTATGACGAGATAGTCAAAAAGCCCGTTGGGTGGATCATCAGTATCGACTCCTTCGCATGTTACAAGACCAGCTAAGTATGCTCCAGGTGCCTCGAACTCTGTATAGTCATATGTTCTCGACAATGCGACTCTATCCATCAAACCAAGGAGGAGGTTCTGTTCGTTCCTCACACCAATCATATTGACAGCTGAGGGGCTGATCCCTGATATGTAGATGCTAGGCCCATTGAGCTGGAGAGAGACTACGTGTGTTCCTTCCTCGAGATGTTGAAACTCCTTGTCCCATGCATCGTATATGTGATTGTCGTATTCATCAAGGAGTCCATACAATTCGACGCCATAGATACCTGCTTCATAGACTTCTACCTCAACTCCAATCTCGAGATAGTCAAATCCAACCACGTCATCAGCATCCACTCCTTCATCATAGATTGTGCCAGTCAAAACAGCTGGAGGTGTATCGAAATCAGTATAGAAATAAACACCGGTCAGAGGAACATCGGTTTTTATGTCCAGCCAGTTGTAGTTGTCATCGAACAGGAAGATTACAGAAATCATAGATGGATTGTACCCGTGCGCATAAATTGTAGGACCATAAAGACGGATGTCAACATATTGAGTCCCACGATTCAAGTACCCGCTATATGTTTCTCCAACATCAATACGGTTGCGGGATTCGTCCATCAGACCATCTACAGTCACAGTGTATGTGCCAGCAGTGGCAACTGCAACACCTACTGAAACCTCAAGATAGTCATATTTGCTATCACCATCGGTGTCAATTCCTGAATCCTGAACGACTCCAGTGAGATATGTAGCTTGTTGTGGTGGTTGTGGTTTAGGAGGTGGCAGATATTTCTCCTTTATAATCCTGGGTACAAAGTCATCGTACTTGATGACTGCGTGATACTTGTATGCGCCTTTTTCACCAAAGTTCTTAATGATATAGTGCACATTCATCTGACCATCCTTGGGGACAGGCATGAATGGAGGAAGAGGAATTGGAAACTCGGATGAAACAGGAATGATTTCAAGGGTTCCAACATACTTGTTCCCAACAGTGGACATCGATACTCGGTTATCGTCTTGGAAAGTCGTTTCATGTTGAAGGCTACTACTCACAACTCGAATCTTTCCATCAACAGGAATCATTTCATTGTTCCATTCGACATAGTCAGATGGTTCTTCAATCCATCTCATGATTCCAGTTATATGTGAAACATAATAGACAGTAGTCCCATCAATACTGAAAGATCCAACAACAGTATCCACCATTTTTGTATCAGGTGGACGAGCGTTGGTTGTTGCTGTACCAAGTGATAAGACCAGTAAGGTCATCAATAGCGCAGCTACTATTGGTATCTTCATACCTTTCATTTTCATCTCATATTTTCTCCATTACAATAAATCGGAATAATTATTCAAACAGTCATAGATCGAATGTGCTGCCAGTACACAATCCGTATCTTATTTGATATACTATTGTATTCCTTAATGTATACGATTGTATACTTCTTAATAAACTTGATGAATGATGTATCGTAATCCTTAAGAGTGTGTATACATTGGTATTCTACTTAGCATACATCCGAGGTTTGATTGAGTGATGAAAGTGATACCTGTTCGGATACCCAACAAGATCATTGAGGGTATCGACAAGCTAGTAGAGAAAGGAATCTATGCGAATCGAAGCGCAGCAATACGAGTTATTGTAACACGCTACATTCTAGATGAAACAAATATAATCTCAGAGTAGTCCTATCAGTATCAATGGTTCATCCATTGTTTCTTGAACCACTCAACTCCAGTTTTCAGTGTTATCTCGTATGCATAGGGATCAGAAAGGTTATGGTCAGCACCTTCAACGACAACCAATTCCTTTGGCTCACCTGCCAGCTCATACAGACGCTTGACACCTGCTAAGGGAACACCAACGTCATCAGTACCGTGGACTATCAACAGTGGTCTGGGAGAGATCTTTGATATCTCATTCATTGGATTGTGTACCTTGGAATCCTCGACCATTCTTCTCAGAAGATTCTCTTGTGTTTCCGGATCATCGAGACCACGTATCTGAGTAGGATTAGTTGCTACTATGGAGTCAACAGTGGGGCGAATCATCGGAGATTCTGCAAACCAGAGTGTATCGAAGATTGGAGCTCTCAGGCATAGTGCGTTGCAGCGTGTATCATCAGCAAGAGCA
>Ga0209427_10009125_pt1 | contig 11087 bp, 8 predicted proteins | sample DeeMarSWOR136_30_FD_187465 | JGI IMG/M metagenome (GOLD analysis project Ga0209427, IMG submission 187465) | Marine sediment microbial communities from White Oak River estuary, North Carolina - WOR-1-36_30 (SPAdes) (version 2) | ecosystem: Environmental > Aquatic > Marine > Intertidal zone >... | reverse complement strand
TGCCCCCTATGGTTGACGATTCGTCCAGTAAGTAGACTTTGAATCCTGAATCTGCCAGATCGAGGGATGCCTGTATGCCCGCTATTCCGCCGCCGACGACGAGCACGGCTCCCACTTTGTCTGTCATTGTCCTACCTCCAACGCAGTATATAGCGGGGACGTCCCCTCGACTCTGTCAACCGTGATCAAGCCTCTTCGCCTCATAACTACTATGTGACGCAGCACCATCTGGGAATCCAAATCCAGCAGCTTAGACAAATCCTTGACGGACAAGGGTTCCTCCTTAGCCAAAAGATAGATTCTGTTGCGCACATACTCCGCGTCAATGACTTCGTTAAGGACTTTATCAAGCTCGCCCTCTGAGACTTCTTCTCCATACACATTTCCATCATCGATCATCGTTTTTTCTCTGCCTACCAGCAGTCGCAATCGAAAGTCTTCTGCAGTCGCCTTGGCTGCTAATACACTTGCCAGTATGTTCTTGTCTGGTTTGTCTCCAGCCAAGGGAGATGGACCCAGTCTTTTCAGTTGATCTGTAAAGTCCTTTACAAGCTCTGCGAATCGCCCACCCTCTGAGGCAGAGACCCATTCCAGTCTGAGACGTTCCACTTCCAAACCAGTTCGCGCCAGAAGTTTTTTCAACATGTTTATCTTAAGCTCAGCTTGAAGGTTGCCAGTTATATAGTGGCAGTCGCCAATGTGGCAACCCGCTACCAAGACGCCGTCGGCGCCTTGGGCAAGCGTTTCCAGAACGATAACCGGGTCAACTCTCCCGCTGCACATCAACCTTACTATCCTTATGTTTGTCGGGTAAGATATTCTGCTAACTCCAGCTAAGTCAGCGCCGGCGTAAGAACACCAGTTGCAAAGGAATCCAACTATTCGTGGTTCAAACGTCATTTGACTGCCCTCCCCAAAGCAGCGAGAGCTTGGGCCATCACCTGTTCACTGGTGAAGTGACGCATTTCAATAGCCCTTTCAGGACAGGTTGCCGCGCAGACTCCGCATCCCTTACAGACAACCTCCGTCACCCTAGCAACACCCTTCTCGTCCTTCTCTATGGCGCCGTATGGACAGAGTTTCAAGCAGGTTCCACAGCCACTACATAAGTTCTCATTCACTACAGCCGTTATCGCCTCAGTTCGTAAACGTTTAAGAGCCATGGGAATAGCCGCTCTGGAAGCAACTCCTAAAGCTTGTGATACGCTTTCCGGCGTGTCTTTGGGGCTGTGAGCCGTGCCACACACGTAAATTCCGTCGGTCGCGAAATCTATGGGCCTTAACTTGACATGAGCCTCGAAAAAGAATCCGTCTGAACCTAGCGGCACCTTGAGTATTTGAGACAGTTTCTTTGCGTCTTCATGCTGGATGAGGGGCGTCGACAATACGACTAAGTCGCTTCCGAATTTGAGTTCTTCATCGAGGAGCGCATGGTGAACGTTGACGGTTAGTTTTCCATTTTTTCCAGAAATAACTTCTGGAGGTTTTTCTTGGAGGTATTTGATGAACTTAACTCCTTTGTCTTGAGCAGTTCGATAATGCTCTTCATAATGTTCTCCATAGGTTTGGAGCTGTCGGAAAAGGATGTGGACATCGGTGTCTGGATATAGATCCTTGATGAGCATGGCATTTTTGATGGCGGTCATGCAACATATTCTAGAACAATAAGTCCGACCCTCTTTCTCCCTAGCACCAACGCATTGAATCATAATCACGCTTTTCGGCTTCTTCAACTGACCGTCCTTAAGAAGCTGTTCAAGCTGAAGTTGAGTTATTACGTTGTCGTATTCACCGTATCCATACATACCAACTGGTTCAAAAATGGGGGCTCCGGTGGCCACGATTATGGTGCCTACTCCAAAGTTTGCAGTTCCTCCGTTTGCTTTTTGAACAGTGACCTCGAAGTTTCCGATGAACCCTTTAACTTGCTTGACAACGGTTGACGTTAACACCTCTATACCTTTGTCTGACTTCACGGAGTTGACGATATGATTTAGCCTTTCGGAAGCATCTTGCATGGTTGGATACAACTTGTACAGATGTCTGAGCATGCCACCGAGTTCCGGTTCTTTCTCCACGATGTAAACCTTAAAACCCTGACCGGCAAGGCAAAGTGCAGTAGTCATGCCTGAAATACCACCGCCGATAACTAGAGCTGAAGGCGTTACGTCTATTTCTGGTTCCTCCAGAGACTTAAGTAAACGAGACTTGGCAACAGCCATACGAACAAGGTCTTTCGCCTTTTCAGTAGCCTTTTCAGGTTCATGCATGTGCGCCCATGAGCATTGATCTCGGATGTTCGCCATCTCAAACAGGTATTTGTTGACACCGGCTTCTTCACAAGCGCCTCTGAAAAGCGGTTCATGAGTTCTAGGTGTGCACGAAGCCACGATAACTCTGTTAAGGTTATGCTTCGCTATGCCTTCCTTTATCTTGCTTATACCCACTGAGGAACACGTGTAAAGATTATCCTCGGCGTAAACCACGCCTGCCAACGTTTTGGCGTATTCTACCACTTCTGGTACGTTCACTATGCCGCCTATGTTGATACCGCAGTGGCAGATGAAAACACCAATTCTCGGAGTTTCCTCTTCCACGCGTTTCATTTATTGTGCCTCCCTACTAGCCGCAAGGGCCATTACTTCAGCGGCTCTAGCAGCCGCTCCACTGGCCTGCGCGACTGATTCTGGGATATCTTTGGGGCCTTGAGAGTATCCGCATATAAAAATGCCGGGAACATTTGTGTCGATTGGCTTGAATAGTGGGTCTTTACATTCGAAGAAACCGTATTCGTCAAGGTCTAATCCGAGAATACTCGCTAATTCTTTGTTGGCTACTGTCGGAATTAGCGCAGGGCAAAGCACGACTAGGTCGACCTTCATGTTTTTTGTCACGTTCTCCGTAGTATCTTCGTACCACATTGTAAGATCGTGTGTTTTTGGGTCTTCCACTACTTCTCCGGGGAGTGCTCTAATGTATTTTACACCCCACTCGTCTCTGGCCCTGGTGACAAACTCTTGAAAACCTTTTCCGAAAATTTTTAGCTCGTTGTAGAAAATATAGACCTCACATTCTGGATCGTGTTCTCTAATGAGTATTGCTTCTTTAGTGGCGTACACGCAACACGCGCTAGAGCAGAAGGTAACTCCTCCCTTCAGACTTCTGGAGCCGACGCATTGAATGAAGGCAATTCTTCTGGGAACGCGGCCGTCTGACAACCTAACGATGTGTCCTCCGGTTGGCCCTGAAGCGGAGACCAGCCTCTCGAACTCCAAACTTATTAAAACATTGCGGTATCTTCCGTAGCCGTACTCTCTTCTTTTTCGAGCATCGAACATGTCGAAACCTGTTGCTACAATGATGGCTCCAACGTTAAGATTGATGGTCTCGGGCTTTTGATCGAAGTCGACGGCTTCAGCCTTACATGTTCTCTGGCATAGCCTGCACTTTATGCAGTTTTCTTCATCGATCGTGTACTTAAGCGGAACAGCCTGAGGCAATGGAACATAAATTGCTTTGCGTATACCAATGCCCATATCAAATTCGTTTGGAACCTCAATCGGACAATATTGAGCGCATTCCCCGCAGCCCGTGCACTTTTCTTCATCTATGAATCTTGGTTTTTTAAGAACTTTGACTGTAAAGTTGCCAGCTGAACCGCTGACATCTTGCACCTCACAATAAGTTAGTAACGTGATGTTTGGATGGCGTAAACACTCAATCATCTTTGGGGCGAGTATGCAGATCGAACAGTCCATTGTTGGGAAAGTTTTGTCCAGTTGAGCCATTCTGCCGCCTATGCTCGGGGTTTTCTCTAGGAGGAAAACCTTCAATCCACGGTCGGCTAGGTCTAAACTCGCTTGCATCCCAGCGATTCCGCCGCCGATGACCAAGACAGATTTGTTGGCTTCCATAGTTTTCACCTTCACGCTAAATTCATCGCCTCCGCCACCAACACTGAAAGGTCCCGCATTTCCATCGTTATCTCATCTGGATTAATCGGTAGTTTTTCGCTTGTGACGCATTTCCAGTGGATTCGACACTTCGGGCAAGTTGTTACCAGTAGATCTGCACCAGTGGCCTTCGCTTCTTTCAACCTGTCCATCTGGATCTCCTTGTGGTATTTGTTACAAGACAGCCAAGCGTTCACTCCGCAACAAAGAGCGTTTTCTCGATTTCTCTCCATTTCTACAAGCTGAGTTCCGGGGAGACTGCTTATGACTTTTCTAGGGGGCTCATAGACGCCCATTTGTCTCCCGAGTCTACAAGAATCGTGATAAACAACCTTTCTCTCAGGATATACCTCAAATTTCAGTTCATCCTTATCAACCAATTCAGATAAGAGCTCAGACATATGCAAGACTTCAAAATCTAATTCGCCGACAAATTCAGCGTAGTCTTTTTTGATGGTTCTATAACATTCCGGACAAGACGTAACTACTCTTTTTGCTCCGGTTGCTTTTATGTTTGCCACGTTCAGTTTTGCCAATTTTTCAAAATTCTCTAGGTCTCCAGTCCATAACAGATCGTGACCGCAACATTTTTCGTTGGGTAACATTGCAGGTTTTATCCCAACTTTGTTGAGTATTTTGACCACGCTTTGAGGAGTCTTTATGAGTTCTAGATTGAAGTCTTCGAAAAGGATGTCAAGGTAGGGTAGGCAGCCCACAAAGTAAAGCAAGTCTCCTCGTTTGGAAATTTGAGCTCTTTCTGGGAGCCAGCCCATCCGATCTTGTTTGATTTTGGGGTTTATCATTATCCTCGATAAAGTCATGGGTATTCCTCTGTGGGCACAAGTCTCTTCCAACATATCTCTTGGAGCTATGCTCCTACATGCCCTAACAAACTCCGGAAACCTGACGTCCGACGGGCATCTTTCGCTGCACTGGTAGCAGGAAAGACATGTCCAAAGGTCTTTACCGGAAATAACTTTGTCCTCGAAACCCAACAAAAATCTTTCAACCACGCGTCTAGGCGAAAACGAGTTGTCAACCCTTGATACCGGGCAACTGCCAGAACATTTTCCACACTCAACGCAGTATTGAACGTTCGTTTTTTTGAGCGCTTCGGAAACTACTGCTTCCACATCTATGGGATTGTTCACGTTGGTTTTAGCCTTTAACGGGTTTGGACCTATTCTTCTAAGGGTTCCCGTAAAGTCCGTTACGACTTGAGCGAACTTTTCACCTTCCGCGGCTGAAATCCATTCTAAACGTAGCCTTTCAGGTCCGAGCCCAAGCAACTTTAGGAGTTTTTTCGTGTTCTCCATTCTTTTTTCAGCTTTCAAATTTCCGCTTACATAATGGCAATCGCCTGGGTGGCATCCCCCAACTAAGACGCCGTCTGCTCCAGTTTCAAAGGCTCTGAAAATAAACGCTGGATCAACTCTTCCCGAGCACATGACTCGTATAATCCTAATGTTCGGCGGATACCTGATTCTACTCGTGCCAGCGAGGTCGGCGCCTGCGTAACTACACCAATTGCATAGAAAAGCCACGATTCTTGGTTCACTTGACATTTGTTAACCTCCTATGGCAGCCTTTATCATGACGTTGATTTGCTTGTTAGTGAAGTGTTGCATGCTAATCGCTCCGGTGGGACACGTGACGGCGCAGACGCCGCAACCCTTGCACTGTGCTTCGATCACCTTTGCTATTAGCGCGCCCTCAGCTTCTTCCAGTTTGATACCTTTGTATTCACAGACTTCTTCACACCTGCCACATCCTTTACATAAATCTTCGTTCACCACAGCGATTATGGCTTCCGACTTCATTTTTTTGTTGGCCATCAGAATGGCTGCTCTTGCTGCGGCTGCTTTAGCCGACGTTATGGTTTCAGGGACGTCTTTGGGTCCTGAAGCGACTCCTGCGAGGTATATTCCATCCATCATGGTATCTACGGGTCTTAACTTTAGGTGGGCTTCCATGAGGAAGCCGTCTGGGCTTATGGGTATTTTTAGCATTCGCGCCAGTATGACCTCGTCTTTGTGGGGCACCAGGGGTGTTGAAAGCGCAACCCAGTCGGCCACGAATTCGGCTTCCTTGCCGGCGAGCATGTCGTAGGCTAAGACTTTTAGTTTCTTGTCTGGTGTTTCTGTGACTTCGGGGGTTACTATTTCGAGGATTTTTATGAATTTCACTTCGAGGTCGCGGGCTTTTGAGTAGAAGTCTTCGTATTCTTTGTATACTCTGAGGTCGCCGTAGAGGATGATGACGTCTGTTTCGGGAGACGCTGTCTTGATTAGAATGGCGTTTTTGATTGCGTTCATGCAGCAGATTCTGGAGCAGTAGGGCCATCCTTCCTCCTTCTTTGCCCTCAGAATCTTTTTTAGTAGTTTTGCGGTGTCGGATTTTGGGAAGCTCTCGAGTTCGTATCCGCGTATTTCCCCCTTCTTAGCGCCTACACATTGTATCATTACAACTCTCTCGGGCTTTCCAAGCCTCCCTTCCTTGAGTATTTGGTCTAGTTCCAACTGTGTTATTACGTGGTCGTAGATTCCGTATTGGTAGAGTCCTTTGGGTGGTTGGTAGTTTAGGCCTCCGCAGGCGACGATTATTGTGCCGACTTCCAGTTGGATTTTTTTGTCTTTCTTTGTTGCTGTGACGTTGAAGTTTCCTACGTAGCCGCTGACTTCTTCTATGGTTGTGGAGGTCATTAATTCGATGTTTTTGTGTTTTTTCACTGCTTCGATGATGGGTTCTATGATTTCTGATGATTCTTCCATGGTTGGATAAAGCTTATAGAGCCTCCGGACGTATCCGCCTATCTCTTTTTCTTTTTCTATTAGGTGGACTTTGAAGCCTTGGTTGGCTAGTGTGGTGGCGGCGGTCATTCCGGCTATGCCTGCGCCGATTACGAGGGCGGAGTCTCTGATTTTTACTTCTGGTTCTGTTTGGGGTTCCAGCCACGTGGCTCTTGCCACGGCCATTCTCACGATGTCCTTGGCCTTTTCTGTTGCTTTTTCTGGTTCTTTTGGGTGGACCCAGCTGCATTGTTCTCTTATGTTTGCCATTTCGAAGAGGTATGGGTTTAATCCTGCTTCTTTGCAGGCGGCTCTGAAAAGCGGCTCATGGGTCCTAGGTGTGCAAGAGGCCACTATGACGCGGTTGAGATCATATTTTTTTATGGCGTCTTTGATGCTGTCTATGCCGGCTTCTGAGCAGGTGTATAGGTTGTCTTCGGCATACGCAACGTTAGGCAACGTCTTCGTGTATTTCACGACTTTTGGAACTTTGACTACGCCGCCTATGTTGACTCCGCAGTGGCACACGAACACTCCAACTCTAGGCTCCCCTTTCATGAAATCACTTTCCACCAACTATGACTTCAGCCGCCCTAGAGGCCGCCGCACTTCCTTGAGATACCGAGTCCGGAATGTCTCCGGTTTTGGGTCCTAAACAGTAACCGCAAGCAAAGATTCCTGGAACAGTTGTATCCACTGGGTCACTGATACTACTTGACGACTTGAGAAATCCGTACGGGTCAACTTCTATTCCTAAGACTTTGACCAGATCTCCAACATCCTTTCTTGGTATTAAAGCCGCGGAGAGCACAACCAGATCAAACTTCAAATTTTCTATTTTCTTCGTTACTGTATCTTCATACCATATGCTGAGACCATTTGTTTCCGGATCATAAGTTATTTCGCCTGGGTTGCTTCGGATAAACCTTATACCGTACTCGGTCTTGGCTCTATTTACAAATTCTTGAAAACCTCTTCCAAACGCTCGGAGATCTATGTAGAAAATGCAAACTCTAGCGCTGGGATCATGTTCCTTAATCAGAACGGCGTCTTTGACCGCATACTTGCAACAAATGCTGGAGCAATACGGGTTCCCATGTCGTCTATCTCTTGAACCCACACACTGTATGAAAGCAATTGTTTTGGGTACCTTTCCGTCAGAAGGCCTTACTAAGTGTCCCCCAGTTGGACCGGACGCGCAAAGTAAGCGCTCTAACTCTAAAGCCGTTATCACGTCCTTGTGGCGTCCATAACCGTATGGTGGAATCTGAGAGGGATCAAAAATATCGAAGCCCGTTGCAACAATGATCGCGCCAACTTTTAATTCGATCTCTTCTTGTTTTTGTTCGAGATCAACCGCTCCAGCTTCACACATTTTTTCACAGAGCCCACATTCTATGCAGTTTTCTTTGTCAATCGTCATTGCTCGGGGCACCGCTTGTGGGAAGGGCATGTAGATGGCTTTTCGCATCCCAAGTCCCTCATCGAATTCGTTTGTAACCTCTACTGGACAGTTATCTACGCATATACCACAACCAGTGCACTTTGAGATATCCACGTATCTGGGTTTTTTGACAACCTTAACTGTGAAATTTCCCGGTGATCCTTTAACTTCTTTCACTTCGGAATACGTAAGCAATTCAACGTTTGGATGGTGAGAACAATCAATCATCTTAGGCGCAAGGATGCACATTGAACAGTCCATTGTTGGGAATGTCTTATCCAGTTGAGCCATTCTTCCACCGATGCTGGGAGACTTCTCTACAAGATATACTTTGATTCCTCGGCTTGCCAGATCAAACGAAGCTTGTATGCCCGATATTCCGGCTCCAATAACCAATACGGCTGGTTGTTCCAAGATTATCCCTCCTGCAATCGATCTTTTAGAAGCGGGTTTAATGGAACCCTATGCGACTTTGTTTCCCAGTCATCTAACTTCATTCCCATCGCCATCCTAAGAAGCTCTGCAAAGTGCAGAACAGGTAAGTTATACTCTTCTTTAAAGTGCCTTTTGATCTCCAATTGGCTCATATCGAGCTCTAGGAAGCAGAATGGACAAACCGTAACGATGCATTCTGCACCCGCATTTTTGATGCTAATAAGCTTCATTCTCGCCACGTCTCTCGCGAGTTCATCATTTATGCCTCGTAGGGGTCCTCCGCAACAGCTCTGTCTCCGGTCATAATCTATCGTTTCAGCGCCAGTAGCCCTTACAAGTTCATCGAATGCATCAAATTTTCTTTCACCAAAATGTATCCTCTTAGGTTTTGTTAGGTGGCATCCAGGTTGTGTTGCGACCTTCAATCCTGTGAAGGGTTTTTTAACAGCGTCTTTAACTTTTTTTACTCCTACGTCATCATAGAGAACATCAATCATGTTTTTAACATCTATTTTTCCTTTATACTCTTTACCCACTTCCGCGAGTATTTCATTTACCTGATTCTTAAGTTCATGATCTGTCTTTAACATGGTATTTACCATCAAAAGTGACTCGTAACAGTCATTGCATAGAGTCACGATATCAAGGCCCATCTCTTCCCCTATGCAAAGGTTTCTTGCGGCTAGTGCCAACCAGCTCATATAGTCCAGCGACTGGATGCCAAAGGGCGCACAACAGTTGGTCCCTTCCATTTCAACAAGCTTAACCCCGAAAGCGGGCATAATTTTTCTGACTGAAACCTCGTAGTTGGGCTCTCTCGCAGGTATGAGGCACCCCCAAAACATAGCGTATTTCATTCTTTCACCGTCCGTCTAGAGGCCATCATTTTGTCAAGCGTCGTCTTTTTTAAGATTTTTTGAACTTCCTCTATCGCTGTTGAAGGAGTCTTAGATAAGCCCAGTTTCTCCCTCTTATTAATCATCATCATGGCGGGAGTTACGACACGTCCTGTTTTAATAAGGTTCCCTGCTTGAGCTGCAAATCCATCGGGAACGTTTCCTTCTCTCACAGCAAGGTTTCTGATGGCGAACATGACTTCAGCGACGTCGCCGCCTTGAGGGCATCTGTCTAGACAAGTGAAACAGGATAGGCAGTACCACGGTAATTTAGTGTGTAGGACTTCGTCTCGTGAACCTAAGATGATCATTTCCATTAGTTGTCTTGGATTATGCTCGTCGACTAATCTTGCAATGGGGCAGCTGCTTGAGCATCTACCGCATTGGATACATGCGAGAATACCTTTGCCCCTTGGAGTGTTTGCAACTTCATGCATAAATTTGGGTTCCAGTTCGCTCAGCTTCGTCACTTCTCCTAGAGAGGTATTGCATTGAATTTTAAATTAATATACTTTACCCTAAAAGTGTTTTCAACGGTGTTTTTTGTTAAGTGACCATTTTTGCGTGCGCGCAGTTCGAAAAACAGGCAAAGGATATATAGTCGTATATACCAATATATAAGGAAGTGATTTCTACGAGTTTGCCGTTTGAAGAATTGAACAGCATGATCCAAACCGTGCCACGGGAGTTTGTTTATCAAGCAAGATGCCCAACGTGTGACACTATACTAAAATGGTTTGACCCTGAATCGATTGCTGGCGCTCGTATTTTGATGGCGTTGTGCGGCAAATGTGGGATTTATTATCAGATTCGTATCGAAAAAAAGTGGCTTAGTTGCGATCCCTACGATCGCTGCAATAACTGCGCTTGTTGCTGCACAGAACCAGAAAGGTGGAGAAAATTCGTTTAAACACCTTAAAATCATCCAATAGACCCTTCAAACTCATTTATCTTCCTTAATCTCTCTACGTTTCTAGCGTCGTTCAGTCAAAATGAGTGCATTTTGCTAACAGCGTGAATATTCAGGCATCGTGGATATGGCACACAACCATGTCCTATGTTTAGACATTATTTGAAATGCAAAATGTTCTTAAGAGAAGCTTAAATATGACATACGTCATATCTCCTTATGGGCGTACCACTGTTATAAAAGGTGTTGACTCTTGTCTAGTGAAGAAAAAGGGACGTCACGCGATTTTGTTCACTCCATTTTCTCTGACTTAGAAAATTATCCAAAACATTTTTCCATAGCCGTCTCCAGGCCACGCCTTCTTACTTCTGTTCCGTCAACGTCTTTACCGCCTTATCAATACGAGACGCTTCCAAGGGGCTCCAATAGTTCTTCAACTCCGCGCCTCACGGCATCGGCAATGATGGCCAAGATACTGGTTAGCCCAATCAAAGAAAGATTTATACTAGAAGAAACATGTGAGGTAGTTTCTAAAGGAAATAACCAGCCTTGAACAACTTGACTTCGCGTAGTGGTGATATGGTTTCTGCGATGAAGGAAAACCATCTAGTGGGTTGGCATTATATTAATAAGGCAGTTTACTTACGTAAACACTCTAAA
>Ga0209427_10009124_pt1 | contig 11087 bp, 13 predicted proteins | sample DeeMarSWOR136_30_FD_187465 | JGI IMG/M metagenome (GOLD analysis project Ga0209427, IMG submission 187465) | Marine sediment microbial communities from White Oak River estuary, North Carolina - WOR-1-36_30 (SPAdes) (version 2) | ecosystem: Environmental > Aquatic > Marine > Intertidal zone >... | reverse complement strand
CCCATTATCGAGCGCTCTCGATGGGAGCGAGCGTATTCAGCAAGCTGAATACACTTAACTAAAAATGGTAATTTGTAATATAGAGAAAAACAAAGCAAAATGTCCTTGTACATGGCCTAATTGTCCAAGAAAAGGAAAATGTTGTGAGTGCCTTAAGCACCATCTAAAAAATGATGAATTACCAGCTTGCTGCTTTCCACCTGGGGTTGAGAAAACTTATGATAGGTCAATCAAGAGGTTTGTTAAATTTAAACTAGAAAAGAAATAATTAACAAATATGTTCTGGCCGCATTAATTTATGATCAACTTCGTCGATCTTTGCTTTTGCTTCAGCTAGTAAAGCATTCCAGCCAGTAATGATTTCTGCTTCGCGCTCTTTAATTGAGGAAATCTTGTTAAGTGTTTTTTGTAACTCACTTACTTTATGCTGCATGCTCTCTATTTCTTTCATAACTTCCTTGTATTTGTCAATCCTTACAAAGACCTTTACTAGTTCTGATCTTGAAGGCGGGCATGGAGGGCAAACAACTTCTTCTCGAGGCATTGGCGCCATCCTCATTGGCCTCACCATTGGAAGTTCTTCTTCTAGCTCAGGTAATTCAGGAGCTTCCATTTCTTCTGGTAAAGGTGGTAATGGTGGTAATTCAGGGCGCGTTTCAATTTCCTCCAGTTCTTTTTTCTTCTTAAATAGCATAATATCACCTTTTGCATATTAACAAGGTCTGTTTTTATATATTGTTCACTTCTGTTTTTTAGTGAAAAAATTTATCTGCTTTTACTGCCTATTTTTCTAACATGAAAAAATGGCTTTTAGCTGTTTTATTCTTGATTTTACTTCCAGCTAGCTTTGCGCAAGTTGTACTAAATGAAATTTTACCAAATCCAGATAGTGATTGGAATAACAACAGTGTAAATGAAACATATGATGATGAATGGGTAGAGCTTTACAACAAAGGAAATATTACTATTAACTTAAATAATTGGTTGCTTGGTGATAAAGTCAAAAATTACACTTTTTCTAATATTTCATTATGTTCAGATTGTTTTCTTGTTTTGTATGGAAGCAATACTTCATTGCAGTTAAATAACAACGATGAAGAAATATTTCTTTACAATTCAAGTGGAAATCTGATTGATAATTATTCTTATTCGTCTTCCTCAAAGGATTTTTCATTTGGACGCTGTGGAGAAAATTGGAATTCAAGTTTAACTCCAACTCCTGGTGCTGAAAATAATTGTTCAGGAGGTTCTAGCAATTGCGACCTTTCAGTTTCAATTGATGTTGCTGATTTGATTTACAGATATGAGGATGAAATAGAATACAAGTTGAAAGTCACTGATTTAAATTGCCAAAATATAAACCACAACTATTCTATTGAATATTGGATTGAAACATTATTTAGCACGTACATCAAAGATCCATATACTTCAACTTATGAAATTCTTTGTTCAGATACAAGTTCGCATCAGAAAAAAGCACCAACAATATGTGGATCAGAAGTTTATTACATCGAAGCTGAAATAATAGCACACGGCTGCAATGACAGCAACCCTTCAAATGATTTTGCACAGCAACTAATTATTATTAAAGGCAGAAGTCCAACTAGTTCAAGTTGTGAAGAAAGCAGCTCAACTTCAGAAAAAACAACTTCAAGCGTAGCAAAAGATTTGATTGTTAAAATTTTAGAGGCTCCAACAAATGCAACGCAGGGAGAAATAATTTCCATAAAAGTAAATATAACAAATAATTATGATTCTGCAAAGACAATACAAGTTTATTCTTATATTTACGAAGGCCAAAAATTAATTTCTGAAGGTGGCTGGACAGGTAATAGGCAAGAGTTCACTTTAGTCAGCAAAAGCACAAAGACACTTGAGCTGAAAAACACAATTAAACAAGATGCTTTGTTAGGAGCGCACACATTAAAAGTAAGAGCAAAAGTTGATGAGAAAAATATAGATGAAATACAAAGCATTGATATCTTAGAAGGTAAGATACTAATTCAGGAAGAAGAGACAGAGAACGAAACAAAAGAAGAAGTAATTGAGAAAGAACCCGTAGCTGGAGAGCTAATTACAGGAGCAGTTATCTGGGTATCAGATACAAACAAAAGCCTTGGTTTTGCTATGTTGGTTTTTATTGCAGCCTTGCTTGTGCTTGTTTTTGCGCTGTTAGCAACGCTATGGAGCAATAAAAAGACTTATAAGTATAGGCATAAACCGAAAAAACATGGATGAACAAAAACCTTGGATTAAAACAAAGATGATCATCGAAGTAGCTGGCTTTCCTAAAGAGCACATAGATGCTGCACTTAACAAAGTTTCTGAAAACTTTGGCAAAGAAACCAAAAAAATAAAAGTTAACAATACAAAAGTAAAGGAATCCCAGCAAGTTAAGATAGGAAACATAGAAAAAACAAAATTATTTTCTGGCTTTGTTGACCTTGATTTTGATGTTGAAGATTTTTCAACATTAGTTGGTTTGATGTTTGACTGGATGCCGTCATCTGTTGAAATCATTGAGCCAGAAAAAATAACAGATAATATCCAGGAATTAAATGGAGTTTTAAATGATTTAGCAGGCAGACTTCACCAATATGACGCAGCTGTAAAACAGTTAAGAGCAAAAACAGTACTTCTTACAAGAGAATTAGCTAAATACAAGACACCTGAATCAAAAGATTCTGCTGCACCAGAGACAAAAGAACAGAAAAAAGAAAATTAAGTTATAATTACAATCTTAATTTTATCTTTTAGTTCTTCAGGCACCCATTCACACAATGAATCAAGTGTCATATCTTTAAGTTCATTGCAACTTATAATTATCTTATCACTGGATTTGTCAACAGTACAATAATCTGGTTTTTCAATTACAACTGCACTTGTACCTTTTGAAAAACCAACGTCTTTTCCAACCCAATATCCAATTCCAAGTGATAAAAATATACCAACTAAAACAATAATTATTAGCTGGTACATCATAAGCTCAAATGGCTTTTCACTCATCTTTTTTTTCCTCCTTCTTTTTTGTACTCCATTTTAATACAACCTTAGCTGTTAGGAATTTCATAAAATTAAATTCATTAACTTCATATGTTGTTTTTCTGCCCTCACCTTTTTTATGGATAAGACCTTCTTTCTCAAGCTGTTTAATTTGCTTGGAAGTAAAACTCTTGTCAGTGTCAAGCACTTTTGAAAGGTCTTTATTGCTTTTTTTGCCAAGCATTATTGCAGATAAGATCTTTAGATTCTTGAGAATTTTCTGGGTTTCCCTTTTGCTTTCAGGTTCTGCTTCTTCTCTTTCTTGTTTTACCCTAACTGAACTTGGTTCAGTGGGGCCCAGCCGAGCAAGTTCGGCTTGGGTTTTTTTAATTTCTTCTTCACTTTTAACAAGAAGATCATGAGCAGTAAGTGGCTTGTATCTTAATTCAATGTCATCTCTTAACTTAATTTCTTTACCTTTCTCAATAAGATCCTCTATTTCTTCATCTTCTCCACCAAAGTGCTCGCCCTCAGCCATTATATTAAACCTAAAATAACACCTTTTTATGCTTTTGTTTGCTTTTTGCTACAAAGAAGTGAAACGGAACCAAGCATAAAAACTTGACCATAATCTTTATAAGTTGATTTCAAGGGATTATATCCAACCTTACCAGAGCTAAGATATGGATGATTAGCTCGGTACAGAGGTGTGAGAAAAATGGAAAATTTTGTATTGAAAGCAAAAAGTACTATGAAGAGAATTGCAGCGATTTCTGCAGGCGCATTGATGATGGGTGCTACTGTGTTCGGTGCTGCAGCTGCAGCTGACTACACGTTAGCAGACTACCCTGCTCCATTCGTAACAGATGGACAATGGGTTGGTTTGATTATAGTTGGTGCTGATGCCGCATCTGCTGACGTAGCAGGTGGAATTGGCGTAGCAGCTACACTAGCACAAGTTGCAACATCAGTTGAAGGCGTAACAACAACAGTAACTGGTGGCTTGACAGAAGATGTCGCATTGGCTGGAAATATAACAGCAGCTTTTGGCTCACCATTAGATGACACAGATTTGGGAACTTTACAAGATACAACACTTGATGTAGAGGATGAAGACCTAGATATACATGAAGAAATTACATTAGCAGCAGTTAACCCCCCTTATATCGGAATTAGCTCATTAGACGACAATGATTATGGAGCTGACCCAGTAGTTGAATTTGCATCAGATAGTGTAGAATATACCTATGTGTTTGATGAAGTTCCTACTGGAAACTGGACTGTAATTGATGATGACGACCCATTGGAAATTAATTTCTTGGGCGCAGAATTAACAATAACAAATATAGAAAATGAAGCAGTTACAGCACAAATTGGCACAGAATTCTATCTGCAAGTAGGTGACTCAGTAACTGTTGAGGGTAGTTCAGTTGAGTTACTTGATTTAAATGAACTTGGTGCTATAGTTGTTTCAGTTGATGGCTTTGAAGAAATTGTTACTGGTACAGAAGATGTAGGACCTCTAGAAATAGAAGTAAAAGATTGGTTCTATTCTGATGTAACATCAGACAGAGCAGCTGTCTTAGTCATCGGAACAGATGCATCAAAAGAATACAATAGCGGAGATGAGTTCTACGTTCCATGTGCAACAAGAGCAAGTGAAGATTGTGATGAAGATGAACCTGATTGGGAATGGGTAATTGAAATGAATGGAGTTGCTGAAGATGAATTAGGTGTAACCTTTTCAGAAAGTTGGACAGATGATGATGACCCAGTTCTTCTTGAAGGAGAAACATTTTACTTGCCAAATGACTTTGCATATATTGAATTCAGTGATTTGGTTGTAGATGACTTTGCAGAGTATAGGATTTACTTTGATGACGACTACAATTTAGAGGATGTAGGTTCAACTGCTGATGAAAGTGTAATTGTAATTGAAGCAGTAGGCCAGGAAGACGAGGGACTAATAATAAACGGTGCAGATACTTCAGAAGTAGTTCTATGGTTTGATGGAACTACTACCGTATGGGCATATTATGTAGATGACAACAATGATGTATTAAACTCTACACTAAAAGACGCAGCCATACTTGTAGATATTGAATATGGTGACACAAAAGACAGAATAGAAATACAAGTTGATGGTTCTGATGACATAACTGTTGATGTAGAGAATGATAACGGAGATGATTTGACACTTGATGTCTCATACACAACTATGATTACAGGATTTGGAGACGCAGAAGAAGCAGAAGGAACAGATGTATTATTTGGTGTAACAGAAGTTGGAGAATATGACATGCCATTGTTATTCACTTACGGTATAATAATGGACACACCAGAGGATACATTAGACAACGATGAAGTAGTATTGCATGTACCATCTGATACACAAGAAGCAACTATCATCATAGGAACAGCAGGAACAACTGTTACAACAGCTGGCGGAGCAGGCACAACCCTAGGTGGCGTACCAGTAGCTAAGCTAGACACTGAAGTAACTGACAAGACAGCATATCACATGATTCTTGTTGGTGGATCAGCTGTCAACAGGCTAACTGCAGAAGCCATGGGTCTAACTTACCCAACATACGGCGCAGCAAGTGGAATACCAATGGACAAAGGTATGCTCAAGTTAATTGAGGATGCATTTGCACCAGGTAAAGTAGCATTGGTTGTCGCTGGATGGGAAGCTGCAAACACAAGAGACGCATCTGAAGTATTACAAGACTACCAGAGCTATGCCTTAACAGGCAATGAAATGGAAGTCACAAGTGCTGCAGGTGTAATCTCTGTAGGACCATTAACAGTTGCATAAAACCTTCCTTTCTTTTTCTTTTTTTTATTTTCTAAAAAACTTAAGGGAAAAATCACACCATAATATTTAAATTACTTTCAGATGTTCGCCCATCTGGAGGGCGCTGATTACATAATAATCAGAAGATAAGCTTCGCAGAAATCTTATAGCTAAATCAAAAATGTCCATAAAGTTTAAATTACTTTTTAATTAGGTTTTCAACATGGCAGAAGGAGATATAATAGCACCAATTAAGCCAAAGAAAAAAAGAATTCCTTGGTGGAAAAAAGCAATGGTAATAATTCCAATCATATTCCTATCTACTTGGGCCTTGGCAATGTGGAATCCATTAGAAGGTTCAGAAGAAAGACCTGAAAATGTATTTGATATTTCAGGTTATACTTTTTTTGAATTAGATGATGGTACATATGGCACTTATGTTATGGCAAATGATAACAAAATACCAGTTGCATTTAGATTAGACCCAAGAAATGCTTCTGAAATATATTTAGAGCAAGAAGTAATACAACCAATACTTAATTCTGCAAAGGTATATATTACATTTAACCCAAACCAAGAGAATTTAGCTAAAATAGCAGTTGCATCAGCTGAAATTGCAAGAATAACTGGTTTATACGGAATTAATACAGTTGGAGCATATACAGAAGATTCAGATCCAGTAAATCCAAATGTTCCATTAAAGACATGCAATGATGCTAACAACCAAACCAGCATAATCATAATGGAAATAACAGACAGCACAGGTGTTAGTTTAGGTGAAAACAACTGCATACATGTAAAAGGTGAAACAGCTGATGATTTGATTTTAGCTGCAGACAAACTTGGTTTTAATCTACTAGGAATTAAAGTTTAATGCGCTTAGCGTGACAACAGGAGGATGTGAGAATAGAATGCACCCTATTACTATTTTGATGTATTGTCTATCTTTTCTTAGTTTGTATCTTTCTATTTTCTGGCTAAGTCTTCTTTACATTGAAGAAAAAACAATGAAGGAAAAGCCAGAAAAGATTGATTATTTTCCAAAAGTAAGTGTAATACTTCCTGCACATAATCAAGAAAAAATTATTGCTAAAGTTTTACGTTCAGTATTAAGCTTAGATTATCCTAAGGATAAATTAGAAGTTATTGCAGTTAATGATGATTCAACAGACAGAACAGGCAAAATAATAGAAGAAATAAGAAAAAAAGATAAGCGGTTAAAAGTAATTCACAGGCACCCTGGTTTTGTTGGCAAAGCAGCTGCAGTAAATGAAGGATTAAAAATTGCAACAGGAGAATTAATTGGTGTTCTAGATGGAGACGATCCATCTACTGCAAAATGCGCATTAAAATTAATGGTCCCTTATTTTAAAGACAAAAAATTAGGAGCAGTAATGGGCGCTATAAAGGTTTGGAAGCCAAAAAAACTTATAGAAAAATTACAATGGTTTGAATATATTTTTGTAACTGTGATGCGCAGATTACTAGCTTCATTAAATGCACTTTATGTAACACCTGGCGGAGCTTTTTCTTTGTATAGAAAATCTGTTTTAGACAAAGAAGGGCCTTTTGATGAAAGTTCCTTAACAGAAGATTTAGAGATGGCAATGCGTTTGCAGCATAAAGGCTATAAAATAAAACTTGAAATTGATTGTGTAAATCACACAAAAGTTCCAGATACTTTGCAGGGATTTCACAGGCAAAGAGTAAGGTGGTATCGTGGATGGCTGCATACAGTTTACAAATATAGAGACATGATTCTTAATCGGAAATATGGTTTTCTTGGAATGGTTCAGATTCCAGTAAGCATATTTCTTCCAATATTACTTATTTTTGTTACAATTTTTATAATCTCAAGTTTAATTAAGTGGGCATATGATTGGATTATTCTTACGGGGTTGGGAATTTATCCTGAATTTAGTTTTTTTAAAGAGGTTTTTACAACCCCAAATATAATTATTCTAACTTTCACTTGTACATTAATATTGGCTGGGATGTATATGCTAAGCAGGTCACAGAAAATTTTACAAGAAAACTGGCGATATCCTTTAATAATTATGCCTTATTTTACTCTCTATCAATTACTGTTGTCATCCTATTGGTTAGTTGCAGCAAGTTATGAGGTGCTGAGAATTAAGAAGAAATGGTAGAAAAAAAATATCTGCTAGTAACATCATTAATATTAACAATTTCAGTTTTCTTAGGAGGAATATTTATTGGCTGGACACTGGATCACTACAGAGCAGATGAATTATTAGAAAACATAAAACAAAGTGAATTAACAACAGAGAGTTTTATTGTAGAGGAAAGTTTTATTGATCATTATGGAGGAAACAGGTGTGAATTATTAAATTCAAGGGTTTATGCCATGCAGAACTTGATTCATACAACAGGAGAACAACTTTCAAAATGGGGAGAAGGTGATTCTTTCCAGAGCAGGGACTTCGATTATCTCAAAAGGAAATATATTATTTCTGAAATAAGATTCTTTATTCTATTAGATGATTTGCAAAACAGCTGTGGCTCAGATTATAATACAATATTGTATTTCTATGAAAAAGATAAAGACTCTAGTGCAAAACAAGGCCATGTTTTAGATGAGCTCTCTAAAGATTATGATGATCTTATTGTTTTATCAATTGACAGGTATTATTCAGATGAGCCATTAGTTGAACTTTTGGTTTCTGAATATGGTATTACTGTAACACCAACAATAATAATAAACAGCAAAATTAAACTTGAAGGTCTTACATCACGAGCTCAAATAGAAAGTGCTATCAAATAAGCATCCAGTGCAGAATTCCAAATAAAATAACTAATGTGAAAACAATAATTGCTATTTGTTTTTCAAACTTTTTTAACCTAGAAATTTCAAGGCCCCGCTTAAGTTCTTTGTATGCAAAACTGCCCATGATCGCTAGTGCAATTGTGAAATAAGGCAGACCTAAAACAACTGCAAGTACATTAACAGCCATTGCAACAAAAAACACACAGATTGTGCTTAGAGTAAGCAAAGCAATTTTTTTCTTCATCTTTAATCCAAAATAAGCTCCTAAGAAACCAATGTAAATAGGTATCATGCCAACTAATGCAAATGCCTTGACTAATGTAAAGTTCTCAGCAGCAATTGTGAAATAATGCGTACCAATGTATTGTTGGGCTATTGCAAAAAAAGCAGGTGATGCTGTAAAAAATACAAATATCAAGAATATAAACAAGGAAGATATGCCTGCAAAAATAAGTTCATTTTTACCTGGTTTTTTGTCTTCTAATTTAGCAAATAAGAAATAAAGACCAAATAGTGGAATTAATATCACACTATAAACATGAACAAAAGCAAAAATCAATGGAACAACAATTATTTTTTTCCAGTCACCAATTTGCTTTAAGAGCACAAACAACAATAAAGTCAGGAAAAATAGCCCAATTGCAATTGTATGCTGGAGATGGCCAACTGTTCTCCAATCAAAAAGTGGAATGGCTATTGACAATGCAGCTGAAAAAAGACCTGCCTCGACACTGTCAGTAGCTTCTTTTGCAATTTTGTAGACCATAGGAATTATGAATAAACCAGCAATAATTGAAGCTACATTACTTGCAACATTAACTTCTGGTGGTGTGTCTGTTAAGAAAGACCAAGCTCCAAGGGCTATTGCTATTAAAATAAAGACAGCCAATATTACAAATCTATTCTTTTCAATGTTTTTCACTAAATAACACCTCTAGCAATGTTGTAGCATATACCCCCTTAGGCAGCTCAAATTGTATTTTTATTTTCTTTTTTGATTTGTTTAATTCATCTTTAGAAGCTTTCCCAACTTTAAATTTCTTTGGTTTAACAAAAGCAATTCTAGTTGTCCCTTTTGATGCAATTTCAGGCATTCGTGCACTCTTGAAATCTTCAAGTTTTATTTTTTCTTTTTCTAATATCTTTTTTATTTCCAAGGAAAACTTGTCTGTGCCAAGTTTTGTTTCTGTTCCTGGAATAGGCAATTCTCCTTTTGCATCTACTTTACTTAGAGCCTCATTGAAAATCCAGGATTGGTAAGCATGAATATACATTTTTCGTGTTGGTTTTGGTATTTTTCTTAATGCACCGGCAAAATCAGTTGGATTTTTTACTAGATGATTGATAACAGCTGTTTCAAGGCCTAAAAATCTTGGAAGTTTCTTCAGAATCTCTTTCCATTTGCCCCAGTTCTCTTTTGCAAAGTTTCTTCCCTCTTTAGATTCTTCAGTTTCTTTTTCACCAACAAATACCAATATCAGCTTTACAGCCCCTTCTAAATTGCCTTTTAGAATTTCTTTTCCAATCAAATGAGTGTTTCCTCTTCCAAATCTTTGCGGGCCAAAGTAGTTTTTGAATCCGTTTTTAATATCTTTATTTAGTTTTTTCAAATCTTTATCAGTTAGATCTCTGATAATAATTTCAAACCTATTGCCTTCCAAATCACCAAGCGATACTTGCTCGTCACCTTTGCCAATTATTTTAATTTCAATGTCCTTTAGCCTGATATTTTCCAGTTGTTCTGGTTCTATTTTAAATGCAGAAACAGCTTGTTTTGTAATTGCAAATTTGTCTTTTGTTCCGGCAAACTTAAATCTCCGTTTTGTTGCTCTGCATCTGCGAGCAATCTGCTGAACAGCCCGCATAGTTGTCCAGTTTTTCTTTATCAGCCAGAAATAAATATAATCACCTTTTTTCTTTGGTTTTAATTTAATGATTTCTTCAACATAAAAATCCTCAGGTATTTGTTTTAGTTTCATAGTATATCAGAAAAATTTATCTAATAAAAACATTGTTCCGCCAAAACCAAGGAAAACCAATGCAGCTGCTATTATTACACCCAAGCTAATGACAAGAAATGACCTTTTTCTGTTTAGCTTCAAAATCTCTGCAATAAATGTTCCTGTCCAAGCTCCTGTTATTGGAAATGGAATTGCAACAAAGATCATTAAACCAAGAATTCCATATTTGTTCAACACACCCCTGTTTTTCTCAATCTTTTGTTTCATTGTTTTTCCAAATATTTTATCTGCAAACTGCCTGAAATGAGCATGCTGTAAAACCCAGAAAAGCACAGGAATCATTAGTATGTTAATCAGGACAGCAAGTACAAAAACAACAGCAGGATGCATTCCTGCGCCAAGACCATAAATAATTGCCCCACGACACTCAGAAATAGGCAAAGCAGCTAGTCCCATCAAAATAAGGTATTTGAGCATGATTAGCATTGCTCAAAAAGATTTATAAATGCTTTTTGGAGAACATCTCTTATGGCAGATAAGAAATGTGTGTCATGTAAAG
>Ga0209427_10009123_pt1 | contig 11089 bp, 6 predicted proteins | sample DeeMarSWOR136_30_FD_187465 | JGI IMG/M metagenome (GOLD analysis project Ga0209427, IMG submission 187465) | Marine sediment microbial communities from White Oak River estuary, North Carolina - WOR-1-36_30 (SPAdes) (version 2) | ecosystem: Environmental > Aquatic > Marine > Intertidal zone >... | reverse complement strand
GGCGCAAAGTCTTCGAAAAGCACGGCAAGGAACTCGATGTGGTTTTCGTGGCGACTCCGGATCACAGCCATTTTGCGCCGTCGATGACCGCCGTTTCAATGGGCATTCACTGCTACACTGAGAAGCCGCTGACCTGGTCGGTTCGCGAAGCCCAGTTGCTGGCAGCAGCCTATGCAGGGAATACCAAGGTCGTAACCCAAATGGGCAACCAGGGCCACGGCGGCAATGGATGGCGGCTTGCATATGAATACGTTAAGGCCGGAGCGGTCGGCGACATTAAAGAGTTTCATACATGGACGAATCGTCCAATCTGGCCGCAGGGCGGCGACCGCCCGGAGGGTTCGGATCCCATCCCCGATACCCTGAACTGGGACGCTTGGATTGGCCCGGCCCCCATGCGTCCTTACAAAAAGGATGTCTATCATGCGTTCAAATGGCGCGGCTTTGTCGATTTCGGCTCCGGGGCACTGGGCGATATGGCCTGTCATACAACCGACGGAATTTACTCGATAATGAATCCGGGTTACGCGGCCACCGCCGAGCCGATCGTCATGACAGGACCCGTTAAGGACCAGTGGCCGGCCGGGATGGTAGTCAAGAGCACCTATCGTGCTAAAGGTGACCAGCCAGGCTTCACAACCTACTGGTACGAGGGTAACGATAAAGACGGTAAGCCCCTTATGCCGGATACCCCTGAGGAACTAAAGGTTGATGGCGTCGAACTGCCGAGAACTGGAAATCTGATCTTCGGTACCAAGGGGGTGATGCTGGTTCAAGGCGACTATTGGGACAGCCCGCGACTGGTCCCTGAGGCAAGAAGAAAAGAGTTCGGTCGCCCAAAACGACTGCTCGAACGCTCTCCGGGACATCACAGGGAATTCTTCATGGCCTGTAAGGGCGAGAAGCCGCGCGAGTTCAGTCAGTCCAACTTCAGCTACTCCGGTCCAATGACTGCAAACATCCAGCTCGGCAACCTCTGTGCCCGAGCGGGAAAGAAGCTCGAACTGAACGAAGCCGGCAAGATCACCAGCGACCCTAAGATAAACGAATTGGCCTGGCGAGAGCCCCGCGACGATTGGGGACCGCTGGTGATGAAGGTCTAAGTGAATCGACAAACTCAGAGCCTTCTTCTGGTTCCTGGGCTGTCTTCCGCGAATCCTGGCAAACTTGACACGGGATGAATAGCACCGACTATTGCTTCCCATACTGCAATCCGTCTTGAACAAGGCGCCGGTACCCTCCGCCTTACTCGAGACAAGGGTAAAAAATGGGAAATACTCTCATCACACATGGACCAAAAACGGGGTCAGACCATAGGGCGCGTCCGACCTATTATAAAAGGCTGAAAATAAGCGGTGGACACTTATAAAGAGCTCAAAGTCAAATGTCAAAATCAATTTTATTACAGATTTTTTGGGATATCCCACTTACTATCTGTTTCACCAATTCATCTGGGAAAATCAACTTGAACTATAATCAGGGTATGCGAGAATGAGTAGCATTGATCCGCATTTGGATCCCTTTGGGAAGTCAAATTAATACGCCCAATGACAAGAAATGTGTGCAGAGTATTCAACACTTAATAGGATAGTGCTTATGATTTAATTATTGAGGTTCGAAGGAGAATATAGATGAGATCCTTTACCGATTATATTACCGCTGTATATTGCTGTTTTATTATTGCTGCCTGCACAGGGTGCTCACCTTCCACCTTGCAGAAAGGAGAGCTTTCTGTCTTGGAAAAACGGGAGGATTTTTACTGGCCTGAAGGAAAGCGTGCCGCAATAAGCCTGACTTTTGATGATGCACGAATTAGCCAGGTTGACAACGGTTTACCAATCCTGGATGAATATGGTGCCAAAGCCACTTTTTATGTTTCGATCCACCGTTTGGAGGAACGTCCGGACGCATGGAAAAGAGCAACAGCCAATGGCCATGAAATTGGCAATCATTCACTGACTCATCCCTGCTCGGGCAATTTCCCATTCGCACGCAAAACAGCTCTGGAAGACTACACTCTATATATGATGCGGAATGAAATGAAAGAGGCAGGCAATATTATTGAGCAGGTGACTGGTGTTAGACCCGTTTCATTTGCCTATCCCTGTGGTCAGAAATTTGTAGGGCGGGGACGAAATGTCAAGAGCTATGTACCGCTGGTAGCAGAGGAATTCTTATCCGGGCGGGGCTGGATGGATGAGTGGGCGAACGACCCGACCTTTTGCGATATGGCGCAGCTGATGGGAGTGGAGCTGGATGGTAAGGATTTTGAGCAGTTGAAAGAATTGATTGATAGAACGAGGGAAAATGGTGGATGGCTGATTTTCTGCGGTCATGAAATCGGTAAACAGGGGCGTCAGACCACCCGTTCGTCAACTCTCAAGACCATTTGTGAATATGCTCAAGACCCGGCCAATGGTTTGTGGCTTGATACTGTTCAAACAGTCGCCCGTTATATCAGTAAGCAGCGGACTGGCAAGCGAAGTTGATTTCGATCGAGACGTTGTTACACTTTTAGCCGCGCCACCGCAGCCAAAGAAACGGCCATTAAATACGAGGATGAATGATTCTCTTTGAAATACCTTCCCAAAGTCACAGTCGAAAAAGAAACATCTGTTGAAGATTTTAACATTTGTAAGTCCGTTCACAAAAGAAAGACTTCTTTGTCGGCGTATGTTGGAAATCAACCATCTTTTGCTGCCGGAGGACAGTTGGAAAAGGGAGTGCCCGCAAAGGAATTGGCAATTAAGCGTGTTCGCGCAAAAGAAAAGAATGCAACAATATGTACCGAAGTGTTAGTCGGCTTTTCTGAAGACCAGGATTGGCCCATGTTCTTGCACTTTTGGTTTCATAACTTACCGGCGAACATTGAAGAAATCGCAGAAAAGATAATTGCTTCTGTCCGCGAGCAGTGAGTTGCTCCCACAATCCGAAGGGCGGGAAATGCCTCTAATATTTGCCCAAATTCCCATTCAGCCCCAACATTAACCAGCCGATAAATATATGACAGTGAGTGGCGAGTTTCAAGAATGTATAGGAAATTGCGAGGATATAAGAGCTGATGACCATTAAAGAAAGAATATATAGGGAATGGCTTTTAATAGTAATCTTCGTGCGGACATTTGTGAGAAATGTTACTCATTTCCGGCTCAAATTCTTTTTATTTGTCTACGCTTTTACCTTATCGGTTCTGAGGGATTATGTAAGTGAAATTCATCGTGGGGATAATCCGATATCAACATGGCTTTGGTTACCTGCTATTTGTTTTTTCCTGATAGAGCCTTTGAATCAATTTACCTTTTATTACGCCAAAAAGGATAAGCGAAAAGCAATCCTTATAAAGGCAATTATTTTCTGGTTCCTTTTCACTGTTCACAACATAAGTGACATTATTATCCGGCTGCAGGCAGAAACAACTGGGACGTGGATTTTTTCGGAAAAATGGTCTGCCGTGCTTGTCCTCTTTCTGTTAAGTGCCATGTCACCTTGGTACAGCTTCTGTCCGGACATCCGGTTCTTTGTACTTTGCGGAAAATTCCAGATTGGCAAAAAGCGAGGCAAATCCATTCTGCCGGAAACAACTTAGTGTGCAATTGATGACTGACTACCCGTTTGCGATGTCAATGAATCCCCATCTCTCTTATCGAGTCTAAGAGGTGAGAGTATATCAGAATCGCCGTATAGCCAATCATAAAGAAGAAGCCAACCACTAAAATGCTTATGATCACCTTGGTAATTACTTTATAACGAGGATGGAACCACACTAAAGAAAGGGCAAGCGGACCAACGCACAGCAGGACGACTACAACGAAAGCCGTGCTGAAATACCATTTTGACGCCGGCTTGTGTTTCTCGAGAAATTCCCCGCAATAACGGCACTTGACCGCCTCATCCTGAATTTCCTCTGCGCAAAAGGGACACTTCTTCATAACCTTACCCATTAATACTCAATCCAATATGCAGCAAACATGGATGAGTGGCAGCCTTAAGCGAAGCTTGGTGATGGCTCCACTACGCAGTACGCACGACGCAATACGCAACACGATCACGCCACCGCCGCCGTCTCCTCTTCCTCGTCCATCCGGTCGAACCGAACGCTTATCTTCTTACTGACCCCCTTCGTCTGCATCGTTATCCCGAACAGCACATCGGCTATACTCATCGTACGCTTCGCATGTGTGATAATAATGAACTGCGAATCCTTCTGAAACTCCCGCACCATAAGATTGAATCGCTCGTTGTTCGCCTCATCGAGGGCCGCGTCAATCTCATCCAGGAAACAGAAGGGCGACGGCTTCGTCTTGAAAATCGCAAATAGCAGCGCGATGGCCGTCAGCGATTTCTCCCCACCGCTCAGCAGCGAAATGCTCCTCGTCTGTTTGCCCGGCGGCCTCGCCATTATCTCAACACCCGCCTCCAGAATGTCCTCCGCCTCTTCGAGATATATGTCGGCCTTGCCCCCGCCGAACAGCCTCCGGAAGACATCCTGAAAATGGACCCGGATTTCTTCGAAAGTATTACTGAATTTCTCTCGGCTCTGCTTGTTAAGACGGTTTATCAACTGCTGTAATTGCGCCCGGCTGACGTTCAAATCTTCAACCTGCTTGCTCAAAAAATCATATCGCTGTTCAAGGCTCTCCTGCTCATCTATCGAGTCCAGGTTAACGTTACCCAACCGTTCGATTTTCCCGCGAAGCTCTGTTATTTCCTCTCGCACCTTCTCCCAATCCACCTCGCTCTGCATATAATCTTCGTACGCCGCCACCAGGTCCATCTGCAGCTCTTCCTGCACTCGCTCAACAAGGTCCTGTCCCTTTACCTCTAATTGCCCGGCCTCTATCCTCAGCTCACTTATCACCGACTCCATCTCGTGTTTTTCCGTTCGCTTCTGGTGGATAAGCTCTTCCGTTTCTTTCTGTTCTTCGATTAGCTTTTCCACTTCCCTGTGCAGCTTGGTAGTGTTCTCCTGTGTTTTGTCCTTTTCGACATAAAGCTCCGACACCGCCGCTTCGCATTCGAGTATGTCCCTTCCTGCTCTTGCCAATTGCTCACTGCAGCTTTGTATTTCGCTCAGCGCCGACTCCGACGCCGTATGGTTCGCCTGCATCTGGCTTGATAGATGCCCGATTGTCTGCTTCAGGCCCTTACGCTGTTCGGTAATCTGGCCCAGCGCTACTTTCAAATCGGTAAGCCTGCCCGTTTCCGTCTGCAGCAGCGTTTTTTGCTCGGTGTATTTGTCTTCAAGCTCTGATATACGCTCCGTCCGCTCACTGTTGACCGCCTCTAATTCTTCCAGTTTCTGTTTTGAATTGTATTCCTTCTGGACCGACTGCGCAATCTCGGCCTCGAGCTGGTCAATCTCGCTCGCTATCAAAGGCTGCTCCTGCCGCAGCCGCTTTATCGTTTCCTCTAATACGCCGAGCTTGGAGTCCACCTGCATCTGTTCCGTATTCGCTTCGTAAACCGCCGTCCGCAGCTCCTTGCACAATTTGGATAAATGCAAATTCCCTTGTTTGTTTTTCTCAATCTGCTCTTCGAGGCCTTCAATCTCAGATGTAATATTTTCAATCGTCTGCTCTAACTGATGTACCCGGCTCTTTCGCGATATAAGGCCCGTCGTCTTCCCCAGCGGTCCCAGTTTTATTGAGCCGTCACTGCTAAATGTCTCACCCTTCAGCGTAACAAACGTATATTCCTCTCCCAGTTCCCCCGCCAGTTCAACGGCCGCATCCATCATCTCAACCACTATCGTCTTACCAAGAAGTTTCCACAGCAGGGGGGCATATTTACTCTCGTATTTTATAAATTCAACAAGCCTGCCCTTAACATGAGGCAATTGCGACAAATCTTTTGTATCCACAAAAGGCTCTGTCCTGTCCATGCATATGAAACTCACCCTGCCGTCGAGTTTTTCAAAAGCCCCATCATTTCCCGTATCGGCCAGCAGCTTTCTTGTGCTGTTGACAACCAGCGCATCTGTCTTGCCCTCAAGCCCTGCTTCTACCGCGCTTGAATACTCGAAATCAGCCGCAACAATATCCGCCAGTATACCTTCGACATAATCCAGCCTGTTATCTTCGACCGACTTGTTCTCCAGGATGCTTTTCACATCTGTGGTAAGCCCCTCGCGCCTCTTCTCCATGTCCGTCAGTATCGCTAATTCACCACTCAGAGCGCTCCGTGCCTCCTTGCTGTGGGCCAGCCGCTTGTTGTCCGACGCGATTAGCTCCTCGATTTCCTCCGCCTCTTTCCGCTTGGATTCCAGACTCTCAGACAGCTCGCCCAACACTTTTTCGATATCGCTCAGGCGGGCCTTATGCTGTGCCTTTTCCGTAAGCAGTTGTTCAAGTTCTTCTTTGGCTGAATCCGCCCGGCCGGACAATCGATCCTTCTGGCTGGACAAGCTGTTACGATAAATAGAAATACTCTGGATTTCGTTATGAAGTTGCGCAGTCCTCCTGACTATATCGATAACGCCCGATTTCTCATCTTCAAGATTCGCCTCCAGAGATGCACATTCACTATTTATTGTTTGAACGTCCTTTTGGACTAGCTCCAAAGCCCGACTTTTCTCTTCGAACGTCTCTTCACACTCTGCCAGTTCCTCCTGAATCCGCACCGAGTCCGCCTTAAACAAATTCTCCTGCTCTCTCAGTTTATTGACTCTCTCTCCCGCCGACTCCTTCCTCTGCCCTAATTCCGAAACTCTCTCCTGCAAAAACTCTATTCGTTGCAGCTTCTGCTCTATCTTACTGCGAACCGCAACAAGCGAGTTGTCCGTACGGTTCAGCCTGTTTTCTGTTTCGATAATCCTTCGTCCTAATTCGCTCATCAGGTTGTCTTTTCTCGCAACCTCCGCCGCCAGTTCCTCAAACTTCTTCTGTTCCTTTTCGAGAGAGGCTTTCTTTTCACTCAATTGCGACTGGTTCTTCGCATATTCAGCCAAAGAATAGTTCACCTGCAGTTCTTTGAGCCGTTCCGTATACCGCAGATAACTCCGCGCCTTGCCTGCCTGATGCTTTACACTCCGCAGTTGCTTTCCCACCTCGCCCAGAACATCCGCAAGCCGCAACAGGTTTTGTTCCGTGTTCTCCAGCTTGCGAAGTGCCTCTTTTTTGTGTGCCTTATATTTACTTATCCCCGCCGCATCTTCGAAGATGGTCCTCCGCTCTGTCTTCGACACGCTCAATACCTTATCTATCTGCCCCTGCTCAAGAATCGAGTAGGCCCTGGCACCGATACCGGTGTCCATAAATAGTTCTCGAATGTCCTTTAATCTGCAGACCTTGTTGTTTATCCGGTACTCGCTCTCGCCGCTTTTGAATATCCTCCGGCTAATCTCCACCTCGTCGGTCTCAACCGACAAATGCCCGCTCCCCATTCCATTGGGATTCGAGATTAGCAGGCTCACCTCCGCCGTCCCCATAGGTTTCCTGCTGCTGCTCCCGCTGAATATCACATCAGACATATGCCCGCCGCGAAGGCTCTTGGCGCTCTGCTCACCAAGCACCCACTTCACCGCATCAACGACATTGCTTTTCCCGCACCCGTTCGGCCCAACGATCGCCGTTATGGGAGAATCAAAACAAAATTCCGTCTTGTCCGCAAAACTCTTAAATCCGTTAAGAACAATTTTCTTCAGCTTCATTTGTCACCCTGTTGTTACATCCGATAACTTGTATAAAAACACCGGCGCAGTCCGTTTTCGTTCAACTTGTACTCTTATTATCGGCCGAGACTCACCCTTCTCTTGACATTTAGCCCGCATATTTCATGCTAACTGCGATATGCCGTTTTTGGGCGATAAACTCGCACATATACTACAAACCCCCAGCCCTAATTGCAACAAAACAATGCCTAAAACACCCCGATAATCCACGCAGGATAAATACAAAACAAAAAAGAATCAAAAAAAGGCCGTCAAAGCAGTGCAGCAAAGCAAAAGGGGGCAAGAGCACCCTATTTTATTCTCCGGCTATCGGCCGCATCATTGCGTCTCACTCTCTCACATTAACAGACACTGAGACTTTCACTCTGTCTTCATCGGAACCGGTGAGTAATTCGCCGGTTATTTTGTACACCCCGGGGCCTATTGGAAAGTCATCCTCCGTTCCGTATGTTCCATTATCGTTTATCATCTCCCAGCCGATTTCGTGTCCTTTCGACTCATACGCATCCAAAAGAAACTCCACAGGAGGCATTGGAGGCATTTCCCATGACCATTGCCAAACATGTTCGCCGTTATTGTCCACGATAGAGAAGTGATAACAAAAAGGAGGTATGGGAGCCCACCCCAGATTCACAGGTACACTTCCCGGATTCGTAATCCGGTAGAAGATTCCAACTGTTTCTCCCAAATGATAAACCGATTTGTCCGTCCTTATGCAATATCTCACATCGTCTTCAACTATACAATAGCGATTAGGATTGTTATCCGCCAGCCAGTTGTCGCAAAGTATCGCCACATCCCGCCAATCGATAAGGCTGTCCGGAGGATCGGCTATGTTGCAGAGGGGATCCCAGTTATGGTCACCCGGCTCCGTCAACCAGGCCAGCGCAATGATGGAATAGTCCGCAAAGTCAACGTCGCAGCTATAATCGAAGTCGCCCATGTAAGCATAATTGAACTCATAAGCCCCCATGTCCACAACTTCGGTATCGTTGCAATCGCCGTCAATAATCCTCGGATGACCGTCCATATCTGTTGCGCCAAGATTAGGCGCATTGTTGTCCCCGGCGTCGATACAGGGTGAATCCGATGAAAGGCGGAAATCACCTCCTGCGGCATCCACAAAACAAGGATCGACATCGATACAGCCGGTACCAAACCAGCTCTGGCCAGTCCCGGACTGAACGTCGCTATAGGTTATCACTAACGTGCCGCTCGCCAGCCATATTTCGTCCGGCGTGTCGCCCCAAAGGATGCAGTTGATTACAAATGGGTCGCTCTCAAAGTTGCCTATCCCGCCGCCGCGGTTGCTGACCGAGTTGCCGCTGAATATGCAGTTGGTCACCGTCGGGCTGCCGCTGGTGATGTTGCACATCCCGCCGCCGGCGAAAGAAGCGGAGTTGCCGATGAAGCTGGAATTTGTCACGATTGGGCTGCTGTCGTAGTTGTACATCCCGCCGCCGAGGTTTGCGGACGTATTGTTGCTGAAAATGCAGTTGCTCACCGTAAGGTTGCTGTTTTCCCAGTTACTCATCCCGCCCCCGGCGCTGGCCCAATTTCCACTGAACGTGCAGTTTGTTATCGTCGGGTTGCTGAAAGAGTTGAGTATCCCACCTCCGTAGCCGGCCCTGTTGCCGATGAAGCTGCAGTTGGTCACGGTTGGGCTGCCAGTATAATTATACATCCCGCCGCCGTTCGCATGCTGAGAAGGATAATTTTCATTGGCATTGCCGCCAGTGATAGTAAAGCCATCCAATACAGCGTTTGAATCAGTATTGCTCCCGGTTACAACGTGGTAGCTGTTCTCTGAACGCGTAGGTTCATCCAGCAAGTCCGCTGGGTTGTTTACATCAACGTCATTGCCGTCAAGGTCGCCGCTGAGGATTGTTTCGTACAAGTTGATATCCCAGGCATTGGGATTCGGTTCACCGACGCCGGCGTAGCCACCCTTGAGAGTTACTCCGTTGATAAGCTGGAACGTAGCCGCCCGGCTCCCGCTACCGTTGGGATCAGACATACTTCTATCCGGCTTATAAATACCCTCAGCCACACAAATCTCTACCGGCTTCAAAGCAGAATCGGCCTCGATTAGAGCATCCTGCAAATAATTATAAGCATTCTCCCAGCTTGCCCCGTTATTTGCGCCGGCAGCATCAACATCCACAAAAATCCGCTTCGCCTCAGTCGTAAAACTCCACACATCCCCTTTGGATATCATGCAAGCATTAAATGGTGTACAGCAACTGCGACCGGATAATTCATCAATCCGCCAGTAGTATTTGGTATTGAATGCAAGATTGCTGCATTGATAGAACGTATCAAACGTATCACCCTTATATATGCCCGTCGTGTCGTATTCATCGGCATTGAGAACATCGTCATAATTCGTGCCTATATAAACATCGCGGCGACACGCTCCTAAACCCGGTATCCAGGAAAGGAGCACATCGGTCTCTATATCAACGGCTTCATCAGGTGGGTCGGGCCCAAAGGCATAATAGCCCTGAATCCCAAATGCCCAGACATCGCCGGCGAACTTATTGCCCTCAGCATCGAACGCATCGACAGCCCAGTAGTACTTCGTGCCTCGAACAAGACCGTCAGAATAAGGCAGGCCGGGAACAATATCATCAGGCAGACCAATAATCCAACGCAGGTTCGGCACGCTTGAGATTTGTGGGCCGATGTTCGCGTCCTCAACGCGCCCGGCCACCTCAGCTTCGATATGGCTGAAGTAACACACATACGAGGTGGCATTCGGATCCGCTCTGGCATCAAGGAACGTATATATGTTACCGGATGCTTCATGCACAGAGCCGAGAATCACAGAACCATCAACAGGGTAAACGTTCCCGGCCGCTCCGGATACAGTCCCACAGTTCCACACAAACCCTGCCAAAAATAACACAAACACCCAAATCGCTGGCCAAATCTTATTATTTACTCTCCCATTCATTTTGGTTCTCCCTTACCAACTGGTATCTCATACAAGTTCTGATACCGACGAAATCCAGAGATCAAAAACATGCCTTGCTCCGCTGCAAAACATTAAAGCTCCCCAACAAGGGCATTCCAACGCTCAAAGCAAACGCGTCTCTTAATAACGTTTCATCTTTAACTTTGCAGCCTGAAACAGACTATCGTATCCAGTTTTCTGCAAATCGTGCGAAGTCCTTGAGATTTACGGCTCCGTCATCGTTAAGGTCTTCCGCGACCTTACCTGGTTGCCCGGTCCAAAGCCATCGGTCGGCGATTCTCGCTAAAAACTTGAAGTCATGTGGAATGCTGACCGTAGCGCTGCGAACTGTGGTATTCCCGCAGTCATCCGCCGCCTGATAGGTTATAGTGTAAACACGGTCACTGCCTCTCCCGCTTCGCTCGGACCTTACATAGATAGAGCCGTCCTCGCCTATCTGGATG
>Ga0209427_10009122_pt1 | contig 11089 bp, 9 predicted proteins | sample DeeMarSWOR136_30_FD_187465 | JGI IMG/M metagenome (GOLD analysis project Ga0209427, IMG submission 187465) | Marine sediment microbial communities from White Oak River estuary, North Carolina - WOR-1-36_30 (SPAdes) (version 2) | ecosystem: Environmental > Aquatic > Marine > Intertidal zone >... | reverse complement strand
GCAGTGGAACACTTGCTTGCCGCTGCTGACCATGAAGGAAGGGGTCTTCGCGGGGTGAAAGGGACAGAGGGCACTATAGTTCTTTCCGGCCTTTTTCAAGGGAAGGTATTCGGAGATCACATCCACGATATCGGCCCTACTTCTGACCTCCGCAATCACCTCATCGGGAATATATTCCTCCAAACCGGCCTCCCGAAAGAAGCGGTAGAGTCTTCACCACAATTCCACAACGGTCACTCCCGACCGCGCGATATCCTTGGGGCCAAATCGCTTCACATTTCTATGGTGCCTCAAGTGTTCCCCGATAGCCTGACGCAATCTCCCCGTCCCTATGCCATGAACGATATCTACCTTCTCCAACCTACCCAATATAGCATCATCGATGAATTTGTCCACAACGGGAAGCGCTTCATCCACGGTGAGGCCAACGACGTTGATCTCCGACGGGATCTCCCCCTCAACCGCGGTCACGTGCTTCGCCCCCTCATCTCTCGCACCAGTCACGAGGATTTGGGGCTCGGTTCTCTCCAGATCACGAAGGGGGACCCGTACCTTACGGTTCTGGACCTGGACATCCGCCCTCTTCATCTCGCCATACACCTTGCTAACGATCCCAACCTTATTGAGGCTCAGCACCTTCACCCAATCCCCTGCCTTCACTCCCGCCACCGCTCCCCCTTTCCTGCCCGTGCCCCTGCATTGGCGAAGCAAGCGTTCTCGAACCCTCTTCAAATCGCCCTTGGGTATCCTCTTCCCGTGGCCTTCTCCCTTGCCAGCCTCTTCGGCGATCCGCTTCAATTCGTTCTCGGTCCACTGCAGAAGCACCCTCCCCCTGTCCTCAACGTCCTGCAGAATCCGCTGCCTCCTCTCCCTCATGTGCCCCGCAAACTCGCGAAGCCGGTCGCGCTGCCCTTGAACCTCTTCCTTGAGCACCCCTATCTCATCCCGCTCTCTCCTGAGAACATCCTGCAATCCCTCGATATCGGGCACCAACCGGGAAGCCCCGCTTCCCTGCTCGTCCAGATACCGCCTGGCTATACCGAGAACTGCCTTCGGAAAACCCAATTTTTCAGCCACCAAAAAGGCGTTGCTCGAACCCGAATTCCCGTATATGAGGTCATATTTGGGCTCCAGCGTCTCCGAGTCGAAGGCCACGGAGACATTGGTAGCCCCTCTGTTAAGGTAGCCGTAGGCCTTGAGCTCATCGAGGTGGGTGGTCACCACTACCGTGGCCTCCCTGTCAAGGAGATAATCCAACACCCCTATGGCGAGAGCGGAACCCTCCCTTGAGTTGGTTCCCACACCCAATTCGTCGAGAAGGATAAGGGAGAATCGGCCCGATTTCTCCAGGATACGGGTGAGGGAGCGGATATGGGCGGAAAAGGTGCTCAAATTCTCTCGGATATTCTGCTCATCCCCGATATCGGCAAAGACGAGATGGTATAAGGGAATTTCGCTCCCCTCCATGGCGGGAATGTGCATTCCGGACTGCGCCATTAAGGACAGAAGGCCCAGGGTCTTCAGGGCGACGGTCTTTCCCCCGGCATTTGCCCCGCTGATAATAAGGGCTTTGGAATACCCGTCCAGGTGGATGGTGATGGGAACGGTGCGATCGCCCTCCCTCATATAGAGCAACGGATGCCTGACTCCCAAAAGACGGACCGTTCCATCTCTGTTGATGAATGGGGTAATCCCCCCCATTTTCTGGCTCAATTTGACCTTGGCGTAGAGGAGGTCGACTTCCCCCAATATCTCCAGATCCCGCAGGAGCTCCTGATGAAATTCTCCTATTCGCCGTGTCAGCCTGGAGAGTATTCTCCTCTCCTCCTGCCTCTCCTCCTCCAGCAGCATGCTCAGCTCGTTATTCTGACCCACGACCTCTAGAGGCTCGAGGAAAATGGTCATCTTGCTGTGAGAATGATCGTGTACAATCCCCTCCAACTGGCCCTTGAACTCGGATTTGATGGGCAAGACATACCTTCCATTTCGAACGGTAATCAACTTTTCCTGGAAGAGGCCCTGCAGTTCCTCCCGTTTCATCATCCCTTCCAGGGACCTCTTAATCCTCCTCCGGTAGGCGGCGATATCCGATCTAATCTGCTGGAGGGCTAAGCTGGCGTGGTCCAAAATCTTGCCCTGCCCATTGATGGCATGAACAATCTCCGATGCGAGCTCCCCGAGGTTCGATAACCGGGCGATCAAGTCCTCACATAAAGGTAAATCCCCTTTCACCTTCTTGAAAGAGGATTTCAACCCTTGGGAAACCCTAATATTTCCCACTATATCGAGAATCTCTTCGGTGCTCAGAACAGCCCCATCGATCTTAGCCCTGGCTATGGCCTCTCGGACATCCGCGATCCCCCCCACCGGAATGTCACCATGAGCCTCCATAATTGCCTTGAGCTCATCGACCTCGCCCAGGCGCTTCTTTATCCAGGATAACTTCCTCTGAGGCTTCAGACCCTCACAGAGTGCCTTTCCAACGGATGAAGTTGCGAATGCCTTGAGGAGATCGAGGATCTGATCAAACTCAAGGGCCTTAAATGGCTGATTATCCATTGGGCAGCTATACGTTGAAAAGGTCGAAAAAGGCAGGTACGGCGTATGTTGAATCCCCACGTTGAGGACAGGCAATCTCTTAACGGGAGAGCTTCTCCCTGACCATCTGGTTAACGAACTTGCCATCGGCGCGTCCCGTGATCTTTGGCATGAGCGATTTCATCACCTTGCCCAAATCCTTCACGTCGAGGGCGTCGGTCTCCTGTATCGCCTCATCCACCAGTGTGAGAATTTCGTCCCTGGAAAGCTGTTGGGGCAAAAAGGAACGAAGTATTTCCAACTCCTTTTCCTGTTTATCAACGAGGTCCGGTCGGTTGGCCTGTTGAAAATGGACCAATGATTCTTCCCCTTTCTTCACCAATCCACTTATCACCCTGATGATGGCACCGTCATCGAGTTTCTCCCTGTCCTCGATCTCCTTGTTCTTCATAGCTGCCCGAGCCATCCGTATCACCGACAGCCGCAGCTTATCGCCGGATCGGAGAGCGGATTTCATCTCATCTGCCAATCTCTGTTCCAATGACATGAGGCCTCATCCTCTTTCCATCATCTTTTTCATCCTCTTCAACGCCCTCTTCCTCGCCGCCAATGCCTTCCTCTTCCGCTTGACGCTCGGCTTCTCATAGTGCTCCCTCCTCCTGATCTCGGAAATGATCCCCGTCTTTTCGCACTGCTTCTTGAATCTCCTCAGGGCGTTCTCAAAGGATTCATTCTCCCTTATCCTAATGCCGGCCATCCATGTTCTCCCTCCCCTCATCGAGCAGTCAAAAATCTAAATATATCAAAAAATTCCGACTTGTCAATTACTTGGAGCGGGATTCCCGTTGGTGACAACTCCCTCTCCCCTCGAGAAGTGGCCTGACCCCCCACGGGAAAGTGGACCGGATACCAGAAGAACTTGAGCCCTTTACCCGAAATTCCTTGAAAATTCCGCCGGTCTCCTTATAATATGTAAGGGAGTCCCCGCCTTACCCCGAGGGATGCACCCGTCAAATCTAAGGGAGGATTTCGATGGCAATCGTCAAATGGGACCCTCTTACATGCGGCCCTTTTAGGGAATTATCGGCGATGCAGGACCGCATGAACAGGCTCTTTAAGGATGCCCTGGGACGGACCAAGGCGATTAAGGAGGAGGTTGAGAGAGGGGTTTGGACACCTCCCGTGGATATCTACGAAACGGCTGAGGATTTAGTGATCAAGGCCGAGCTCCCGGGGCTCTCAACGGATGATGTGAGTGTACGGGTGGATGAAAGCGTCCTCACCTTAAAGGGTGACCGAAAACGGGAAGCGGGGGTGGATAGGGAGAACTATCATCTCATCGAACGATCTTACGGTCATTTTCGAAGATCCTTTGTGTTGCCCGAAAATGTTGATCCGGAGGGGGTCCAGGCGAGGTTCAAAGATGGGGTGCTCCGGATCGCCATCCCCAAGCTTAAGAGGGTGAGGCCCAAGAAGATCGCCATTGAGACGGAGTGAAGGCACCCTTCACGACGACCCATACCGATGGGATACCGCTTTGGGCAAGGCAGAAGATGCGGGCATCCTCCATCCGCAATCACGGTCCAAGACATCTTCCATGACCGATCTCACAATTCCGCCATGCATCCACATGCGCCGAGAGAGCGTGGGTTCCCCTCCATATGCTCCGGTATGGGAAGAGACATTGGGTCGGCCATGGCCAATAGGCTCGCCGCCCGAGCGGGGGAAAAGGGTGTACCCCCCAACCAGAAACGAATCCGCTCTGCTCCCATCCGTGTCGAAACCGCTACAGATTATCACACCCTCCAAGGGGCGCCAGGCAAATGTTCTCCCTCCCAAAGAAGGGAGAATCTCGGCCCCTGTGGAGGGGTAATACCTCGCTTTTCGAGGCAATCACTGCCTCGATAACGGTATGCGGGATTTCAGCAGTCCCGTTCAATCCTCACACAAGGGGGAAGAGGGAAGATACCCGAAAATGGACGACGGCAAGGTTGAAGGGAGGATAAGGCCACCAATGGCGTTAGAGGAGACGTATCGGTTTCTCTTCGAGAACTCAGGGGACATGATCTTCACCCTGGACACGAAGGGAATCATTACCAGCTTCAATAGGCAGGCCGAACTGACCACCGGCTATAAGAAAAAAGAGGTAGTGGGAAAATCGTTCGTCGATGTTCTGGCGATGGAGGGAAGGAAACAGTTGGAAATGAGGCGGTTCCGGAAGAGGATGCGTATTCAAAAGTCAAAGCCCTATGAGGCTCTGATGAGGACTCGAAGCGGCGAAACGAGGTATATCCTCGCCAATTCCCTGAGGCTTGAGGATGAAAGGAAAGAGGTCACGGGGTTGGCCTGTATTCTGCGAGATGTGACGGGCCAGAGGATGGCGGAGCAAGAGACCAAGAGGGCCAAATACCTCTTGGAGAAGGTGGTGGATAACGTAGCTGATGCCATCGTTATCACCGATAAGAACGGGCTGATCACCTTTTACAACAAGGGGGCAGCCGAAATCTTTGGGCACCACCCCTCTGATATTCTGGGGACGTCAGTGTTGGATTTTTACGTCAGAAAAAAGGACGCCAAAACGGTCAAACAGATGCTCCTCAAGTCCAAGGACGGGAAGATCAGCGATTTCGAAACGCATTTTCTCACGCGAGGAGGAAAGACCGTCTTCGTGAACATGTCTGCAACCTTGATTCGCGACGAGGAGGGAAATGTTATCGGTATCCTGGGGATCAACCGGGATATTACCCAGAGGAAACTCCTGGAGAGGGAGTTGAAGGAATCGGAGGCGCGTTACCGGACCATGGTGGAGAGCGCCCATGATATGGTGGCCGTCATCGGCGAGGATTCTCGATTGAGGTACGTCAATAAAAAAGCGGAGGACCTCACCGCATACGGCAGGGAAGAGCTGAGCGGAATGGATTTTCGAAAGCTCATCAGTAAGGGGAGCCGAAGAGCCGTGGTGGAAAGGTTTAGAAAGAGGAGGCGCGGCGAAGGGGTCCCCGTGCGATATGAATTCGAAATTATCCGCAAGGATGGGGAGACGAGGCGAGTTGAAAGTAGTTCGTCCAACCTGACGGACGCCAATGGTGCGACGAATACCATCGCCTATATCAGGGATATCACCGAGAGGAAACGATATGAGGAAGCCCTGAAGGAGAAATTGGATGAGCTTGAAAAGTGGTATAAGCTGACCGTGGACAGGGAATTGAAGATGATTGAATTGAAGAATGAGATTAGGGCCTTGGCCAACGAACTCAACGAGCTCAAACAGAAGGTTCTCGCCGGGATGGGCGAAAGATCTGCTTAGCTTCACCAAGGGCCACTCTAGGGGTGAAAGATCGGATCACTTATCCTCCTCCTCCTTCCTCTCCTCATATCCCTCTTTGAAGCCCTTAATGACCTCTTTTGAGAGTTCCTTGGTGGCCTCGAAGATCCTTCGAAGGCCCTCCTTCAGCTTCTCCTCCGCTTCTTCCGCTTTCTCCGATCTGCCTTTCTTCTCCTCAGCCATGATTGCCATTGTAGGACCTGTCCCCTCCCCTGTCAACACCCTCCCGGATCCGCCCAATTTGACAATAACGTAAAAATAGGATATTAATCTAGGGGAAATGGCGGGAGAACATCTGCATAAAATTGGCCAGGTGGGCAAACGGGCCCGAGTAACCTTGCGGACGATACGGTACTACGAGGAGCTGGGATTGATCAAACCGGCCGTTCGCACTCCCGGGGGGTTCCGATTATATACGGATGAGTCCATAAGGAGGTTGCGGTTCATCCAAGGACTCAAGTTACTCGACTTCCCCCTCTCCAAGATAAGGGAAATGTTTAAGATTAGGGAAAGGGCACAATCGGGGGACGAGGCCTCCCATCGGATCATGCGACTTCTCAGGAGTCAGCGCCAAGAAGCACTGAGGAAGAAGGGACAATACGAGAGGATGCTCCAAGAGATCCATGGGGCAATGGAATTGGTCAGGGAGTGCTATGGTTGTGAAACCAAGCCCAGTTATGAGGCCTGTAGCTCCTGTGAAATCATCGCCGATAGGGGGGAAATCCCCTTACCCTTGAGGGCCATTTTGTAGCACCTACAAAGGGGGAGAAACCCGCTTACTGAAAAGCCACCCGAACGGGTGGCTTTTTCTTTGGGCGTATTCGCGGTGGGGATCTTCGCTCATCAAAGACCCGGGTGCTCATCTTGGCACATTTATTGCTGAATTCGTGGCCAGAGGTTCAATGTGTGGGGTCCTCTACCCGAGATGACGTTCTCCCTCGCGCACAGGGCCCGTGAGGCCCGGACGGACTCCCCGCATCCTGAAGGAGGTCATTCTGACCATTTTGCATACAATTGCGTAAAATGTTCTGAGCTTTCCTTATGAAATCAGACACCCTATCCGAACACCATGGGGACAATGGGCTTCAGGGGCCCCTGCCTCCCGAGGAACCTGAAGTCGATGAGGAGCTGGCCTCCGTTGACGATTTGATTCGATCCCTCCTGAAGGCCATAAAGGCCTTCAAGCTCTACGAATCGAATAATCCCATGCTCACCCGACAATTGAAGGAATTGAGCACCAAGCTCACCGCTCACCTCGACCGATATCAAACGCTGAACCTGCAGGTTGGGGAATACAAGTTGCTGTTCGACGGGAAACCGGTCTATCAGAATACCGACATGAAGGAAAGCCTGGCCTTCCTCCTCTACAAGGATGGGGTGAGGGAGCTCCGGTTCATCAGGGGACTTGAGGACCGCGAAATCGCCGACTTCCTCGACGTACTCCAGAGGAATGAGCAGGTGAGCAGGCTGGAGGATGATGTCGTCACCCTCCTCTGGCAAAAGGATTTTGCCCACATCACCTACTACGCCACCGATGAGTTCATGGAGTCCACCGGGGTTCCCGTGAACTATGATGAGCTCCAAGCAAGCCTGGACGTTTCACCCCATGTGGAGGGGAAGGAAGAGCCACAAGAGGCAGCACTGGCCCTCCCACAACTGCTCCCCGAGTCCGCTGGGGACCAAAGGGAGACCTTTGCACGGCATTTCCAGCTTACTACCGAAGAGGTGGACCTGATTAACCGACACATCAACCGAGAGGCAGACATCAATTTCGTCTCCACCTTGGTGGACAAGCTCATAGAAATCCTCCTCCATCTGGGAGAGGACCTCGAACCATACGAGAACATGGTCACCTTCTTCGATAAAGCCCTTGAATTTCTCGTCTTGAAGGGGGAATTCAAGACCGCGGGCCAAATCCTGAAAAACCTCCACCAGATTCTCGATTCCATGGCCCTCAAGGACAACCAAATCTACGCCATCAATCGCATTTTCGAATCCGTTGGAAGCCCGCGAATCATCGAACTCGCGGCGCAGACGTTCAAACATGAGGGTTTTTTCGACCTCAAGACGTGCTACCAATACTTCGACTTGCTCCCCAAATCCGCCATCGAACCCCTCTGCAACGTGCTTGGCCAGCTGGAGTCCTCCAAGGCGAGAACCTTCATCGCTGAAATTGTGGCAAGGAAGGCCAAGGGGAATCTTGAGATGTTGGTCCCCATCCTGAAGGACAAGAGGTGGATGGTCGTCTGCTATGTCGTCAACATAATAGGAGCCTCAGGGGATCGGAACGCCGTCAAATACCTATCCCAAACCATTAGCCATCCCGATGAGAGGGTGCGAAGAACGCTCCTCAAGGCATTGACCCGGTATGGGAGCTCGGATGTTAAGGCCCTCCTCACGAAAATGCTCAACGATGGGAGCCCGTACGTTCGATCTCAGGCAGTCATCCATCTCGCGAAATCCGCGAAAGACAACGCCCTGAGGCCGATTCTCTCCGCCATCCAATCCGAAGCCTTCCTGGATAGGGAATTCTCGGAAAAGGCCGCCTTTTTCAGGGCTATTGGCGAGATCCGGTCGGATGAGTCCCTCCCCGTCTTGCGGAAAATTCTCGAGAAGAAGAGCTGGTTTCAACGGTCGAAATGGGATGAACTTCAGGTATGCGCCATTGGGGCCTTGAGGATGTTCGGTACGGAGGAATCGAGGAAAATCCTGGAAATGGGGAAACGATCCAAGAACAGGGCAGTGAGAAGGGCTTGTCTCCAGGCCTTGAACGAATCGAAGGCCTGATGCCGGAGGGAGCAATGGGTGCGAAAGCCGCAACGGACATGCCTGATAAGACCTCCGAGGAATCGCTCTCCATAGATACCGATGAGACCACGCATTCCAGATTGGGCAACGACCTGGTCATCAAGCTCCACATCTTGATGAAGGCCTCCCAGATCTATGATCAGAAGAACGTCGCCTTACATCAGGTGGTACAGGCATCGTTGGAACTGATCAACCATTTCCTGAAATCCGAGGGTTCCCTGGCCTTGAAGGTGATCCGGGATGGTCTCTTCATCAACGGGAAGAGGCTGAAGATCGGGGTCGATAGTTACATGGGCTTTAAGTTCGTCCTGGAGCAGCTTCAGAGGAAGCGCCTGGGAGAGCTTCGGGTATGTCAGGTGCTCGACGAGGACACGCTCAAGGAGTTCGTCTACCACATGATGAACCTGAGCGATGGAGATGAGGACAACGCCCGAAAGTTGCACGACGATTTGAATCGGCTGGGCATCAAAGCCATTGAGTTTGAGCCGTTGGAGATCTTCGAGGAGGACGATTTCTTCACCCACGCAATTCCCAAAGAGGCTGGAAAGAAGGTCTTCTTCGAGACCATAGGGGTCATCAAAGGAGTGGTCACCGGGATCAAGGACAGGCAATTTATCGACGCCCGAAAATTGAAGAGAATGGTCCAGGGGGCCGTCAACCTCATGGTAAGGGATGAATCAATACTGCTGGGTCTGACCACCATCAAGAATTACGACGAATATACCTTCAACCACTGTGTAAACGTCGCCATCTACTCCCTGGCCATTGGGCGGAGGCTGGGTTTTCCGAAGAATACGCTGGGAGAACTGGGAATTACGGCCCTCCTACATGATATAGGAAAGGCGAAGATACCCAAGGAGATCATCAACAAGCCCGATAAATTGGACGATGACGAATGGAGGCTCATAAAGGAACATCCCATAACGGGCGTTGAGATGATGTTGAAGATAAAACAACTGGGGGAGATGAGCCCGAGGATGGTCATCGGCGTGTTCGAACATCACCTGAACTGCGACCTCACGGGTTACCCAAAGCTCATCCGGAAAATAGAGCTCACCCTATTTGGAAAGATCATCAAGATCGCCGATTGTTACGATGCCATGACCACGCCCAGAGTCTACCGAAGCAAACCCTATCGGCCCGAACAGGCACTGGCCATCATGGTGCGGGAAAAGAATGTGTTCGACCCCCTGCTGCTCAAGGTGTTCATCGGTATCGTCGGTATCTATCCCATCGGATCCCTGGTCCTGCTCGATACCAATGAGATGGGGGTCGTATTTGAGATAAATCCGGATCCCCAGTATATCAATCGGCCCAAGGTGATCCTCATCTCTCAATCGGAGGGAAGAAGAAGGATTGGTCCAGCCGTGGATCTCACGGAAATGGATGGCCAAAACAACCGTTACAAGCGAAATATCGTGAAGGCGCTCGACCCCAAGAAACACCACGTCAACATCGTTGAACATTTCCTGTAGCCCCACGAATCTCCGGGAACTCCCCCTGCATTGACCTTACTCCACCATCTCCCTGAACTGACTCTCCGTCAAGGTGGGAATACCCAACTCCTTTGCCCTCTCGTATTTCGATCCCGGATCGCTTCCCACCACCACGTAATCCACCTTCTTGCTCACGCTTGAAGCCGTCCTTCCCCCCAACGATTCGACCAATTCCCTGGCCTCATCCCGGGCAAAGGACTCCAAGGACCCGGTGAAGACAAAGGTGAGGCCCTGCAATGTGGCCCTCTTACCGACTCCCGGCTCAACAATGCTCACGCCGGCCTCTCGTAACTTCGTAATCACCTCCCGGTTTCGTCGGTCCCCGAAAAACCGAACCACGCTTTGAGCGAGCTCCGGTCCCACTTCGCGTATGGCCAAGAGCTCCTCCTCAGTCACCTGAAAGAAATGTTCCAACGATTTGAGCCCGTTGGCCAAAACCTCCGCGAGGTGTTCCCCCACATGGCGAATCCCCAAGGCATAGATGAATTTGGCCAGAGGCTTCTTTTTGCTGCTCTCAATGGCGTCCAGGATATTTTGGGCGGACTTATCCGCCATCCTTTCCAGGGCAACGAGGTTTTCTTTGCGAAGGCGATAGAGGTCGGACACATCCTTTATCATCTCCTTTTCCACCAGTTGGGCCACCAGCTTATCCCCCAATCCGTCGATATCCATGGCCCGCTTTGATGCGAAGTGTTTGATCCTCCCCTTCAGTTGAGCGGGACACGACAGGCCCATGCACCGATGTACCACCTCGTCCTTGAGGCGAACCACGTCGGCCCCGCATACGGGGCATGTAGTGGGGATGCGATACTTCCTCTCCCCTCCCGTCCTCTTGGATTCCACTACCTTTACGACCTCGGGAATCACGTCCCCTGCCCGTTGGACGATCACGGTATCGCCTATTCGAACATCCTTCTTATCG
>Ga0209427_10009120_pt1 | contig 11091 bp, 5 predicted proteins | sample DeeMarSWOR136_30_FD_187465 | JGI IMG/M metagenome (GOLD analysis project Ga0209427, IMG submission 187465) | Marine sediment microbial communities from White Oak River estuary, North Carolina - WOR-1-36_30 (SPAdes) (version 2) | ecosystem: Environmental > Aquatic > Marine > Intertidal zone >... | reverse complement strand
TTTGTGTCATTTCGACCGAAGGGAGAAATCTGTAATTCCAATATTTTCGTAAAAATCAGATTCCTCACTTCGTTCGGAATGACAGCTTTTAAGAATAATTGATACTTTTCAGACAGACACTAATTAACAAAAAAGCCAGGGAAGGGAATCACTTCCTGGCTTTATTATAAAAATTATTTATTAAATGCAAGGAATAAATTATCTTGCTTATCGAATCAAAACCATTTTCTTAACACTATTAAATTGGTGTGTTTCAATCCGATAAAAATAGATCCCTGATGGAATATCGCTGGCATCAAAGGTAATCTGATGCGTTCCTGCATTCAATTCCTCATCAACCAGATCGAACAATTTCTGTCCCAGGGAATTAAAAATCATTAGTTTGATTTTTACCTTTTGAGGTAATGTAAAACCAATCGTCGTCTTTGCATTGAATGGATTGGGATAGTTCTGGCTTAATTCATAATGAATTGGTGTTACATCATAAGAAATTGTTTGAACTGAAGAATAATCATAATTACCATTCACATCTAACAGCTTCAAACGATAATAATAAGTCCCCGGTTCAGCCAATTGGTCATCGAATTGATAATGGTGTGGAATGGAACTCGTTCCATGCCCGGCGACAAATCCGATTCGTTTAAAATCTGAAGAATTCCAGGAACACTCGATTTCAAAACCATAGTTATTTTTTTCAGATGCTGTCAGCCAGGTCAAAGTAACACGATTATTATTCAGCATGGCATTAAAATTGACCAATTCAACCGGTAAGCCACTATTCTCCGTCATCAAGATTGTTCCGGATTCACCAATTGCCCAGCCAATATATTGATCAGCAAAATATATTCCATATATATCGTTGGTTGTAGAACTTCTTTGAATTTCCCAGCTCTCACCACTATCAATCGAATGAAAGATTTTACCATCCGTGCCAGCCGCCCAGCCAATATTTTTATTTATAAAATAAATATCCATTAAATCGTCGGGATTGCCCAGTGTCGTTAATGTCCATGTTTCTCCTCCATTGATGGTTTTAAGAATGGTACTGCCATCACCTGCTATCCAACCGATGTTACTATCGATAAAAAACACTGATCGAAGATGGTAATTTGTACCACTGGTTAAATCATGCCAGCTAGAACCGCCATCAATGGTTCTGAGGATCTTTCCGTTCTCTACGGCTACAAATCCAGAGTCTTCATTCACAAAAAAAACATCTAATAAACCGGGACCATTAAACTGGGTGAGTTTAACTGTCCAGGTAGCTCCTCCATCATGTGTTCGCAAAATTGTCTTATCCTGCCCCACCGCATAACCTGTATCGGCATTGAGAAAACAAACTGAATTTAGCGTGCTATTCGTATTACTTGTCTGTTGATTCCACGCATCGCCGCCATTATTGGTGTTATAAATAATTCCATAATTTCCGACGACCCAGCCGTTTTGATCATCTACAAATTTAATTCCATTCAAGTTAATCGTGGTACCGCTATTCTGAATCGTCCAATTGCTCCCCGCATCTTCTGTTTTCATTATTATACCATTAGACCCGGCAATCCAGCCCGATTCATTGTCTAAAAAGGACAGGTCTTTTATTTTGTTGAAAGGTCCGCTGGTTAGTATCTGCCAGGTTTCACCACCATCTTCTGTTTTGAGAATAATCCCAGCTTTACCGACCACCCAGCCGGTCATACCAGTTTCATCAAATTTCACTGAAGACAAAGTATGAGTTGTGCCACTATTTTGTTTGTCCCAGGATTCTCCACCAGTTTCCGTTTTTAAAATTTCACCATTTTCACCAACTGCCCAACCGACATCAGCGTTAGCGAAAAAAACTGAGAATAAATCATTCATGGTGTTACTTGTTTTTGGAGCCCAATCATCTCCTCCATTTACTGTTTTCCAGATGGTACCTTCGCTTCCGACGGTCCAGCCAGTTTCAGAATCAACAAAAAATACTGAATAAAATTTTTCTGTTGTGGCGCTGGTTTGCTCAAACCAACTATCACCAGCATCGACCGTTTTGTAAATTTTGCGAAAATCTCCCACAGTCCACCCAGTATCTGGCTTCACAAAGAATACTGAATACAACGGAGCCGAGCCTTCCGGTGAGTTGTCAAACCAATTTTCTCCGCCATCTTTGGTCTGGAAAATCTGACTGGCGCCACCAACAACACAGCCATGCTCTGTGCTCGTAAAATAACAGGATGTTAGGTCAATTTCTCCAATAGTTTCGTTTTTCTGAGAAGTCCATGTTGCTCCACCATCGATTGTTTTAAGAACAGTCCCATTATCGCCTACAATCCAACCCGTTGTTGAATTGACAAAACAGACATCATTGAGCTTAACAATTGAATTGGCAACATAATGGGTGACATCCCAATTATTACCACTATCATTAGACTTCAAGACAGTTTCGGCATCTCCTACAGCAACGACAGAGTTTGAGGCTACCATACTGATAGAATTCAATGTGTTCCCCTGCGGCAATGGATTCTGCCAATTCCACTGCCCTGTTAAGGTGCCGGTAATAGCCATAAATCCAAAAACCAGCAATAATATTTTTCGCATCACACACCTCCCAAATCATATATTCATTATTAACTTCAATGAATTAAATATATTGTTTCATATTAATACAAAATATATTGGATTCACTAAAAATAAGTTAATAACTTTTGTTTTGCAATTTAAATGCCATCTAGTTACAAATGAACATAAAATAATGAATAATATGTTGAAAATAACGTTATAATTTTATCTAGCAAATTTTGGTTCTATTTAATTTTAAAATCTGCAAAATCATTCTTATACCAGTATATTATAACTGGTAAGAAAATTAAACAAATCACTCTGTTAACACTAGCTGAAAGGGGCGGCTATGCTAAACTCACGATTTAAAATTATCTATGGCGTATGGTTGATTGTTGTATTATCGTCAACTTTATATTCTCAAACAATCATCCGCGTCAATTGTGGCGGCGGAACTTATTGGGATCATTCCGGTCATGAATGGTATGCAGATCAGGAATACACACCGGGCAGTTGGGGACACGAAATGGGAGGCTATGCCTTATTTTATGATTATCCTATTTCTGGCACCAGTGATGAACCGCTGTATCAAGCAGAACGAAATGCGTTACATTGGTATCATTTTACTGTTCCCAACGGCACTTATGTGGTAAAGCTAAAATTTGCCGAGCTTTATTACGATAATGAAGGGGAGCGAATCTTCCATGTTGAAATTGAAGGTGATCGAGTGTTAGACAATTTTGATATTTTAGCCGAAGTTGGCTTTGCCGCGGCTCTGGATAAAACTTTTCAGATTGATGTTAACGATGGAGTCTTAGATGTTCATTTCATCACTATCGAGAAAGAACCAGGCGTAACTTATGCTCATGCAAATATTAAAGCCATTGGTGTGGAAGAACAGGGAACACATGAGCCGAAATTATGGATTGATAAACATGAGCTCAATTATTATGATTTTTCCACTAAAAAGGATTTTGAAATTAAAAATGGCGGTGAGCTTGTTTTAGAATGGAATTGTTTTGAAGATCCTGATGAAACCTGGATTACCAATGTAACACCAACAAGCGGCGCCCTGTACCAGGGGCAGACTCAGCGGATCGAAGTTTATGTTGATCGATCCGGTCTTGACGAAGGCAAATATAAAGGTAAAATTTCAATCAACTCTAATGGGGGCGATGATAGCGTCCTGGTTTACCTGAAGGTTGAATCGGACGTGCCAATTTCAGAAATTTATCCCACTGCTTTAGATTATGGTTCAATCTTAACGAAAAGAACGTTTAAAATAGAAAATGTTGGCACGGCTCCGCTGGACTGGACTGCTGAGAATGAAAACAATGAATCGTGGATTGTAGAAATTTCACCCACCAATGGCACGCTTTCACCGGGTCATAGACAGGAAATTCATGTCTCCATTGATCGAACTGGAATGACGGACAGTACCTACCAGGGAATTATTGCTGTTGAGACAAATGATGGTGATAAGGATATCAAAATTAATTTTGATACGATTCATAAACCTTTAAACATCAATTGTGGCGGATCTCTATTTGAGGACGATTCCGCCCAAAACTGGCTGTACGATTTGGGTTTTGTAGATGGACAAAGCATAGATAGTGACCAGGACATTCAAAATACTGAAAATGATCCATTGTATCAAACAGCTCGGAGTGGAATGACAAAATACCAGTTTTCGGTTCAGAAAAATGGATATTATCAAATCGATTTACATTTTGCAGAAATTCAACATGAGGCAGCAGGTGAACGAATTTTTGATGTTCACATTGAGGATAGTTTGGTGTTAAAAGATTTTGATATTTTTGCTGAATGCGGAGGTTTCGTTGCTGCTATTCGTTCTGCCAATATCGATATTGAGGACAATCAACTTGACATCTCCTTCTTAGCGAAAACAGGTGAACCCTGTATCGCTGCCATTAAGGTCAATGAAATTCCGCTGTTGCATACTCAATCGACCTCTTTAAATTTTGGATCGATTTTAAACAAGCGAACATTTTCATTCACAAATGTTGGTACATTGGAGCTAATTTGGTCAGCAAAGGATCAAAATAATGAATCGTGGCTGGTTGAAATCTCGCCGACTGATGGTGTCCTTGCTCCCTTTGATACCCAGTTGGTGACTGTCTCAATAGATCGAAGCGAATTGTCCGATAGTGCTTACCAGGGAAATATCACAGTGGAAACAGATGGAGGTAACCAGGGTATTTCACTAATGGTTGAGACAAAAAATAAGCCGTTAAGAATCAACTGTGGTGGCTCGGAATATGCAGGTGAAAACGAATATCTATGGTTTGAGGATATGTTATTCATTGACGGTTATTTAAAGAGCTGCCAGGACAGCATTGCCAATACTGCCGATGATTTACTCTACCAGACGATTCGCGCTGGTATGACAAAGTATGAATTCCCGGTTCAGAATAATGGATTGTATAAAATTACTCTTCATTTTGCAGAATTCGATTATCATGCAATTGGAAATAGAATTTTCGATGTTCAGGTCGAAGATAGTTTGGTATTAACAGATTTTGATATTTTTGCAGAAAGCGGTAGTAACTTTGCTGTGATTAAATCTGCAAATATCGAGATTACCGATAATCAAGTGGATATATCTTTTATTCCACAAACTGGTGAACCTTGCATCGCGGCTATTGAAATCTTTCAATGTCCGGTCATGGCTATCGAACCCATTTCTTTGAATTTCGGTTCAATTTTAACCAGGCGCATGTTTACAATATTAAACACCGGCAACGTGGAGTTAAATTGGTCAGCAAAGAATCCCAATAATGATCCCTGGCTGAAGGAAATATCCCCAGCAAGTGGCATACTTACTCCGGCTGATACTCAATTGGTGCATATCACTATCGACCGCTCTGAACTGGCAGACAGCGCGGTGTTCAATGGCACAATTGTCGTGGAAACTGACGGTGGGAATCAAGACATTTCCCTGGTGGTTGAGACAACCAGAGAGCCGTTAAGAATCAACTGCGGTGGCTCTGACTATGTTGACAACAATGCCAACCTGTGGTTTGATGATGGGTTCTTCAAGGGCGGTGAAATGTATAGCTACGAAGATAGCGTGGCCAATACAATTGATGATCGGCTCTATCAAACTGTACGTTCGGGAATGACAGAATATGAATTTCCGGTTCAAAACAATGGATTGTATGCTATTACGCTTCACTTTGCAGAATTCGAATACAATGCAGCGGAGCAACGAATTTTTGACGTACTGATTGAAGACAGTTTAGTTTTAGAGGATTTCGATATTTTCGCTATTCATGGCAATTTTTCTGCTGCCAGGCAAAATATTGATGTCAAAGTGAAGGATAAGCAACTTGATATTATTTTTGCAGCCAAAGCTGGAGAACCGTGCATTTCAGCGATTGAATTCAATCAAAAGCAACTGCCAACGTCCGTTGCAAAACAAGCTGACGGACGACCACTCCCTGATTGCTTTCAATTGAAGCAAAATTATCCCAATCCATTCAATATGGAAACGAGCATTTATTATCAATTACCAGTCGCTTCTCATGTGACGTTAGAAATTTATAATTTACTTGGCCAGAAACAAAAAACACTGATGGAAAAGGAGGTAACGGCTGGATATCATTCAATTACCTGGGATGGACGCGATATGAGTGGTAATGCTGTTTCTTCTGGTTTATATTTTTATCGCATTAATATTTTGCCAAAGCATGATCAATACATACCTTTTACAGATGTCAGGAAGATGCTATTGATCAAGTGATTTGTGGGGTAATTGAGTGACTATGCAATTGGGAAATTAGGCGTTCATTCTCATGTACTGACAAAATTTTGTTGATAAATTGAATTATGAATATCGAATGATGAAGATTGAATTTCGATATTCCACATTCAGGATTCGATATTCGATATTGAAAAGCCAGGTTCTGTTTAAGTCCCAAAAAGTGGTTGGATTACTTGCGCCGAAATCCTAATGGCCCAACATGATATGAAAGTCAGGACTATGTTGCTAAAACATGGTACCTGACTTTTTTATTTTTTAGTTGATTTTAATTATTAATTTTATTACCTTAATAAAGTAACAAAATTCTGATATTTGGTAAAAATAAAGAATGAAATTCTGTAATTTTTAAATTTACCGTATGATTCAGGGGGTGGGATAATATAGCTTGGACATTTTAATTTTTTTCAATATTAATAACTTACGACTAATGAGATTTAAATGAGCAATCCTCCTGCGACGGTTCGCTATTATGATCCGATTATGGCGGACTTATTTTATCCCACCCGCTTAATAGGTTTAAATCATTGCCAGAGAATTTAAATTCATGTCATACAAAATCCTTGTCATAAATCCCGGTTCTACCTCTACAAAAGTTGCTCTTTTTGAAAATGAAATTTTCCTCTGCGAACACAAAATCAATCATTCATCTGAACAACTAAGACAATATCCGAATCTATGGGATCAATTTGATCTGCGAAAAAAAGGGATCATGGCTTTTCTCGACAAAAATAATATTAAACTGGGTCAATTATCTGCAGTGGTTGGCAGAGGCGGTTTATTAAAAGCCATCCCTGGCGGAACTTATCTCGTTAATGAAGCGATGGTCGAGGATGCTCGCCGGGGCGTACAAGGAGAGCACGCGTCTAATTTGGGCTGCGCACTGGCATACAATATTGCAAAAGAAGCAAATATTTCTGCCTACACTGTTGACCCTGTCTCGGTTGATGAATTTGCGCCGTTGGCAAGATATTCAGGGCACCCCTCTATTCAGCGTCGCGCACTGGCTCATACATTGAATATTCATGCAGTGGGACGAATGGCTGCTGAAAAATTGGGAGTTGCTTATCTTCAAACCAATTTCATTATTGCCCATCTCGGTGGTGGCATCTCTATTTGTCCACTCAACCAGGGTCGCATTATTGATGTCAACGATGCATCCAGTTCGGGACCGTTTTCGCCTGAAAGAACAGGTGAACTACCGCTTCAACCTTTTATTAAACTCTGTTTTTCCAAAAATTATACCGAACAACAAATGCGCAAACTGGTAATGGGAGGAGGAGGATTGATGGCTTATTTGAATACAAATAGTGCCGAAGAGATCGAAAAACGAATTCAACAGGGTGATCATTACGCCAGAGAGGTCTATAATGCAATGGCTTATCAAATTGCCAAAGAAATCGGCGCGATGGCTACTGTTGTTAATGGTGATGTGAGAGCGATTGTTATCAGCGGCGGATTAGCAAAATCGAAAATACTTATCGATTGGATTAAACAACGTGTTCAATTTATTGCAGAAGTCGTTGTGCTGCCGGGAGAATTTGAGATGGAAGCGCTGGCAAATGGTGTTTTGAGAGTGTTGCAAGGAAAAGAGATAGCAAAAACTTATTAGTCTGTTAGTTAGTACTATTTTGTCAGATTAAGCTATTAAGTGTCATTCCAACCGAAGGGGAGGAATCTGTTAGTCAAACATGCTAATAGAAATTAAAATTTTTGTTCAAAGTACAGATTTCTCCTCACTTCGTTCGTCGAAATGACAGGCTAATTTTATCAATTTTTATAATCTGACTAAGTAGTACTAGAATCGTGGATTAAATACCTGCCTGCTTCAGGCAGGTATCGAACAGATTTTGTACCGATTAAGGATTAAAATTTCATACTGATTCCATCGCTTGGAGCGATGGAATCAGTATATCAACGATTTGACACTGAAAAATTAAACCTAATTGAGTATATATAACATGAAATATTAAAACCACAAAGAGACGAAGTTATTATGGAAAAAGCTATTTTATCAGGAAATGAAGCAATTGCAAGAGGTTTCTATGAAGCTGGCGGTCTTTTCGCATCAGCTTATCCGGGGACACCCAGTACCGAGATATTGGAAAATGTTAGCAAATATGATGAAATTCAAGCACAATGGGCACCCAATGAAAAGGTTGCATTGGAAGTTGCTGCTGGTGCTGCCCTTGGCGGCGCTCGATCCCTGGCTGCTATGAAACATGTCGGTTTGAATGTGGCAGCAGATCCATTCTTTTCGCTCTCCTACCAGGGAGTCAATGCCGGTATTGTCATCGTTTCTGCTGATGATCCTTCCATGCATTCATCCCAGAATGAGCAGGATAATCGCTGGTATGCACGAGCAGCAAAAGTTCCCATGCTGGAACCTTCCGACAGCCAGGAAGCAAAAGATTTCACCATTCTGGCACTCGAAGTGAGCGAAAAATTTGATACGCCTGTTTTGCTTCGGACAACCACCAGAATCAATCACTCCAAAAGCATAGTTATGCTTAATGATCGAGCAATTATTCCCAACAAAGAATACCAAAAAAACATACTGAAAAATGTTTTGCTCCCCGCTAATGCGAGAAAAAAACATGAGTTAGTTGAAAAGCGAATAGCTGAATTAGAAAAATATGGAACTAGCTGTGAATGCAATCAAATCGAATGGGGAGATAAATCGCTGGGAATTATCACCAGCGGCGTGTCCTATCAATATGCAAAAGAGGTTTTTCCCTCAGCATCCATCTTAAAGCTCGGTTTGACCAATCCGCTGCCGAAAAAACTAATTCGAGATTTTGCGGCGCAGGTTGAAAAAATTTATATAATCGAAGAGCTCGATCCATTTTTAGAGGAACAGATTTTGGCAATGGGAATTCAAGTTGAGGGAAAAAGTCGCTTGCCGATCATTGGCGAGTTGAGCACTGACATCGTAGCGCGTTCGTTCAATGAGAAAACAAAAACAGCCGAGTCTGTTCTGAAAGATGTTGCCATTCCTCCTCGCCCGCCAGTGCTCTGTCCGGGCTGTTCCCATCGAGGCGTTTTTTATGCAATGAAACGATTACGCCTGACCGTTACCGGCGATATTGGCTGTTACACACTGGCAGCGATTCCCCCGCTGGAAACCATGGACACTTGCCTCTGTATGGGCGCCAGTATCGGATTTGCAGAAGGGATGGAAAAAGCGGCAGGTGATAAATTGAAAGGAAAACTCATCGGCGTAATTGGCGACTCTACCTTTTATCATTCTGGCATCACAGGGCTTATCGATATTGTCTACAATCAAGGCAAAACCAAAATTTGCATTCTGGATAACCAGATCACAGCAATGACCGGGCACCAGGAGCATCCGGGATCAGGTTTTACTTTAAAAAGAGAACCCACATTTAAACTTGATCTGGAAGCCATTTGCCGGGCGGCTGGTGTTAAACGAGTGGTTAAAGTTGATCCTTACGATATTAAAGCAACAATAGCAACATTGAAAGCAGAAATGGCAGTGGATGAACCTTCTGTAATCATTGCCGATGCGCCCTGTGTGATCCGTGCCCGCAAAGTATTCGACAAACCCTATTATGTCGATTCCGAAAAATGTATTATGTGCGGTATGTGTCATAAAGTAGGCTGTCCTGCCATTGAAAAAGATGAACATGACAGGACAAAAATTAATGAGCTACTTTGCATTGGCTGCGATATTTGTCGCCAGGTTTGTAAACCACAGGCGATTCAAAAACCATAATTATAAACTGGACGAATAATTCCTTAACCACGAAGGCACGAAGTTTAAAGTTATTATGCTAAAGCTGAACAGGCTTTCGGATACTGATGCTTCTGCATTTGCTAATAGCGAATCATCTCTGAATATCAAAATCCGAAAACCACTTCATGCAAAGTATAATTTATCGCGTCTTTTTTACTTCGTGGCTTGGTGGTAAAAATTAATGAATAGCTGAAATTTAAAGACAAATTCCACTCCATTCAAACAATCAAAAAGGTAAAAATGAAAAATATAAAATTCACAGCAAATAAAGACCAACCTGTCATCAATGTTTTAATGAGTGGAGTCGGCGGACAGGGCGTTTTGGTTGCCAGCGATATTATTGTTCTTGTTGCGATGTACGCCGATCTTGATGCAAAAAAGAGCGAGGTTCACGGCATGGCACAGCGAGGCGGCAGCGTTGTCAGCCAGGTACGTTATGGTAAAAAAATATATTCTCCGCTTATCCAGATGGGCACAGCCGATATTGTCCTCGCCTTTGAAAAGCTGGAAGCGGTGCGCTATCTTGATTATCTGAAGCCTGGTGGCATAGTCATCATAAATAATCAACAAATTACACCGCTTTCTGTTTTCTTTTCCAATATTCCTTACCCGGAAAAAATTGATACCATCTGCCAGAAAAAAACAGAAAATGTTGTTACAGTTGATGGCATCAACATGGCAGAGGAACTGGGCAATCCACGGACGTTGAATACAATCATGTTGGGCGCACTCTCAAATTTTCTCGAATTCAACGAACAATGCTGGCTGGAAGGTATTGAACAGCGTGTTCCTCCAAAGACATTGGAGCTGAATCGCAACGCTTTCCAGGCTGGCAGAATGGTTGTTGGGTAATGTGAGAATTGGGAAAATAAGTAATTGATAATTTTGTTGATAAAGTAACCTTGTGAAGGTTAATCCCTATTAATAGAGTTCTGCAAAATAGGGAAAAATGTCATTTCGAGTGAAACGAGAAATCTGGTTAACGAATTGATCTTATGAGATATACAGATTTCTCACTCCA
>Ga0209427_10009118_pt1 | contig 11092 bp, 8 predicted proteins | sample DeeMarSWOR136_30_FD_187465 | JGI IMG/M metagenome (GOLD analysis project Ga0209427, IMG submission 187465) | Marine sediment microbial communities from White Oak River estuary, North Carolina - WOR-1-36_30 (SPAdes) (version 2) | ecosystem: Environmental > Aquatic > Marine > Intertidal zone >... | reverse complement strand
TTACCTCTTCTAATCATCTGCCCAGTTCAGGATCACCTTCCCCGATTCTCCTGAGCGCATCACCTCGAAACCCTTTTCATACTCCGTGTAATGAAAATGATGAGTGATCACGGGCAAAATATCCAGTCCCGTCTGGATCATAGCGGTCATCTTGTACCAGGTCTCATACATCTCGCGACCATAGATACCCTTGATTGTCAGGCTATTAAAGATCACCAGATCCCAGTCAATAACCGTGTTTTGAGGTATGAGCCCCAGCACGGCAATCTTGGCCCCGTGGCACATGTTGGACAGCATCGATCCAAAGGCCTCGGGATTGCCCGACATCTCCAGGCCCACATCGTATCCCTCTTTCATTCCGAGCTTCTTCTGCGATTCCTCGATGCTCTCGTAGCGCACGTCCAGGGCGAGCGTTGCTCCCATTTTCTTGGCCAGATTTAGGCGATAGGGTATGACATCGGTTACGACAACATAGCGCGCTCCGGCATGCTTGGCTATCGCCGTTGCCATGCACCCGATGGGCCCGGCCCCGGTAATCAAGACGTCCTCGCCAAGGACATCGAAGGAGAGGGCCGTGTGGGTGGCATTGCCCAATGGATCAAAGCAGCTAATAACATCAAGGGGGATGCTCGGATCACAGTACCAGACATTGGTCACGGGAATGCAGAGGTATTCGGCGAAGGCACCGGGGCGATTCACGCCGACACTGCTGGGGCTCATGCAAAGGTGCCTCCTCCCGGCCAGGCAATTCCTGCAGCGGCCGCAGACAAGGTGTCCTTCGCCGGAAACCAGATCGCCCGGTTTGAAGTCGTGCACATTGGTTCCAGCCTTAACGATTCTGCCAACGAACTCGTGGCCCACGTGCATCGGTACGGGAATCGTTTTCCGGGCCCACTCATTCCAATTGTAGATATGGACGTCAGTACCACAAATCGAGGTCCTATAGATTTTAATCAGTACATCATTAATTCCTATGTCCGGAACTGGCACGTCCTGTAACCAGAGGCCGGGTTCAGGCTTAGCTTTCACCAATGCTTTCATCATTGCCATACGCTACCTCCGGAATTATATAAAACGCCGCAAGACCGATGTGTTCTTTAAGAAATCGAATACCTCGAGCAAGTTGTCTGGACAATTTTGACCACTTATCATACCAGGCATGGCCCATTCGTTCAATGCTATATAAAGGGTATGCGAGATTTCAAGCTGTTCCGTTGAGATGTTCTCTTCATTCGCCCAAACCATAGACCTCTCCTCCCTTGAAAAACATGTTACAACAGCTTCAAAGAGAAACTCAAAATGCGATTCTGGTTTCTATATTTTGCCGGAAATTTTCGCGGTTGCAGCTAGCTATGCCGCTGCAATGTGAATGATGGCGTTGAGGCAACTTATGCAATAATAGTAAGGGGATTTGATCCTATTGAGCCGAGGCAGGGTGCTTGCATGAAGCATCATTCTGTCGGATTGACTAGATTACTTGCGTACGAAGATGAAATCACCACCTTCGTGCCCGGCATAGAGGATATCTGCATATTCCGGGGTTTGAGGGGCGTTCAGGATCACGGGACGGCGAACTTCGTTGAACAGCCGGGTCCCTTCAAGAATGCCCGTGTTTCTTTCAAGCACGTCAAGAAAGGCTTTTGCAAAGATCGAATGTCCGCAACCCCCATCGTCCAGAACAGGCTCGAGCCCACCTGATGACAGAGCAACCCGTGTTCGCTTACTTGCCATGCGCTGCAAATATCCTGAGCTTGAAATGCTTAGCTTGACGGAACGTGTAAGCGTTCCCGAGTAACAGCTATCTGCAACGACCATTACATGTTTCGCTGCCATAGCCTTCAAAATATCCGAGATGTCGCCAGTCGAGATCCAGTTGGCCGGGCTGTCTCGCTCCGAATCAACCGGGAGCCAGTAACCGCGTCCGGCTCCTTTATCCAGCCAGCCATGCCCGGCGAAATAGATGAGAAGGTTGTCTCTTTGGGTCAGCGTATGACGGCAGCGACTCAACGCATCAATTATCTGCTTGCGGCTCGCATTGGTGAGGCACGTGACCTCAAACCCATAGGCCTTTTCAAGGAGCGATGCGACCGCCTTAGCATCGTTTATCGCCGTTGCCAGGTCTGTTAAATACTGGTAATCGCTGTTTCCTATTATCAGTGCATGGTATTGCCCGAAGTCGATATCCGCCATGGACTTCGCCAGTTCCGCTGCCTTCTGCCGATCACGGGCGACCTTGTTAAAGCGTCCTTCGGGAAATTGTGCAAGATAAACATTGAAGTCATTCGGATTCTTGCTGTCCTTAACGGATTCCCAGAGCCTTAGTTCCTCACGTTCTGCTTTAAGTGAAGCCAGGTGTGGCGATAAGCGTCGGGCATACTCCGCATATTGCCCTGCGGGGTAGCGGCGGAGATATTCCTCAAAATCCTTCGGATCCGAGCTGTCTTTAATGCCGTTCCAAAAGACCATTTCTTCGGTCTGAGCTTCAAGCCTTATTAGATTTTCTATTCGTGACTTGGCGATACCACTAAAAATACCGTTTGGGAATGCCTGAAGAAAGCTTTGAAAATCATCAATCTCGCGACTATCCTTAACCTTATTCCACATTTCCATTTCGAGATCGTGGACTTCTTTGGAGGCAATGGTTAACTTTTTTATGCGATTTCGAGCAGTGCCTGCAAATTGGCCCCTTGGATAGCGTTTAAGATAGACCTGTATTTCATCCACATCAGTACTGCCCTTGACTTGATCCCACAATGCCAGCTCGGCATCCATCCCTGCAGCCTCGTTAGCGGCAGCCCTGAGCCTCTGTGCCCGGACAGCGGCAAGATCGACGAAGAGCCCCTTGGGATGCTGGGCGATATAAGATTCAAAATCATGTGGATCGGTGCTGTCCTTAATCTTACTCCAAAGGGCTACTTCCTTATTCTGGGCTTCTTTCTGTTCTATTGCTTTGAGATTGGCCTTGGCAGTACTGGCAAAACGACCTTCCGGGTAGGTTGATAGGTAGTGCCGATAGCCATCTGCCTTGTTTTCTTCGGAAACAGACTCCCACAGGGTGCGTTCAGCCAACTCGGGCCCGCCCTTGGTTTCCTTCACCTCATCGCGCAAGGGTATAGGGGCCGCCAGTAACTGCGGCGACAACTGCCCGACAGGTATGAGCATAGCCTCCTTAGCCGCATTATCTGTTGCATGCACGAGCAGGGTATCCTTACGGGCAAACCTCATTACAAAGGCTCCACTGCCAGCACCAACAGTGAGTAACCCGCCGCCCGATACGGCAAAATTACCGGCTATAATGCTCTTGTCAAAATCGATAAAACCAACTGAGAACTTTAGATTCCAACCGTGAGGGAAGAGTGTCCAGGTGCAGGCGAAGTTACTCTCAATAACAATCTGATCCGTTGAGGTAACGGTGAGCTCTGTGTAGGCATCCTGACAGAACACGGGAGTCCCGATCCACTTTACCGTGGCATCCATTTTGAATTTGATCTGAGAGGTCTCCTTATCCAGGCCAACCTGGATCAAGTATGGTTCCCGAAAGGATGCGTGACCGGGTATAGGGCCTCCCTGGACAAACCACTCAATCATCTCAGTCTTGCATTCGCGGGAATTCTCATCTGAAGAGCACAATAAGACCTCCGAGTTCTCGTTGGCTTTCAACATCACAAGAAGACCGCCAACCAGTTCATCTTTAGTGAAACGGCCTGTAGCCGGGCCACACTCCCCATTCAGACAGACTTGCACGCTCTCAGGGTTCTTCAGAATAGTGCTCGTTGTAGGAGCACATCCGGCTGTGAGAACCGATAAGATAATCCATGCCAGAAACGACCAGAGCGCATTACTGGCAACACGATGATTACGATCTATGTTCGACATATGGCAGAATTCCCTGACTGATAGATTTACACTGAGATGTGGGCCCATGAAGCCTAGGCGACATGGGAATGAGCCGTATGTATTTCTTTCGTCATGATTTGAATGGAAGTTAAGGAAAAAATGCAGCGAATCACATTTTACACCTGAAGGAGGGAGCTCTCTATTCTTTCTGGCAATGGGAAAGTGAAAAGGTGGGAATGTAGGTTGCTCTCATAGATGCGTTTAGATCTTACAACGTTCCAGATCAGCTGTGGACAGCAGAAAACTCCATACCTTTCAGCAAGAAAAAGATACCCCTATTCATCATCCTTATAATAATCTGCAAGCAGTTCTCTGCTGTGTTCATCCTCGTGGCAGTAAATACACAGGTTTTCCCAGTTGGATCCATCGGGCGGATTGTTCCTATGATTTCCATCTTTGTGGTGTATGGTCAGGAGGTGCCTGTCCTTGTGCGTGAACTCTCGCCCGCATTTAGCGCAGATAAGCCCGTGAATCCTGAGTGAGCGTTCTCTGTAATCGCTTTCTCCGGGTTTGCCTTTTCTCATTTCTCTCAGAAGATCTTTAAAGGATTCGGTACTCGCTGTCTTTCCCGACCGTGGCCTCTTGCGCGGGCGATATCGCCTATCTCTCATTCTGATGCCTCCTCACGGTTTCTTGCTGACCGCTCACCGGGGTCCGAAGATACCGGTCATACCAGCTTTACTAACCCGCTCTTCAATCTCCTTTGTGTTTATGGAATAAAGCCCGCGCTCCTTCATTCGTTCGAAGAAGACCGAGCCGGAGAAGGTGTACTTCAAGCCCAACCCCGCTTCCGTTTGCATCTGTGTCCACACGTATTGAATGGCATCTCCCACCGCAAGCGATTCTGGTAGGACCAAGGTTTTCTCTCCCTCGGCGTGCTTTACTGCATTATATCCAGCCAGGGTCCCGGTGCAAATAGCCTCGGTGTGGCCCACAAGCAGGCCCGCTTTTTCACCGGCACAGAAAAGGTTCTCTATCCCCTTCACTTTCAGTGCATTATCTCGAGGCGCCATCCCCACGTAACGGATCGAATTGCCAAGGCCCCCTGCATAGGGGTCTTCATAACGGGCGTTTTCAAACCCGGGTATTTCCCGCAATGCCTCGAGAGGGAAGAAAGGGCTCATCAATTTCGCATGCCCCGTATTAAGAAGTACTACATTCTCCTCGAACTCCGTGAGGGCGTATTGCTGGCAGGCCTTTATCGCCAGCTTGCCTTTCATTCTCTTTGATTGGGGTAGGGGTATCACTGCAACACCGGTTTTATCGAGCATGTCGCGGATTTCTCGAGAAAGGGATTCCTTAAAGATCTTACAAGATCCGCTCATAGCCCCCACCTGCGCGCCTTTTCTCCCAATCATCTCTTGAACGCCTGCCCTCGCTGTGATGCTCACCCGACCGCCAAAAGAGTGGCACCGCAGCACGCACATGGCACAGCCGTTGCCGTATTTGTTACAGTTGACTGGAGGGCCTGCTGTCCCAGTAGCGTCAATATACACATCACCCTTAAAACGGAGCTCTTCCTTTCCCTTTTTTGAGATTGCTGCTTGTATTTGGTTTTCCGCCATCTCCACATCTGTGATGCGGGTCGAGAGCTGTAAGGTAATGCCCCTTTCTAGCAGGGCTCTCGTGATGATCGGTTCCATGGTGGCGACGTTGTAAAGCGAGGCATGGTGGTGCCCAGGGAATTCTATATCCTTATGCAGTCTGTTTCCGTCAATGAGTTGAAAGATATCGCCTCCGGACATGGCCATCATCTCTTCGGTGGCTGTGTACCGGCCATTATTACGCATTATTCCTCCCACCAGCCCGGTTCCCAGCAACATATCAGTCCGTTCGATCAAGGTGACTTCAGCACCCTGCTTGTGGGCTGAGAGGGCAGCTGCAGAACCGGCCCATCCACCTCCAACAACAATAACTCTCATGATGCCCTCCTTCTAATAATTCCCGTGGACTTATCTTTCTCAGTGTCCCAGGGATTGGACCAAATTTTTAAATATATTTCAAGATCCCTGCCGCTTCAACACGTCTGTGATTCTACCAGAAGTCCGCTAAAAGTCGTCCCGTGCGATCCCTTCTGATAGAGACTGCACTTGAGGGGCGTGGGTTTTGTTTGCCTCTGGAATGCCTAGGCTATGGATAGACCGCATCACCGTGAATTGTCAAGTTCCTCTTTCTCTCTATACGGTACTTCTCTTCTCCTATCGGATTTTGATATTGACACAGAAACCCCCTTTTCCCTATAGTTTGAAGCCCAAGTCGCCGAATTGGGAAGGGTTTCTCCTTACCTTCCGACCTGCTCACGAATCGGCTTCCATGCATAACCGGTGTGGACTTTCTTAGTCGGGCCTGATTTCAAAGAGTAGCTTCTGGGCTTTAGACGGTGGCCCGACCAGGGGGCGAGTTTCCGAGGATTTCTTAGGTTGTCACCGCCTGGAATGCGGGATAGCATGAAGGAAAGGCTGCTGCATGACGACGCAAATCGATCTTTGTTTTAACCTTAACGGAAGGGACATCGAAACACGCGTTGACAAGGATATGACCCTACTGCGCTACCTTCGGGATGTGCTTCATCTGAAGGGGACCAAGAATGGATGCAGCACGAATCACTGCGGTGCTTGTACCGTCCTCGTCGATGATCGACCCATAAAGTCATGTTGCCTCAAAATGCCCAAAATTAATGGTCGCCGGATTGAGACCATCGAGGGGCTGGAGGGATCGAAAGGCTTGCACCCAATCCAGACTGCCTTTCTCGCTGCCGGAGCTGTCCAATGCGGTTTCTGCACACCTGGTATGATTATGGCGACGAAGGGCCTTTTGCGTCGGCATCCGAAACCGACAGCTGAACAGATACGTAAGGGGCTCAAGAACAATATCTGCCGTTGCACGGGTTACACCAAGATCATCGAGGCCGTGAATTTGGCTGCCAAATGGGTTCGCCATCCTGAAAATGCGGCACTCTCCACTGGAGGCATCGGACTTGGTCGATCCTTACCCGATCAGGACGGTAGGGCGAAAGTGGAGGGTTCCTTGGTTTTCGCTGATGACATGGAAATAGAAGGTATGGTCTACGGTAAGATCCTTTGGAGTGCTCATCCCCACGCAGAAATCGTCTCCCTGGTTATAGATCGGGCTCAAGCACTTCCCGGTGTGGTAGGTGTGCTGACGGCGAAAGATGTGCCCGGACATAATGGGATGGGGTCTCTGACACCTGACCAACCTATCTTATGCAAAGATCGCGTTCGCTTTTTGGGAGACGCCGTCGCTACGGTCTTTGCCGAAACGGTAGCAGCTGCCGAAGAAGCGGTGGGCCTGATCGAAGTGGAATACGCGCCGCTGCCAGGGGTTTTTTCTCCCCAAGAGGCCATGAGTGAAGGTGCCCCGAAAATCCATGAGCACGGCAACGTATGCAAGCATCTGACTCATGAACAAGGTGATGTGGACAAGGCTTTTGCCCGGGCTGCGGTCGTGGTGGAAGGCCACTTTGAAACGCCCTTTGTCGAACATGCCTATCTGGAACCGGAGGCCGGCCTTGCGCTTCCAAGCGAGAATGGTACCCTGACCGTGTATGCTCCCACACAGTTTCCCTTTGAGATGAGGAAACAACTAGCCGCCGTATTGGCTTTGCCAGAAGAAAAGGTGCGGATTATCGCAACGCCCCTGGGAGGCGCCTTTGGCAGCAAGCTTGACAACACCGTTGAAGCTCTTGTTGCTCTGGGGGCTTATTGCCTCAAGCGCCCCGTTAAGATTACGCTCACCAGGGTCGAATCCATTCGGGTGAGCACGAAACGCCATCCATATTCCATGGACTATCGGGTGGCTTTCGATGGGGAGGGAACATTGCTTGGGGTAGACGCCAAGTTGCTATCCGATGCGGGCCCATACACGACGCTGAGCCCCCGGGCGATCGATCAGGCCTGCATATTTTCCTGTGGGCCTTACCAGGTCCCGAATCTCAATGTGGAAGGGTGGGCGGTGTTTACCAACAACGTCAATGGCAGCGCCTTCCGTGGATTTGGTATCAATCAGGCGGCGGTGGCTATTGAAAGTCTCATAGATGATGCAGCCCGGCAGTTGGGGCTCGATCCCTTTGCGATCAGGTTGCATAACGCCCTCGGTGTCGGGGACAAAACGGTTTCTGGAGAGGTCCTTAGGGCGAGCGTCGCTACTCGGGCCACAATAGAGGCGGCTCGGGATGCTCTAGCGAAGGAGATACCGGAAATCGAGTCTCTGCGGCGCTCTGGTCGACGTATTGGTGTGGGGGTAGCCAGCGGTTTCAAGAACGTGGGGGCAGGAAAGGGCAAGATTGACGACGCTGGAGCGATCTTTATCCTTCAGCCGAATGGCCGCATACTGCTGCGTGCCTCTGCCGTTGATATGGGCCAGGGTATAAAGACTGCGCTGTTGCAGATAGCTTCTCAAGTTTTGCAGGTGAGGGAGGAGGGATTCGATCTCATTACCGGGGATACCGAGTTGACTATCCGGCATGGGGGGGCTGTTGGGGAGCGGCAGATCCTGATTAACGGCCGAGCCGTGGAAATCGCCGCCAGACAGTTCCAGGTAAGGCTTCTCGAAAGGGCTGCTGATCTGTGCGGCGGTCAATTAGAAGGATTGAGGTTGGAGGAGGGCGTTTTCCTGGGCCAAGATAACAAGCCTCTGTTAACCCTCGAAGCGTTGGCCAAGAAGGTAGAGGAAGCTGGTAAAAGCATTGAAGTCTCCTATTACTATGTGGCTCCGAAGACTTATGCATTGGCGGACAAGGAGGCTCGGCAACATGTGCCGCCTGAGGAATACAGCAATTACCCCGGCTATGCCTATGCAACTCAGGTTGCCATTGTAGAGGTGGAAGAGGATTCAGGCAGGATAAAGGTTCTTAAGATCATTGCAGCCCATGACTGTGGTCGGGCTATCAATCCCCAAAAGATCGAAGGTCAAATAGAAGGGAGTTGCGTCATGGGCATGGGATATGCTCTCTCCGAAGCATACCTCTTGAAGGAGGGCCGACCCCAAACGGGAACTTATGGGCAGCTTGGGGTTCCCATAATCGGGGAGGCGCCCTCTATTGAGGTTATTTTGATCGAGGATCCTGATCCGAACGGGCCCTTTGGAGCAAAAGGCATTTCTGAAGTGGCCACGGTGCCCGTAACACCCGCTGTCCTTAACGCTATCTTCGATGCAGTTGGGGTGCGGATCTACGATCTTCCGGCGACGCCTGACAAAATCCTAACCGGTCTCGCATTACTGGAAAAAGGGGAGGCCGGTTAATATCACATTGTCCAACCCACATCCGTTGATCACGAAGGCACCCAAAGGGAATCCCGATTTCCTGAATGACTGGCTTTGAAGTGAAAAGGAAATGTATTCGCTAACTGGGGACGCATAGAGCGTGGTCTCATTTCTCAGACTGGATGCTCGTGCCTTGGGACCACAGTCTGGGCGACCGTTAGGAAGGCAAGGTACATGGGGGAAGACGAAATCGTTCGTATCCCTCTTGGCCCAGGCCGTGGGCGATATCGGCTCACCGCAAGCGAGAAATGCCGGTACTATAGGCGGAAATCTGTGTACGGCCTCCCCAGGCGCTGATACTGCACCCCCCTTCTGGCTCTGGATGCTGAGGTTGAGATTAAAGGCTCAGGTACGGTAAGAACCATACCTTTGGCCGATTTTTTTCTCGGCCCAGGCCAAACCAAGCTGAATACGGACGATATATTCACCGAGGTTCATATCCCGGCGATGGGATCAGGTGAAAACTATTACTGGATGAAGATCGGAAGAAGAAAGTCGTTCACCTTGTCCGTGATGTCGATAGCTATCAAAGCGAAGATCCATAACTGCATTTTTGATACAGTCAGTATAGCACTCGGGGTGGTTTCTCCGACCCCGATACAGATCAGGAGAGCGGAAGATTTTTTTGGTGGGTAAAGAATGCAGTGGCAAAGTCATTGAAGAGGCAGCCAAGATCGTGGCAAAGAAAGTGTGTCCCCGATCCTCTTTTAGGGCCAGCGCCGAATATAGAAGGGACATGGCTGAAGTTTTGACAAAGAGAGGTTTGGCCTCATGCATAGGATGATCGGGGGGCCTACGACTCATCGCTGCGCTTCGAGATAGGTTTCTTCTTCGAGACCATGAGAGACCATTTCGTCGGAACGGGCACCTCTTTAAATCGCCTTTCGTCAGACCCCTGGTCTTTGGTTTAAACATGGGGTCGTATTAACTCCAAATATCCTCGCCGGCCTTTTTGTTAGGCTTTCCAAGGCCTTGAGATCATAGCCATTCCCTGAGACGCGTTATTTCCTTTCATATCCGCTGTGCTGTGGACACCGAGAGACATAACAGGCATGATCAGGTTTAGATCGGGCGAATCGCAGAATTTCGTGAACTACCGCCACTCCCTATCGATTCCAGCACGCTGCCCATTGACCGGCGTTTCGCTCCAGCAAGGGCGGATCTTCCTCCTTGCACTGTTCCGACACATGGGGGCAACGGGTCTGATAACGGCACCCCGCGGGCGGCTTCAGTGGATTGGGTACTTCACCAGCGTGGGCGATCCGCTTGCGGCTTTTTTGCACCTTGGGATCGGGGACCGGTACCGCTGAGAGCAGCGCTTCTGTATATGGATGGATCGCTTTTTCATAGATGGCTTCACGTTCAGCGATCTCAACGATCTTCCCTGCATACATAATGGCAATGCGGTGTGAGATGTGTCGGACCACGGCCAGGTCGTGGGCAATAAACAGGTATGTCAGGCCGAATTCCTTTTGCAGATCCTGCATCAGGTTTACAACCTGAGCCCGGATTGAAACGTCGAGTGCCGAGACCGGTTCGTCGGCCACGATGAATTCCGGATTCAGTGCCAGAGCCCGGGCGATGCCGATGCGCTGCCGTTGACCGCCACTGAAGGCATGGGGATATCGCCCCCCTGCATCGGGAGGCAGGCCCACAAGGTTCAAGAGATCGGCGACCTTGTCGACCGCATCTTTCAGATTCCTGGCCAAGCCGTGCACAATGAGCGGTTCGGCGACAATATCGATGATGCGCCTTCGCGGGTTCAAGCTGGCATAAGGGTCCTGGAAGACCAGTTGCATGTTTCGGCGCAGCGGCCGAAGTGCTTGTCCATCCACATTGGTGATCTCCTGCTCTTTGAAGAATATGCGGCCTTTTACAATGGGTACCCGTCGAAGAATGGCTCGGCCCGTGG
>Ga0209427_10009117_pt1 | contig 11093 bp, 10 predicted proteins | sample DeeMarSWOR136_30_FD_187465 | JGI IMG/M metagenome (GOLD analysis project Ga0209427, IMG submission 187465) | Marine sediment microbial communities from White Oak River estuary, North Carolina - WOR-1-36_30 (SPAdes) (version 2) | ecosystem: Environmental > Aquatic > Marine > Intertidal zone >... | reverse complement strand
CCAAGGGGGCATACCCCCTTGGATCCCCCGACGATCGGTTCCCCGCGGCAAGCCGCGGGGCATATCAACCGATCGTTAAATTGTCACTAAGCCACTGGTTTAAAGGCCTTCCATTTTGGGGGCGATAGAGATACAATCAGAGCCCCGATGACCTCATCGATTCCTTCTTCCTATCTGACCATTCCCCGATTGAAGACAATTCCTTTCCTCGTCCATGGATTCGGAACCATTCACTTAAAAAAAGGCGATTTCAGGAAGAATCCAGGATGGCGGGATTTTCGGTTAATCACTCTCGAACAGATTCATTCTGATATCGTCCGCTTTGTGGAAGGAGAACCGGACAGGAATCTAAGAGGGGATGGGATGATCACATCCCAGCCTTTACTCCTTCTCATCATAAAGTCAGCGGATTGTCTGCCAGTTTTTGTCGTGGATGAGTCAAGGCGGGTGATTGCGGCCTGTCACTGTGGCTGGAGAGGAACAAAAAAGAGAGTGGTTCAACGGGTTGTCGATGGTCTGAAGAATCACTACGGATGCTCCGGTTCTTCCTTGATTGTGGGCCTGGGGCCTTGCATAGCAAGAGAATGTTACGAGGTTGGTGAGGAAGTCTTCCGGGATTTTGGCGATGAAGGACTGGCCCTTGATTCTTTTAAGCCTCATCCAACTCGGACGGGTAAATATGTCTTTGATTTAAGACAGGCGAATATTTCCCAGCTTATTGAGTCGGGCGTAAAACAGAATAACATCTTTTCCCTGAATGTCTGCCCTCACTGCCAAAATCGCTTTGCTTCCTACCGAAGAGATGGGAAAAGGACCGGACGCGTGCTGAGCTTCATAGGGATGAAAGATTAGGAAAAACGGGATAATTTTTTTACTGGGTCCCCACTTTCGTGGGGACAATTAAAATGCAACTGGCTACTTCTTTTTAAAAATAGCCAGTTGCATTTTAATTGACTTTTTTTTATGCTTTAGGGAAATGGAAAGGGTTTACTCAGAAATATCGATTCCAGAATTATCCCTGTATAAGAAGGGAAAAGTCAGGGATGTCTACGAAATCGATGACAAGCTTTTGATCGTTGCCTCAGACAGGATTTCCGCTTTTGATTGGGTCCTTCCCTCTCTCATCCCTAACAAAGGAAAGGTGTTAACCCAGCTCTCAAAATTCTGGTTTGATTTTGCTTCTCTCATCTGTCCCAACCATGTCCTGGCCACAGAGATTGAAGATTATCCGCCGCTCCTCCACAAGCACAGAGAAATCCTGGAGAAAAGATCGATGCTGGTAAAAAAAACGGAGGTCATTCCCGTAGAATGTGTGGTCCGGGGCTATCTCGCTGGCTCCGGGTGGCGGGAGTATAAAGAGACTGGAAAGACGAGCGGAGTGAAACTCCCCGCTGGCTTGAAAGAGGCGGATAGATTAGACCCGATGATTTTTACCCCGGCCACGAAAGCCGAAGAGGGACACGACATCAACATCTCATTTAAGGAGATGCAGAAGAAGGTCGGATCAGATCTCGCTCGAAAAATTCGCAAAGTGAGCCTGGAACTCTATCAGAAGGCCTCCCTTCATGCCCTGTCCAAGGGCATCATCATCGCCGACACCAAGTTTGAATTCGGGCTTATGAATGAGGAGCTGATTCTCGTTGATGAAATCTTTACGCCTGATTCCTCTCGGTTCTGGCCCCAGGAACACTACTCGCCAGGAAAATCCCAGCCGAGCTTGGATAAGCAGTTTGTCCGTGATTACCTAGAAACCACCCATTGGGATAAGCAATCCCCTCCGCCTCCACTGCCCTCCGACATCATCGAGGAGACAGCCAAAAAATACATGGAAATCTATCAGTGGCTGACAGGGAAGCATGAGTTACAATGAAGGAGCCGTTGACCTTCACATTCATTCCAGCCAGAGCAGCGACGGAGATTTTACTCCGTTTCATATCCTAAGACTGGCCAAGGAGACAAGGCTCAGGGCCATATCCATTGCTGATCATGATACGGTCGCGGCTTACCCCGATGCTCTCCGGTTTGGTCAAGAGATGGGTGTTGAGGTTATTCCGAGCATCGAGGTCACAACCCTGTTCGAAGAACGAGAGTTTCATCTTCTTCTTCCCTTTGTCAACTGGAAATCCAGAGCCATAAAGAAGATCATCGACCAGGTGTCCGAAAGAAGATATCAGGAAGCCGAGGAGAGGGTGGCCAAGCTTCAGGAATTGGGGTTTGATATCTGCTGGAAAGAGGTCCTGAAGAAGTCAGGCCCTCATCCTCCGCTTGGCGTGACCATCGCTCAAATTCTGTTGGAAAAAGCGATGATGAGTGGCGATCCGCACTTCCAAAAATACTTGACCGGAAAGGACCGCATGTTTGCACCGTATAGCTTTTACAAGGATTATTTCATGGAGGGCAAGCCTGCTTTTATCCCTCGTCGTAATATGAAGCTGTTGGATATTCTCCAGCTGGCCCCTCAGACCGAAGGCGTTCCTGTTCTGGCCCATCCCGGAGCCTATTTTCAGAACACACAGAAGAAGGACCTGGAAAAGCTTAAGGAGAGGGGCCTTGTCGGCCTGGAGGTGTATACATCCTATCATGATCCTTCAGAGACGGCTTTTTACAAGGAAATTGCCGAAGGGCTCGACCTGGTTCCCACCGCTGGCTCAGATTTTCATGGGACGATTAAACCGCACATTCCCTTCGGCTCCCTTAAGGAAGGAGAATACTGGATGGTGGAGGAGCTTCGAAAAAGGAGGGCAGAATGACTTTTAACTGGCTGGATATCATCCTTATCGCCATTTTGCTCATCACTCTCATCTTGGGCGTAATTAAAGGATTGATTCGGCAGATCATCGGTATTCTGGCTGTGATTGTCGGGCTGATTCTGGCTGTTTATTATTACTCTTCCGTGGCCCAAGTCTTTGAGCGTCTGGTTTCCAACCTGACCTTGACCTACTTGCTGGGCTTTTTCACTGTTTTCGTCGCTGTCCTCTGTTTGGGATGGCTGCTATCTTACTTGCTTTCAAAGCTGATGAAGGGTCCGTTGAAATTCTTAAACCATATCCTGGGAGGAGCTTTAGGCCTCCTCAAAGGGATTCTAATCTGCGGAGTCATCGTTTTGGCCCTGTTGATCTTCCCCAAGGAGAAAAAGGCTTTGACCGACTCAGTTCTGGCTCCCTATTGTCTGCACATCACCAGGGCGATGTATTACCTGATTCCTCAAAGTTTGAAACAGGAATTCAAAAAAGCCTATCAAGAGATCATAGGGAAGGAAAAAAAGGATGAAGAAAAAGTTTGACAGCCTCAACCTTCATCAGCGGATGGAAATCTTGATCGATGAGATGGTGGAAAAGGAACTTCCTCTCAGGGATAGTGTGCGGGAATTCGAGAAGATTTTCATAGAATTGGCCACAAAAAAATACAAAGGAAATAAGACGAGAATAGCCAAGGCCTTGGGCATTCATCGGAATACGCTGCATAATTTGACGAGATCCCTCAAAATTACCGCCAAAATCTAGCAATCTAAAAAAAAGAGTGCTAAAAATCACAATTTTTTCTTGACAAAAGGCATATTTTTGGTTACATTGGCACTCTCCCCTTTAAATTGCTAAAAATTAAAATTTATCTAGGAGGTTTTAATGAAGGTGATACCCTTACATGACAGGGTGCTCCTCAAGCGTTTAGAGGAGCAAGAGGTTAAGAAAGGAGGAATCATCATTCCCGACACGGCTAAAGAAAAGCCGCAGGAAGCAGAAGTCATTGCCGTCGGCAAGGGGCGCGTGGCTGATGACGGGAAGGTCATTCCTCTCGAGGTGAAAAAGGGCGATAAGGTTCTCATCGGAAAGTTCAGCGGGACAGAGGTGGAAATCGGCGGAGTGGAACACGTGATTGTCCGAGAAGAAGAGATCTTAGCCAAGGTCACCTAATTTTGTGAAAGGATGAAAAAATGGCAAAACAAATAACACTCGGTGAAGAGGCCAGGCAGTCCTTGCTGAGAGGTGTTAACATCTTGAGCAACCTGGTTAAGGAAACATTGGGACCCCGAGGGAAGAATGTGGTTCTCGATAAAAAATTCGGATCTCCGACAAGCACTAAAGACGGAGTAACAGTGGCCAAAGAAGTAGAGCTCAAAGACCCCTTGGAAAACATGGGAGCCCAGCTTGTCAAAGAGGTGGCTTCCAAGACATCTGATGTCGCGGGCGATGGGACAACCACAGCCACCGTGCTTGCCCAGAGCATTTATGCAGAAGGGCTGAAGTACGTCACGGCCGGAGCCAATCCAAGCCTGATCAAGAAGGGCGTTGATGCGGCCGTCGAGAAGATTGTCAGCGAATTGAAGGAGCTCAGTCGTGATGTGAGTGGCGAGATGATTGCTCAAGTGGGCGCGATCTCGGCCAATAACGATGAATCCATCGGGAAGATCATTGCCGAAGCTATGGACAAGGTTGGAAAAGATGGTGTGATCACCGTAGAGGAGGCCAAAGGACTGGAAACCACGATGGAAGTTGTGGAAGGGATGCAGTTTGACCGCGGTTATCTCTCACCTTATTTCATCACTGACCCGGACAGGATGGAATGTGTCCTCGAGAATCCGATGATCCTTCTCCATGAGAAAAAGATCAGTAATTTAAGAGAACTGCTGCCCCTCCTCGAGAACATCGCTAAGATGGGAAAGCCTCTTCTGGTCATCTCTGAAGAAGTCGAGGGCGAAGCCCTGGCTACCCTGGTCGTGAACAAGCTCAAGGGAACGTTCCTCTGCGCTGCGGTGAAGGCTCCCGGGTTTGGTGATAGAAGAAAGGCCATGCTGGAAGATATCGCCATCCTCTCCGGGGGACAGGTAATCACTGAGGATATCGGAGTCAAGCTGGAGAAGGTGGGAATTGATTGGCTGGGCGAAGCCAAAAAAGTCGTTATTGATAAGGACAACACAACCATTGTTGAAGGCAAAGGAAAGACAGAAGACGTGCAGGCACGGATCAAGCAGATCCGGACTCAGATCGACGAAACAACCTCAGACTATGACCGAGAGAAACTCCAAGAGAGGTTGGCCAAGATGGTCGGCGGCGTAGCCCTGATCAGAGTCGGAGCAGCCACCGAGACAGAGCTCAAAGAGAAGAAGGCGCGCGTGGAAGATGCCATGCATGCCACAAAGGCCGCTGTCGAGGAAGGTATCGTTCCCGGCGGAGGAGTGGCTCTCTTGAGATGCATCAAGTCGTTGGGTGAAATCAAGTTTGATGATGATCGACAGATTGGAATGAACATCATCAAACGCGCCCTCGAAGAGCCTCTCAGACAAATCGCTAATAACGCTGGATACGAAGGTTCGATCGTGGTCGAGAAGATTAAGGACTTGGAGCAGGATATGGGGTTCAACGCTCTCACTGAGAAATACGAAGATTTGGTTAAATCAGGAGTCCTGGATCCAACCAAGGTCGTTCGGATTGCCCTGCAGAATGCGGCCAGCATCGCTGGATTGCTCCTGACCACCGAAGGATTAGTCTCTGAAATTCCTGAAGAAGAAAAAGGACCCAAATATCCCCCACCGCCAGATATGTACTAAATTCCAGAACAAGAAGCTCAGGGCCCTGAGCACAGGCTCAGGGCCTTTTTTTTATCATCCCTATACCCGCTTGCGCGGGCACAAGCTCCAGCAGGGACCCAGCAGTCACTTCACATTGTCATCCCTGCGGAGGCAGGGATCCAGAGCTAAGAAAGATTATCTAGATATCTCTGGGTCCCTGCCTCCGCAGGGATGACGATTTGAAGTGCACAGGGATGACGTTCTGGAACCATTCTAAGCCTTCTTTTCTTTGGCTGTTTTGTGTAGTATAAATATCAAAGTGTATAAATTCTTCGATCGCTACATTTACAGAGAACTGATCCCTCCTTTCCTCCTCGGACTCTTGATCACCACCTTTGTCTTTTTGATGAATGAAATACTTCTTCTCTCTGATGTGTTTATCGCCAAAGGGATTTCTCTTAAGACGACTTTAAAGATTCTTTTTTATCTCATTCCTTCCATAATCGCCTTCACCTTGCCGATGGCTGTCCTGATGGGCATTCTGGCCGGGTTGAGCCGTCTGTCTTCAGATTCTGAAATCATGGCCTTTAAAACCTTGGGGATCAGCTACAAAAGACTTCTCAGACCCGTCTTTGTTTTTTCTTTCATAGGCTGGCTGTTGACATCCTACCTCGCGCTCTACCTTGCTCCTCACGCCAACCACAAATGGGTTCAAACCTTTTCGCAATCCGTGCTGGCCAAGGTTCAACTGGAAATCAACCCCAGAGAGTTCAACGAGACCATCCCTCAAACAGTCCTGTTTATCCAAGAGATTTCGCAGGAAAAGGATTGGGAGAACATATTTGCCTATTTTTCTGATCCGCCAGAAGAGCCCAGAGTGATCCTGGCCAAAAGAGGGAAGCTGAGCTTTTATCCAGAGAGCAGACGAGCTATCCTCCGGCTCTTCGACGGCACGCTCCATTCCTACCCACTCTCAGAAGCAGATAAGTATGGCGTGACCTCTTTCAAAGAGCTCGAAGAGGAGATCAGTGTTGAGAGTTTCTTCGCTTCGATCTCGGATAAAAAACGGGTACGAGAGAAGGATATCCAAGAATTGATCACTGACCAGCGAGGTATCAAGCAAGAGCTGATCGAGCTCGAAAAGACGGCTCCAGATTCTTATCTGCTTTGGCCCAAAAGAAGGAACTACGCTTCACATTGGATCGAGATTCACAAAAAATTTGCCCTTCCGTTTGCCAGCCTTGTCTTTGCTTTTTTGGGCCTGCCCTTGGGAGCATCCACCAGAAAGGGCGGAAGGACGAGCGGCTTTACGATCAGCTTGGGTATTATCCTTGTTTATTATGTCTTGAACCTCGCGGGGGAAAAGTTTGCCATGGACGGTAAGATTTCACCTTGGTTCGGTATGTGGGGACCCAATATCTTACTGGCTGTGGTTGGCCTTTACCTTTTTTTAAAATCCCTGAGAGAATCTCCCGTTTTATCCAGCCTGATCCGTGTCTTTAAGAGGAAGAGCCAAGGAGCTTTCCTGTCGAGGAGGAAAAAGTCTTGGAGCTGGCCGCGGCTTTCTGTTCGCTTTCCAAATATTCTAGATCGCTACCTCATCAGAAAGTACCTGGTCGTTTTCTGTCTGATTTTTCTGGCCCTGTTATGGCTCACCGTCATCGTCACTTTTTTCGAACGCATCGACAACATCTACGAGCATGGAAAATCCATCGTCCTTCTGTTGGATTTCATCCTCCACAGCATCCCCGAGTTTGTTCACTACATCCTGCCGATCACAGCCTTGACGGCCACGCTTTTATGCCTGGGTTTTTTGACCAAATCCAACGAGATCACGGCGATGAAGGCCTGCGGCATCAGCCTTTACCGGATTGTCCTCCCTGTTGTGCTTTTGGGTTGTGCGGCCAGTTTTACCTCTTTCTATCTTCAGGAGAATGTGCTTCCCTACGCTAACAAAAAGGCCGCAGCGATTTGGAACAAGATCAACGACATTCCTCCTCGAAGCTACGGTTATTTGGACAAGCGATGGGTTCTGAGTAAGAATAAGAATCGCATCTATTATTACAATTACTTTGATCCTGTCGATTCCGTGTTCAGCCAGCTTTCCATCTACGATGTCGATCTCTCTACCTGGTCCTTAAAAAAAAGGTTTTACTCTGGAAAAGCGACTCTGAGGGGGTTTAGGCTGTCTTTGGAGGATTGCTGGTCCAGAGATTTCGAAGAGGGACTGCCGGTTAAGTTTGAACAGAAGGAAGGCCTGGAGATGATCCTGACCGAAGGAAGGGACTATTTCCTGAAAAGGAGAAAAGAGCCCGATCAGATGAGCTACGGAGAGCTCAGAGAATACATAGGGGACATCGAAGAGAGGGGTTTTGAGACCCAGAGGTTTGAGGTTGCTCTGAATTATAAAATTTCTTTTCCTCTGGCCAGCTTGATCATGACTCTGATCGGGATTCCCTTTGCTTTCTCGATGGGGAAACGGGGAACCCTCGTCGGGATCGGGCTGAGCGTGGTGATCGCCATGGTCTATTGGGGGACGATCGCTGTTTTCCGCGGGTTAGGCAATGCCGATTATCTGAATGCCCACCTGGCTGCTTGGGGGCCCAACCTCATTTTTGGCCTCCTCGGCATTTACCTGATCTTTACGCTGCGAACCTAGAAATCCTGGCTTCCCACTTGGTCATTCTCACCCCCTCCGTCATTCCCGCGAAACATGTGCCCGCGAAAGCGGGTAGCGGGAATCAAAGGATAAAAAAATGTCATTCCAGCGAAGGCTGGAATCCAGTCTTATCTAGATAAAATTCTTTAAGATATTTCTGGATCCCAGCCTTCACTGGGATGACGGGGGTGAACTGATAACTGATTTACATCTTATACTTGCCGAAATCTTCGGGCTTAAGGTTCTCCAGCCACTTCTGCAGCTTTTCCGAATCTTCCAGATTCTCATCGAATTTAAGGCTGTGGGCCTTCCTGACCACCTCCTCTTCGACGAAGATAGGCGAGCCTGTCCGTAAGGCCAAGGCGATGGCGTCAGAGGGACGGGAATCGATGAGAAGGCTTTTGTTATCGTAGCGGCAGTGAATCATGGCGTAAAATGTATTGTCTCTGACATCGTTGACCACGATCTTTTCGATCGAGATATCGAGCTTCTTCAGGAAACTTTTCAGGAGGTCGTGGGTCATCGGGCGAGGAGTGGAGATATTTTCGATTTTCAGAGCGATGGCGTTGGCTTCGAAGACTCCGATCCAGATCGGAAGGATGCGCTGTTTCTGGGTATCCTCGAGAACCACAATGGGCATCTTGGAGATCGGGTCCACGACCAAACCTTTGATCTTCATTTCTATTTCCATGGTACTCTCCTCGCTTGTCTCTAAATATAAGGCCTGGAGGGGGTGTTGTCAAGATAACAGCTAATCCTGGATAGGGATCAACCTTATGGGTCATTAAGAGAAACAAAGATCTCCATATGTTATGGAGTAGATGATGAGTTATGCTGAATACGAGGTTTAGATAATATTGGATAGTAAAATTTTCTTCTCGGGCTTCAAAAATACTGGTTACTGAATAGTGTCTTCCAACTGGATGTAGTTGACACTCTCACCAGGAACATCCTTTACGGCGATGGAGATGACATAGTGATCGGGATCGACATACATTTCAGCTAAATAAGGATAATAGCTTTTGACAGCCACTTCATAATCCTCTAGTGGAATTTTTATCTGTTCAGTCAATTCGTGTCCAGGAGAGATCCGGCCTCCTGAATCCATCAGGGCTATGTAAACCTTTATTTGTCCGGCATAGGCTTTTTCTTGAGGCAATAAGGTCAAGTTTTTAATCGGGATCAGCACTTTTAAGGTTAGGCGACGCTTTTTCGATGTCGGCAGCGGCTCCACCGGCAGGATTTCGACTATGACCCGCAGGGGATTATACTGGCGCTTGAGATACAGCCGTGATAGAACACTTTCTTTGATTTTGTCTTCTTGAGATATTCTCATGTACCCCTGTCGAACACGAACTTCATAATCATCCTCGATGCCCACTAGCTCAACCTCTATTGGAAGATATTTATCTGTTTCTCGATGGGGCGAGACATAGCCAAGGGAATAATAAAACTGGAGGTCATCCTCGATTTTCACCAGACCGGATTCGAGATCATTGCTATTCAGGATGGCCAGCCCTCCTGTGTCCCGGGCCATAAGCTTGAGAGCATCGGTTCTAACCCTTGATCCCGGCTTCACCATACCGGAGCCTCGCCGGTAAAAGTTCCATCCGGCTTCCTGGTCAGCCGAAAGGTCCAGACTCTCGAGTCCTTGAGCATTGATTGGGTAGAGGGTGATTTCTTCCGCGTTACATCTTGCTGTCAATTCCTTGAACAGGCGTGTCGAGTCGTAGATCATTGTTTCGGTCCTGGCCGATTCCCTGGGGAAGGCTTGGTCGAGGAAAGAAAAAACTTCCTCGCTGGGATTGATCGGCAACCCGTCGCTTACATAAATCAAGACTTTTTTCCCTTCGATGCCGATCAGGTAATCGAGGAAGGCATGGATGGATTTCAGAGAGTAGATAAGGTCATTCTGTTCAGCCTCGGCATAATTTCGGGCAAGGCTCAGCGCATTCCCGTAGCTTTTAAACCTGCTGTCACGGTCCTCGTAGCTTGTATCTCCGACTATTCTGTTGAGCTCTTTTCTTAAATCCTCTTTGGTCCTTGACCGCAATAGAGACTGACCTGAGTGCCTTTTGACTTCCTCGATGGCTCTCAGAAGCTGCCCCTGGTCTGAGGTGAATTCCTGGATGACTTCGAGTTTTTGCTCAAGACAGACGACCATCCCTTGATTGGCAGTGTCTTCAGCTCGGAAATTATTCTGGATGAATGATTCCAGTTTTTTAATGCTCCAGTTCCTGTTCATAGGATGGAGATGCCAGTTGTCAAAATAAATGATGATTTTATTCCTGTATTCCAAAAATGTTTCAGGCAAAGGTTGGGTGGAGACGACCAGCTCCTGTTTTTCCTTATCAGGCACTGCGGTATAAACCTCCAGTCCTTTGACTTCGTAAAAATTTGTTAACCTCTGAAGCAGACCATCTTCATAGATTTTAAAATTCTCCGGTTTAAGGCCGGTTATTCTTTTTCCTTCCTTATCGGTGACGATCACATCGACGTTGGTCACGACAACTTCGACTTCGTAGGTAGGTCTGGGGATTTCTTGTTCTTGTTGCTGGGCTGGGATTTTCTGTGATTCCTGGTTTAAACCTAAAAGGCCGACCGTGAGGCTGATGATTACGATGGATAGAGAAAACTTCTTGATTATCATAGTTCCATGAACTGAGGAAGAAAAAGAGGCTGGCGCTTCTGCACCAGCCTCTTCGTGTTTCAACAGCAGCTCAGAATCTGATTCTGGCTCCTAAGTAGAACCTCATGGGCAGCAGAAGCTCCGACGTTTCTTGGTAAAGCCATTCTGGGTCGTTTTGGGAGTAGGCAATATCAATGGCTGCCTGGTTGTTGGTGATATTGTAGACATCGAGGAAGAGGTCGAGAACGGCAGTTCCATATATCCTGATGCCGTAGTTGAACTTGAGGTCGATCTGGTAG
>Ga0209427_10009116_pt1 | contig 11093 bp, 6 predicted proteins | sample DeeMarSWOR136_30_FD_187465 | JGI IMG/M metagenome (GOLD analysis project Ga0209427, IMG submission 187465) | Marine sediment microbial communities from White Oak River estuary, North Carolina - WOR-1-36_30 (SPAdes) (version 2) | ecosystem: Environmental > Aquatic > Marine > Intertidal zone >... | reverse complement strand
CCATGATTAGCTTGATGACGAACCGAAAACCCGTGTATGTGGCATTGGCGAATGGCACTGTTAGCCCAGTCCGGGAGCCATTCTACAATAAGGAACGCAAAATTGAAAAAGCCGGTAAGGGGCAATTTGAGAGTGTTGTCGTGGCTTCCACGAATAAGAGGGGAGAAACAGTTGAAAAGGCGCTTGCTGGGGGGTCGGCATTCTCGAAAACCCTCAGGGATATTAGCCCCGGACATGAATACGTCGCGCTGCTTGTGGACTCGAGATCTTTTGAGGCCTTTCGTGCTGTTCGGGAAGTATTGAGGGAGCGCGGCATTCCCTTTGGCTGGGAACCCTCTGTAAGCTCGAGAATCCGTTTCTCTGCGGACGGCCAGATTATTCCCGAGGAAATCGACTGAAATCAGCGAAATGGCCAAAAAACGACACAAAGAAAGGAGGAGGAAAAATGAGAAGGGATGAAATAAGAAAAAACGGTTCGGAAAAGAAGGCTTTTGTTGGTGTCTTATCTATTCTCTTTCTGCTGGTTTTCCCCTTTGTTTTCCAACCGCCTACATGCAACGCTCGACCCGCTCCGGTGCTCATTGAGGTGGTTAAGGAGGCAGCCCTTGCGGGAAACTGGGCAGATGTGTCGGAGTTACTTGCCTCAGTCGATACTGAAACCCCGTCTCCCGTGCTTCGTTTGATCAAAGCACACTCCTGCCTTGCCTTGAATCGAAACAATGAATCCCTGTGCTTATTCCTAAGCGCCTCATCAGACGAGGATCTTAAAACCTGGGGGGACTGGACTCGGGCTTTTGTCGAGAAAAACCCCAAGAGCGCTGTTGCCTATTATTTCAGGGGCGATGCATTGGCTCGTCTGGAACAATGGGATTCCGCTTTGAAAGCCTTCAATAGGGCGCTGGAATTCTATCCAAACCATCCCCTGGCTCTAAATGCACGGGGCACAGTTTATTCTGCCATAGGGAAATGGGATCATGCACTCGTTGACCTAAAGAAGGCAACTATAGCGCGTGATTCATTGGCTGATGCTCATGCGAGCTTGGGAGCTATGTGGATTCAGAGACGAGAGGGTGCAGAAGGAGCTTTACAATCCTTTAACCGTGCCCTGGCTCTTTCCCCGGATTTTGTGCTGGCCTATAACGGGATTGCATGCGCTAAGTATGTGCTGGGGCGTTGGGAAGAGGCCAATAAGGACATGGCCGATGCTGGTAAGTACTTTACCTGTCGGCACTCGGTTCTGCCTATTCTTAGCCATAACTTAGCTGTTCTTACCATTTCGGCAAAGCGTGCTCAATTTCCTTGTTTCTCAAAAAGTGATTTTGTCAATTGGAAAATGTTGAGAAGGAAGATACGTGATCCAAAGAGTATTCTCTATCAGTATTTTCGCCATCTCAAGTTGCCAGAGGAGCCATCTGATCTCGTGGCTTCGAAATTCAATGAAATCCTCGAAATCCCCCAATTTTATGACCGACACAAAAACAAGATAGGAATATCCAGGGATCCAGAGGGCTCAGATGCCGCCCTGAAACAGTTAAAGGATCTCATAGCAGAAACAGGTAGCTTGCGACAAAAAAGCTTTGCAAAGATAACTGACAAGCAAAAGGATAAGATTAGAAAACTAAACAGAATGATTCTGGAGTACCTCTTTCCGGGGGAAGTAATACAGTTGGCGATGGGTCAAATAGACTCTCCCGGGTTTAGCCTTGAAAGAGGGGTGGGTTTAGTGGATTCAATGTCCTACAAGATCAGACTTTCGGATCAGGCGTTGAAGACCGGGAACTTCCGTATGAATAATATCTACCGGCCCTTAGCGGATCATCTCTCTCATGTTCCTATCGTCGGCGGTATTGGAACGCAGTGGAACAGGCACCTTGATAATCAGATCAGAATTAACAACGAAATCCTGAGATCACGGGGAGTTCCAGTATCTCCTTCCAGTGGGGTAGATCTTGGTATGCGAAAAGCCTATATCGACGAGGGCAATTGGGCTGTTGGTACGTGGTTTGGACTTGCCTACCACGTGGAGGCACTCAAGCCGTTCTCGCTCGCAAAGGAGGGGTCAAAATGAAACTGCTGAGATTTCTGATTCTTTCTTTGGTTACGGTTCTGTTGGTCGTATCGCCACACGGTGCGGATGCGGGGTCATTCTTTGCCTTTTCCTTGCGGGAAGCAGAGCGGCGATTGAAAGCCCAAGACCGTCCGAGCAAGGAATTAATGGGGATGGGCGGAATTACCCGTATTGCGGGCATCGTCTATGACACGGAGAATAGTGATCTGGTTATTGTGGGACAGGTGAACAAGAACGAAGAGGAGATAGCCCTGGATGATCTTGTCGTAGCCATACGTGCCATTGTAGTACACGAGGAATGCCCATACGTGAGCATTGATAGAACTAAGGATACCGATGAAAGTGGCAAACTGACAATATATTTCAAAGGCGGCGTAGAAAATACACGATTTGGGCAAGCTCTGCTTGAAGCGGACATTGCACTTAAAAGGCTTTCCCTAGGGTTGCTTCCTTCAGAGCCCTGGGGCGTCAAGTCTTATCTCTTACTTTCCGTAGATCAATTGAAACGAAAAGGCGACGAGACTGAGGATCGCATTGGTTCTCGTTTTTGGTTTTATCCCAAGTGCGTATCCCTTGCACTTCGCCGGGGGGTTGGGGCAATCCGAGAATCGGTACTTGGTGTGGAAACACGGGTCGACTACGCAATCATCGATGGAAAACCAGTAGACAACCTCATGGAAATCCGGGATAAAGTCGGCGACCAATTTGCTCGTCAGGTTACGGGAAATCTTGAAGACCTCAGCATAGCATATCCAGAGATTGCCCGACTGAAGAAACTGCTTGATTTAACGGCTTTGGCGAAGGCAGTTCAAGAGTTGAAACCGAAGCCGGCCCTTCGCTACTGGCTGTACGATTACAAGGTGGCACGATTTGAAACCCCCAAAGACTATGAGCTCATCAGGAAAACAGAAAGGGTAAAAGGCTTCGATAACAAGGTTCGTGAATTACTCCTGAGTGGGGGGATCGAACTTGACCCAATGGTGTTGCGACTTCGAGCCGGTGATGTTACGGCATTGAGGGATGCAGTTCTTAAATCAAGGCCGCCGGGAAATGCATTGACTTGGCATGTTCCGCTTGATGGCTGGCATATCCCTGGTTCATCCGAAAAGTGTGACTTCGATAAGGAGGGCTTGCATCGTTCAAACAGAGAAACTGGTTTCTCTCTGGATCGTCAAGCGTACAGCCATAGTAGTCAGAACTACAGGCCTGGAAACATTTTTCACAAGCCATTGTCTAGCCCCGCCATAAACGTGCCGAAGATTAATAGCTACCCTAACCTGATTCCCCAAAGACAATCTTCACACGTAGGTGGTGTAATGCTGCATGGGGAGGCAAAGATATCGGGTAGTCAAGGAGAAGATGTCCATGCTGACCTAACTGGTGGGGGCTTTTCCCTGATCGTAGAAGGCAAACGGGCGCGGCTTGCGCGTGAGGACTTCCGGAAGTTTGTTACTTCTCTCTGGGCTGTTTACTACAGCAAAGAGGATCCAGGAATCTCCATTGATCCGATAGCCCCTGGTGTATATAAGCACTTGGTTCGCTATATCGGCAAGGTGATAAACCTCGACCTCGGGAGGGTGATGCGCGACGCGGATTATTTGATGAAGAAGTGGGCTGTTGGGACTGAAAAGCCTGATATACCTGGTTTTAAGAATCCAGACGATATCTCGGCAAGAAGAGGTGTATTATATCTTGGCTCGAGCAGGTTCTGGTTTGTTCCTGAGGATATGAGGTTCCGAAGAGCCGGCAACGCCCTTATTTTTGAAGATGGGAGGATGACCGTAAAGACTGAGTATGTGTTTAAGAAAAAGGGCATGCGTGCTGATCCAGCAAATGAGGCCTTTGCTAAATTTTTCAGCAAGCATTATGACGAAATCGCCGAGAAGTATCCCGTTTACAAGGAGCTCTTTGAATATGCCAAAATGGTGAGCCTGGCCAAATATCTCAAGGAGAAGGGCGTACCGCTTTTCTGGTTCCTAGTGGCAAATAAGGATCTTGTCATTACCGAGGATTCTCCGGGTACGGTGGATGCACTGGCAAAGGGTTCAGACCATTTCAGGGGGATCCAGATTGAGGGGGGGGTAGATCTCGGGTTCGAAGGCAATTATATCTATGACGAATCTGCCCTTAACGCTATTTCGGAGGCTATTTCTAAACTTCCGGCAAATGCCTACTCGAAAACTACACTCTCCCCTGGCGAGAATTTGGCGAGATCAGGCTCTGAGTCCTTTTCATTTGACCTGGAAAAAGGGAGCTATACGGTGATTCCACAGCATTCACTCACCTCCGGAAAAGACCGAAGGGGAATCAGGTACCAGACCGACTTGGCACTAAGATACAGTGGCCAACCGGGTTTGGAGCTGGTGCGATACTACGATCCAAGGAGGAAGGAAGGGGGTGAGTTCGGTAATGGCTGGCACCTTTTGATCCCCTATCGAATTAGACCGGCGGATAGCGTGAGAAGGAAGTTTCTCAATGCTATCATCCCAGAGAGGATGGCAGTCGTAAATCTTCTCGCTGGAGAACGGGAGGTACTCACTTTCAGCACTGATCGTTATGCCATTGCCGGCTATGTGCCGAAAAAGCTGGACTCAAGCCAAGTGATTGGCCTATTCCTCATGTCCGATGCATCGTACCGTTTAGCGGACAAGTTGGGAAACGAGTTTTGGTTTGATCAGGCAGGTTATCTCACGGACATGATTTTCTCCCAAGATCACCGCGTTCATATTGAATACCTTCGCAATTTCACGAACGCATTTGAGCAACCTGCCTATCAAGTTCAACCTACCGGCGGGGAGAGGGTAGAGTTCCTTAATGCTCGCATACCCAATAGGATGATTGTGAAGGATCTTATTCATGGAACCAGTGAAGAGCTTACATTCAGCGATAAGGGAATGATTGCTGGCTATGTTCCAGATAATGCTGAAAGTAGCTGGTTTCAAATCCTGGCCTTGATGTCCGATGCCTCCTTCCGATTGCTTGATAAGCGAAATAACGAGATCGCATTCAATCCCGGAGGTGGATTCGAAGGGTTAATTGTTTCTCCTGATCGGCCTATGGTTAGATCCATTTCCCTGGGAAAACAGAGGGTAGAATTTAAGTACACGATTAACAGATATGGGAGCATCATGATTGCCAGTGCCCGCGTTTCCGGAGGTGAAGACGGTTCGGAACCAACCTATGCGGTGCACTATTCCTATGACAACGAGGGAAGGCTTTACTGTGTGAAGGGCTCAGGCAGCCAAGTTGCTGAGTTTGATGATTCTGAGGGAAAGGGCGTGGCAGTGGCGAGAATGCAGATCCAACAATAAGGTTCCACGGCGATTGTACATTACTGGATTGTCAATATTGATTTCGCCTCTCCCTTCCCTCTATTGTCGTCCCGATTACTTGCCCCCGAATTAGACAACAATTCCCCAAGAAGACGGGTCTTTCCCCTTTCGTAATCAGAAATCGTGCTGTATCTGAGCGAGAAATCTGAGTTTCGGGCGTATATGTAGGTAGAGAAAAGATGAAAGGGGGGATCAATCATGTTGATTCTGGAGATTATCCTCATGATCGTGGCCTGGAGGAGGGGTTGGCGCGGTTGGGCGCTCCTTCCCATGGGAATTGTCTACATCATGGCGTTCCTCATCGGTGTAATTTCAGGTGCGGCAGGATTTTCGGATATGGAAATGCAACGGCTATTAATCGTTATTTTACCCTTTGAATTCTTCGGCATCGGTGTCCTCATCTGGATGGCAGCAAAGGGAAGGAAGCGGCTCTTTTTGGATATAGAGGAGCAGGACGCTGAAGATTCTCCTGCCCTCACCGAGGCGGCTTAATTCCGCCTTTGGGGGATTGGGAAAACGATCCCGATTCCCCTCACTCTTCTTATTAGAAATAGAGGTAATAGGAGGCGGTGTTTAACCTTCAGACGAGGAGTGTTCAAATGGGCTTTTGGGGCCTTCTTAACCGGAAAAAGAGGAAAAAAGTTGATAATTTGGTATCCGGCAACGCGATTGAAAATGCAATAAGCATACAAGGCGTACCTAACCATGTTGCCGGGGTGTTGGCTGAGTATCAATACCTTTCGCAAAAGTTTGGGAGGCGTGGCGTTGATTGGGAGGTAGGGGGTCAAACGCTCTTACAGATTGGCCGTCGCCGTTACGATAAGATGGATATTATCGTGTCAGATGGCACCCATGAGGTTGTCATTTTTGACATAAGGGAGTTTTTCGGTAAAAGGTAGTCGAATCCTCCTCCGGTTGGAATAGACGGAACCCGCGACTCATGTTTCGGGACATTGGATAGAATTGACATTGCAATGTTCTGCCAGATGCTATAAATATGTTTTGAAACTGAAAATCACCCTCATGGGTAGTTGCCTTGGAGGAGGGCTCTTTGCCTGAATCCCCCGAAAGACAATCCCGTGATGACAAGCTGCTGAGTGCGTGGGCCAAGCTCTCGTCTCTCCCCCCCGGAGAATATCCTCTGCGTCGAATGGCAGAATCCATGTTGAAGTTTGACCAACCGGAGATCCCACCCGAAGGGGCTCCGCTTCCGTCCTCGGCCCTCAGGGTTGGAGATCCAATTGGCGACCGATGGGTGGTCTTAGACGGCTTAGGAACAGGCAGGTTTTGCAGGGTGTATCTGGCCCTCGACAGGGAAGATGCAGAACTGGTTGCCCTGAAAACCATCAGGGATGACATTCGCGTGCAAGATGGGGACCGCGGGCGTTTCCATAACGAAGCCCTCTCGTGGGCAAACGTTGAACGTCATCCATACATCCTTGAGGCCAAAAAAGTGGCCAATGTGGCGGGCAATGTCTACATTAGCATGGAATATATCCCCCCTCACGAGGGGCGCAGGGGAAGCTCCCTGCGGGAGTGGCTTAGGGATCGAAAACCCCTCGGGCAGGAATGGATCTTACGATGGGCGATTCAATTCTGCTACGGTATGGAGCATGCATACAACCATGGCATCAAATGCCATCTGGATGTTAAACCAGAAAACATCCTGATAGACCCCGAGGAAAAGGTGAGGATCGCCGATTTCGGCCTCGCCAACGGGGTCGGTGGCTCTGGCACCCCCTTTTATATGCCTCCTGAACAGTTCCAAAAGGGAGCAGCAGCGGATCTGCTCAACGATATTTACAGCTTTGGCATGGTGCTCTTGGAGATGGCCACCGGGCATCTGCCTTTCAATCCAAATCTTTTCCGTTATGCTCATAGGTGCGGAAATATGAAGGATGCTTGCTGGGCTGCGTGGCAAGAGGCACATAGCCGCGATCCCGTGCCTGATATCGGAGAGCCATTTGGAACGATCATCCGAAAGTGCTTGGAAAAGAAACGAGGGGATCGGTTTGGGAATTTTCATGAGCTGCGGAAGGAGTTGTCAAAGCTGTGCCGGAAGATAAATGTGGTAATCGAGGAGCCAACTATTGAGCCGGCTACTCCTCTTGATATTTGCACAAAGGGGGAGCAACTCCTTTCCCTTGGGCTTTTCGATGAAGCTATGCGCCGTTTTGATCAAGTCCTTCAAGCTGAACCTTCAAATCTTCCAGCTCTGGGCGGAAAGGGGCTTTGCTATTTTTCTCTCGAACGCTGGGAGGAGGCTCTGCGCCATTTCGACCAGGTATTGGAGATAAGTCCGCACGATGTTACGGCGCTCATTGGGAAGGGGCTTTGCCTACGGAAGCTCAAAAAATCCGATCAGGCATATGAGTGTCTTCGCAGGGCCCTAGAGCTTCAGCCACGTTTGCCAGCAGTCTGGTATCACATGGCAAAAAGCTGGGTGGACCGTGGATTAAGGGATAAGGCGAGGGAATGTTACTACCGGTCCCTCGATCTGCTCGTTAGCCTCAAGCGGAAAGACGAGGCTCTGGAGGTCCTCCGGGAGGCTTTGAAAGACTTTCCGCACGATTTGAGGTTGTTGCAGCATAGCGCATGGGTACATCGAATTAGGGGATGGAGGGAGTTAGAAGAGGATTTAGAACAGAGCCGTAAGCTCATGGAGGATCTATATAGGAAAGGCGAGCATGATGCTGAGACATTAGGAATGCTTGCCGGCACGCTCAAGAGGCTCTGGATGGCATATCCCCAGAGATATAGGCACCTGCTTCCGAAGGCCCTTGAACATTACCATAGGGCCTGGGGGGATTCGAAACACGGCAATACCTATGTAGGCATCAACGCAGCGACTCTCTCCCTTCTCCTGGGAAGGCCTGAAGATTCCAGGGAGATTGCCAACGAGATTCGGGGAATCTACCAGAGGCGGGATTTGACCTCATTGTCTGGGCGAGGGGTAGAATTTTCCAGCTATTGGGATCGAGCGACCCTATCTGAGGCAGAACTGCTCCTTGGTCGACTCGGCAAAGCGCGTCGACTATACAAGGATGTCATGGATCTGTACCATGACAAGAGGAGCTATATAGACAGTTCCAAGGACCAGATCGACCTTATCCTCCGTCGCCTTGGTCTTTCAATAAATGCCATAGGGTTTCTCCAACTATCGCTGAAACCGCCGGGATCACGGCGTGTCTGTTTTGGGATAACAGGCCACCGGAAGCTCGAATCGCCTGAGAAATTGGAAGAGAAATTGAGAGGAGTAATGACCGAAATTCACCAGGAATTGCAGACTGATATATCTTTTGAAATCCTGAGCCCCCTGGCTGAGGGGGCAGACAGGATGGCAGCCAAGGTCATCCTTGCCGAACCTGATGCAATCCTTCGGGTGCCCATGCCCTTAGAAGTCGAGGATTACCTCCAGGACTTCGAGGGCGCGAAATCTCAAGACGAATTCAGAGGCTATCTGAATCGAGCGGAGGAAATAATCTTCCTTCCACGTGCAGAAGATCGGCACGAGGCTTATCGTAATGTCGGCCGCTATGTGGTGGATCATTGTGACGTCTTGATTGCCCTTTGGGATGGTGGGGATGAGAAGGGCATTGGCGGCACCGGAGAAGTTGTGGCATATGCACGCAAAAAGGGTGTGCCCTTCATCTGGATTGATACCACACCTCCCCATAAAACCACTTTTGAGCGGCTGGAGAAGCTTAAGGCTATGGATTTCTTAAGGGGAGAATTTGACATGTACAAACCTAAGCCCATCGATACGTCCCACGTTCAATTGTCGGACGACCTCCTCGAGCTGATGGAACTCCTGGCCGAGAACGCTCATGATACTTGGGCTAAACAGCGCATGGAAGAGGGCTGGACTTACGGGCCTGAAAGGGATGATAAGGGTAGGAAAAATCCAGATCTGATATCATATTCTGATCTCCCGGCGTTAGAGAAGGAATATGACCGGAAGATGGCCATGGAGACCCTGAAGGCGATCATTTCATTGGGATATCGCATCGAGAAGATTTGATGAGAGTTTCCGGAATGGGGAATGATCTTCTAAATCCATACAATCTGATACTCAAGACTGAATACCGGGTACTGCGGGAGTAAGACGTAGCAGGTAGGACATCAATGGCTAACGACGCCAAATCTCCGTCATCCCGGCGTGTGGGGCTTCAAACTCGTCAGGTCCGCGTATTTATTTCCTCCACGTTTCGCGACATGCAGGAGGAGCGGGACTATTTGGTCAAGTACATTTTCCCGGAGTTGAGGCGGCGATGTCGGGAGCGGCAGGTGGAGTTTGTGGATGTCGATCTGCGGTGGGCGATTCCTGATGAACAAAAGGCAGAGGGGAGAAGGAAATAAAGCTTAGGTATCTATGAAGCGAGCAACCAGAACCTTCCGCATCTTTGTCAGCTCTACCTTCAGCGATCTGAAGGAGGAGCGGAATGCCCTTCAGGAACGGGTGTTTCCCAAACTGAGAGAGCTTTGCACGCAGCACGGCTGCAGATTTCAGGCTATTGACTTGCGATGGGGTGTAAGAGAGGAAGCAGCCCTTGACCAGCAGACCATGAAGATCTGTCTGGAGGAAATTGCTCGCTGCCAGAGGGTCACGCCTCGGCCAAACTTCATCGTGCTTTTGGGAGACCGCTATGGATGGTGTCCCCTGCCATACGAGATTCCCGCAGGGGAATTTGAAGAGATCCTTCACACTCTCTCAGATGCCGGTGACAAAGAATTGCTTACGCATTGGTACAGGCGCGATGACAATGCAGTGCCTCCTGTCTATGATTTGCAACCTCGAACCGGAGAATTTGTGGGTTCGCCCAAGTGGGAGCCAGTGGAACGCCACCTCCGGTCGGTCCTCCTGGGAGCAATAAAAGGGCTACCGCTTGAGAATGATAAACGACTTAAATACACCGCATCGGCTACAGAGCAGGAGATCGTTTATGGGGCCTTGAAAGTGGAAGATGCCCGCGAACATGTCTTCTGTTTCTTCCGAACAATTAGGCACCTGCCAAAGGACAAAAGCGGCCGAGATTACATTGACTTGGAAGAGGACGGCAAACCTAGTCTTGAGGCCCAACAGCAATTAGCTGATTTGAAAGGGCGTCTGCGCAGCCTTTTGCCTGACAAGGTTTTTGACTACGAGGCGGAGTGGAAGGATGGCGGGGTCAGTACTGACCACATTGATCATCTTTGTGAGGATGTCTATAACTCCCTCTCTCGAATCATACTTGAACAGATCGCAAAGATTGAAGAGGTTGATCCACTGGAACAGGAAATTGCCGATCACGAGGCCTTCGGAAAAGACCGCGCGAAATTCTTCACCGGACGAGCCGCTATTCTGAGGGGCATCGCTAACTACATTAAAGGAGCCGACCGCTACCTCCTAGCAGTCTTTGGGTGCTTTGGATCTGGCAAAACGGCGCTGATAGCCAAAGCGGTCGAACAGGCCCGAAACGAACATCCCCGGGCGGTGATTGTCCATCGCTTTATTGGTGCAACGCCGAGTTCATCAGACGGACGTGCCTTGCTTGAGAGCCTGTGCCGGCAGATCTATGAAGCGTTTGGATTTGAAGAACAAAAGCGACAGAAACTCGCCAAAATCAAAGACACCGATGCAGAAGCTCATGAGAGGCGACGAGCTATCGAGGAAGAATATGAGATCCCCCTTGCCTTCCAGAAGCTATCAATGA
>Ga0209427_10009114_pt1 | contig 11096 bp, 12 predicted proteins | sample DeeMarSWOR136_30_FD_187465 | JGI IMG/M metagenome (GOLD analysis project Ga0209427, IMG submission 187465) | Marine sediment microbial communities from White Oak River estuary, North Carolina - WOR-1-36_30 (SPAdes) (version 2) | ecosystem: Environmental > Aquatic > Marine > Intertidal zone >... | reverse complement strand
CAAGACCTAGAAAAGAAGAGCATCGCCGTCATCCGCGAAGCCAAAGCGCAATTCAGGAACCCCGCCGTCCTCTGGAGCACCGGGAAGGACAGCACAACCACCGTCTGGCTGTGCAAAAAAGCCTTCTTCGGAGAACTCCCCTTCCCCGTAATCCACATAGATACCGGTTACAAGTTCCCAGCCATATACGCGTTCAGAGACCAGATCGCCGAAGAATGGGGCCTCAACCTCATCATCGCCAAAAACGAGGACGCCCTAGCCCAAGGAATGAGCCCCAAGAAGGGCAGACTGGAGTGCTGCACCGCGCTAAAAACAGACGCCCTCAAAAACCTAATTACCCAACACAAGTACGACGCGCTCTTTCTCGCCATTAGACGAGACGAACACGCCATACGAGCCAAAGAACGAACCTATTCCCCACGGAACGAGGACTTTCGCTGGGATTACAAAGATCAGCCAGCAGAGCTATGGGACCTCTACGTGAAGCCCTCAGAGGACTTCTCTCACATGCGGGTTCACCCCATCCTCCCCTGGACGGAACTAAACGTCTGGGAATACGTACAACAGGAGCACCTCCCCATAAACCCCCTCTACTATGCCAAGAACGGCGTACGGTACCGAAGCCTCGGCTGCATGCCGTGTACGGTCCCCGTCCCCTCCACAGCTAGCTCCGTAGCGGAGATAGTTCAAGAACTCAAGTCCTCAACGACATTGGAGCGAACGGGAAGAGCGCAGGACAAGGAGAAGGCGTACATGATGCAGAAGCTCCGTTCCCTCGGCTACATGTAGGGGGACTGCTTATGATCATTCTCGCCTTGGACGCCTTGGATCTCCAACAAGTGCGGAGATTCAACTGCAGGAACCTGATGCAGAAAGAACGAGGCCAAACGGACCTCTCAGACTTTGAACAAGCCCGAACCGTCGTACTCTGGGCGTCCTTCCTCACAGGCCGAAACTTGGAGGCGGAGATCCCCTTAGCCACCCAGTGGACCTACCGGGTGACGCCCGAAGAGACCTTTCTCAAGTATTTCCGAACACCCAAGACGATAGACGTACCTGCCTTCACCTATAAACAGAAGAACCATGAGGAGGAGCGACGTCTACTCAAAGCCTTCTTCGAGGAGAAAGCAAGCGTAGTGGAGTATGATTCAGTCATCTGGCGAAACCACGAAGAGAACAAACGCGACTTTTTTACTGCACTAAGTAACCACGATCTCGTCATGGGGTACTTCAACCTCGCTGACGCCATAGGCCACCTTAGCTTCGGGGTCGCGGAAAAAATGGCGCGGGTCTATCGTGAACTGGACCAGATAGCTGGAGGAGTGAAAACTCCCGATAAGGATCTTCTCATCATTTCAGACCATGGAATGAAGGCCGTGGGACGATATGGAGATCACAGCCATAACGGTTTCTACTCCTTCAGCCGCGACCTAGGTCTCCATCTCCCAAAGATCACCAGCTTTCACACCCTCCTCAGGAGAATCGGCGAAGGATGAGTCTGCCTCGAATCACCTTGGTCGTCGTTGGCCACAAGGACCACGGAAAATCCACCCTCATCGGCAGACTCCTCTACGACTCAAACGCGATCCCCACCCAGAAACTAGACGAAATCCGAACAGAGCTGAAGCAATCTGGAAAACAATTCGAGTTCGCCTTCCTCCTCGACAGCCTGGAAGAGGAGAGAAGAGGCGGATTAACCATCGACATAATGCAGACGCCCTTCACATCTAAGAAGTACCTCTACACCATCATAGACTGCCCCGGCCACAGAGAATTCGTCAAGAAGATGTTGACGGGAGCGTCCCAAGCCGACGCAGCCCTCCTCGTGGCCTCAGCGAAGGAAGGCATCGAACCCCAAACCAGACAACACGCCTTCCTGCTACAGACCTTGGGCATCAAGCAATTGGTAACCGCAGTAAACAAGATGGACGCCGTCGCATACGAGGAAAGCCAGTACCACAAAACACGCAACGAGCTAGAACGCCTCCTCCAAGCCTTGGGCTACCGCAACGTGCCAATGATACCTGTCTCAGCAATGAACGGCGACAATGTCTACACAAAATCAAGAAAAACTAGATGGTACACGGGCCCCACCCTAATCGATGCCCTAGACCAACACACATTTCCGCCCCCACCCCCCTCAAGCAAGCCCTTGAGAGCTGTGGTTCAAGACACCTACCCCTACAACGGTACCCACGGAATCATCGCTTGCAAGATCGAGACCGGCATCCTCACGCTTGGGACGAGAATCGTCTTCAATCCCTCGGGGAAAGAGGGTGTGGTACGTAAGATTCTCGTCGACAGCTCGGAGGTGGAGCGAGCTGGGCCTGGAGACCCCGTGGGCCTCGTCGTCGCGGGGGTGGATGCTGCTGAACGAGGCGAAGTAGTGAGCTACCCTCACAACCAGCCGAAAACGACCACGCACATCAGAGCCGAAATCGTCATGTTCTCCGACGCTCCCCTAGAGCGAGGTCAGGAGATAATCCTTCGATACGGCACGGCGGAAAAAAAGTGCAGGGTCCAATCCATTCTGAGCGAGATGGATCCTGTCACGTTCAGGATGAGCTCCAAGACACCGAACGTTTTACCGGGTACCAGCGTCGGAGAAGTGGAGCTGCTCGCCCTTGAGCCCATGTGTCTGGAAACGTACTCCGATCTTCCACAACTGGGAAGGTTCGTCATCGAGGACAGCAAGGGCGCGGTGGCTGCGGGCATCGTTCTCGAAACATAAAGTAAGACCCTTTCTCCCTCAATGCCATGGATGAATCATCAGTAAGGACTAGTACCGATGGCGTTTGGGACACGTTATCGACTGAACATCTGTTTGACCTTGACGAGCCCGTCCATCGACCGCATGTGATAGGATAATGCCCGTCGCCCCTTATCGGTTATGAAATATCTCTTGGACGCCTTACTGTTTTTCACGGTCATGAAGCCTCCATCGATCAGAGTGTCAAACGTATCCTGTAAGGAGGACCAGGACAAGTTTGCCTTGTACATTATCCGCGTGGGCTTATCGACTCCCCGCTCAAGGGTTTTGAGCACATCGAAGTAGATTTCGAGTCTCGATCTTCTGACCATATTCGAAAAACCGTTTTTAACTTAAATTTTCCAGTATATATAAGGTTTATGAATTATTTACCGCTTTTTTCGTTCTTCCACTTTTGGCAAAAAAGGCCTTGCTTTTGTCTAAAAGGGGAAAATGCTTTCCTTTTTCGTTAGAAAACGCTTTAATAACATAATTTCTAAAGAAAGGTTAGAAAAACGGAGGGAAAATGGAATAGCTGGAAAACGAAGCGATATCGAGATATCTGCCGCTATCCTGAAAGTGGCCCTGAACGGCGCTAAGAAATCCCACATCATCTACAAAGCGAACTTAAATTTCAAGATCGGAAAGAAGTATCTGGACCGCTTGATAACCTCGGGGTTGATTAAAGGCCCCAATAATCGAAGCAAGGGCTTCTGGACGACCGAAAAGGGCGTAGAATACCTCAACTACGTCGAAGGCTTCAAAAACTACATAACCCCTCCTGACACGGCTTCATGAACGAGCTTACTACACAACCATCCCCCCCTCCCCCATGGGAGGTAGCAGCCGACCGACCGGAGCGGGGAGGGGGGGCACTCCAAGCATTCTAAAAGCTGACAAACGTATAATCTCTACACTCACCTTTTCACCACACGGAGTGAAAAGAAGCGAGGCTAGCGTTAAGCTATCCTCCATCGGGCGTCAAATTGGCGTCATCAGCCCTTAGGCAACTATTTCCTCATCGTATCTCTGTTTTACTTGGCTCAGAAGCGGGTGCTCCTTTCCTGTCTTGTACAGGGCTTCATAGGCTTTGATGAGTCGTCGGCTCAGTCCTTCGTTTTGAACACTGAATCCGGTGTAAAACGTGTTCGTTAATGGGTTCGGCAGCTCAATGATAACGACTTTCTCATCCAGGACAAAGAAGCTGTAGGGAAAATCAGACTGTCGCACTCTGATCTGTTCCCCCAGTAACGTGAAATAGAGCTTGGCCATCTTAGGATTGAGCATCAGCCGAATCAGCTGCATCTTATCAGCCACTCCCTCGTCGCGCCCTGTCAAGAACGAAAGATAGAGGCCCCGCTGAGACGCCCTCAACACAGCTTCCACGACCCGTGAATCCGAATAATAGGACGCTACATAGATGTTCTTCTCCGCTCGATCAATCTGATCAATAAGCGCCGTGACAAGTGATTCATAGGTGTCAAACAGCTTCACTGGCTCGAGGACATCGGCCACCCCGATCGAGCCCGTGATGCCCTTCCGCGTAAGTGCCTGTAATATCTCCTTCGTTTCTTCCATGGAGATGGATTTTGACCTCTTCAGCCTATCCGCCAAGTCTAAGCGATCTCGCTGACCTAGGGCTTCATTGAATGCTCTGCCCAATGTATAACAGATGGACCCGGTGGTCGTGAGTTGATACGCGTTATCCCTCTTCTCGATAAGACTCGCCTCCATCAGCTCTTTGAGGCGGCTATAATACCTCTTCTGCGTCAGGCCCAGTTTCTTTATGGTGCTCGTGGACTTCGTTATGCCTACCTTTGCCGCGACGAAAATCTTTAACGCATCCTCGTGGGCAAGGGCGTTCAGAATTTCTCCCATTTCAGCAACATTTACAGACTTGAGCAGCTGATCGAGCTGAGACATCGAATGCGATTCCCTCGGTGTTACCACGTCATGGTTTACGATACGGAAATCCCATATTTATTATATTAAGTAAGACCAATCTGTACTGGAACTCCATAACCGATTAGGCTTCGAAGCCGATAACGTCTATGAGGGACGAAACTCGGGAAGAGGGTAGCTGATGGACCTGACCCTGCAGATGCTGCGACTCGCCGTATCCTCGGCCTTGCTCATCTACGCCTCTGCGTCTGATCTTTCCACGAGGGAGGTTTCGGACAGGGTCTGGCTGATAGGTATACCCCCCTGCCTGCTACTGGACTGCGTGGATCTCTACCTTGGAAGCCTTGACTTCATCTCTCTCTTGGCCTCCTTGGGGACCGCCCTCCTCTTAGGCTACTTCCTGTGCTACATTGGCTTCTATGGGGGCGCCGACGGCAAAGCCTTGATACTGATGGCCGCGGCCGCCCCTTCGTATTCGACGACCGGGCTTCTAGCCGTTAAGATTCTTCCCCTCCCCATCTTATTCGTCTTCTTCGCTTCCACCCTCTTCAGCGTCTTCTACCCCCTCAAAGTCTCTGTCTTGAACCTGATTGATTACGTCCGTGGCGAACGGCTGCTTCAAGGCATCGACGAAGGAAACAGGCTGAAAAGGCTACTGCTGTACATCACGACCCGACGGGTGCGATTCGACACGTTGAAGGAGGGGTTCAAGCATTTTCCCGCTGAGAAAGTCGTCGTTGAAGAAGGGCGACCTCGCCGGAGGCCCATATACTTTCTACACGCTGAAGCAGACATAGATGAACTCGTCGAAAACTTGGAGGCGTACCAGGAGCTCTTCCACGATGGCGTGTTAGCTTCGCCGACAACGCCCATGATTGTCTTTCAAACCGTGGCTTTCGTCTGCGTCAGCCTCATTCTCCACTGGCCCTTCTACTGAACAGGCGCTGGAAACGCCCTGAACCTGGTTCAGGCTTACAATCGACTACTCGTATCGTAAGGAGTCCTTGATTCTGGAGGGGATCTCCCCCCAGCGTTCCTCAAAGGCCTTGAGGTATCTCTTCCTCCCCATAAGGAACGCCTTTACCATCTTGTCCTTGGTCTCAGTCTCAAACAGGGTAAGGGCTCTCAGCTTCGACAGCTTCGCCCTGTCACACCGTATGGGATAATAGTACCACAGTTCATCTGGTCTCTCGCTGAAGATGATCCGATCCCTCAGCAGGTCGTTATAGATGGCGAACGAGTCCCAGACATCTACCCTCATGTCTTTGTCCCCAATACGCCCCGTGTTCGCGAGGTAGGCCCGTATCCCCGGATTCTCTCGCAGAATCTCATAGAACTTCAGCGCGTGCTCAAGTCGGTTTCCCGACACAAAGGGGTCGAGGAAGAACTCCCTTTTGAAGTTCCCCGCCTCCGCGGGGTTGCCGCCTGAGCTCTCTACCGACTCTCCGTAGATGAGCTGCATGACTGCCTGCTCTGCTGTGAGCCGGGAGATGGCGTTGATCAGGGGGTTCCTGGTTAGAATAATGATGTAATGGACCGTATCTACGGTCAGATTCTTGCTTGCTATCTCCAGGTTCTCCCGCCGAACCACCGCTCTCCCGTTCTTCGTCTTCGACGTGTTTGAGAAGTGGGGGAGGTAGGGGTATTTACTGATACTCACGTTCTCCAGGAGCGAATTACCCGAGGAAGCTGCCTTGAAGATCTCTGGTTGGTCGATATCGATACCGTCCGTCTTCACGTATAATCCACCGGGCTCAAACACGGTGAAGCTACCATCGTAGCGGAGCACGCCTCCATCATCGCCCACCATTTCCGATGTCTCCTTAGGGATTCGCGTGAAGGTCCTGCAGAGGGTGGTCGTCTTCCCCGTCGCCGTCAACCCGCCCACGATGGTTGCCCGCTCCTTCAGCTCGGGCCTCTGCGATCCATAGTCGTAGACCCATAGATGATCCCGCCGCACCCCCGCGTGTAAGAAGATGCCCTCATTATCGATGGCTTTGACCCTCCAGTCCTCAAACTGGAAGATGCCCTTCTTTCCCTCGCCAATATACGTGGAGTTACGAATTATCTTAACCTGTTCCCCCTTCTTCTGACCCATCCACAGCCTGATCTCAATATCTTTCTCCCGTAAATCCTCGATCTTCTTGTTGGCTTCAAAGGCGCCATCGGTGAAGTACACGATGTGGTACGTTGGGTCTTTGGCCACGCCGCCTTCCAGTTCACCCAGCAACATCTTCATTCCATACGCGACGTGAGCATACTTTTCGGGCACCAGCACCCTGGCCGTGACACCTGCCTTCTCTCCAACAACCACGTCGACCGAGACCAGGTTATGACCTCGCAGGACTTCAACGGCCTGTCGTGCCAGTCGAAGCTCCTCGTCCCCAAACTCGTCATCTATACTATTCTTCGTCTTCGGCGCACACCTTGACATCGGCTCTGAATCCACGGCGAGGGACTTCATCTGCGTCACCATAACCCCATTCTGCTTCAGAGCGAATGCTTTCAGCTCGGCTAAGGAAAGGCCTTCCGTCAGGCGGCTCTCCGCCTTGGCCTCTCGATAAATCTTCCTCGGCGCCTCTACGAATTCTCTCAAGGTGACCTCCTCCCCCCCAATCCTCAGACGTACTGATCTCCACCTTCACTCTACGGGGACTTACCTTTCGATCCCTCAAGGGTTGGTGTTACATGAGATTCCATGCTTTGGAAGCAGATGTCATATTTAAACTTCCGTGTACAAGAATGTACATCTCGATAAGGGTAGCTAGCCAGCCTCATCCCTCTGAACCGAACACCGACATACCCGTAGACGACAATCATACCTCCAGAAACGAGGAAACGAAGGAGCCCGTCCTTTGCTGTCTTCCCCTTCGAACTCCGTCGTCCCGCCCCGTTACCGTCGGTTAAGAAAGAGATAAAAGTGATTAGGTGGCTGATATTTGGCATGGGTTTGACAAAAGAGTATGTGGTCACAGAGATCAGTGCCTCGCCAGACGGGTCCCCCCACGTCTTCCTCTCTCTCAAGGGTCCAGACGAGGTTGGAGGACCCCAAAGACCCCCCTTCAACAACGTGGCGTCTTTCCATTCCATGGATGACATGTTTAAAAACCTGGGGCGTGTCCTCTCCAAGCAGATGATGGGCAGCTTTACTACGGTCATAAAGCTTGGCTTGAACGAGTATGAGGCTTTGGACATAAAGGTGGGGGACAGACTCTCGATAGATCTGACCAAGATCCCCATAGGCGTCCCCTAAGCGGAGGGGCAACTGTGATAAATTCCCGTGAATATCAGCGGAAGTACAAACGCTTCGTCCAAGGCGTCATCTCCGAAGAGGAGTTCCGGCGATACCTCGCCCTCTCGCTTTCAAAGGATGACCTCATAGACATCGTTGTTTCCGGAGCCAAGTCGCTGAGACGGGCTGTGGCCATCGGGGAACCCATGGAAGTAACGCGGTAAAACACACGCCCTCGACAAAAGCCTCTTGAATGTGTGACAGACCGTTTTAAGCCTCAGAGGTCTTTTACTCTTTTAGGTCTTCTCAGGATCCTTTTCACCGGGAACCCGGCCTCCCAGCGAGCTAGTCAGGCCCAAAAAACCGTATTTACCGTCTATATCTGATATTCATAAATCATTTGTATTTTCCAAAGAACAATTGGACTATTCATAGACTCCCTGCATCTTTCTATGAATAAAGGTGAGGTAGAATGAACCATAAGAAGAGCATATTGATCGTAGACGACGACCGAGCCATCCTCAACACAGCCAAGGAAATCCTCCAATTAGAAGGCTACGACGTCGACGTAGTAGAGACGGGTCTAGAGGCCATCAAGAAGACCCAAACAACCTTCTATCATCTGGCGCTTCTCGACATTAAGCTTCCCGACATGGAAGGCACCGAGCTTTTAAACAAGATGCATAGAACCACGCCCAAAATGATGAAGATCATGATCACCGGCTTCCCCTCCCTGGACAACGCGGTTGACGCCCTGAACCAAGGAGCCGACGCCTACCTCTTGAAGCCGGTTAAGCCCGAGGAGCTGTTGAAGACGGTGGAAGAGAAGCTGAAGGAGCAGGAAGACGCCGAAAAGATGAGTGAGGAAAACGTTAAGGAGTGGATACAAACCAAAGTTCAACGATTAATGGCGAACAAAGATGCTGATATTTAAAGACACCGTCAGGCAGACGATAGAGGAAATCATTCGTAACGTCTTCGAGGACGATGAAACAGCCGAGACCATCTTTCAGTACTTAAATAAGATCGGTACCAACACGCCTGATAGCGATGCTCGGATCATCACAGACGCTTTACCCAAGATCTTCGGATCAGGCTCCGTCATCATTGAGGACTTAATTCTCGAAACTTTGTACGCTAAATACGACTTAGACCTCGTATGGAAGAAGGACTACACGTTTGCAGATTACGTCCTGGAGTTAAAGAAGCTGACGACTGAGTGAAAACCCGAGAATGAAGGTAAACTTCACCACGGTTTCTAAAGTTTTCTTGATAGGGTTTGCCGTCAGTAATTTCAGTCATCTGCTTTCATTACTGGGCATTCACGAGACCCTTGTTCATGCTCCATCATACCTCAGTTTTTGGTGGTGGCATGCCATTCTGTTCCTGGCTTACGCCGTCTTACCCCTAAGCGCAGTGCTAATGTACCATGAGGTATCCTGTTTACTAGTCACCAGCGTCTCTCTAGTCGGGATACTAATTGCTTCTTTTCGCGTCCTCAGTATGCTTGAGGGCCTTCACTTCGTATTTTTGTTCCTCTACTCCTTGGCTGCAATCCTTTCGTTATCTTTAGCCGTGGAGAACGTATCCATAAAAGTCGCTGCTGAACGTCTCAATCTCGAACGATCCCAATTTTAAAATATGTAACGAACAGCCAGAAAAAACTGGAACTTACAAAAGGGACCACCTAATAATTATGCCTTGATAAGGGTTTCATAGATATCCAGTCTGTTTGATGGGATAATTTTCGGTGGCTTGTACTGTCCTAGTGGAGAGCCTTCCCGCGCTTTTATCATCGAGTACCTAAGGAATGCCCCGGGTTTCAGGTACTCAAGTCTAACCACTTCCGAAGGATCTTCTATTCCGAATTCCGTTACATAGTCTCTAAATGTACGACCGCGGTGCGGTAATGTTCTATCTATCTCCATAAGGGAATCAAATATGATTTTCTCAGCTTCTCTTTCAGAGTACTGCCAAATCTTTTCCATTAAAAAGTAAAGATGTTCTTTTGGCTTCAATAACTTGGTCACTGCCCATTTATCCGACGCCTTTAATCCTGCCATAGAAAGGCCTTGAGCAATGACGTTCGGAGTCACTCTAAAGCCATAGATGTCTATCACCGATATCTTTCTGCCTTCAAAGGACAATATCGGCATGCCATCGTCCCTAAAATCGATGACTCTGAAGAGGTCTTTCATGTCGTATCTAAAGAAGATTGATCCAAAGGGCGTGACTACTAAGTCGTAAAGTTCTCCCTTTTTCAGCTCATCCAGACCTCTGATGTGCCCTTCTTCTGTCTGGAACTCCAAGAAGCCCGTTTTCAAGTCTGGAACTAAATCTGACTTCCTATCTGGGGTTCCTCTCATAAGGTTTCCGACTTCGGTTGACCCATAATTATTTAATGGTTCCAAGTTGAACTCCTTTTTGAAGAAATCAATATAAAGGCGTGAGTCCAGTCCGCCGATAGTCACCCCTTTTAGAGGTAGAAAGTCGACTATTTTCTTCCGCTCATTCTTACTTAACTTTAATTGAAGCAGTTTTAAAACAAGCAGGCTTTTCCTTAATCCGAGCTTCATAGAGTCATAGGTCTCTTGAAAGAATTCCTCTGGCTCGACGAAGTACTTGCATATCATGTAGAACATTGATCCCAGTCCCCCGCCTAAAGCTATTTTCTCGCCTTTCTCAATGGCTTTGAACATGAGTAAGAAAGCGTCCTTCATGCTTCGAAGGTTATCCGTAACCCCTATAGGGGGGATCAACTTAAACTGGGTCTGGGAGGCCCATGATGCCCATCCCGAGAGATAGGGTATTGGAGCTGTAAGGTTTAAGGCTTTATCTCCGCTTCGAACCTTCGTTTCCCCCCATTTATCGCTGCAAGCGATTACAGCGCTTGTGACTGCTCCAGACTCAAAATTCTTCCAGAATGTTTCTCCATGAACCACCCACTTACTCTCTCCCGTGGTGCCTGTGGTCTTCATCAAAACGTAGCAGGGTTCAGTCATATAGTGATTAAGGGAAGGCCCGATCCCACGGGTAATGCGCTCGTAATAGTCCTTAAAAAGCTCCCCCTTTTTTCTGGGAACTGTATTTATTGTATTGGTTATTGTTCGACCAAATTCGACCAGCATAAGGTAATCGTCGTATGATGTAATAGGGACCTCTTGAACTTTGTTAGGGGTTCCTTGACATAACCTTTTGGCGAGATCTGTATTC
>Ga0209427_10009112_pt1 | contig 11097 bp, 11 predicted proteins | sample DeeMarSWOR136_30_FD_187465 | JGI IMG/M metagenome (GOLD analysis project Ga0209427, IMG submission 187465) | Marine sediment microbial communities from White Oak River estuary, North Carolina - WOR-1-36_30 (SPAdes) (version 2) | ecosystem: Environmental > Aquatic > Marine > Intertidal zone >... | reverse complement strand
TTCCACCCTGAGGGTAATCGATGTTCTGGCACAAAAGGCGACATTAAAGGTAATCGATGTTCTGGCACATCTGGGTAATCGATGTATTGGCACTTGTCAAGTAGGGAGTAAGGAGTAGGGAGTAAGGAGTAATAGGCTGAGGATAAGGGAAAGGTTAAGGCTGAGGCTAAGGTTGAGGGGATAGAAAAAGGGATAGGTGCGGGTTGCGTTCCTATCCCTTTTCCACGGCCGCCTGTGACTCTACTTGGTCAGGCCATACTCCTTTATTTTATAGAGAATGGCTTTGTAGCTGACGTTCAACAGTTTTGCCGCCCTTTTGCGGTTCCAGTTGGTCTGTCCCAAGACCTTCAAAATGGCCTCCTTTTCCGCCTGCATGGCAGCCCGACGGCCTACCTCTTTTAAGGGGAGTATAGGAGGGAATGGGTTCTGGAGCTGAGGGTTCGATTTTTGGAGTGATTTTTTTTTCTTGACCTCGGAGCTCAATTCGTCAATGATGGCGGCCTCATCGCCCAACAAGACAAGACGTTTGAGCATGTTCTCCAATTCCCGGATATTTCCAGACCATGGGTGTTGCATAAACATCTTCATCAACTTTGGGGAGGGGGAGCTTATCCTTTTATCGTATTTCTTGCCGTATGTATCGAGAAAATGATTGACAAAGACCGGGATCTCTTGTCTCCTCTCCCTTAGAGGGGGGACGAAAATATTAACGACATTCAATCGGTAGTAAAGATCCTCCCGAAAACGGCCATCACTTACGGCTTCTTCGAGGTTCTTATTGGTGGCCACCAAAACCCGAACATCGACCTGGATATCGGTTTTGCCCCCTAAACGGGAAAACTCCCCATCCTGGAGAACCTGAAGAAGCTTGGCCTGAAGTGACGGGCTGATGTCACCGATCTCATCCAGAAAGATGGACCCATCATGAGCCAGCTCGAATTTTCCGGGCTTCTGTCGGTATGCCCCGGTGAAGGCCCCCTTCTCATAGCCAAACAGTTCGCTTTCGAGGAGTTCCTCGGGCAGGGCCGCGCAGTTGACCTTGATGAAGGGTTTATTCGTCCGAGGAGAATGCAGGTGCAAGGCACGGGCAACGATTTCCTTTCCGACACCGCTCTCCCCCTGAATGAGGACGGTGACATCGGTATTGGCCACTTGATCGATAACCTCCCTGATTCGATCCATCTTCTCCCCGAAGAAGATGAAGGAATCATTCACGTAAAAGGGTTTTTCTCTTTGGGAGGCTTCTGGCGAATAGCGGCTTTTTTTGGGAAATTCCTTCCCTATTGTGATTTCATCCCGATATGGGGGCGCTTCGTGAAGCAGATTGGGGTCGGTGGGCGTTATCGTTTTTTCCGTTCTCCCTCCTTCCTGGAATTTATGTATTTCCCGAAGTTCGGAACCATATCGCGTACCTGAGAGGACCTCTCCTACTTGGGTGGAGATGTAGGAGAGGGCCAACCTGTCATACTCACTGAACGCTGCCTCTTTAGAGTGGCTGAGGTTGAAGACCCCGATGGTCTCGCTATTTTTCCTGATGGGGACACAGAGGAGGGATTTTACCTGGCTCCTCGATCCCTCGATGTCCACAAACCGGGGCTCCTGAGCGACATCATCCAGGACTAAGGGTTCGCCCCGCTGGATCACCCAGCCGGCGACACCCTCCCCGACCTCAAAGCGTTTTCCGGGCGAGAATTCCGGGGAGTAATAACTGCTCCTTGGATCTTTCCTTCCTCTTGCCGCTCGCAAAACCAACATGTTAGAAGCGGGATCCTTCAACATGAGGGAGCAATTTTCGGCGTCCATCTCCTCGATCACTGCATCGAGGATGGATTTACAGGTCTCCGGGAAATCGGGGATTAACTGTAGTGCTCCGTTAACGCGCTGAACAAGATTTCCCTCTCCTGACCATGTGCTGTTCATCAACACCTCACATTGCGGTAGTGCAGTTCACCTCAAAAGTCGGGTTTTTGTATTCTTTTATTTATATTCTCTCGCTCATCCCCTTTTCAAGATGCACGAGGATTTTTTCCAGGGGAAAGGGCTTGACGAAATAATCATCTACCCCGGCGGCGATGATATCCTCATGAGCTTTTCGGTCCAGCATGACATTGGTAAGCAATAAAACATAGGTTCCGGGGTTGTTGGTCTTAACCTGTTTGACAAAATTGAGAGTGGTGGCCCCCTCAACAATGTACTCCGTGATGAGGGCAGAAAAATGGTAACGACCGATTTGATCGATGGCCTCCTTTCGGCTTATGGCCGTATGGACGTCATATCCCCTTTCCTCGAGAAATGTCTTTGAGGGCCAGAGGATATTTCTCTTTCCTTCCAACAGCAGTATGGGAGTATCATTGAGTTTCATTGGACAACCAAACCTATGGTGCTACGGTGCTCTGAAGTTTACTGGCTTCGTAGCGGGGATTGGTTTATTGATTATTGTGGTTGATGATGGTTTAAAAGTCTGCCTTTGATTCGACCAAAACCCGAAATTCAACAAGAGAATCCACGAAAGAAGAAGAACATAAACCCAGAAAATAACAGAAGAGAGCCCCCATCTCTTCGTTTCTTTTTGTTTTATCCCTATGCGATAGGGTTTTTTCGGTTTTTCCGCCGGTGGGGATGACCGCGGCTGACCCGTTGAGATTGGACTTCCCGCTGACTCAGGTAAGCGGCGTTGGCCGGTTTCCATATCATCTATCGCTTCTCTAATGATCTTTTCATCGATCTTTTTCTTATCCATAGCGTATCCGATAGTAAGAGAATTATCGCAGAGGATATTGATGAGCCTCGGTATCCCTTTGGAATATCGAAGTATCTCATCGATCGCTTTTTCCGTAAAGCAGGGAGTTTCCAGACCAGCTCTATAAAGCCTCGATCTAACATATTCATTCGTCTCCTTCTGGTTCAGAGGATTTATGTAAAACCAGAAGTTGATTCGTTGCTTGAGTGGATGATAATAGGACTGGTTGAGGGTAGAGTTCAGTTCAGGCTGTCCTACCAGGATGATCTGAATGAGCTTGTCCGTAGAGGTCTCAAAATTGGAAAGAAGTCTGATTTCCTCCAGAAGGAAAGGGTTCAGATTATGAGCTTCATCAATGATCATTACAACGGTTCTATTTTTTCTGTACGATTCAATGAGGAACTGATATGTCTCCAATAAGCAATTTCCCTTTGTCTGATCCTTGGTTTGAATTCCCAGGTCAAAACATACGAATCTAAAGAAGTCTTTTACATCCAATATGGGATTAAAGATGAAGACCGTTTTTGTGTTGGTATCCAATTTTCTCAATAATGCATGGATAAGGGTGGTCTTTCCCGTGCCAACCTCTCCTGTCATGACCATGAATCCCTTACGCTCCCTTACGGCATAAATCAAGTGGGCCAATGCCTCTCTGTGGGTTTCACCGAGATACAAAAATCTAGGATCTGGGGTAAGGTTGAAGGGCTTTTCCTTCAGGTTATAAAATTTCGTATACATAAGCTTTTAAACTCAGTTCTGGGCATTGTGGTGCTGCAGTGCTACGGCACGGCGGTTCACCACCAGTGTTTAGGTTAAGGTTGAGGTCAAGGTCAAGAAAACAAACATGGGAGTCCAGCCGCCCCTTTGTGGGATTTAAAGAGCAATATTCATACCAAGGAAATACACGGAGAAGGAATGTATATAACTTGTTAAAATTAAAAGAGATTCATTGAATGTCGGTGCAAAGTAAGGGTATGCACCGACGGGATGAAATGTTCCAAAAGGGACAAAAGCAGAGATGTTCTTAGGGAATTTCTATCATATCAATTAATGATATCAATAAGATAATGAAATGTGCCAAAAGGTAAAAAGATGATGCCAAAAGGGACAAAGCCGGTTGAGGTTGAGGGTGAGGAGAAGGGAGATGGAGTAAGGAGTAGGCAGCAGGCAGTAAGCAGTGTTGAGGGTAGAGTTGAGGTTGAGGAGGAATGAAGACAGAGGTTGGAGGTTAGAGGTTAGAGGCCGGTGAGGAGAAGGGAGATGGAGTAAGGAGGAGGCAGTAGGCAGTAAGCAGTGTGGAGGCTAGAGTTGAGGTTGAGGATAAGGGGAAGGGTGAGCGGGAGAACCTCCAAACTGCGGAACCGCAGCACCTCGGTTTAGTCGAGCGTTGGGATTTCGAGCTGTTCAGGATAGGTATAGGATGAAAAGTTCAACCGGCGGTTGAGCTGCTCGAACTGGGGGTCGGACAAGAAAGGAGGATGGGCCTTAATGAGACCCTTAAGCCGCTGAATTACACTCTCGGTCCCCTTACTTTCTGTCTCGGGTAAGATGAGAGCAAACCCCTCGTGGTGTCGGGCTACCGTATCCTCCGCGCGGGTGTTTTTTCTCACTACCTTGGCCATCTCGATGAGATATTGGTCGGTTTTCCTCGGACCCAGTCCCTTGACCTTTTCCAGTGAAGTGAGGCTCAGGAGCAGGAGCGATAGGTATCGGTCGTGTCGGCGAGCCCTTTTCAATTCTCGGTTAAATCGGTCCCTCAGATATCTGTCATTATAGATCTGGTAGTCCGTGGTAGCGGTCAGGGGGTCTAAGAGATACCCCTCGGAGGCTTCCTGGAGCTGAGTCCGTGCCGCACGGAACTGTTCCCTAAGCCTCTTCACCCTCATGGCCATTTGCCTCGTTCGCACCGCCTTTTTAACAGCGATGATTATGTGGTCAATGGGGGAAGGCTTGATGAAGAGGTCGCTGACTCCGAGATCGACCAGTTCTTCATGGAGGATATCGTTGATGACCGCCCCCGTTACTACGATGACATACGTCTCCGGGGAAGTGGTTTTGACCTGGCGGATGATATCGCGGGTATCAATGTGCTGGAGGAGGTATTCTGTGATCAGAACAGAAAAGGATTTACGGGAGAGGTGGCTTAAGGCCTTGCTCCGGTCCTGGGCCGTTTCCACTTCGAGGTTTCTGCCTTCAAGCAGGGTTTTGAGGCAGGTCAACAAATTGGGGTCTTCATCGATCACGAGGATGCGGTCCCTCACCATATTTTCCTCCACTCAAATCGGCTTGAACATTTCGCTCGCCCGCTCCTAAGATTTAGCAATTTTAGTGCCAATATATTTTGGTGCTGCTGTGCTTCAGTTGTGCGGTTAACCGCACAGGTTCAGGTTGAGGTTAAGGTTAAGTCACAAAACAGTGCTGCGGTGTTGCAGCGCTGTGGTTATGGGGTCTGTTGCCCCTCAGCTGTTGCCTTTTTTCAATGGGCGTTTGATCCCGTATTTAGCCATTCGTATGCCGAGCATCTTCCGCGTAATTCCCAACTCTTTTGCGGTGTTATGGAGGTGCCAATTGGTTTGATGTAATTTCCTGCGGATGCACCTTTTTTCAATATCGGACACAATGTCACCGAGGGAGATCTTTTGTCCCTCAACCTGGTCTTCGGAGAGGTCCGGCAAAAAGATTTGGGGGGGGAGATCTTTGGTCGTGATGGTTTGGTTTTCACAGAACAAGATCGTCTGTTGTACCACATTCTCCAATTCCCGGACGTTCCCTGGCCAGGGATACCGTTTCATCTTCTCCACCACCTCGGGAAGTATCCGAACCGACCTCTTTCCTTCATGGTATTTATCCACGAAATGTTTGATTAAGAGGGGGATATCATCTTCTCTCTCCCGCAAAGGAGGGATGTAAATGGGTACCACGGACAGTCGGTAATAAAGATCTTGGCGAAACCGTTTATTTTTTACCTCCTCATAGAGGTCTTTGTTGGTAACGGCGATGAGCCTCACGTCGGCCTTGAGGGTCTTGCTGCTGCCAACGCGCTGAAATTCCCCTTCTTGAAGGATTCTGAGGAGCCTTTTTTGGAGGGTGAGGGGAATTTCAGCAATTTCATCCAAGAAGAGCGTTCCCCCCTGAGCCAGTTCGAACCTCCCCAATTGATCCTTCTCCGCACCGGTGAAGGCACCTCTGCTATGGCCGAAGAGTTCGCTGGTGAGCAGGCTATCCGTGAGGGCGCCGCAGGGCACGGTCACCATGGGTCTATTACCGCGTAAACTCCTGCTATGGATGGCCTTTGCGATGAGTTCTTTCCCCGTTCCGCTCTCCCCCTGGATGAGGACCGTCTTATCGGTTGGGGCCACTCGGTCGATTATTTCAAATATTTCCAGCATCTGACGGCTTTTGCCCACGATATGGGAGAAGCTATATTTCTCACTGACCTCTTTCCGGAGATGGTAAATTTGGGTCTCCAGGGATTGAGTCCTCACGGCCTGATTGATTATGGTGATGAACCGTTCCAGGTTATTGGCTACGGGCTTTTCAAAGAAATAGAAAGCCCCCTCCTTAAGTGCTTCCACGGCCAAGTCGACGGAGCCAAAGGCCGTGAGGAAGATTACGGGAATTGACTCGTATCTCTTTTTCACCTCTTTGAGGAGCTCCATTCCACCCAAATCGGGCATTCGCTCATCGGTGACGATGACGTTCACCATATCTTTTTTCAATTTGCCGAGGGCACGTTTTCCATTTTCAGCGGTAATGACCCGGTATCCCTCGTCCTCCAGGATTCGAGATAAGGCGAAGAGGGAATTGGGCTCGTCATCTACCACCAATATGGATTTTCCCTCCATCTTCCAAAGACCCCTCAATAGGTCACCCTGGCGAACCCGAAGGCATTTTCATTCTCACCAAAAGGAAAACGAATAGGTTAAGTTCCCCCTCTTCCCATGGAGGGCCACCAGTGAACGGTTCAAAGGGACATAGGAAAAGTTATGGTCACCCTAGTACCGATTTTTTTCTTGCTCTCTATGTCTATCTGTCCTCGATGGTTTTCTACGACGATCTTCTTACAAAGGGGCAATCCCAAACCTGTTCCCCTCGATTTGGTCGAGAAGAAGGGATCGAATACGTAGGGCAGGTTTTCATTATCGATGCCCGTACCCGTGTCGATGATTTTGATGACCGCATACCTCGGCCGGTCGTGTGGGGTCGTAGAGGTGCGAATCTCCAGCTTACCCCCCTTTTTCATCGCTTCGATTGCGTTCTTCAGAATGTTCAGGCAGACCTGCTTGATCTCGGTAAAATTTGCCCTGATCTTGGGGAGGGTATCATCCAGTTTCGTAACGACCTCGATCTTTTCGGGGTGGGCTTCGATGAGTGGTGCCATGGTATTCAGTGATGACCTGATAATTTCGTTCACGTCGGTTTCAGCAAACCTCCTTCTCGCAGGGGGCCGAGAGAAGTCCAGGCACTCTTGGATAAATTGATTGAGCCGGTGCACCTCCTCCCGGATGATTTCAATGGATTGGGCTATGGTATGGTCCTCCAAGTTACACCGCCTTTGTAGGACGGCCAGTGCTCCTCCTATGGCGTGTAATGGGTTTCGAATTTCGTGCGCCAAAAAGGGAAAGAGTTTTCCCAGGGAGAGAAACTTCTTGGATTGAATTTCCAGGTCCGCCATGCGTTTCCTTTGGGCCCTTTTTATGGCCGCCAACAGATCTCTGGACCTGACGGGTTTGACCAGGAAATCGGAGGCCCCTGCGTTAAGGAGGTCGACAGTTGCCCTCTCGCCGCCGACGGCCATGGCGATGATGACGGGAATGGTCCGATCAATTCCCTTGAGGCGATTTAATACCTCTTTGCTTTCAAGATCAGGAAGTTGATGGTTGAGAAGGACGATATCGGGGGAGGTACGGGAAGCCTTTTGGATGCCAGTGTTTCCACTATGGGAGAGGATGGTGTCAAAACCCTTAGGGGTTAAAATCTCGGCCATTTTTCCAGCAAAGGCTCTGTCGGCATCGATAACCAAAACCTTTGAGTTTCCGCCTGCCATCTTAACCCCTGATAACTGGTCTGTATGTTGTGCCCCTGCCGGTCATCTATGGGCAAATGATTTCTTCGGATAGCGATTGAAAGTAACCTTTATGTAATTATGATCGAATAAATCGATAAGTCAAATATGATACTGCGGTAAATAAAGGTGCTGAGGTTATGCGGTGCTGCTGTGCTGCAGTGTTGCAGTGAAAAACAAGTGCTGCGGTTGAAGAAGACATATTCTATCAGAGCCAAAAGTGAATGTTCAGGACCTTCTTGAGCAGACGATTTCTGAGGGGAATGTATAGTTGACTACATACTCCCTCTTGATGTCCTGAAAATTGAACCGCTCGAGGTGGGAATTCATGAGCACCCCCCGACATCGGCTGAACTCCGTCGGGTAAATATGGAACAGGAAGTTAAACAAAGAATCCCTCCACTTCTCGCCCTCGGTGGTGTTGACTAAAACCAACCGGCCACTGGGCTTCAGAATCCTCCTGAACTCGTTGAGAACATAGCCGTATTCCGATGCGGGGAATATATCGAACATGTATTCGTTGATGATCAGATCGAAAACCCCGTCTGCGTAAGGGAGGTTGCGGGAATCGCCCACCCTGATATTATAGTTAATCAACCCCGTCTTTTCCGCTCGCTTCCTCGTCTTTTTTGCCATCTTTGGGGAGATGTCGAGGCCTTCATTCCAGCCGTGAGGGTTACGTTTAAGAATTTCGACGAAGTTCAAACCCGTTCCCACGGCTACCTCGAGCACGTTTTCCCCATTTCGGATATTGGCAATTTCGATAGCCCGCTGGCGGGCCTTCGATTCCATGAGGATTCCGAAGATGTCGTATATATGGCAAAGTACATTATACTTGGTAGCGACTTTTTCCTTGCCAAGGTGTCGAGGAGCTCTTTTCAAATTCATAGTCAAATAGAGATTTGGATTTTACAAGAATATTTTCAGGCTCAATTCAGCAGCTTCTTTTTAACAAAAAATTTTCGATTTTGCAATCCTCTTTTTCCCGTACTTTCTCCTTCCGTTCCCTTTGTGAGAGGGAAACCTCATCATTTGAAACGAAGCAAAGCTCCCACACCTTCGTACTTACTGAGCTCAGGGTGATCTCTGACCATATCTACCCCTCCATCCCGATTGATCACGGATCGGACCATCTCCTCCGCCAGGTCAACAGTTTCAATGGCGCTATTGCAAAAGGGGCAACTTAACGTGGTTATTTCCCCTAAAGCGAAACATTTGGTACATTGCCAACCCTGCCTTTTGAGTTCCCCCTCGAGCACGAGCCGATGTACCTGTCCTCTATTGATGGCCTCAATGGTATCCTTTATTCCTACTGTGCCAGCTCCTCGAGCCAGGGCGGTCTCGATGAGCTCCTCAATGATGGTATCCTCTTCCTTGAGATATTCCCTGTGGAGGTATTCGATGACTCTCTGCGCCAAAATGGATGGTTCTTCCTCAAACTCCGCTGACAAATCCCCCTTGATCTTCTCCCTCACCCTTTCAGGGAGGAGAGCCTTGAAGGTAGCCAGGATATGTTCCTGGCCGATGAGAACGATGTTTTGGCATCTCTCCTCGTCAAAGAGCTTGATCAGCTGCTCACCCACGCCCTTATGGTGCTGATGCATATGTTCTCGGATATGTCTCTGAAACCTCATCTGCGACCAACCTCCCTGTTCATGTCTCCCGGGAACATAGCTCTCTATTTGGGTCTCCAAATGGATTTCGCCAAGGCTCATTTCGAAGATCTTGGCGCGGTCCGTATCTACCATGACGGCAATGGCGGTCTTATACTCATCCGAGATCTGGACCAACTGACGTAACGAGGGCTTGGATGAAATGGTAAACTGATTCTCAAAGGGAATGCTGGATCGGTAGATCATGAAGGCATCGATACCAGAACAGGCAAATATGACAATTCCTTTGAAGCGCTCGTCGTATGCCCGATGGAGGAGTCCCTCTATGTAGCGTTGGATCTTCCCCGAATCGTTTTCCAAGCACTTCCTGATTTTCTCCTCTTTTTTAATCAATTTTTGGGCCTCTTTCAGCTCATTCTTCACGAAGAGTCGGACTCTCCCCCTCTGTTTTTCATCTTCCCACTTGGTGTTGAGATAGAGGCTCAGGAAAGGATATTCAGTTTCGGTGATTTTGGCCAATTTTCTTATTTCTCTTTTGATATCCATAAGGGTGTCCCTCATTCACATCAATGGTGAATTCCCTCGATGGGATAAAGGGGAGTATATCGCCGATAGATAATGGAATGGACAAAGAAGGGAATGGTTATTGACAGGAATATCATCTTTACCTAAGGTCATTGTAAACCTAATTTTTTGGAATTGCAATAACCGCAACACTTAAGTTAGGTGTTGCAGTGCTGCGGTTGACCAAGTTTTGGGGGTAGCGGTTAGACGGAGAAGTGCCTAGTGCCGACTGCCTACTGTGTAGCATTAAGGGGGTATGAGATGATTATGGAAGAGATGACCATGACCGAATTTGAGAAGGGGCTGGAAAAAACGAGAACAGTGATCATTCCCGTAGGAACTGTAGAAGAACATGGACCTCACCTCCCCTTGTCAACGGACACCATACAGGCAGTGGAGTTGGCCAAAAGAGTTGCTCAAAGGATGAATGTTTTCATCGCGCCTCCCTTGCATTACGGTTTCTGTCGAAGCACCCGATGCCATCCCGGGACAATCAGCGTATCCACAGGCGCCCTCAGGGAGATGATAAGGGATATTGTAAAGTCCTTTCACCTTCAAGGGCTTCGCTCTTTCGTGATTTTGTCTGGGGGTATCCACATAGCCGCCCTCAATGAGGTGGGCGAAGAGCTTTTGGAAGAACTCCGGGAGATCAGCATCGCCGTTCTATCGGCGATAGACCTCTTTCCCGACAAAGGGGATCTGGTGGAAACGGAAGGCGATTCCCATGCCGGCGAGGTGGAGACCTCCATGATGCTTTCCGTACGACCGGAACTGGTGAAGGGGAGGGCATCGAAGGAATACCCCGCGTTACCCAGAGCAATGCTGGTGAGGGATAAGAGGAAATACTGGCCCGGAGGCGTATGGGGGGATCCTTCCAAAGCAAGCCCGGAAAAAGGGGAAAAGATGATCCATTTGGCCGTGGATAGAGTCATCGATCTAATCAAAAAGGTGGAGTCCCATCGGGAATGATGCAGGTGGAGGGTAAAGTCAAGGCTAAGGTTAAGGTTGAGGATAAGGGGAGGCCAGAGGTTGGAGGTAAGAGGTTAGAGGCCAAGGTTGAGGAGAAGGGAGATGGAGTAAGCCGTAGGGAGTAAGCAGTAGGGAGTAGGGAATAA